>Ga0315270_10001488_pt1 | contig 12445 bp, 11 predicted proteins | sample C1_bottom_MG_FD_204932 | JGI IMG/M metagenome (GOLD analysis project Ga0315270, IMG submission 204932) | Sediment microbial communities from Yellowstone Lake, YNP, Wyoming, USA - C1_bottom | ecosystem: Environmental > Aquatic > Freshwater > Lake > Sediment | place: USA: Wyoming | collected... | reverse complement strand
ACAGGATCTATTGCTTCGTATGTAGGACCAGCAGTAATTAATATTTTTTTTCCTTTAAGAGGCAATTTACTTTCTAAATCAGCTTCCAGAAAAGCAACAATGTGTTCTGGTTCAGACATTCTTCCTTCGCCTGATAAACCACTTGCTAATTCTCCGCTTTCGGCAGGAATCATTGTGTTTCCAAATAATTTTAATTTATGAAAACTCTCCAAGGTTGAAGGATGAATATACATATCCAAGTCCATTGCCGGAGCAAAATAAACAGGACATTTTGCCGATAAATAAGTAGCAATTAAAAGATTATCGCAGGCGCCATTTGCCATTTTTGACAATGTATTTGCGGTTGCCGGAGCAATAACCATCATATCTGCCCAAAGACCAAGTTCAACATGGCTATTCCATTTTTCATTGTCTTCGTCTTGGTCGTAAAAACTAGAATAAACGGGATTTTTAGATAAGGTTGATAACGTAAGTGGCGTTATAAAATCCTTAGAAGCAGGTGTCATTATCACTTGGACATGTGCACCTGCTTTTATGAAAAGTCTAACTAATGTAGCTGTTTTATAAGCTGCAATTCCACCGGAAATACCCAGTAAAATTTTTTTTCCGCTTAAAACTGACATTTATAGATATTATTTATTTCCTTCTCTGTGGTAGATTTTACCATCTAACCATTCCTGAACTGCCAAAGCGTGTGGTTTAGGCAATTTTTCGTAAAACTTTGAAACCTCAATTTGCTCCTTGTTTTCAAAAACTTCTTCAAGACTGTCATTGTAAGTAGCAAATTCTTCTAGTTTCTCGGTCAATTCTTTTTTGATTTCAGAATTGATTTGATTTGCTCTTTTGGCCATAATTGTTATAGCTTCATACACATTTCCTGTAGGCTCTTCAATAACATTTTTATTGTACGTTATTGTGTTTACCGGAGCATTTGTCTTTCTTAAATCCATGACTTTATTTATTTAGTGAAATTTTTTAAATCTGTTTCAATCGTTGCAAACATTTCGTCCGCAATCTTTTTGTATTTTGTATCGGGTTTAAATTTAATTAAAGTGTAATAGGCTGTTTTAGCTACATTTAATCGTTCTGCCATTTTTGAAGGAATACTATTTATTCCCAATTGATAAGCTGAATCATATTTATAAAACAGCGCATCTTCTTTATATGGTGTTCCAGGATAGTCTGCAACAAAGTTATCAAGAGCCACCATTGCTGATTTATAATCTAAAATAGTGTTGTATTGCTTTGCATTTTCATAAACTTTTTTCTCTATTTTTTCATTTAAAGCTCTTAACGTCTTATTGGCTTCCGGCAAATAAGTCGAATTTGGATACGAATCTATAAAACCCTGCAACTTGTCAATTGCCTTGAAAGTATCTGTTTGATCCAAACTATATACTGGCGAAAGCATCGAAAAGCATTTTGCTCCTAAATAAGCTGCTTCTTCCACTTTTTCACTTTTTGGATAACCAGAAACAAAACTTTCAAATTGGTATGCTGCTAAATAATATTGTTTCGTTTTATAATAGGATTGAGAAAACATATAAAATAATTTCTCAGCCTGAGGTTTCCCTCTATAAGCAGGCGCAATTTGCTCAATAAGTCTAATCGCGTCGGTATATTTCCCAGCATCGTATAATTTAGTAGCCATTTCAAACTTTACAGCAACATCTTCGGTTTTTAGTGCTTTTTGATATTCACTACAAGAACCAAAAATGACAACAAGAAGCAATATAGATAATAATTTTTTCATTTTTTTTATTTACTTTTTTTATGATTTAGAAGAAAGTCAGACTTTCAAATACCATACCGAAGTTTCGGTGGCAAATTTAGGTATTAATTTAGCCACTACAAAATATATTTTTTTATTAAAAAAGGAAGGTTTTTTTATGTCAATTTATTGATTTTTTTGACAAATTCATCAATTCTATTGGCAAGTGATTCATCCACTTTTACTAATGGCAAACGAACTGTACTGTCCGCTATTCCCAATGACTGAAACACTTGTTTGATTCCTGCAGGATTTCCTTGTTCGAAAATCATATCAATACAATCAGAAAAAAGGTATTGCAATTTAAAAGCGTCATCAACTTTTCTGTTTAAACCTAAACGCATCATTTCGGAAAATTCTTTTGGAAAACCCTGAGCAATTACAGATATAACGCCAGAACCTCCAGCTAAAACCATTGGTAAAGCAATCATATCGTCGCCAGAAAGTACTAAGAAATCTTTTGGTTTATTTTTCAACAATTGCATTGCTTGTATCATATCGCCAGCAGCTTCTTTGATGGCAACAATGTTTTTGAAATCATTTGCTAATCGCATCACTGTTGACGGCAACACATTGCTTCCTGTTCTGCTTGGAACATTATACAAAATGACAGGAATTGGAGAAGCTTCGGCAACAGCTTTAAAATGTTGGTAAATTCCTTCTTGAGTGGGTTTGTTATAATAGGGAGAAATGGAAAGTATCGCTACAAATTGTGACAAATCTCTATTTTTTAGTTCCTCGACAACTTCCATAGTGTTGTTTCCTCCTACTCCAAGTACCAACGGCAATCTTCCGTTGTTAGTTTCGATGATAGTTTTGATAACAAATTCTTTTTCATCATCTGACATCGTTGCATTTTCGGCTGTTGTGCCAAGTACTACAAGGTATTCAACTCCTCCATCAATAGAGAAATTTACTATTCTTATTAATGCTTCTGTATCAATTGAAAAATCTTTTCTAAAAGGAGTTGCAAGGGCAACGCCTGTTCCTATTAATGATTGCATAATTTGTTTTATATTTTGTTTAATATTTTTAAATATCTAAATAATTCGTGAACAAAAACCTTGTAATTCTCTGCATTCGTATTAATCATCAAATGGTTTAATCTCTTGTCTATTGATGAAAAACCAACTTTGAATTGTGCTTTTGAATCGTGGGTAATTTTTAGCAAAAATGCTTTTTCCACATCGTAATAACTTATTAATAAGTCGAATTTTTCGTTAATAAAATTATTTACTGCCGGATTAGTAATTTGTGCATTCCAATTTATATGTCTTGAACCAAATGTTGGTTGAGAATACACTTCGTTTTTTTTCAATTTATCGCGATAAACAATAATTTTTATATTGCTTTCCTGAATTCCATTGGCAATTAATTCGTTTACCAAAGCTTCCTTTTCGAAAAAATAACTCTCATCTATAAGCAAACCAACGGTTTGTATAGAAGCAATCGATGAACTTGTCTTGACATTATGCAAATTATTTTTTATGAATTTTATTAAAAAATAATTCTTTATATAATTTAAAAACATACTACTTTTACATGATTACAAAATTAATTAATTAAGTCGCATTACAGATGGTAAATCTAAAAAAGTATAATGGTGTTTTGAAACTTTTTGTTATATTCTTAACACTTTTTTTAATTGTTTCTTGTGCTAAACAAAGTTATTATGTTTCTAAAATAGAGGGAAAACGAATAACAATTACGGATAAAGAAAAGCAAGATTCTCAAATTGAAAACTATGTAAAACCCTATCGCGAACACATCAACAAAGATTTAGACAGCGTTTTGGCCTATTGCCCAGTAACTTTAGATAAAAGTGATGGAAAATGGCAAACTACCATTGGCAATTTGATGGCTGATGTCACTTTACAAAGAGGAAATATAGTTTTCAAAGCTCGCGAAAAAAAGGAAATCAATTTATGTATTCTCAATAATGGCGGGATTCGCGCGATGCTTCCAAAAGGAAATGTTACCACCAGGACTGCTTATGAAATAATGCCTTTTGAAAATGGACTTGTTGTTGTGGCGTTAAAAGGAGAACAGATATTTGAAATGGTAGACTACTTTATTGCTGCAAAAAAACCACATCCTTTATCAGGAATTACATTTACAATTAGCAAAGATAATGTTGCTAAAAATATATTGGTTCAAGGAAAACCAGTCGAAAAAGACGCAATTTATTATGTTGCTACGAACGATTATCTTTCTAACGGTGGTGATAATATGAATTTCTTTAAAAAAGGAGTTCAAAAATTTGACTTAAATTATAAATTAAGAAATGTATTAATTGATTATTTCAAGGAAGTGGATACAATTCCTGTGATAAATGACGTAAGAGTTAGTGTTGAATAAAAAGAGTTTGCAGTATTCAGAGTTCAGTTAAAAAAAACAAAAATGAAAAGAAGAGATTTTATAGAGAAAACGGCTGCAAGTACGGCTTTGTTGAGTTTAGGTTTGTCGTTGAGCAGTTTTAAATCAGATATTAAACACATAACGATACTTCATACTAATGATGTTCACAGTCATATCGATCCTTTTCCGATGGATGATCCTCGAAATCCAAATATGGGTGGAGTGGCAAGAAGAGCTTCGTTGATTGAAAACATTCGAGAAGAAAATCCAAACGTATTGTTACTTGACGCTGGCGATATTTTTCAAGGAACTCCCTACTTTAATTATTATGGAGGCGAACTAGAGTTCAAACTGATGAGTATGATGAAGTATGATTTGTCAACAATAGGCAATCACGATTTTGATAATGGTGTTGATGGTTTAACTGCCCAAATGCCTCACGCGACTTTTGAATTTGTTTCGGCAAACTACGATTTCAAAAATACTACGATGGATGGTTTTGTAAAACCGTTCAAAATTTTTAATAAAAACGGAATAAAAATTGGCGTTTTTGGTTTAGGAATTGAACTCGAAGGCCTTGTAGACAAAAGAATGTACAAGGAAACTGTGTACAATAATCCTTTGGAAGCCGCACAAGATATGGTTCGGATTCTAAAAAAAGAAAATAAATGTGACTTGGTTATTTGCCTTTCGCACCTTGGATACAAATACGGAAAAGAAGATTCAAACAAAATATCCGACTTGAAACTGGCTGAACTTACAAAAGATATTGACTTAATTATTGGCGGTCACACACACACTTTTCTGGATAAACCAACTATTGCAAAAAACCTGGACGGAAAAGAAGTTTTAGTAAACCAAGTGGGTTGTTATGGCATAAACCTGGGCCGAATTGATTTTTATTTTGATAATGACAAGTCGAAATCTTCTGTTGGAAAATCAATTATTGTTTAATCTTTCAATTGACATTACAAATTTATAAAATGCATAATAAACCGCCGTATTCAAAATCATTGCCAATGGTCTAAAGCTAATGGGAGACAAGTCTGAGAGGTAATATTTCTCTATAAAAACAATAAAATATTGGGTAACAGATAAAAGTCCAAATATAAAAAACCAAGTATTCTCTCTTTTACCATAGTTCATTACATAATTGGATAAAGTCATACCAGCTATTATAGAAATCAAAATATTTTGGATTATCAAAATCACATAACTTCTCGTCGTTATCTCACTTGTTATGGACAATAAATAGAAGAAAAAGAAAATAAAAGGAATCATTGCTATAAACAATGGAATACAATCCTTGAGTTTTATTAGTTTGATGATATAATAAATCATTAGTAATCGATGTATAAAAAAGGCAATCAAACCAAAGAACAACATTTTCTCAGTGTTTGGAATAAAAAAGACATTGGTAATCAATGAAAATAATATTGTCCAGAAGAAAAGCGGATTTCTTCTAATTGATGTATTCCAATAGAGAACCATTAAAACAATTGAGATTAATGGTTTAAAAATAAAGAGAAAAGCCTTGTTCGAAAACAATTCAGCTGTAACTTCAACTGCTGCCACAGTGAAATACAATCCTATAATTAATTTTTCAAGATTATTTTCTTTATTAAAAATCTTCATTTCTTATTGTTCGTTACCATTAATCAATTCCATAAAATCTGTTTCTGAAATTATTGGAATATTTAGTTTAACCGCTTTCTCTAATTTTGCTGGCCCCATATTGGCTCCAGCTACTACATAATCCGTTTTTGCCGAGATGGAACTTCCTATTTTTCCGCCATTGTCTTCGATGGCTTTTTTTAAATCGTCTCTCGAAAATTGCTCGAAAACACCAGAAACTACAAAGGTTTTCCCGGCTAATTTATCAGTCGCATTTGGATTAATAATTTCGATGGTTTCAAATTGAATTCCGTAACTTTTCAATCGGTCAATGATAATTCTATTTTCTTGATTTTCAAAGAATTCTATCACACTTTGGGCAATTCGTTCCCCGATTTCGTCCACCAAAACCAAATCCATCAAACTGGCTTGACTCAAATTATCTATATTCTTATAATGTTTTGCTAATTTTTTAGCCACTGTTTCGCCAACAAATCGAATGCCGAGAGCATACAAAACGCGTTCGAAAGGAATATTTTTTGAATTTTCGACTCCATTCACTAAATTTTCAGCCGATTTTTGTGCCATTCTTTCCAATGGTAAAATTTGCTCGACTGTTAATTCATACAAATCTGCGTAATTTTGAACCAATCCATTATTGAACAATAAAGTCACAGTTTCTGCTCCAAGACCTTCGATATCCATCGCTTTTCTGGAAATAAAATGTTGAATTCTTCCAATAATCTGCGGTGGACAACCATAAAAATTAGGACAATAATGATTGGCTTCGCTTTCGCCACGAATTAATTCCGTTTGGCATTCCGGGCAATGCGTAATGTATATTGTAGGTTCGGAATTGGCTGGTCGTTTGCTGAAATCAACCGCAATAATTTTTGGTATAATCTCCCCACCTTTTTCTACAAAAACGGTATCGCCAATGCGAATATCCAATTTTTCGATTTGGTCTGCATTGTGCAAAGAAGCCCGTTTTACGATAGTTCCTGCCAATTGCACTGGCTCTAAATTAGCCACTGGCGTTATCGCTCCCGTCCTTCCTACTTGATAGGAAATCGAGTTTAATCGAGTAGAAACTTGTTCCGATTTAAATTTGTAGGCAATTGCCCAACGAGGCGATTTGGCAGTAAAACCCAATTCTTCTTGATGCTGAAAATCATTCACTTTGATAACCACACCATCCGTTTCATAAGGAAGATTGTGTCGATGAACATCCCAATAATCAATAAATTGGAAAACTTCTTCCATACTTTGAGCCAATTTGGATTCTTTTGGTACTTTGAACCCCCAATTTCTAGCGGTTTCCAAACCTTCAAATTGAGATTTAAAAGGCAATTTATTTCCAATGATAAAATACAGCAAACAATCTAAAGGTCTTTTGGCAACCTCAGCACTATCCTGCAATTTCAAACTTCCAGAAGCAGTATTTCTTGGATTGGAATAAGGCGTTTCTCCAATTTCTATCAACTCCTGATTCATTTTTTCGAAACCGGCAAAAGGCAAAATGATTTCACCGCGAACATCAAAGATTTCTGGAAAATTACCTTTCAACTTTAAAGGAATTGCTTTTATGGTTTTGATGTTATTAGTGACATCATCGCCTTGAACGCCATCACCACGAGTTACGGCACGTTTTAGCTTTCCGTTTTCATAAGTGATACTAATTGATGCTCCGTCGTATTTCAGTTCGCAAGTGTATTCCAATGGAACGTCACCAAGTACTTTTTGAACACGCTTTTCCCAATCTATTAACTCTTCTTTGGAATAAGAATTATCCAAGGAATACATTCTGTGCTCGTGTTTTACGGTTTCAAAGTTTTTCGTAATTGCACCGCCAACCCTTTGAGTCGGGGAATTTTCATCAAAATACGCTGGATTTTGATTTTCTAATTCTTGAAGTTGTTTTAGTTTTTGGTCAAATTCAAAATCAGAAATTGTAGGTTTGTCCAACACATAATAATTGTGATTGTGTTGATTTAATTCCTCTCGTAATGTTTGAATTGTATGTAGAATGTCCATAAAAATAAAATTGGCTATCGTAGCTTTTGAAATAAAAGACTAAAATAACCAATTTTAAAGAAAAACGATAAAATTACGATTCAATAATCGAAATTATTTGTTTGTATAATTGTCCATCACTCAAAAAAGAACCTTGTTGTATCAATCCAAAAATGGAGCTGTTCCGTTCTTCGGTAAATTCTTTTTTACCAGTTTTTATTTCAATGGTTTCAGTAAACATATTGTCGCTCAGCCATTGCAAGCCCTCTTTGGTCAAAAAATCGGTATCAGGAACCAATGATTTCAAAACTATGGATTGCACATAAGTATCAAAACATTGGAAAAGGAAAATATGATTTTTGGAGAAATGCTCTAAATATTCGGCTCTGCCAAGAACGCCTTCCCAAACCAAATCTGAGAAAACATCTAATTCTTGTTCAGCTACTTCTGGTTTTTCCGTTTTAATTTTGTCCCATTCGGTTTTATCAATAGCTTGGGTAGCAAGGAAATTTATAAATTCTTGGTGCAATTCTTCGAATTGTTCTTTGGTTAATCTTGCGTATTTCATATTATCATTTTTTTGCCGCAAAGGCGTAAAGTCACTAAATTATTTTTAAAGTTTTGTGTTAATCTTAAATTTTTCATAAAGTCCAAAAGGTTTTAAAAATGTTTATTGTTGAAATAAAATTTCTATAATAAACAAAACTTTGTGACTTTGAGCCTTCGTGGCATTAAAAAAAAAAGCCCTCCCGAATGAGAAGGCTAATTTAAAGCTTTTCTGATAATTAGAAAATATATCTGATACCAAATTGTGCTTGCCATCTTGAAGCTAAACTAGCATCATAATTGAAAGTTTTGGTTTGTGAACTGTTAAAAGTATAAGTTGGAACATTTCCAGTTACCGATACACCAATTGGTTGTACGCTTGTAGGAACTTGCACCAATCCCCAATCAGAGTTTAATAGATTTCCTAAATTCAATACGTCAATACTGAATTGAATGGTGTTTGTTTTATTTGAAGCGGAAGAAAATTTGAAGTTATAATCTTGTAAAAATTTAAAATCCCATCTTCCTACCCACGGAGAAAGTGCTCCATAACGTTCAGCATATTGTCCTCTTCTGCCACTTAAATAACTGTCTTGGTTAATATAATTATCATAAGCTGTTCCTTGTCCTGCACCTGTAAAAATCATTGTAGCAATTTCGGCAGAAGTTGGAATATATATTAAATCATTTGCTCCAGAACCATCACCATTTATATCACCACCATAAGTATAACTAAAACGACCTCCTTGTTTGTATTCAAAAACTGTAGAAACTGTAGTAGCCCATTTGTCATTACCATATTTCCATTTTTTTGAAGCAACTCCAATGAAACGATTTTTATCACCATATTTAGAATTAGCAAGTACATCATCGTTGACATTATTAAGAGCAGGATTAAAGTTGAATGCATCACCAGTAATTTCGGCTTCAATAGAGTTTACGTCTTTAGACACCATATAGTTATATGCTAAACTAGTATAATACCCATCTTTAAATGTTTTTTGTACTTTAATAGATGTATTCAAGGCGCTTCCTTTAGCTGAATTTGTCATTACATATGCATGTGATGTTGCTGGAAAACCGTAATCAGTCCATACTCCGTGATCATTTGGTCCATAAATTGGTCTGTCATCCGCACCAATTAATTTGCTTGTTGGCGTTTTCAATCCCCAATCTTGCACGTGAACGGCATTTATATCTTTGTTATATGACATATCAACTGTTAGGATCAAATCATTTTTAAATTTATGATCAAAGCCTAAACTACTTCTCCAAACTTGTGGGAATTTAAAATTATCATTTACCACTTCGTAAAAGAAAGGGTCAGTACCTCCTACTTGGTTTCCTATCCAAACAAATGGAAGTTTCCCTGTAAAGATACCTGTTCCTCCGCGCAATTGAGAAACATTTGCACCATCAATATTCCAGTTGAAACCCACTCTTGGAGACCAAAGAAAATTACTTCCTGGCATTTTTGTAGAGTCAAAATGCCTAATACTTAAATCCTTTGGATTGTAGTAATCGATATTTGGCAAATAACCTTCCGAATTATCTGTGTCAATGAATTTTTGAGCTAAATCAGAAGTGTTAAAAAACAACGGTTTGTCAGCTCTTAAACCAAATGTAAGCTTAAAATCATCATTGACATTCCATTCGTCTTGAGCATAAAAAGCTAATTGACCAACGGTAGTTTCGGCTAAATTCCATCCGCCATCTGTACCGGCTTCTAATTTATTTTTTGCATCATAAGTAGCTTGAGCAGCTGCAAAAGCACTCGCATAATATCCATTTGCAATATTCGCATCAAATCCAGCCATATCTGTGCTTCCAAAAACATCAAATCCGTATCCTTTCAGATTGAATGAATTTTTGAAAATAAATTTTTCAAATGAAAAGCCCAAAGTAAAGGTATGATCTCCTTTTACAATATTTAAATTGTTCGTAAATTGAATTACTTTCTGGTCTAACGTGTTATGAATAGAAAATGGTTCGTGACCAGCAATTATGTATGGGGAACCATCTTTAGTAATAGTAATTACAGGTGCTGGAGCAGAAAATGGATTTCTAAAATCATTAAAATGAGTATAACCTGCCTGCATTTGATTTGTAATTGTCTCACTAAATTTTGAGTTTAACTCTACTATAAATGAACTCAATTGATTGTTCATTTGATATCCAGATTTTTCAAACTGCAAAGTGTTTGCATCAGGACCTCTACGAAATATTGCTGTTGGGTGAGCAGGTTTATCTTTAGAAGCATCCAAAAAATTATAAATTACTGCGAGTTTATTATTATCGTTTATATTCCAATCCAATTTGATAATTCCTTTGTTTGAATTTGAATTATGAGTAAACCCTTGGTAAGACCCCGTATTATAACCTAATCCTGCCAAAGCATTTGATACATGCATCAAGTCTGTAGCCAAAACTCTAGATTCATTAACATCTGTAGTACCATTTCCATCGTTTGCAACTACACTTGAACCAGAATCAGTTCTTTCATCAATTTCAAAATTTCCAAAAAAGAATAATTTATTTTTGATAATTGGTCCACCAATACTAAATCCTGCTTGTGATTGCTGTAAAGATGGAACAAATATTTTTTCTCCCTTTACTTTATCACCAGTCAAAGATTCATTTCTATAAAATCCATAAGCAGTACCGTGAAAATCATTTGAACCTGATTTAGTAACTGCATTTACTGATGCTCCAGTAAAACCAGACAATGTTACATCATAAGGTGCGGTTGCCACTTGAATCTGCTCGATTGCATCAAGTGAAATAGGTTGGGAATCTGTTTGTCCACCAGGTGTTGCAGCATCTAATCCGAAAGGATTATTGAAAACCGCTCCATTCAAAGAGTAATTATTATATTGATCATTTCTACCACCAAATGAGCCACCACTTGCAGTTGGCTCCAAACGGGTAAAATCCGCAGCTGATCTGGAAATTGAAGGCAATGAAGCTAATTCTTTTCTACCAATATTGGTTTCCGCGCCAGTTCTCCCACTTTGAAAAACTTTGTTTTGTGAGGTGATAACTTTTACTTCCTCCAATTTTTGGTTTTCATCTTGCAAATTAACATTCAAGATAAAAGGTTTTCCTAATTCAAGATTAATATCATTGTATTCTTCTGTTTTATAACCTACAAAGGTTACAACAATTTTGTAAGGTCCCCCAATTCTCATATTCATAATACTGAACCTTCCTTCTTCATTTGACAATGCCGAATATTTTGATCCTGTAGGAATATGAACCGCTTGAACGGTAGCACCAGGAAGCGACTCTGAATTGGAACCCTTCACAATTCCTTTAATACTTGAAGTTGTAGTTTGCCCGATCATGGAATAAAGGCCAAATACAAGTAACAATAAAGTAACAATTTTTTTCATCTTTTTTGATTTTGGTTAGTAGGTAAATTTAGATAAAAAAAAACCACTCAATTGAGTGGCTTTAATATTTTATTAACAAAGAGTTAACAAATTATGCTTTTTCAGCAATGATTTCATAAGGTAATTCAACTACAACATCTCTGTGTAATCTAATACTTGCAGCATATTTACCAGTTCTTTTAACGATACCGCTTGTGATAAATTTTCTTTCGATTGTTTGTCCTGCTTTTTCCAAAGCTTCGGCAATATCAATATTAGTGATTGAACCAAAAAGTTTTTCTCCACCCGCTTTTGCGAAAATTTTAATTTCCAAAGCTTTCAAGGTTTCTGCCAATGCTTTTGCATCGTTTACAACCTTAGCTTCTTTGTGCGCTCTTTGTTTTAGATTTTCAGCTAATACTTTCTTTGCAGAAGGAGTTGCTAATTGTCCGTAACCTTGTGGGATTAAAAAGTTACGACCGTAACCGTTTTTCACATTTACCACATCGTCTTTAAAACCTAAATTTTGAACGTCTTTTTTTAATATAATTTCCATGTTGTTGTCCTTTGTTATTAGAAGTTAGGTTTCGGTTTATCGAAAACCAACAACTGAGTTTTTAATATTATTTTAGCAAATCCGCCACATATGGCATTAATGCTAAGTGACGTGCTCTTTTTACAGCTACTGACACTTTTCTTTGGTATTTCAATGAAGTTCCAGTTAAACGACGAGGAAGAATTTTTCCTTGCTCATTAACGAATTTCAATAAGA
>Ga0315270_10001487_pt1 | contig 12447 bp, 8 predicted proteins | sample C1_bottom_MG_FD_204932 | JGI IMG/M metagenome (GOLD analysis project Ga0315270, IMG submission 204932) | Sediment microbial communities from Yellowstone Lake, YNP, Wyoming, USA - C1_bottom | ecosystem: Environmental > Aquatic > Freshwater > Lake > Sediment | place: USA: Wyoming | collected... | reverse complement strand
CTGTGCGCTGCTTGGCGCCCTCTGTACCGCCCCCGCCCCGCTGCTGGCAGCAACCCGGGACGCGCTGCACCACCAGCAATTGCAAGGCAAACCCTGCGCCCAGTGCCATGACGGTGCCAAAGCGGAAAACATCAAGTTCACCGGCGACTGCGCCGCATGCCACAACCCCGGCGCAAAAAAAGGACGCATGGGGAGCAGCGCAGCCAAGCCAGAAGCGCTACGCACAATCGGCTCTGCCACATCCGGCAAGGGGCCGGGCATGCGCTATCCGTTGCTGTATCCGGAGTCGCGTCTCGGCTCTGAGACAAACCAGATGGTGCGCGTCCCCGCCGGAAAATTCATCATGGGCAGCAATACGCGCCTGCCTGACGAAGGGCCGCAACACACGGTCAATCTGGCCGCATTCATGATCGACCAGTTTGAAGTCACCAATGCGCAATACAAACAATTCATCGACGCCACCAACCGCAGATCGCCGGAGCATTTCAGCAACCGCACCTTCCCCGAAGGCAAGGCCGACCATCCGGTGACCTTCGTTTCGTGGAAGGATGCGCACGATTACTGCGCCTGGGCAGGCAAGCGCCTGCCCACCGACGAGGAGTGGGAAAAAGCCGCGCGTGGCACCGATGGCCGGATGTTTCCGTGGGGCAATGAATTCTCGCTCAACAAAGCCAACACGCCGCTGCGCTGGAAAAACCTGAAACAGGAAGGCGACACCACGCCGGTGGGATCATTTGCCGCAGGCGCGAGCCCGTATGGCGTGTACGACATGTCAGGCAATGTGTGGGAGTGGACCGATTCTTGGTACAAGGCGTATCCGGGCAGCAAAGATCGGAGCGAAAACTATGGCGAACAATACAAGACGCTGAAGGGCGGCTCGTGGTGGGACTGCTCCTTTTACCAGTGCGGCATCTCCGCCCCGACGTTCAACCGCGCCTTTTTTGACACCCAGGTGAAAAATGCAAGTTTCGGTTTCCGCTGCGCCAAAAATGCAAACTAAGAACATGCGCCCTCTCTTATTACTCCTCGCTGGCACGCTGCTGCTCGCAGGCTGTGGCAACAAGACCGCCCCTTCCGCCGCCGCAGGCATGGTGCATATTCCCGGCGGCGAATTCATGATAGGCAGCAACAAGACAGACAACGAAGGCCTGCAGAAAAAATATGGCTTCGTCGACCCGCTTTTTCTCGACGAACACCCCATGCACAAGGTGAACGTGCACGATTTCATGATCGACCAATACGAAGTCACCAATGCACAGTACAAGGCGTTTTTGCAGGCCACCCACCGGCGCGAACCCGATTCCTGGGTGCAGAACGGCTACAACGTGCGCGAGGAAAAACTGCGCGCATTCGACATCAGCATGCTGCGCCGTGCGGCAACGGATTACTTCAAACTGGATCGCGACACTTCGAAAATGAACCGGGAAGAATTACTGACCGAGCTGGAGAAAATCCAGAAGAGCCGCGACCCGGCTCCAGTGTCATCAGTCAGCTGGTACGACGCGCACGATTACTGCGCCTGGGCCGGCAAGCGCTTGCCGAACGAAGTTGAATGGGAAGCCGCCGCGCGCGGCGCACAAGGACTGGAATACCCGTGGGGCAATGAATTCGACCTCAAGAAGACCAACAGCGGCCAAGGACGCGATGATGACTACGCCCTCCTCCCCGGTGGCTCTTTCCCGACAGACAAATCACCCTACGGCGTATTCGATATGGCCGGCAATGTCTCGGAGTGGGTCGACGACTGGTATCAGCCCTACCCAGGCAGCGACTACAAATCCAAATATTTTGGACAGACCCAAAAAGTTACGCGCGGCAGCAATGCCGCCTCCGGCCATTACTCGCTGAGCCTGTTCTTCCGTTCGGCGTTGCGCAGCCATCTCGAACCCGGCACAACCAGCGACGACCTGGGCTTCAGGTGTGCAAAATAACCGTGCGCATCCCGTACCTGCCAAAGATATCGTGACAACAAATGGTGATTGATTTTTTGCTATTTATTCGGCCATCAAACAGTTTCAAATAGCCGCTATACCGTAGGCTGGTGGTGAGGCACGAACCCCAGCGTTTACTGCTCTTGAATAGCTGGGGTTCGCTTTGCTCACCACCAGCCTACGACACTATTTGCGAGCGACTGTCTTCCGGAATAACCAAGAGACAACTTGGCTAGCGCTTCAGCCTGAACACTTTTTCCGAAGGGCTGCGCGGGATGACGATGCGTACGAACTGGGTGGTATTGCGCTGCAGCCAGCGTGTCTGTGTCGTGTCATCCAGCGAGTGAATCACCATTTCTCCGGGAGCACCGCGCTTGGCGTCCGAGAAATAGGCCACGTTGTCGCCCGGTGCCTTGGCTGAAATGCTCATGGTGAGAATTTTTTCCGCGTTCTTGCCGATCAGCTGGTAAAACTCGTTGAACAAATCGGTGCGATCGATGAAAAGGCAGCGGTAGGCGGCGTTGCTGCCGTTGGTGTGCACGTCCTCCAGCACTTCGCGATGAAAGTACACGGTCGGGTCGTCGTTGCGCTTGTAGTCCGGACCGGAAAATTCCAGCATGTAGTCGGTGACGTCTGCACCGTGATCGTCCACCACCTGCACGTTCACCTGAATATACTGGTGAAAAAACTCCGGCTTCTTCTCGTCGTCGGGGAACATCGCGGCGAGGGCGGCATCGTCGCTCGCCAGATTGCCCGTGATCTCGGTGAGCGCGTGCCAGTCCACGGCCATCTGCTGGTAGGCGGCGTAGGTCTCGCAATTGAGTGCGCTCACGATCATCTCTCCCAGCCGCTGCTGGGTCACCTGGTCCGCCTCCACGTCCGGCCCGACGGGCGAGATAATGGATGCATGCGTACGGTCGGGCAGCACGGCGAACGGAAAGGTAATATCGGAACGATTCTGCCAGAAACGCACTTCGGGATCGGTCTCATTCCTGGTAAAATCGATGGTGACGCCGCGCGTATTGAGATTGGCGGCAGCCGCGCGCACCGTGCCGTCGGCGCCGTCCTCGTTGACGATCTGGCGCAGCGCGCTGGGATACGGGTGCGTGCCGACCAGCACGAATGGCCACACGCCGTGTTCTCCGTAGACAGCACGGCTGTCGGTTTCCCCGTCCGGCACCAGCAGGTCGCGCTGCACCAGATTCCATTGAAACGGCGAGGCCAGTTCAAGCGAATTGAGCATTTCCTTGCCGGTGTGAAACCAGTTGTTCCATCCCTTGAGCACGCGCCCAAGCATGCTCTGCCCCATAGAGGCGAGCTTGGAGCCGAAATTTGCCGGTGCCAGCATGACCAGCCGTTTCACCGGACATTTGCTCACGTCATCAAGGTAATAGGTGCTGATCCACTGCCGCGCCACCAGTCCACCGGTGCTGTGCACGATCATGTCGAACGGTGCCTTGATCTCGCCCGCCAGTAATTTTTCCCGCACCAGCACTTCCATGCGCCTGGCGACGTCCTCAATCTTGACGTCGTCGTCGAGCGAAATGTAGTCGCCAAGCCACAGCCCGACCGCGTTGAAGCCGGAGCTGTTTAAAAAATCGACCAGCGGAGTAAAGGATTTTGAAGTGTCGCTCCAGCCATGCACAATCAATACGTCACGATTCGACATTGAATTCTCCATTTTTATTTTTTGCGTGTTTTAATGAGTGACCAATGATTATTGTTTCAAGTTTTGCGGTTATTTTAAACGGTCTTGATAGCCGAATTATCAACCTGCGCCCGATGGCCAATCCTTGAAAGGGAAAGGCATCTCTTCTGTAGCGAAAATCAGGAAGTAAACGATTTGCTGCAAGTAACGTCCCAAGCTGTGACCAAATAAAACCAGACGAGCATTGGGCGTATCGGTCAGCAACTTCAGCACAAATTGAATGACGGAAACGATGAGCATCACTGTTCCACAGACATTAAAGGCAAAGGCCATCAACAGCATGAACAACCCTCGAAGCCATATATTGCGTTTGCTTGTTGGCATTGCAGAATTATCATTCATGGCTACTCCTCCTGCATTGCGACCGAGACGTGTGAACGGACCATTCCCTCATCAAAGACTATCCTAACATTCAGAGTAAAGTATGTTGCCTACCGCACACTTCACACAGAGTTTTATCGACGAATAGTGCGGCTGGTGGAGCACACAATGTCAACGCAAAGACTTACACCTCGCCCAATGCTCCATCCGCAAACAACAGCGCGCAGCGCACGGTTTTTTCCGCATACACGGCTTGCATGGCCGCACGATATTCGGCCATCTGCGCGCGATACGGCGCGGGGTTGGCTTTTTCGCCGGTCTTGTAATCCAGTACCCACACTTCGTCGTCGAATTCCACCAGACGGTCTATGCGTTTCAGCTCGCCGCGCGCGTTGACGTAAGGCATTTCGTTGCTGGCGCTGCGGTAATGCTGCGGGTCAAAGAAGCGCTGCAGCGGTGCCTGCGCGAGCAGGGCCTGTGCTTGTTGCCACAGCGCATCCATTTCTTCGGGAGGAATGCCGCAACGCTGCTGCAATTCCGCCCTCTCCACCGGCAAGTTAGGCGGAGTCAGATGTTGTAACAGCGCATGCAACCAAGTACCACGGCGCTGCTGTTCGGTCATGCGCGGCGCATATCTGCCGGTTGGCAGCGGAAGCAGCAGCGCCTCATCCACTGCCGCCGCAACTTTTCCCTGCGCGGCAGGGGCGTTGTGCGCCGCGCCCAGCAAGGGGTTGACGCCCTGCTGCGAAATTTTTGCGATTCTGCCGTGCCAGGATGTCTCCGCCGCTTCGCCATTGCCGCTCACCAGCAGCGCCTGTTTGGCGCGCGTCATCGCGACGTAGAGCAGGTTCATTTCTTCGCGCCGCGCATAGGCTTCGTCGGCCTCGAAGTAAGGCGCGCGCTGCACGCCGCGCCCGCGCTTGTCGGTGTAGAGCGAGAAATGCGCGGGTTGCGCTGCATTCGGCGGCCAGTCGAGCAGCACACTGTAACTGTCTGCCTTACGCAGCGTATCGTTGGCGTCCAGCAACCACACGATGGGCGCTTCCAGCCCCTTGGATTCGTGCACTGTGTAGATGCGCACCGCGTTGCCGACCTCGCCCACCCGGCCTTCGTCCGGAGATTCGTTTTCCGCCGCGCGCAATTCGCGCAGCTCTGACAGGAAGCGCGGCAGACTGGGATAGCGTCCTGCGTCCACATTGAGCGCGATCTCCATGAAGGCCTGCAAATTGGCGCGCACCGTTTCATGCAGCTCCAACGGCAGCGCCGCAGCGTAGCGGTGTACCAGATCGCCTTCGAAATAAATTCGGTCGAGCAGGTCGTGCACCGGCAGCTTGTCGGCCAGCGCCAGCCAGCCTTGCAACAGGCGGTGCGCGCGCTGCAGTTGCGGCGAGGCGGTGTCGTTTTGCGCAATGCGTTTCAAACGTGACCACCATGAGGATTGAAGATCGAGGATTGAGGATTGAGGAAAACCCTCTGCTCCGACCTCGCCATCCTCGATCCTCAATCCTCTATCCTGTCTTTCTGCTCCTGCCAGCAGCATCAAGTCTTCATCGCTGCAGGAAAATATCGGCGCGCGCAGCGCCTGCGCCAGCTCCAGATCGGCAAACGGGGTGATCAGGAAAGTCAGCAGCGCCTGTATGTCTTCCGCTTCCAGCGTGTCGAGCAGGCCGCCGCGGCGCGAGGTCAGGAAGGGGATGTGGCGCGCGCGCAACGCTTGTTCGTACACGCGCAAGTGCGTGCGCTTCCTGACCAGCACCATGATGTCGCGGTACTCGGCGCGGCGCAGCGTGCCGTCTTCCTGCTGCACGCTCCAGCCCGCGACGATGTCGGCGATGTATGCGGCAAATTGTGCGGCCTCTATTTCGCGCGCGCCGCTTTGTGCTTCGACACGGGGCGTGGTGAGCGGATTGCGCAACCCCTCACCCTCACCCCCAGCCCCTCTGATGGAACTACTATCCATTCGACTAGGCTGGCCAACTACGCCAGCCAAGTCGCTGGTTATCCCGCCTGCGGGAGAGGGGAGTTGATCAGCCAGCGGCAGCGCTTCGACGTGGCCGGGCAAAGTTTTATGGTGCGCGACATGCGGCTCAAAATCGACGAAGCCGTCCGGCTTCGATGCGAACACGCCGTTCACCGCCTGCAGCACAGCTGGCGCATTGCGCCGCGTTTCATTCTGCGTGAGGTAATGCGCGCCGAAATTCAATTGCAGGAATTCGTGCACCACGCCGAACAGACGCGCATCGGCACGGCGGAAACGGTAGATCGATTGCTTGGGGTCGCCCACGACAAACACCGTGGGGCGCGAGTCCACCGCTGCCGCTGCGGCAAACCACGATTGCAGTATCTGCCACTGCAACGGGTTGGTATCCTGAAATTCGTCCAGCAGCACATGCTTGTAACGGCTGTCGAGCTTGTATTGCATGTACTCGGCGCTTTCGCTCTGGCCGAGCAAGCGGCACACCTGATATTCCAGATCGGTGAAGTCCATCTGCTGCTGGCGCAGCTTCAGCTCCTGATAGTGCTGCAGCAGCGCTGCGCCGCAATGCAGCGCGGCCTGGTTCATGCGCAGCGCCTCGCGTTCGGTCAGCGCATCGCGCACTGCCTGCATTTTTACGAAGAGTACATCGCGCGCCAGCAGGAATGATTCTGCATCCTGTTTTTTGGTCGGCTTGAAACTGCGCGGCTCATCGGCCTGGGTGTACAGCGTGAGCGACAATGCCGCAAAACGCTGATCTGGATCGCTCACTTCCCAGGCAATTTGCAGCTTATTGGCGTTGCCGCACTGGACTTCTGTACCGGTCGCCAACGCTTGCGCAAAAGATTGAATAGCCGCGTAAAGCGATGCATCAGCACAGGCGTCTGCAATCGGATCATCGTCCCTCTCCACACCGAGCTCCGCGCGCAATTGCTCCAGCGCCCATGCCACCGGCCCCTCACCCCCAGCCCCTCTCCCGCTTGCGGGAGAGGGGAATTGAGCGGTGTAAGACCACCACTCCGCACGCTTGGCGACAAAATTTTCCAACAGTGCGCGCGTGCTGTGCAGCCCGTATGCGGCGAACAGCCATTGCATGTGCTGCGCATCTTCACCATCGGGTGCGGCGCGCAGACTGTCGGCGTAGGCCTGCCATGCTTCCTCGCGCAATGGTGCAGAGCGCTCCAGCAGCTGCATGCCGACCGGCACACCGGCATTCAGCGGCGCGCGCTGGATGATCTGCATGAACCAGCCGTGAAAGGTGCTGATGGTGATGGACGGTAGTGCCAGCAGCGAGTCGCGGTACAGGCCGCGCGCGCGCGCCAGCAGCGCATCGTCGATGTCGTCCAGCGCGCGCGCGCGCAGGAAGGCGCGCACGCTCGCATCGTCCTGCACCGCGAGCAGATGCAGCCACTCGTTCAAGCGCGCCTGCATTTCCTGCGCCGCCTTGCGCGTGAACGTGATCGCGAGAATTTCGCCCGGCGCAACGCCGGCCAGCAGCAGGCGCACGATGCGCGACACCAGCAGCCAGGTCTTGCCGCTGCCGGCGCAGGCTCCCACCACCACGCTGAGGCGTGGATCGAGCGCAATCTTGTTATCCATGACCTAAACCCCTCCCACCCTCCCCTTGTCAGGGGAGGAGCCGGGCGGCTCTCCCCCTGACAAGGGGGAGCTGGAGGGGGTTTGCTGTTCCTGGCTTACCACGCTCCATTCCGCCTTGCGGCACAAGCCGCGCATCTCGCAGTACGCACACGCCTCGTCCACGCCATGCGCGGGCAGCGCCGCGCCGCTGCCCATCTGCTCGAACACCGCCAACAGGCGATCGATATTGTCCTGCACCAGTTGCGGCAAATCCTGCGGCGGCGCAACCGCCATCACCTTGTCCTTCTCGATGCTGATGAACGCGGCTTCGTCCGCTTCGTACACGTGGGCGTAGCAGGCCAGTTGCACATCCTCGCCTGCCTCCTTGAGCTTGTTGCGCAGCCGCACTGCATCCATCATTTTGTAGTCGAGTACGGCTACTGCATTGTCCGCTGCGGCCTGCACGTCGACGCGGTCGATGCGGCCGTGCATCAGCAAGTTTTCAGTCAGCGGCATTTCAAACGCGACTTCGCCGCCCTGATAGCGCCAGCCTTCTGCCGCGTGCTTCATCTGTGCGTCCAGATAGGCGGGTATCGCCTGCTGCCAGCGCAGCAGCCAGGCGCGCGCCAGATAGTCGCGCTCCACGACCGGCGCAAATTCCTCGCTGCTGATGCGCAGCAGAGCTTCTTCCAGCTCGTCGAGAGGATGCTCGCCGAGTGCCGGAAACTGCTCGTGGAAGCGATGCAAAATGCCATGCACCCACTCGCCGTAATCGCGTTTTTCCACGCCCTCGCGCACCTCATCCAGCTCGTTCAGGTGCAGCATGTGGCGCGCGTAATACTGGTACGGGCAGGCCACCAGACTGTTGTAGCCGCTGGCCGAAATGCGTTGCGGGATCAGGTTGTGCGACACGCGGGGCGCAGGCATTGCTGCTAATTCTGGCAGCGGGAACGCGACCGTGCGCACCTGCGCCTGCTCCAGCATGTCCGCCAGCTCGTGTTCTGCGAGATCGTCTCCGTAAGCCAGGCTGTGCAATGCACGCAGCATTTCCAGCCATGGGCTCAGCAGATTCGCTTCGCCGTTGCGGCTGCTCTGCCATGTCGCCAGCACGGTGTCGTTCATCGCCAGCAAGGCCAGCAGATCGTCGCGCTGCTGCGCCAGATGCACGGCACGCGTCGGCAGGCCGAGCGTCGCGCGCACTGTGTCGTTGAACCACACGCTACCGCTGTCGCTGCTCGGCAGATGCGTCGCATCACAGCCTAACAGCAGCACCGCATCGAAGCTTCGCCAGCGCGTGCCCGCGAGATGCGTCAGCAACACCGGGCTGTCTATGCCGCTATCGCGGAAAGTTTTGGCATCGAGCTGCTGCGCCAGCCAGTGCCGCCATTCGGCGCGGCTGAAGCGCGTGCTGTCCGCCGCCAGCTCCTGCTGCCAGGTTTGCAGCGCCTGCAGCAACTGCAAGCCCGCCGCATCGGTCTGCAGCCCTTGCACGATGCCGAGTATAGCTAGGCTCTGATCCAGCGCACTCAGCCAGCCGCTCAGGGTCGCGCTGCTTTTTGGAAGTGCTTCCGCCGCCTGACGCAGCCGCGCCAGCGCCGTCTGCACCTCGGCTGCATCGTGTGCCAAATCAAAAAATGCTTCCAGATGCGATGCCACGCCGTGCTTGCGCAGCAACTGTTCGAGCTGGAACACCGCCTGCTTGCGCTGCTCTGCGGACTGGTCGGCAAAGATGAACGGCGACTTCAGCAAGTCAAGCAAATCCTGGTGGTAGAAATCGCTTTGCAGCGCATCCAGCCAGCGCATCAGTACCGTGCTCACCGACAGCGTGGAGAAAGTCCAGCCGGTCTCGTCCTGCACCATCACCTCGGCGCGCTCCAGCAGCGCGCGCACGCGCCGCGCCACCAATCTATCTTGCGCCACGATGGCGATGTTGCGCTTGCCCGCCAACAACCAGCGCCGCACCTGCAACTCGGCCGCGCGCGCCTCTTGCTCCAGGCCATGTGCGCCGAACAGACGCAGGCGCGAGGTTAATGCGGCATCAGGGAAATTCTGGCGTAAATGCTCGGCCTGATCGCGCAATGATGAAACACCCCTCACCCCCAACCCCTCTCCCGCCTGCGGGAGAGGGGAGTGGATAGGCACCCTCTCCCGCAGGCGGGAGAGGGCTGGGGTGAGGGCGGTTGAAAAGGTATGCAAAACCACACAGCTTTGCTCGCGCGCCGCGAGTTCGCGCAAATCAAAAATATTGACCGGTGCACGTTGCGCATACGCGTCCAGAAAGCGCGCTTCCGGTGCAGCAAGATCGGAGTTCAGCAACACATACAGCGGCATTTCCGCCTGCTGTGCAAGCTGCGCCAGCCGCTGCTGATAGGCGCGCGCCGCATCGAGTTCAGCGCCGGAATTCATCGCATACCATAGCTCGTGCACCACACGGGCTTCGAACTGCATCGCGCTGCCGCTTCGGGCCTGATAGGCACTTTCCAGCTGCGCCAGAAAATCTGCCTCGTCTTGCGGCAGCGTGACGCGGTGCTGCGTCAGCTCGTCCAGCAGGCCGAGCAGCTCGCGCGCGATACCCCACAGATCGGCGTCAGGAAACCAGCGCCGCGCGCGCAAAGCCTGATACAGCGTGGTGGCGCGGCAGCTATCAGGCGTGATGGGCTGCTCCAGCGCGACCGACTGCGCCCAGTCGAACAGCGTAAGCATGCGCGGCAACAGCAGCGCTGGCACGTCCGCCACACGCGCGAGACTCTGCACCAGCGGCTGCGCGACATGGTAGCTGGGCAGCAGCACGATAGCACCACGCAGATCGGGGATGGCGTGCTGCGCCAGCATATGGCGCGCGACATGCTCAAAAAAAACAGCGGACGCTAATTGCGTGCCGCCGTTCCTGTCTGGATTCATGCTCAAAATGCGTTAGCGTTCCAGCAGCTGAAGCTTGTCCTTCACATTCTTCCACTCGTCCGCATCAACGGGCTCAGCCTTTTTCTCCACGATGGGTTTCCACAGCTTCGCCAGCTCGGCATTGAGCGCGGTAAAGTGGACCTGCTCCATCGGTAAATCATCTTCAGCATAGATAGCCTCGACCGGACACTCCGCCACGCACAGCGTGCAGTCTATGCACTCGTCCGGGTCGATTACCAGAAAGTTCGGGCCTTCGCGAAAGCAGTCCACCGGGCAGACGTCCACGCAATCGGTGTATTTGCATTTAATGCAAGATTCTGTAACAACATAGGTCATGATGTATTCCTGTATTCCTCTCAGCACGAATACGGCATTTTAAACAAAATGCAGCTCGGACAGCGCCCTAAATTTAGAATAACCGCCATAACCCATAACAATGCCACTCACGATTAAGGATTCCTTCATCTTTAACCGACTGGGGCGGTTCCCGCCAGATCAGCAATCCAATTTGAACAAACTCTGTGCAAATTGAGTTGCATTGCCTATATTCGTCCAGTAATTCGCAACATTTTCCCAAACAAGCCTATTCGGCATAGTTTATTGCCTATGGACGTTGCATTATCAGGGCACGTTAAGTACCATTCACTCTCATGGGTCTATCCATTTATAGAAAACTCACATCTCACCCTGATCTAAACAATATTCATGCCCACACCGATACTTGTAGTTGACGACTCAGCGATGGCGCGCAAGGTTCTGATCAGATCACTTCCCACCAGTTGGGATGTTGAAATCACTCAGGCCGCAAATGGCGAGGAAGCGCTGGTCGCTTATCGAGCCGGCAAAGCCGATGTTATGTTTCTCGACCTACAGATGCCCGTACTGGATGGTTACGGTGTTCTGGAAGCATTGCAGAAGGAAGGCCTTAACAGCTTCGTGTTTGTCGTGTCGGCCGATATCCAGCCCCTTGCCCAGGAGCGGGTAAAAAAACTTGGCGCGATGGCTTTTGTCAAAAAACCTGTTACCACCGAAGTGATCGAAGCAGTTCTGAAGCAATACGGGGTCATATTATGAGCGTTATACCCCTGACCGAAGATCAACGGGACGCAATGCAGGAAATTACCAACGTAGCAATGGGCCAAGCTGGTGCAATGCTTGCAACACTGCTCGGGACTTTCGTAACCCTTTCTGTGCCGCGCATCAACGTGCTGGCGCTGACAGAAGTCCCCCCCGCCATCGGAGAAATGGTCGGCCGCGATATCGAAGTCACCGCAGTTCGGCAATCGTTTCAGGGATACCTGCAGGGTGAAGCCATCGTTATCTATGACCAGGATGGCTGCAAAGAATTAGGCGACCTGATGGGCTACGATGAAGCACTTGATCGCACAGACGAACTTGAATTATTGCTCGATGTAAGCAATATCATTGTGGGTGCCTGCCTGGGTGGAATCATTGAGCAAATCAACAATCTGACTGCTGAAAAAGTTGCGGGCAAGCTTAATTTTTCCGCTCCCTCACTGATGGCAGAAGGGGTGCCCGCCGAGAAGTTGATCAATCCGGAAAAACTTACCTGGAGTTATGCGCTGCTACTGGAAGTGAACTTCAAACTTGAGGGACGCAACTTCGCCTCCCATCTATGCACGCTGATGTCGGAACAGTCCATCGTAAAGATGAAAGGCATACTCGATGAATTCATCGCATCTTTCTGATAGCGCCAGTTCACCTTGAGTACACCACACAATAATGTCAGCCTGCCAGACTTCATCGTCAAACTGGTAGACGTCGGCATTTTCGTCGTCGACCGGGACATGAACATTACGCTGTGGAACAACTTCATGGCCAACCACAGCGGGCAGAGCGCAGATGCCGTGCTAGGCAAAAATTTGTTTGAGTGCTTCCCGGAGTTGCCCAAAGTCTGGCTCAGCAAAAAAATTCAAGGGGTGTTTTTACTCAAGAATTTTGCTTTCACTTCATGGGAACAAAGACCCTATCTATTCCGCTTCCCGCACAATCGCCCCATTACGGGTGGGGTA
>Ga0315270_10001486_pt1 | contig 12448 bp, 8 predicted proteins | sample C1_bottom_MG_FD_204932 | JGI IMG/M metagenome (GOLD analysis project Ga0315270, IMG submission 204932) | Sediment microbial communities from Yellowstone Lake, YNP, Wyoming, USA - C1_bottom | ecosystem: Environmental > Aquatic > Freshwater > Lake > Sediment | place: USA: Wyoming | collected... | reverse complement strand
GACATCTATCTCGGCTGGTTCTATCGGCACTACGGCTACCAGCCGGGCGCCATCGACGCGGAGGCAATCGCCGAATACCTGCGCACCTACCGGCAGGAAGGCGCGCTGCGCGCCGGCTTCGCCTACTATCGGGCGCTGGAGCAGGATGTCGCTCACAACCAGTCGCTGCTGGCGCGAGCAAAGCTGCGGATGCCGGTGCTGGCGCTCGGTGGCGGCAAGGCATTCGGCCGCGGCGCCGAGACTTTCGAATCGCTCAAACGCGTCGCGCTCGACGTGCGCGGCGGCGTCATCGAGGACTGCGGTCACTGGATACCCGAGGAGAAGCCGGACGAGGTTGCGCGGGCGCTGCTCGATTTTTTTGCCCTGAACAATTGAGGTGAATTGCATCGCCTGCAGGCCGCAGGTCATTGCCGGCAATCGGCTGCGCAACGTATGAGCCGGTATCGGTGCAGGCGTGCACCCTTAATTTGAATGGTCGTACTCGGCAAGCAATGCGCGCGCGCTCTCCACCAGTTCCTTGCCTTCCAGCCCGCGCTGATCGAGCTCCTTGATTCTGTTTTCGATGGTGCGTTGGGCGCGTTGCTGCCAGAGTGCTCGCTCTGGCCCCGGCGCGCCGCCCTCGCCACCCGCAAGCTTGCCCGCGCTCGCCTGGCCATCTTCAAGGATCTTGCCAAGCCACGCCGAAGTTTCCGCGCCGCTGTTCGCGCCGAGCACTTTCTTCATTTCATCCGACAAGCTCTTGTAGGCTTCAGCATTCATCGCAAATATGAACATGTCCGCGCGAGGCAACGGCGAATTCAAATCGACCTCCGGGATCGCCCGCGCTTTATCTCCAAGTCTGACCCTGGATACATGAACGGCCAGCAAGCGCACGCCCGCGAATTCCTTTCTTGCCAGATTGTGCATTTGAATGTATTCCCAGAGCGCCCGGTTCGATCCCTTCGCGCTATGGGTCATCAACGGCAAATCGAAGACTTCAAAGGCCGGGAACCGCCCCGCCTCCTGCCCCAGGGATGTCCACACGATGTCCGCGGTCCGATCCTTGACTTGGTCGTAGAGTTGCGACGGATTCCCGCCCATCTGCATCGCGAAATAGACTTGAATCCTGAGGTATCCGTTGGATTCCTTTTCCAGTTTTTCCTTCCAGGGCAGAAGAAACTGGTTATGGAACGCCGAATCGGCAGGCAAGGCGTGATGTATCTTTAGCGTGACACCATGTGCGCGCGCTTCGTTTGTCCACGGCAGTGCGATAGCACAGACGAATGCAACGATGAGTAATCGGACGGCGCGTCGTGACAAGATTTCTGCTCCCATGTTCAACGGCGTTCAGCGCTGGCTTTGAACGGATTGCAGGAAAGTGTAAATGCGCCACTTGATATCGTCGCTGATGGCGTCTTTCCAAACGGGCATGCCTTTGTCCAGGCGCCCATTGTTTATCGTAGTCCAGAATAAGTCGATCGCGTCATCGCCATAACGGATCTTGAGGCGGCGCAAATCGCGCGGGCGTTCGCCTTGTATCGCCAGGGGCCCGTGGCAGTGGGAGCAATACTGATTGAACAGGCTTGCGCCTTCCGCCACCAGGTCTTGCCGTCCCTCATAGGGGTTTTTCAAGGCGTCGGAACTTGCTTCGGCTGCAGCGCCGCCGCCCGCGAACAGCAAAAATGCGGCGGCCATCAAGGCCGCGCGTGAAACAACGAATCGGCATTTCACGGACATGGTCTGCCTGCGCTGGAATACTTTTTTGGAAGAAGCAGCACGGGCATGAAAAAACGGCGGGAACCTGCCCCGCCGTTTTGACTGCCGTACAAGGCTTTCTGGGTATCAGTTGCCGAGTTCGAACACGGCTAGTATGCCGCCTTCCGGGCTGGCATCTATCACACGCTGGCCGATCTTGCCAAAGAACGAGGGTGGCCCTTTGCTGCGTCCGGCCACCACGGCCAGGTATTGCTTGCCGCCGACGGAATAGGTAACCGGGCTTTGGATAATGCCCGTACCCATTGCGAATTGCCACAACACGTTCCCAGTCTTGGCATCAACGGCTTTCACGTCGCCATGCTGGTTGCCATAGAACACCAGACCACCGGCAGTCGACATGGCTCCGCTGACAAAAGGCAGATCTTCCTTGATGCTCCAGACCTTTTTCCTCGCAACCGGATCCCAGGCCATGAACTCCGCAAGATGGGAACCGGAAGCACCCGCCATATCGAGATTGAACTCGGATGCCAGATAGAATTTTCCGGGTGTGTACTCTTCTTCTTTGTTGGCGATGTCCATGCACATATTGAAGGCCGGCAAATAGGTCAGGCCGGTCTGCGCGCTATGGGACATGGGCGACCAGTTCTTGCCGCCGATCAGGTTCGGGCAGACGTTGCGCGCCCACTGGCCTTGTCGCGGCCGCTTCTCGTTGTTCGCCGCTTCGACCGGCCGGCCGGTTTGCAGGTCGACATGCGTGGCCCAATTGACTGTTACGAACGGATCGGCCGCGAGGAGTTTGCCTGTCTGGCGATTCAGCACGTAGAAGAAACCGTTTCGGTCGGCATGCAACAACGCTGGCGTATTCTGTCCCCCGATCTTGACGTCGGTGAGAACCGCCTCATTGATGCCGTCGTAGTCCCACACGTCACTGGGCGTCCATTGATAGCCCCAAACGATCTTGCCGGTATCGGCGTCGAAGGCAAGCTGGGAGGCGGTCCAAAGATTGGTGTACTGGCCAATATCGATGGAATCATTGCCGCGGGATTGACCACCCCAAGGCCCCCCGTTGCTGGTGGACCAATAAACCAGGTTCAACTTGGGATCATAGGACCCCACTCCCCAGGTCGATCCCGCGCCGGTCTTCCACGAATCGCCCTTCCAGGTATCATTGCCCGGCTCGCCATCCCCGGGAATGGTGTAGGTTTTCCACACCAACTTGCCGGTCATCTGATCGTGCGCTTCGATGAAACCTCGGATGCCGTACTCGCCCCCGGCAATCCCGGTCACCACCAGATTCTTGTACACCAGCGGTGGCGAGGTGATAGCGTGGCCCTTCTTGTAATCCATCACCTGAACATTCCACTTCTCTTCGCCGGTGTTGGCGTCCAGGGCGACCAATCTCGCCGTCAATGTGCCGAAAAAGACCAAACCATTGGCATACGCCACGCCGCGGCTGTCCAGCCCGCAACACACCGTGGCCATGTAGTCCGCCGGAAGTTCCGGATCATGCTTCCACTTTATCTTGCCGGTCTTGGCATTCAACGCAAAAACATGCTTTGGCCCGGTGGAGCTGGGGACGTACATCGTGTCGCCCACGATCAGCGGCGTGGCTTCCTGGGTTTCCAATGCGCCCAATGAATGGATCCAGGCCACCTTGAGCTTGTTCACATTGCCGGTATTGATCTGATTCAGGGTGCTATACCGGGTATTTGCGTAGTCGCCGCCATACTTGGTCCATTCATTGCCTGCCTGCGCAAATGCAGGCGTTGCCGTAGCGATCGATGCCATTCCAAAGGCCGCGAGCGCCAATCTGAAATACCTCATGGTAAGTCTCCTCCTCGAAGTACCTGTGCGCCCGCCGCGAGCGCCACGGTTTGTTTTTGTGGAAACGCTGCTTGAGATTCGCCATCCGCGTCGGGTCCAATACACAATCCAGCACGCGGATCGACCTTATTGCAACGGCTTCGGCTTCATAAATTGAATACTCCAGCATTGGCTTTGTCAACAGCGAATTGACACTCGTGCATCGTCGGGCCACTAGTCATCGGTAGCCGGACATGCGGCGAAACAGAATATCCAATAGAAATAGCACCAGCCCGATAGCGGCAAAGTGGCGCCACAAAGGTTTGGATACCAGTCCGCCGTCGCCCTGGCGCGCAAAAACGTCTTCCACTCGCGGCGCGAACTTCCCGCCGGTGCGCTCGCACAGTGTCCTGAGCAGACCGATATTCGGGAACAAATTGCGATACTCGTCCGAGTAACCGTAAAACAAGCTGCGCGTGCCTGCCTGCGCCAGTGCTTGCGGCATCAGCCCTGGCGACTCCACCAAGTCGAAGGCGTAGGCCCCCGCGCTCGAGGCTTGTAGCGCGATGCGGGCCTGATACAGTCCTGGCCCGACCTGGCGCAACAGCGACACGGCGGAAGTTCCGTCCGGGGCCCTCATGCGCACTTTCGGCGCGATGTCATCACGAAACTTCCCGTCTGCGGTCAGCGCCGATAGCGTAATCATTGCCGCGCGCCCTTCGCGCGCCACGCGTAGCGCCAGTTCCTCACCGGTGTCGCGGCGCATGCCCTCCCGCACGAGCTGTGCCCACAACTTGCCGTAGCCGGGCCAGCCCAGCCAGTCAACCGCCCAGCGGTTCTTGATGTCGGACAAAAAAGCGATGCTCTTGCCGAGCCCGTAGTGGCCTTGCACCAGCAGCGGCTGATGATCCTTGGCTTCGAGGACAACCTCCGCGAAGCGCTTGGGCTGGCTGAGCACGAATCCCTTCAACTCGGGACCGTTTTCGAAATCCACGCCGGCTACTGCTTCCGTCTTCAGTCTGACGAGCGGACGGAACGGTTCTTCAATGATGGATTCGCCCAGCAGCCGTTTCGCCTCGATCACGAACAAGGCCGGAATCTCCTTTTCGCTCTCGGCGACGTGGCTTCTGCCATTACCCGCGTGCGCAAGCCGCGCCATCAGCTCGAGGTTGGGATTCTCGCCAATGGCCACGGTGGATAGCGTGATGTTCGCCCGCGTGAATTGCGCTGTCAGCTCGTCGACGCCACCGGACGCGAGGCTATTGTCAAATTCCTGCTCGGGCGGCAGGCCGCGCTCCTTGCGGATCAGCGCCATGGCAACGCTGCTCGAGGTCTCGGCCGCCAGTCTCCCCGGTGGCGCGGTGTTGCCGTCGGACAGCAGGATCACGTGCTTGGTCTTGGCCGGTGAATTCTCCAGCAGGCGATAGGCGTGCCACAGCGCGTTGTAGATATTGGTCTGCCCGCTGGCCGACATGCTGCTGATCAGATCTTCGGCGCGCTGCTTATTGCCCACTTCCGCAAGGGGCACGACATCGTGCGGCCGTGAGTCGAAAGCGACGACCGCGAGCCGGTGGTGTTCGTCGAGCAGGTCCAGGGTGGAAAGGGCAGCAGACTTGGCGAACTCAAGCTTGCGGCCGCGCATGCTGAACGAGCGGTCGATAACCAACACCAGATCCAGTTCCTTGCGCTTGCGCTGGCTTTCAAATTTGACCGGCAACAGGCGTTCCATTCTGCTCTTGGCAAAACCTTCCACGCCGTAGGTGTTCTCACCCGCGGCAAATACGAGACCACCGCCTTCGCGCACGAACGCTTCCATTTGCTGCACTGTCGCCGGGTCGAGTTTCTGCGCGGGAATATCGCTCAAGACCACGGCATCCTGACCCTTGAGCTTGGCGCCAAACCCTTCCACGCCGGCGACCGTCACCTCGATGCCCTGCGTGTGCAACGCATCTCGCAAATAGCGCGCGCTTGCTGCGTTGCTCTCGACGTACAGGACCTTGGCGCGCGGTCCGACCCAAAGGGCTTGAGAGAGGACATTGTTCTGCCTGACTTGATCGCCCTCGGCAGCGACCTCTGCTTCGACAGTGTTGGCGCCCTGCCGGTTGAACCGCGTTCTGAAGATGATTTCATTCTCGCCCGGCTGAAGCATCGTTCCTTGTTGCACGGCGGCACCGCCGTTCAGCTTCATCTGGATGCGCGCCGGACTCTGGACGCGCGAAACCACCCGCACCCGCACCGTCGCTGGCTCTTGCTGCCGCATGCCTTCGGGCAAATCGACCGCTTCGATCCAGGCGTCGTTTTCGACAGCCGCCGGAGCCGGTAGCGCGAAAATGCGCACGCCCTGGGCCTGCAGGCGAGGCAGAGCACGCCAAACGTCGCCGTCGGTGGCATTGCCATCCGTCATCAATACCAGTCTCTTGGCGTGATGCGGCGCAAAGCCGAAGGCGGCCATGTCCAATGCCTGTTCCAGATCGGTGGCGCTCTGGCCGATCGCCGATCGGCTTGCCGCCGTATCCTCGGTAACTGCCACCGATTGGATCTCCTCGATCGAATTTAACAACCGCGGCCGATCCGCAAACACCACATAGCGCGCCTGGGCCGGCTCACCTGTTCTGTTCGCCTGCCGCATCCAATCCAAAGCTCCCAGCACAAATGCGGGAGCAACACTACGTGACACGTCAAGCGCATACACCACCGAAATATCCGTAATCGCCCGTTGCAGTACCGGCTGAGCCAAGGCCAACACCAACGCCCCCAGAGCCACCGAGCGCAGCGAAACAGCCAGGGTCATGCGCCACGGACTCAGGCGCGTGCGATGCCGCAATGCGGCGAGCCACATCAGCGGCAATAAGGCCAACAGCCACAGGGGCCACGCTTGCGTCAAGCTTGGAAGCTGCATTTTTCAGACAGTGCGGTGGCGCGTGTAGGCCAGCCACTCAAGAGCGAGTAGCGCCACGGCAAGCGCAAGCAGCACAACCCAGGGTTCGAAGCCGAAGCGCGGCAAGCCTGATGTCGGCGCGACCGCCACAGACTCACCGGCAAAGCGGCTGCGGTTGACGTCCGAGACCTGCGGATCGATGACGTTCGCGACGACCTGTGTCGTGCCCGCATTCGAGGCAACCGTAAATACACCCGGCCGCACAGCGTCAAATACGGTAGCACCCGGGACGCTCACCGCCGCTACCGGGCGGCCATCGAGTCCCGTCACTTTCGCGTTAGCGTGCGGCATTTCGACGTAACCCAACCCATGGGTGAGCGTCTCGGCGCCGGCGGTCAGCCACGCGAGCGCGCTGCCCAGAAATACCGGGAAGGCCGGCTGCATGGCAAAATTCGAGTCATCGAGCGCGAACCCAACTGCGATCCAGCGCGCGCCAGTGATCCCGCGCGATGCTGCGCCACCGGCTGCCACCAGCACCCCCTCGCTCGCGCCCGAAGCCAACACCACGTCCGTTTGCGAGTCATGCGCCGACAGCTTGGCCAGCGCGGCGCTTTGCATATGCACACCGCGCCAAGACACGTTGACCGCGAGCGGATGGGACTGGTCCCAGCGCGTGATGACTGGATTCGTCGTTGTGCGCCCAAAAGCCGGCAGCCAAGTCACGGGCGGCGGACGAAACAGCAGCGCGCCCCGCGCCGGCCGCTCGGGTGGCGCAAAGCGATCGAAGACATTGGCGTCATAGTCAGCAGCGGGTCGAATTTGGACCGGCTTTATCACCGTCAACGCAACACCAGGCAGCCGCCCGAGGGAGGCTTGCAGGTGACGATTGCCCGCGGTCACCAGCAATACGCGCTTGACGCGATGAGGCACTACAACGCCATAAGCGACGTCATCGAGTTGAAACCCGTCACCCTGCGCGCGCACTTCGGCCCGCAGCACACCATCGGCGTAGTCCGTCACATCCAGGGTTTGATTGATTGTCGCCCCGGCCGATAGGTTCAAGACGCGCTCAAGCGCGAATCCATTTTCACCGGTGAGCGCGAGCCGGACTTGTTTTGGACGGCCGGATGCATTGAACACCTGCACTAGCGCCTGATAGCGCGTTGGATCGTGCAGCGACGATTTGGCGTCGAAGGCGGTGATGGCGATGTTATCGGCAGGCGCGAACACCGATTCGACCGCCATATCCGGCGACACATCAAGATGAGCAACGCCGTCGGTCAGAAGATGCGCCGCGATGTTTTCCCCGGCAGGGACCAGCGGCATTCGCGCAACCCCCGACGTGCGCACCGCGAGCCCGCGCAGTTTCGCGAGTGCCGTCTCGCGGCTGACCCATTCGGGCGTGTCCGTACGGCCCAGGGTGTCCAGGACCATGACTTCGCTCGCAAGACCCGCGCTCGAGATTATTCGACGCGCGCGCTCAAGCGCGTGTTCCCAGCGGCTGATGCGGTCCTCTCCGCGTGCCGCCATGGACGGCGAGTTGTCCAGAACGAGCACGACGCGTTGGGCGATTCCGCCCAACGCGGGCGCTTGCGGGCGGGTCAGCGCGAGGGCGATGCTCAATCCCGTCGCCAGTGCCAGCATTAATGAAAACCACCAGCGCCAACGGTCCAGCGCAGGACGCTGCGCCATATCGAGCGTGCGCCAGATAAGGTTGGACGCAACCCTCACGCGCAGTGGCCTGGGCCTGAGCCAATACATCAGCACGATCAACAATGCCACACTCGCGAGCAGGGCATAGGCGGCCTGCGGCGAGAGCGCGAGAAAATTCACCGCAGCAGGCCTTCCTTGCGCAGCGCGTGCAGTACCAACGCCTCGATTTGCGCGTCGGTCATGGCGCGCACGTGGCCCCAACCGTTTCTGTCGCAGTAAGCGCTGATTGCCGCGCAGTGCGCATCAAACGCTTGCCGATAGGCCCTCAGCAACGCCGGTGTGATACGGTGCCGGGATTCGCCGTTGCCCTCGGAGTCCACTAACACCACTTCGCTATCGGCGCCGGCAGGCTCGAAATCACTGGGGCTGATGAGCTGAAGCGCGAGCACGTCCTGGCGCAAATTGCGCAATACACGCAGTCCCGGTTCGAAGCCGGCCGGATCGAGAAAATCCGAGATCACCACAATCAGCCCCTTGGCACGCGGCACGGCAAAGTAGCGCTTGAAGGCGGCTTCGAAAGAGGTGTTGCCGCCGCATTCGAGACGTTGCAGGAATTCAAACGCCGGCCAGCTTTGATTCTTGCCGCGCAAGTGTGAGCGCTCCCGCACGATCCCCTCGGCCACGGCGATCAGGCTGACCCGATCCATATTCACAAAACCGATGTGCGCCAGCGCCGCGGCAATTCTGCGTCCAAACTCGAATTTGCTCGGGCTGCCCACGCCCATGGACGCGCTCGTGTCCAGGAAAATATAAATGGGCAGGTCGGCCTCTTCGACAAACAACTTCACGAAGAGCCGGCCGAGCCGCAGATACGTACGCCAGTCCACGCTCTTGAGATCGTCGCCCGGGCTGTAGGGGCGATAGTCGGCGAACTCCATGCCAGGCCCCGTGCGATTGGCGCGATGCAGTCCTTTGAGATGACCGCGCGCCGGCTCGTTGGAGGCAAGCCGAAGGCGGTCGAGCCGACGCAGGAAATCGTGGCTCAATAGCGGCGCGTTCATGGTTCAATCCATGTGAATTGGACAAGATTACCGCTTGTCCCGGGCCGGCCGAATCATGTCCGCGGCTCGGGCACCGACTCGATGATGGCCGCGATAATCGCGTCCACGTCGAGCTGTTCCGCCTCCCCCTCGTAATTAAGCAGCATGCGATGGCGCAGTGCGGGGAAAGCTGCGGCACGGATGTCTTCGCCGGCCACGTAAACGCGATTTTGCATGAGTGCATGCACTTTGCCGCCGAGCAGGAGCGCTTGGGCACCCCTCGGACTTGAACCATAGCGCACGTATTTCTTTACCATCTCGTGGCACGGTGCGTTTTCCGGATGGGTCGCGAGCGTCAGGCGAATGGCGTAGTCCTTCACTGGTTTGGCAACAGGCATGCCACGGGCGATCGCGCGCATCTCCAGAATCTCGCCGCGTCCCAGCACGCGCTCGATTGTCGGTTCGTTCAGCTCCGTGGTCCGGTTGAGAATCTCGTCCAGTGCCGCAGCGGTGGGGAATTCCATTTTCAGTTTGTAGAAGAAACGATCGAGTTGCGCTTCCGGCAGCGGGTACGTTCCCTCCAGTTCGATCGGATTCTGGGTGGCGAGCACGCATACCGGCTGCTCCAGCGCGTGGGTAATCTTGCCGATGGTGACGCTGTTTTCCTGCATGGTTTCCAGCAACGCCGATTGCGTCTTGGGCGTGGCGCGGTTGATCTCGTCGGCCAGAATCAAATTGGCGAACACCGGTCCGGGCTGAAACTCCAGTACCTTTTCGCCGCGCTCGCCCTCACGCAACACGTTGCCGCCGACGATGTCGCCCGGCATAAGATCGGGCGTGAATTGAATACGTGAAAACTTGAGATGCAGCACGTCGGCAAGCGTTTGTATGAGCTTGGTCTTGCCGGTGCCGGGAACGCCTTCGATGAGACCGTGGCCGCGAGCCAGCAGGCAAGTGATGACTCCCTCGATGACTTCTTCGTTGCCTACAATCACGCGCGCTATCTCCGCGCGAACGCTGCGGAATTTTTTCTGAAAACTGTCGATCTGCACATCAGCGGTAGCGTCGTTCATTTTTCGTTCCGGTTCAGGTCCAGAAAATAGTCTTTGACGGCGCCCCGATAGGCGAGCGGAATCCGCTCTGCGTTCATGGCACTTTCACTGACGTATCGGGCATGCTGTGGCGCATTATGGTAAGCGAACTGCGCTTGTTGCTCGCGCGTCGCGGCATAAGCCTCATCGGCGATGCCTTGGGCATCGCCACCCCGGGGATTGCTGCCTTCAATTTTCACTTTCTTGAGCTGGACCGAAAGCCGCTCAGTGCGCGCACCCAATACCTGCTCGGCCTCGAATTGGTTGATGGTGTTGGCTTCGTTGGTACTGGGCTTTCCGCCGGCACCTATATTCGACTGGGTCACGCGACGACCCATGGCGCCGCCTTCGACATCGGTCGTGCCTTCGAACTCTCCACCCTGGCCCTGGCTTCGCCGGGCCTCGCGCGGACCAAAACGCTCCAGCGGTATGGCAGCCTGAAGGGGATTGGTTCCCTCTTCCAGCTTGTGACTGTCTGGATTGTTCGCGCCCGATGCACGCATGTCGTCGTCCAACTTCTGCGTCAGGTCAAGCGCATGCGCCAATTCGTCGGCCGTGCCGCCGTCCAGCGCCGACTGCGGCACGTTGCCGCCGGGGCTGAACAGCTCTTGCAATCGCGCGAGAAGACCCGGGCTCGCCCGCACCGAATCGGCGAAGGTGCGCCCGCTGGACTGCGCCGGCGCGAATTCACGCCTGCGGCCGAATTCTTCCAGCAATTGAACCGCGCGTGCCGCGTCACGGTCTTTGATTGCCGCCGCCATGCCTTTAGGCCCTTCGTCCTGGCCCAACGCATGAATCGCCGTTTCAAGTTTGATCCATGCCTCATCGGCTCCAGGCGCGTCTGCCATTGGCGTGCGTTCCGCGGCATCCACCGATTCCTGGTTCGCAGCGGCGAGCCGATTTGACATCGGCTGCGGCTTGCGCGCTTCACTGGAGGTCGTGGCGATTCCTGTGGCACTCGATTCAGCGCGCGGCGATTGGGGATGTCCGAGATACGGCACAAACCACGACAGCAAACCGGCAGCGAAGGCCATTCCCACCGCCGCGAACGCACCTCGGGGAATGGTGATCGGGAACAATTCCCGCGGGTTTATTCGCTGTGCCGTCAACGCCGCCCGTTGAATCTGCAATTCGATAAGCGGTGAAACCTTCGACTGTCGCGCGAACCAATACCCCGATTTCAGTTCGTCCTTGAGTTCCGCGTGCCCGTCGGCAGTAGCCGCGACCTGTTCAAGAGTTATCGGGCGCAGGCCACGCATGGCGAAAAATCCAATGACTCCGATAAGCAGCAACGCTAACAGCGTTTCCAGTGCGCCCACGACCGCGGGCGCGGCAATTGCGGCAGGGAGTATCTGATAGAGTACAAGCGCGCCCGAGATTGCGCAGGCCATCCACGCAAACTCACAAAGCACTGCGTTCAAACGCAGCCGACGGGCAAATGTGGTGAGCGCGAAGATGAGGACGTCACGGTTTTTCATCGAGCATCGTAACATGGCAAAAACCGTGAGATGGTACGCGCTTTGCCGGGGAACACAAAATGAGTATGCCGACACGGAGATGCAGGCTGTTCATGGCGTTTTGTCTCGCGCTCGCCGGCTCGCTCCCCGCCCACGCCGCCGACAAACCCAATATCGTTTACCTTATCGCCGATGATCTCGGGAATAAAGACGCAGGCTTTCGAGGCGGCAGATTTTCCACACCCAATCTCGATAAACTCGCCGCGAGTGGCGTCACCCTCAATAATTTTTACGTGCAGCCGTTTTCATCGCAGACGCGCGCCGCGCTCTTGACCGGGCGCTACCCGATGCGCTACGGCTTGCAGACCATGTCCATCGTCCCATCGAGCCAGTTCGGACTGCCAACTGATGAACGCACCCTGGCACAAGCGTTGAAGGATGCGGGGTATAAAACAGCGTTCATCGGCAAGTGGCAGCTTGGCCACTTCAAGCCGGAGTTTTGGCCGACCAGGCGCGGCTTTGATTATTTCTACGGCACCCTGTCGGACGAGGTACATGATCGGGTCAGGAAAAGCAGCGGCGGCGACTGGCGCCGTAACGATCAGTTGGCGAAGGAGGGCGGCCTCGTCACGCAATTGCTTGCTAAGGATGCCGTGGATCAAATCAACAAGCAGGATGCCTCGACGCCAATGTTCTTGGTCGTGGCGTTCAACGCGCCGGGCGCTGACGCCAGCGCGGAGACGGGCCGCGGATACGCCGCCGGGGTGAGCGCACTCGACGACGCCATCGGCCGGGTGATGGAAGCTCTGGAAGACAAGAAGATGCTGGGCA
>Ga0315270_10001485_pt1 | contig 12455 bp, 20 predicted proteins | sample C1_bottom_MG_FD_204932 | JGI IMG/M metagenome (GOLD analysis project Ga0315270, IMG submission 204932) | Sediment microbial communities from Yellowstone Lake, YNP, Wyoming, USA - C1_bottom | ecosystem: Environmental > Aquatic > Freshwater > Lake > Sediment | place: USA: Wyoming | collected... | reverse complement strand
GCGCGACTACTTCGCACTCACCAGCTTCAAAGTGCCGTGGATGTATCTCGGCATGTTGGCGCTCGGATTGCCGCCGATGCTGGCCGCTCCGCTGCCTGCCCGGCTTCGCGCGGGCCGGTGGTGGACGGGTATGGTGTCCGCTATCGGCATGGTCGTGGGCATGGCTTGGGGAGCTTCGCTGGCATTGCAGTGGGCCGGGCCGATGCATCCGCAGCAATTCCTCCTTGCGTGCGGCGGCATGACACTCGGCATGTTGGCCGGGATGATTTTCGCGTGCGAACTCGCGCGTGTGCTGATTCAGTGGGCGAAGAGTTCGCGGTGAATTGCTCGCAGCCGGCATGTGATTTCTGGCATCCTTGATCCCCGCGCTGAGCTTGCACGCGGGTTGAATCTTTCGTGCAAAACTTGCACCAGCAAAGCATTCCCTAATTTCAATCTTCGGCTTGACTCCCGCGACTGCCACACAAACCATTGATTACACAGCATTAGCAGCCGAGTCGCGTTCGTGGCACTGCCGTTGCTAGGTGTGGAGATCATTGTGTCAAAACGCGCGCAAACGGCCGAATTCAACTTTCAACGAAGCAATCAGGGCGAGGTGCAAATTCTGTCGCTTCGCGGCTACATGGGTAACGCCGAGTTCTGCCAAGTGGAGGGAGAACTGGCGCAAATGCTGGAGCATCACCACCGAAGGGTGATTGTCGATCTCGCCAGGCTCTCGTTTACCACCTCGATGAGTCTGGCGCGCCTGCTGGTCTGTGCGCGAGAATTTAATCGGCACGGCGGCGAATTGAAATTGGTCGGGATGTCGCCTTTTCTCGGCCGGCTGGCCGGGTTTGCCGGGTTTGGAAAAAGAAAACATGTTGAAACCGACGTGATGAACGCATTGAAAGTGATGTCCCAAATGCCCAAAACAAAACCACACCCATTGGCGAACAAGAAATAGGCCATGCACTGGACCACCGCCAAGTTGATTGCGCTGGAGCGGGCCGAAGGATTTCTCGCACACGGCTGGACGCTACCATCGCAGGTTGCGTTCGCGGAACAAGTCAAGTCGTTGCGACGAGAAATCCCGCCGTCGCTACTCGCCACCTATGATCAACTCAAAGCAGGGCAAAAGGAGCCGCTGGTTGGGGTTTCCCAAAATAAATGTGGCGGCTGCCATTCCGTGTTGTCCCCAGCCGCACTGGCGCGACTGAGCAAGGAATACGAAATCAGTCAATGCGAGCAGTGCGGGCGTCTCCTCTACCTCACCGGTGGCCATGACCTCACAGCGCATGCCAGTTCATTCCCATCGAAGCTCAGAGTGCGTCATGAATAAAAACCTCGAAACACTCTTGCGATTGGACGGCCTGGTGTTGACGCGCAAGGGATTGGAATTGACCGGGAACCCGATTGGAAACGGCGGCTTGGAGGATCTCGACAAGGAAATTGAGAAGCTCCGCCGCCGCCTGCCGCCAGCGGTGGTGTCGCGCTACGACCGGCTGGCGCGAAAGTATGCCGACCCGGTGACGCTGCTCACCGGTGACGTGTGTCACGGTTGCCAGCGGCCGATTTCCAGACGGGCCACGCTGCTGGTCAGTCGTTCGCATGAAGTTTTCCATTGCCAGCATTGCGGCCGGCTGGTTTTCGCCCGGACGGGTGTTCCCGACTACGTGACGCAATTGTAGGATGAAAAAAAACCAGCCGACTGAGCTCCGCAAGCCTTGCCTACCTGTCGGCCATAAGCCGACAACCCTGCGGCGGACGTTCATCATGCTCAATCGCAACGGCCTGCACGCCCGGCCATGCGCGCTGCTGATTAATGCGCTCCTCAAGTTCAAATGCGCCGTCGACGTAGAGCACGACGGCGCGGCCACCGCCGGTCGCAGCATCATGGGCTTGATGTGCCTGGCTGTGGGCTATGAGTCAAAAGTGACTTTTATCATGAACGGCAACGACGCACCGCAGGCCATGGCAGCCGTGCAGCAGCTCTTTGACACTCAGTTTGAGGAGGCATACATGCCAGGGAACAATTTGGTGGTTGAGCGATGGTAAATGAAACCAAGCCGCGCACCGGCAAACTCGCACCAGGAATTTTGATATGAAAACCATGATGGAACTTCTGATCCGCCTGCAACAGCTTCGGCGTTGCTGCGAACGGACCGCCCAAAACAAGCAACTCACGGACCGCGAAAAGAATGCCACCCATTGTTTCAAAAACCTCGTGCGCGACAGCCTCCCGCCGGCGGTGCTGATGCAATACGACCGGCTAAGGCAGACGGAGTCGGAATTGATCAAATGCCCGGAAGTGTTTGCGATGGCCGTCCTCGTGGCAACCTGGCGCAGTCTCTCCCCCGCCGGTCGGCGAAGATTGGAAGCCCATTTCGCTGCGCCCCAGCGTGGTCGCCGACAGGGCTCACGCCGCAGCGGATGCTGTGGCGGGCCCAAAGGAGGTTCGTCGCGCGGTGGGACGACATCCCGAGTTCGCGCCCGGGCAAAAGCGCTGCCTTCGTGAGGACTGAAAGACTCCAACTTTAATTCTCATCATGACTACCGTCAAAACCCCTCCCTCCGTCAGTCATAGCTTCGTCATGCGGCTGACGTATCCCAACCACATTGGCATGTTCGCCAAGCTTACCCAAACCATCGGTCGGCTGGGCGGCGACCTGGGCGCGGTGGATATTGTCAATCCTGACGCGAAACGCATGACGCGCGACGTTACGGTGCGGGCGCGCGACGAAGAGCACATGGAAGCCATCGTGCAGGCCATCCGCAAACTGAAAACGGTCACCGTGACCAACGTCTCGGATCAAGTTTTCCTGTTGCACCTCGGCGGGAAGATCGCAATTCAGAACAAAGTGCCGCTGACCACGCGCGATACCCTTTCCATGGCTTACACACCCGGGGTGGCGCGCGTTTGTTCCGCCATCGCAGAGCACCACACCAAAGCCTGGCAACTAACGATCAAAGGCAATTCCGTCGCCGTGATCAGTGACGGTTCCGCGGTGCTGGGCCTCGGCAACATCGGCCCAGAAGCCGCGATGCCGGTCATGGAGGGCAAAGCAATGTTGTTCAAAGAATTTGCGGGCATTGACGCCTATCCGATTTGCTTGCGCACGCAGGACACCGAAGAAATCATCAACACCGTTGCCAATCTCTCGGTGGGATTTGGCGGCATCAATCTCGAAGACATCTCCGCACCGCGCTGTTTTGAAATCGAGCGGCGACTGCAAGAACGGTTGGACATTCCCGTCTTTCACGACGACCAGCACGGCACGGCGGTCGTGGTGCTGGCCGCGCTGTTGAATGCCTCGCGCTTGTCGCGTCGCCCGCTCGCCGGACTGCGGATTGTGATTCTCGGCGCGGGCGCGGCGGGAACAGCCATCGCCGAGATGCTTGGCCACGCTGGAGTTAAAGATATCGTTGTTTGTGACCGGCACGGCATCATCAACGGTCGCACCCGCACGGATTTGAATGAGGCGAAGAAGCAACTCGCGGTCGCCACGAATCCACGCGGCCTAAGCGGCAAGGTCGAGGTGGCTTTGAAGCAGGCCAGTGCTTTGATCGGCGTCTCCGGACCGGGATTGATCGCAGCGAGGTCGCTCCGGCTCATGGCGGCACAGCCAATGGTTTTTGCGCTGGCCAATCCGATTCCCGAAATCATGCCGGAAGCAGCGGCAGCCGCGAAGGCATGGATTATTGCGACCGGACGGAGCGATTATCCGAACCAGATCAACAACGTGCTGGCGTTTCCGGGAATTTTCCGGGGCGCATTGAATGTGCGCGCCCGCCGCATCAACGAATCGATGAAGCTCGCCGCCGCCCACGCCATCGCGGGCTGCATCAAGTCGAATGAATTGAGTCCCGAATACATCGTGCCCAGCGTGTTCAACCGGGATGTCGTCAGAAACGTGACGACCGCGGTCGAGCGGGCGGCCCTCAAAACTCGCGTCGCCCGGAAAGGGCTGCCACGGTAATAAACCGCGCGCCGTCGCATCGGCAAATGCGCCGGGCACGGTCGGCGTGAACCACCAATAAAATCAGAAAATCTCCAATTACTAACCATGCTTAAACGAACCGCTCTCTATTCCGCGCACCAGCAACTCGCGGCCAAGCTCATTGATTTCGGCGGCTGGGAAATGCCTGTCCAATACACCAGCATCACTGACGAACATCTCGCCGTGCGCAACGCCGCCGGGATTTTTGACATCTCGCACATGGGCGAAGTCACCGTCAGTGGCCTGGGCGCGGAGGTGTTTCTGAATTCCGTCCTCACCAATGACATCCGCAAGCTCGCGGCTGGTCAGGGGCAATACACTCTGATGTGCCATCCGGGTGGCGGCGTGATTGACGACCTTTACGCCTACCGTTTATCGGAACATGACTATCTGCTGGTCATCAACGCCTCGCGCATCGAAGCCGACGTGGCGTGGCTTCAGGCGCACGCGGCGCAATTTACCGGCGGTGGATTGAACCTCCAGGACGTCTCACACAATTACGCGGCCATCGCCGTGCAAGGCCCGCGCGTGAAGGAATTCATCCACCTGGTAATTGGCGGCGCGTCCACCTCGGTTTTCAAAGTGCTAGCGGTGACCGAACTCAAGAAAAACCAGATCGCTGGATTCCATTTTGGGGGTCACAGTCTCCTCGTCGCCCGCACTGGTTACACCGGCGAGGATGGTTTTGAGATTCTCGGTTCTGCTTCCATGATTGAACTCCTCTGGGCCGGGCTGCTGGCCGTCGGCCAGCCCTTCGGCTTGAAACCCGCCGGACTCGGCGCGCGCGACACGTTGCGGACGGAAGTCTGTTATCCGCTTTACGGCCACGAACTCAACGAGAACATTACGCCGATGGAAGCCGGGGTTGGGCCCTTCGTGGCGTTCGACAAGGGCAATTTCTCAGGTCGTTCCGTCCTCGCGCAACAACAGGCCAACGGCATGAAACGGAAACTCGTCGCGTTTAAGATGACGGACAAATCCGCACCGCCGCGTCCGCAATACCCAATCTGGGCCAACGGCGTGCGGGTGGGTGAAGTCGTCAGTGGCACGCAAAGCCCTTCGCTCAATCTCGGCATCGGCATGGGCTACGTCCCGCCGATATTGGCGAGGCCCCACACGAACATTGAGATTGAGATTCGCGGTAAATACTGCGCCGCCGTTATTGTGCCGAAGCCGATCTTCCGAAAGTGAGAGCCGCTTTTGCAACCGAAAGTGCCAAATGCAAACATTCAATAACTGAAATTTTATGAGCCACATTCCTTCTGATTTGAAATACGCCAAAACCCACGAATGGGTTCGCGTCAGCGGTGACACCGCGACGGTTGGCATCACCGACCATGCACAGCACGAGCTGACCGACATTGTGTTCGTGGAGCTTCCCGCGGTGGGCCGCAAGGTCAAGGCCGGTGAAGCCTGCGCGGTGGTGGAATCCGTCAAGACCGCCAGCGACATCTATTCGCCAGTCAGCGGTGAAATTATTGAGGTGAACCCCACCGTGGTGGACCAACCTGCGCTCGTGAACAGCGAACCGCACACCGGCGGCTGGTTTTACAAAATCAAATTGGGCAACGCGGCGGAACTCAACGCGCTGCTCTCACCGGACGATTACCAGAAGCAGATTGGTGGATGAATGATGGATTGGGATATTGTTCGATCATAACAGTTTGGATAAATTTCACCATATGCGTAAAACCGTTGCCTGCCCGATGTGCGAGATGAATGAGATTCTGGCCCACGCCGAACGCTACGAGTGCGTCACTTGTGGTCATGAGTGGGTTCGGGAAGCATCTCCGGAGCCCACCGACGTGCCGCGCGTGGTGAAGGACGCGCACGGCAACGTGCTGGCGGACGGTGATTGCGTCATCCTCATCAAGGATTTGAAGCTCGGTGGCTCATCCGTGCTCAAAGGCGGCACGAAGTCCAGGCCCATCCGTCTCGGGGATGGCGATCACGAAATTGACTGCAAGGTGGACGGCGTCGCGGTGATGCTCAAAGCGTGCTTCGTGAAGAAGGCTTGATTGTAGGGGGCAATGAGGCGCTCGTGTCCGGGAAATGATTCACCGGCAGTGGAACGAAAAGCCTGCCAAAATGGCGAGTATGCCCTCCGCACCAGTTGCCTCACGCATGAGCAGCAGCGCCTCCGCGTGTTGCGCGAGCGTGTTCAGCACTTCGACGACGCGCTCATATTCGCCCGGATTTACGGAAGGTTCGACTACCAAGGCCACAAAGTGGATGGGGTACAATCGCGACCCGCGCCATGGCAAAGACTCCCGGGCGCGTCCCAGCGCGAAGCGCGTTTGCGGCAGTATCGTCGAACGAACCTGGGCGATGACCATGCCACCATTGAGCTTCATACTGCCAACTACTTCGTGATTGATGGCGGCAGTGGTTGAGAACAAGTGTTCCGGCAAGCCTTCATGCATTTGCAGGACTTGATTGAGTTCGCGGGTGACCCCGGACGTCGTGCGTTCATGCAACTCAGGCAGGATTAGATTCGTGCGTGTGAAATCGGCCAGCGTTCGGGTTGGATGAGGAGCCAGTCGCATTTAAAGCCGGCGCCCCTTCAGTGCCGCCATCGCCGATGAAATCCTGAGCTTGTGCCCGCGCGGTTGTGGTCCGCGTCGCTGACCCGGGGCAGGGGCGGCAGCGTGCTCACGGCCACAAGCGGAATTTGGGCGAGGATGGCCAACATTTCTTCGGTCGTCGCTGCCCGGCGCAGATCGTCCAACCGCGAGCGGTTCATTCCCAACTGATGCAACGTATTGACGAGTTGCCAGGATTCCAAATCGGCCTTTGACGGTTCGATGATGAGAATGACCAGATCAATCGGCGGAAAAACCGCTGCCCGCCAGGAAAGCGGGGCCGGGGCCCGACCCAGTGCGAACCGAGACCGGGACAGCGCCGCCACGTTCAGGTGCGGGAAAGCCGCTCCCAAGTCGAGCCGCATGCTGGTCAGCAGCTCGCAGTTCAACGCCTGCAGGGCCAGTTGATGCAGGTCGGGCAGTGAACCGTCTTCCGCATGTAACGCCTGGCTCAGTTCGCACATAACGTCCGGCATGGAGCGCCCCTTAAATTTCGCCACCATCAGCGCCGCGCTCGTGGCGTCGGCCAGGGTCCGGGTTGGACTGGGTGCAAGTTGCATATTAAAGCATTTGCCGCAGGCGCGCGGATTCAGCCGGCGAGGGCCGGAAGGAACGAGCCGCAGCCGAAGCGGGAACGGCCGCCGCCGGTTCGTCTTCCACGATGAAGAGATAGCGGCCACAATTCCCGCAGCGATGCAGGTCGCCATGGCGCACGGCGGCAACATTGCCGACCGCCAACGCCAGGTGGCAGCCGCCGCAAACTCCGTGGCGGACTTCCGCCACGCAACGGCGATCTCGGCTGCGCATTCGATCGTGGGTGATCAGTACTCCGAGCGGCAAATTGGCCCGGAGCGACTCGATGAGCGCCGTGACGCTGGCGGCCGCTCGCCCCTCGCGCTTCAGGGTCGTCAGCCGTTGCTCCAAAGCCGCCAGCTCCATCAGTCGCCGGACGATGTCATGGATATGATATCTCATTGCCAAACCGCATCGCAGCTTTAGTGCCGCGGGGAGTGGGGTGCCGTCCAACCAGTTGTCCGCGCAGGCGTTGGGATGATCGATGGTCGACTGCGAGCATCTGGTTAACGGGGGCCAGCGCCGCGCTTGTGCAAAATTTGCATCAGGCGCGGGGCAGGTGTGCAAGGGAAATGACATCAGGAGCATTGCACGATGCGCCGCGCGCGGGAGGAAAGGTTCGTTGCACAATCTCGCTTTCGCTCGTGCAGAATTTGCTCGAAACGCGTTTCAAGCGCAGCGGTGCGCCGGCCGGGACAGCCGGCGAGAGTCGAAAGCCCTTGTGACCCTTCGCGTTATCCGACCCGGGCAACTTCCGGCATGACCGATGCGGGAAAACAACTCGTCCGAATGCGAATGCATCCGGTAGAACCAAAACTAAAAAAGCGAAAGAAGAAATATGACTCTGTTAAATCAACCGACAACGGCGACGCCTGTTGTGCCGCCGCAGCCGCTGCCTGCCCAGCCGACAAATCCGACAGCGGATTCGGGCAGCGTTCCGAAACCGTTAACTGTGGCAGCAGCAGGCCAGTCAGCCGCGGCCGCCCACTCTGTTCCGCCGCAAGCAGCTCCCCAAGGCTTCAAGTCGCGCAAGCCGCGCGGCGGGAGAACTCACTAACGGATTGCGACGAAGATGGGCCCGGCGCGGAAGCCGGGTGTCGCACGGATCCAGGCGCAGCGGGTGGTGTCCGGATACCATTCTTTGCACAACCTTTGATTCGGGTGGCGGAGCTTTGCTTCAGCGGGATTCCCCATCCCCACCTTCTCGGCGACTGCCGCCCGAATCAGTTTGCTGACTGGCGGTCTTCCTCCCGCTGAAGCCGGATCGCAGCGGTTAAAGACAACGATGCGCCAGGCCTGCCTCGCGACAAGGTGTCCCGTCAAATGCACTACCAATTCGCTGGCTGGCACTGGGCCTTGTTCATAGCGGGCGTTCTAGCTTTGCTCGTTCTTGACCTGCGCGTGTTCCATCGAACGGCGAAGGTCGAAACATTTCGCGGGGCGTTGGGCTGGACCATGCTTTGGTTCAGTTTGGCCGCCAGCTTTGCGGTGGGCTTGTCTTGGCGGGTCGGCCAAGAACCCACGCTGCAATTCGCGACGGGCTACCTCATCGAACTTTCACTCTCGATGGACAACGTGTTTGTGATGGCGCTCATCTTCGCCTACTTCGGCGTGCCAAGGGAATCACAGCATCGCGTTCTGTTTCTGGGGATTCTCGGGGCTTTGCTGCTGCGCGGGCTGATGATCTGGCTTGGCGTGGAACTCGTTCAGCACATCCAGTGGATGCTGGAAATTTTTGGCGCGTGCCTGCTGGTCGCCGGGTTGCGCATGGCCTGGCCCAACCACGAGGAAGTCCACCCCGAGCGGAATCCGGTGCTGAGACTCGCCCGGAAACTCCTGCCGTTGTCGCCGGCCTACGACAGGCAGAAATTCATCGTCCGTTCCAACGGTCGCCGGTTGTTCACCCCGCTGATGCTGGTCCTGATTGCGGTTGAAACCACCGATCTCATCTTCGCCCTCGACTCGATCCCGGCCATCTTTGGCATTACCCGGGAGCCGTTCCTCGTTTTCAGTTCCAATGTCTTTGCGATCCTGGGCCTGCGTTCGCTCTACTTTGTGCTGGCGGGGGGCCATCGGCTTTTTCCGTTACCTCAAACTGGGTTTGGCGTTCGTACTGGTCTTCATTGGCGGGAAAATGCTCGTCGCCCGATGGCTGATGGTTCCGACGTCGGCAGCCCTGATGGTCGTAGCCGGGATTTTTGCACTGGCGATCGCCGCGTCCGTCGCAGCGGGCGGTTTCGAGCGACGAGCAAAAAGACTGGCTTGCACAGCGAAACCTTCCTCGGTGCAAGAATTGCGCTAAAACTGCTTTCACTTGACCTCCGGCCAATGTCTCGGGCCGGAGCAGCTTCACAAGTCTCACGGCCAGAGAAGTTCAGGCAGCGTGTTCGTATTGCGGCATGGCCCATGCAAACTAAGACTTGAATTGAGTGCGAAACAGCCAATCACCAAATGCAGTGAGGATGCTATGAGTACCACGAGCGCAACTATCATCCCACCCCTGCTGCGGCTTCGGACTGAGCAACAAAAAGCTTTCCCGAAGTCGGATAAGATTCCAGGCACGGTGGCCAAATCCGACCTGCCGAAGGCGGCAGTGCCTTTCCAACCGCATTTCCGAACTGCGAGTGACAGCAACGAAAACCTTTTTCCGCCCGACCCTCACTCTGACTGGGGCATTAACGAAGACTCCATTTGATTTGAACCATGGACAATAAAGTTGAAACGAAAACTATGAAACTGCGAAACATTAAACTTACTGTCAGCACACGGCTGAAGCCAAAAAAACAACGGCCTGAAAATGTCGGAGCGAAGTCCACATCGCCCGCTAGGCGGTCGGCAGCGAATGGCCGGGCACTCGCTGCAGCCGGCAAGCCCTCGGTGTCACCCGAAATTCCACCGAATTCCCGTCTGGTTTTTTTCGAGCTTTTCGCTCCGGACGCCCACGCCGTGTCTCTGGCTGGCTCATTCAACCAGTGGAATCCCTCGGGCACGCCCATGACTCGCTCGGGCGAAGGGAAGTGGATCAAAGACCTTTATTTGGTATCCGGTCGCTATGAATACCTGTTCGTCGTGGACGGGCGCTGGACGCCCGACCTGAAAGCCACCGAGGAAATGCCAAACCGTTTCGGTGGTTGCAACTCGGTGGTGGAGGTTTCAAGGTCATTATGAGCGCCCATTCGCTCTCGAACAGCACCCGACCTCGGGTCCGCAAGTCGGGGCGCCCGGATGCCACCCGCTCGGCGGCGCCGGTGCTGGAAGCGCTCAAAGCGCTCATCGCGGCGCAACCTTTCTTCAAAGGCATGAAAGAGGAACACCTCCAGACGCTCGCCGACAGCGCGATGGAGATTCAGTTTACTGCGGGGCAGGTCATCTTCCGTGAGGGAGACTTGGCGCATCGCTTCTACCTGATTGAAAGCGGAAAAGTGGCCGTCGAAGTGGAACGAAGAGGTGCCGAGCCAATCTTGCTGCAAGCGCTCGGGCCGGGCCAGGAGGTAGGCTGGTCGTGGATTCTCCCACCGTATCACGAACAGTTCACGGCGCGCGCGTTGGAAGCGACGGCAGCCATTTACTTCCACGGCACCTTGCTCCGCGAACAGTGCGAGGCGAACCATGACTTGGGCTACGAGTTGATGAGCCGCATGGCCGTGGTGATGTTGCACCGGATTCAGGCGACCAGATGTCAATTGCTGGCAAGTCATGCCAGGCGTTCCCGACCGGAGCCAGCATGAAAACGCTCTACGACATTATTGCCGAGCAACCCTTCTTCCGCAGTCTGAATCCGGAGTACATGCGCCAGCTGGCCGACAACGCCATGCAGACCTGGTTCGAGGCCGACGAGTTGATCTTCCGCGAAGGGGACGTTGCCAACCGGTTTTATCTCATCGTCGAAGGCAAGGTGACGTTGGAATCCTCCGCCCCCAACGGCCAGCCCGTGCTTCTCCAAACCCTCGGCCCGGGCGACCTGCTCGGGTGGTCCTGGCTGTTTTCGCCCTATGTCTGGCGCGTGCATGCGCGTGCGGTGGAACCGACCGAGGCCATTTTCTTCTATGGCACGCGCCTGCTCAGTGCGTGCGAAGCCGACCACGACCTCGGATACGAAATGTTCAAGCGCATTTCTGAAGTCATGATGCATCGGTTGCAGTCCACGCGAGGTAAGCTGAACCTGGCCGTCGCGGCCCGAACCGTTGGCAGGCAGGCGCGACAGCCCGAAACGACACCCGCCAACAAAGAATGAAATCACAGCCATCCCGCTATGGGATGGCTGTGGACCGAAAACCAAATGCCCGACAAACTCTCTGGCGGCATGAGGAAATGCGGGGCCATAGCCCGGGCATTGGTCGTTGAACCACAGTTGATTCTCTATGATGAACCGACCAGCGGGCTTGACCCGATCTCCGCTGTAGCCATCGCTAAAGACAGAGTGAACCTGAAGGAGCGCATTCCTGCCACGTCCGTGGTTGTCTCACCTGATCGCGACCTGGCTTTCGGTGTCGCCAATCGCATCGCGGTGATGGACGACAGCCAGATTCTCACGATCGGCACGCCCGACGAAATCAAACGCAACGCCGACCCCCGCGTGCAACATTTTTTGAACGCACATTTCAAACGCACGGAGAACAATGCAACCGCACCTCCCAGCTAATTTGTTAGCCAAGGCCAGCCAGCTTTGCAAAACGACTTCGGGTCCAGCGCGCGTGAAGCTGATTCTGAAGAATGGCCGAACCGTTTATGACGTGTTCGTGGGTGAGGCGGGTGAAATTGTGAAGGATGCGGGTCGGTCGGTTTTTGCGGAACAGGATTTGAGATTTCGGCCAGCGGATATTCTTGAGGTGTGGGCGTATTGAACGGTGGAAACGATATTGCGAATCAACCATCATTGCCGTTTCGGCGATCTTACGATTTAATGTCCTAGCCATTCACGCTACCCTTGACCGCATGGAAATCTACAACCATCCAACTTTCCACATGGCGTGCCAGCAATTCGACCTCGTGGCGGACCACCTCCAAATCCCGCAGGACGAACGCGACCGGCTCAAGTATCCCAAGCGCTCCCTGACCGTCGCCCTGCCGATTCATCGCGACGACGGCTCGACGCAGGTTTTCACCGGTTACCGCGTGCAGCATTTTCTCACCCTCGGCCCAACCAAGGGCGGCCTGCGCTATCATCCCGACGTGCGGCTCGGCGAAGTCGCCGCGCTGGCCATGTGGATGAGTTGGAAATGCGCGCTCACCGGCCTGCCCTACGGCGGCGCGAAAGGCGGCATCACCTGTGACCCGGGCAAACTGTCACTGACCGAACTCGAACGGCTCACGCGCCGTTACA
>Ga0315270_10001484_pt1 | contig 12456 bp, 11 predicted proteins | sample C1_bottom_MG_FD_204932 | JGI IMG/M metagenome (GOLD analysis project Ga0315270, IMG submission 204932) | Sediment microbial communities from Yellowstone Lake, YNP, Wyoming, USA - C1_bottom | ecosystem: Environmental > Aquatic > Freshwater > Lake > Sediment | place: USA: Wyoming | collected... | reverse complement strand
GTTTCGTTTTTCGACTTCGTGTGAGCTACTACTTTTATGTCTTGAGTCATTAAGCACCAAGGCCTAAACCCCAATACCCAATACCCCAGAACACATACCCACACTCGTCGGTTGTCTATCAATTTTTAAAGAACTGGCCGCTGTTTGCGTTGCTGCGTAGCGGTGAAGAGGTGCGCATTATATAGATCGAAAAGCTGGCGTCAAGCGTTTTGTAAAAAAATAAAATACATACCGGGTGACAGAGTAAATTACCCCCGACTCCGAACAACAAAATATCTTTTGCAACAACCTATCGAGGCCCAATGAAATAATTTATTCCCAGTGTTCAGCTTCATTTTTTCGGGTTCGCCAAAACTAAAATGATCTTTAACTGTACAACCGCCGCCCGCGTATGCGCGCGCGGTGCGCGGCGCGCTGATCGCTTTCGCTCAGCACTGTCTTCTTGCCTTCGAAGGGATTTTTTCCCGCTTTGAATTCGATGCGCAACGGTGTGCCTTGCAAGTTGAAGGCATCGCAGAAGGTGCGTTCGAGGTAGCGGCGGTAGCTGTCCGGGATGTCGTCCAGCGCGCTGCCGTGGATGATGATCAGCGGCGGATTGCTGCCGCCCTGGTGGGCGTAGCGCATCTTGGGGCGGAAGCGTCCGCGCGGCGGTTGCTGTTTTTCCAACGCGGCGATCAGCACGCGGGTGAGCTTGGGGGTAGTCATTTTCATCATCGCAGCGGCGTAGGCTTCGTTCACCGATTTCAGCACGCCCGCAAGTCCGGTGCCATTCAACGCGGAGATGAAATGCTGTTTGGCAAAGCTGAGGAAGTGCAGTTTGCGTTCAATGTCGCGCTTGGCGGTTTCGCGCTGGTAGTTGTCCAGCCCGTCCCATTTGTTCACGGCCAGCACCAGCGCGCGCCCGGCTTGCAGCACGAAATCGGCGATGTGTGCGTCCTGCTCGGTGATCTGGTCGCGCGCATCCACCACCAGCACCACGACGTTGGCGTCTTCCACCGCTTGCAGGGTTTTTATCACGGAAAATTTTTCGATGGCTTCGTCTATCTTGCCGCGCCGCCGCACGCCCGCCGTATCTATGATGGTGTATTGCTTGCCGTCGCGTTCGAAGTCTATGTAGATGGAGTCGCGCGTGGTGCCCGGCTGGTCGAAAGCGATGACGCGTTCTTCACCAAGGATGGCATTGACCAGAGTGGATTTGCCGACGTTGGGGCGTCCGACGATGGCGATCTTGGGATGATCGGCTTCCTTATCTGCGCCCTCTTCCGGCATCGGAAATTTTTCCAGCGCGATCTCGATCATCTCTTCAACGTTATCGCCATGCGCGGAAGAAACCGGCAGCGGCTCGCCCAGACCGAGCTCGAAGAACTCGGCGGTGACGCGCGCACGCTGCATACCCTCGGCCTTATTGACCAGCAGCAGCACCGGACGCCCCGTCTTGCGCAATTCGGTGGCGATGATCTGATCTTGCGAGGTGACGCCCTGGCGGCCATCCACCAGGAACAGCACAACATCGGCCTCGTCTACCGCCTGCCGTGTCTGCTTGGCCATCTCGTGCAGGATGCCTTCCTTGGCCACCGGCTCCAGACCGCCGGTATCCACGCACAGGAATGGTTTCTCGCCGACGCGCCCGCGCCCGTAATGGCGGTCACGCGTGAGGCCTGGCAAATCGGCCACCAACGCATCACGGCTGCGCGTGAGACGATTAAACAATGTAGATTTACCGACGTTGGGACGTCCGACCAGCACCAGCGTGGGTAGCATATAGATTTTCCGTGGATCAGTGCAGCATGACGGAATACAATTCGCCGTCGAAGGTCTGCATCAGCAAGCCGCCATCCATTTCGATGGGCGCTCCGAGTATGGCGCTGTTGTCCGTTTCGAGGCGGGCTGCCAGGCCGCCGTCTTCGCGTTTCATGGCATACAGGTGGCCGCGATAATCTCCCGCCACCAGATAATCACCCAGCGTGTGCGGCGCCGCGGTGCGGCGTGTAGCCAGTTGCTCGTTCTTCCACACCGAACTGCCGCTGCTCTTGTCCAGCGCGAGCACATTGCCCTGGGTATCGGACACATAAAGATATTTGTCGCTCATCTCCAGTCCCTTGTCGCTGGACAGGTCGCGGCTCCACAATAAATTGCCCTGTGCGACACCAAAGCAGCCGACACGGCCCTGGAAGGAAGCCGCGCACACCACGTCATCGTCCACCTGCGGCGGGCTGGTGATGTCACTGATGCGCTCCAGTTCAGTATTGCCGCGCGGCTCGGACAGTGTCGCTTCCCATTTGAGATTGCCGCTGCTCAGGCTGACCGCCGCCAGCTTGCCGCCGGCAAAGCCGGCAAATATCGTCCCGTGACGGATGGCCACCCCGGCGCTACTGCGAACCACCAGCGCGGGCGTGGCGTGTTCATACAACCACAGGCGCTTGCCGTCTGTCGCGTTCAATCCCGCGATGCGACCGTCTCCGCTACGCACTACCACGATGCCATCGGCGACCTGCGGCGCGCCCAGCACTTCGCTGGAAACCTTGCTCTGCCAGCGCGGCTTGCCATCTTCACCGTAGGCGGCCACTTCGCCTTTTTCTCCGCCGACCAGAATCAGGCCATCACCAGCGCCAACACCGCCGGTGATGGTGAAACCGGTATCAACTCGCCACTGTTGTTCGCCGCTGTCGCGCTTCAACCGCAGTATCTTGCCCTTGGCATTGGCGGCATAAATCGCCTCGCCCAGCAGCGCGGGTTGCAATATACTGTTGCCCATGTTGCCGAAATCCGGCTTCTCGCGCCAACGTATCTCGCCGGGGTGAGCGATGGGGCTGTTGGAATAATCCATCGTATAGCCCACGTTGCCGATGTTGCGGTGCCAGCGCACCGTGAAAGCGGCGCTCTGTTTGAAGCTGTCCAAGTTGACCGGCTCAGCAGGCTTGGCCGATTCAATGTGCGGGGTGCGTTCGGCGACAATTGAATTTTGCGTTGGTGCCGGAGCGGCACAACCGGCCAGCAGCATAACCAGTGCGGCATAACGTCCCGGCACTGCAAAACGTCCATGCACTGCAAAACAAAATTTCACTTCGCGCCCCCGAGTGCATCCAGCTTCATCTGGATTAGATTACGGTACGAGCTTTGGGCATTAATCTTGTCGAGCGCCTGCTTGTAAGCTACGCGCGCTTCATCGGTCTTGCCCTGTGCGCTCAACACATCGCCCTTCAGGTCAACGTATAAACCGGTAAACGCATCAGGGTGCGTTGCGTCCAGCAACGCCAGCGCATCGTCATATTTCTTCTCATCCAGCCGCAGGCTGGCCAGTTTCAGCCGCGCCACATCCTGCAGCGTTGCTTCGGCGGCATGGTCTATCACCCATTGCAGCTGCGTGGCGGCGGTGGCGCCATCCTTGATCTGGATGTTGATTTGCGCCGCGAGCAATTCGGCGCGTGACGCATACATGGTCGAACCATATTGGCTGACTACGGCTGCTGCGGCATCGTTCACACGTTTGGGGTCGTTGCTGTTCACCTGCTTCATCACTTCGCCAAACAGCGTGGCCGCTTCGGCATTCTGCTTCGCGTGCCAGTATTTCCAGCCAAGCACTGCGCCAAATATACCAACACCCAGCACGATAGCCAGCAACAACAATTTGCCGTTGTCTCTCCACCACGCCTTGAGCGCGTCTACCTGTTCCTGTTCGTGCAAGTCCAACGCCATGTTTCTTCCTTTATTTATTGTTTAATCAATTCGCATCTTTTATCAGCTGGTGAACCATGCCTGGCAAGTCTGCCAACACCACCTGCTGCTGCTCGCCGCCGCGCAATGGTTTCAAGGTAACCGCCTTGGTTGTGACCTCGTCGTCGCCGATGATCACCGCGCAAGCCGCATTGCTAGCGTCGGCCTTCTTCATCTGCGACTTGAAGCTGCCGCCACCGCAATGCAGCAATACTTTCAAACCCGCATCGCGTAAAGCTTCCGCCACTACGGTTGCCAGCGCATCCGCCTGCTCGCCCTGATGCACCACATACACATCCAGCTCCTGCGGCGGCAACTCCATGCCGTCGTCCTGTAGCAGCGCCAGCAGGCGTTCTATTCCCATGGCGAAACCGCAGGCAGGCTGCGGCTTGCCGCCGATCTGTTCGATCAGGCCATCGAAGCGCCCGCCCGCGCAGATGGTGCCCTGCGCGCCGAGCCGGGTGGTGACCCACTCGAACACCGTGCGATTGTAGTAGTCCAACCCACGTACCAGACGCGGGTTGATCTCGAACGCGACGTCGTGGCGCTTCAGGATCACCTGCACTGCTGCAAAATGTTTCAGTGCTTCCTCATCCAGCTCAGCCATCAGTTTCGGCGCGCCCGCGATAAGGTCCTGCATCGCCGGGTTCTTGCTGTCCAGTATGCGCAACGGGTTCCTGTGCAAACGCCGCGTCGCGTCGGCATCCAGCGCATCCTTGTGTTGCTCGAAATACGCGATCAGTTTTTCGCGGTGACGATGCCGCGCTGCCGTATCGCCCAGCGTGTTGATCTGCAAGGTCACGTCGCGGATGCCCAGCTTGCACCACAGCCGCGCGCACATCAAGATCATTTCGGCGTCTATGTCCGGCCCGGCAAAGCCCAGCGCCTCCACGCCAATCTGGTGAAACTGGCGGTAACGCCCCTTCTGTGGACGCTCGTGGCGGAACATCGGCCCGCTGTACCACAAACGCTGCGGCGCATTGTACAGCAGGTTGTGCTGCAACACGGCGCGCACGCAGGAGGCTGTGCCTTCCGGGCGCAGCGTCAGATGGTCGCCGTTCAACGCATCTTCGAAGCTGTACATTTCTTTCTCGACGATGTCGGTCACTTCGCCGATAGCGCGTTTGAACAGAGCAGTCGGCTCCAGCAGCGGCATGCGGATATTGCGATAGCCGTAACAATCCAGCCAGTCGCGCACCACGTCCTCGAACCACAGCCACAATCCCGCCTCGTTCGGCAGGATGTCGTTCATGCCGCGCACGGCCTGCAGCGTACTTGAACCTTCCATAGATTTCTGGAAAGGTTGAAGCGTTTTCGACATTACGCCTGTGCTTCCCTTTTCTTCGCTCATAATTGATTTGATCCTACCAAGCTCAGCGCCGCACGTATGTTCGCGCCACGTATTCGTCCACAATCTGCTGGAATTCCTGCGCGATGTTGTCGCCACGCAGGGTGGTCACCTTCTCGCCATTCACATACACCGGGGCTGCGGGATTTTCTCCGGTTCCCGGCAGGCTGATGCCGATATTCGCCAATTTGCTTTCGCCGGGGCCGTTGACGATGCAACCCATTACTGCCACATCCATTTCTTCCACGCCCACATACTGCTCGCGCCAAATCGGCATTTGCGCGCGCAGGTAAGTCTGGATGTCCTGCGCCAGTTCCTGAAACACCGTGCTGGTAGTACGTCCGCAACCGGGGCAGGCGGTAACCATGGGTGCGAAGGAACGCAGCCCCATGGTTTGCAAAATTTCCTGCGCCACCAGCACTTCGCGGGTGCGGTCGCCGCCCGGTTCTGGCGTCAATGAAACACGGATGGTGTCGCCTATGCCTTCCTGCAACAGCACCGACATCGCGGCAGTGGATGCGACGATGCCCTTGGAACCCATGCCTGCCTCGGTGAGTCCCAGATGCAGCGGATAATCGCAACGCTTGGCCAGCTCGCGGTATACCGCGATCAAATCCTGCACTTCGCTCACCTTGCAGGACAGCACGATACGGTCATGCGCCAGCCCCAGTTCCTCGGCACGCTTGGCACTATCCAGCGCGGAAACAATCAGCGCCTCGCGCGTCACTGCATCCGCTTCTTTCGGCTGTGCCAGCTTGGCGTTTTCGTCCATCATGCGCACCACCAAGTCTTGATCCAGGCTGCCCCAGTTCACGCCGATGCGCACCGGCTTATCGTATTGTTTCGCCACCGCGATCATCATGGCAAACTGGTCTTCGCCCTTGCGGTTTTTGCCGACGTTGCCGGGATTGATGCGGTATTTTGCCAGCGCCTGCGCACACTCGGGAAATTCCGTGAGCAAACGATGACCGTTGTAATGGAAGTCGCCGACCAACGGCACATGGCAGCCCAATGCGTCGAGCCGCGCGCGGATGTGCGGCACCGCGGCGGCGGCCTCGGAAGTGTTCACGGTGATGCGCACCAACTCGGAACCGGCCTGCGCCAATTCCTGCACTTGCTTGACCGTAGCGGCAATATCAACGGTGTCGGTATTGGTCATAGACTGCACCAAAATGGGCGCGCCGCCGATGGCGATGCCGCCCACCATGACGCGCTGCGTGGCATGGCGCGGAATATGAATATGCGACACCCGCTTTACTCCAGCGTCAGGCGCGCGACGTCCACTTTGGTATGCGGAGCCAGATCAACAGGATTGCCTTTGTAGTATAGCCGCACCCCCTTGGCATTGCCGATGACCAAGGCAAATGGCGGAGTGCCATTAACACTCTGCTCACTGCCGCGCACCCCCATCAGTGAAAGCAACATCTTGCCGTCGCTGCCCTTCACTTCCACCCAAGAATCATCGTCAAAATTCAGCCGTAACATGCGTGCAGGGCGTTTGTGGGCAGTACTTTCCACAGCCTTCGGCGCAACCGCCGGAACAGCAACTGGAATACCCGCCTGAGGCGCAGCGGCTGGCACTGCCGACTCCGGCATCACGACGGGAACGTTTACAACTTCTGGCGCAGCCAATTTGGGTTCAACTGGTCCGCCATCGTAGCGCCAGACCAGGATTCCAATTATCAGCGCGACCACCAATGCCGCAGCAAGCCAGATAATGTTGGGTTTGCGCATTGCATAAACATTGGGAAACGGCTCTCCCGCAGATTTCTTTTCTGCAAACACCGATTGCGCAGACATGCTCGGCAACGCATCAAGCAAAGGCGCTTCGTCAAGCTGCAACAATCTGGCATAGCTGCGTACAAATCCCCTGACGAAAGCCATTTCTGGAAGGAGGTCAAAATTGCCCTCCTCCAACGCGGCAATCTGACGCGGCGCAAATTTAAGACGGCCAGCCACTTCCTCCACGCTGATACCCATACTTTCGCGCGCGTCGCGCAATATGCTTCCCACATCAAGCGTAGCCTTGGCTTCGCCGATCACCTGATTCATTTCCGGCTGTTGTTCCATCATCGTATTTGCCCCAACAATTTCGCCTCCCGGGATTCCGGGAAGTTTTTCTTCAAACGCATGGCATAGCCAGACTCCGCATTGCGATTTCCGAGCTTGTGTTCAATACGAACCGCCATGAATAAATTTCCCGCCGTCAGCGGCGCCGAGGATACCTTTTCAAACCGGCCAAAATAGGATTGGGCATCGGCATAATCGCCACTGACAAAAGCCACCTCCGCCAGTCCGACCAAGGCTTCGGGCTGATCCGGCTGCAAAACCAGCGCCCGCTGCAAATACATCCCGGCGTCACTCATGGCCCCTATTTTTTGGGAACACACACCGGCATTCAGATATGCTTTTCCGGGGGTTGTATACAAAGGGTCACTCGCCGCGCTCAAGAAATGTTTTACCCCCTCGCGCTCCCGGCCATGCTGGCACAGGAACCAGCCGTAATTATTGTGCGCGTCGGAATTTCCGGGTTCAATGTTCAGACTGCGCTTGAAATCGTCTTCCGCCTGCGCATCTTCCCGTAGTGCCATATGCACCAATGCGCGCACATTGTAAGCTGGCGCATAGTCAGAATCGGCATGTAAGGCCTTGGCCAACTCCTCCAGCGCCACGCTGTATTGCGCCCGCGCATAATAAGCGGCAGCCAATTCGGTACGCGCCTTGGCAACAGCCTCCGCATGTGCCGCATCAAAATGCTGCCCAGGCTCAGAAGCACAGCCTGCCATCCCCCCTGCCATCAAACATATCGCGAGCCACTTCATGCGCGAACCTCCACCAATCGTTGCGTCCTTTTGGTCTTGTCCTGCACCTGCCCGGCCAATTGACCACAAGCTGCGGCAATGTCGTCGCCACGCACCTTGCGCGTGGTGGTGACAATATCCGCCTGCATCAACACATCGCGGAAGCGGCGCACCGCCTCGCTTGATGAACGCTTGTAATGCGCTTGTGGAAAAGGATTAAACGGGATCAGGTTGAATTTGCATGGCGTGTCGCGTACCAGCGCAATCAGTTCGCGTGCATCTTTTTCGCTGTCGTTCACACCTTCCAGCATTACATATTCGAACGTGACGAAATCACGCGGGGCCTTTTCCAAATAGCGTTGGCATGCCGCCATCAATTCGCGCAGAGGATATTTCCGGTTGACCGGCACCAGCGCATTGCGCAAATCATCGTTCGGCGCATGCAGCGACACTGCCAGCGCCACCGGGCATTCCTCACGCAACCTGTCCATCGCGGGAATAATCCCGGAAGTAGACACCGTAACGCGGCGGCGCGACAGGCCGTAGGCGTTGTCATCCAACATCAAATGCAACGCGCTCACCGTGTTGTCGAAATTCAACAGCGGCTCGCCCATGCCCATCATCACCACGTTGGTGATCGGCCAGTTACCCTCGGCATCGCGGCCTACTTCGCGGTTGGCCCACCATAGCTGACCGATAATTTCTGCCGTGGAAAGATTACGGTTGAAGCCTTGCTTGCCGGTGGAACAGAAAGCGCAGTCCAGCGCGCAACCCGCCTGCGTCGAGACACATAGCGTGCCTCGTTCCGTCTCGGGAATAAACACGGCTTCCACTGCATTGCCGGTGCCCACGTCCAGCAGCCATTTGCGCGTGCCGTCTTCCGACATCTCTTCGCGCATCACCTTGGGTGCCTGCACGCAGGCGCTTTCCTTGAGCTTGCTGCGCAGTGATAAAGCGAGATCACTCATCGCGTCGAAGTTCGCCTCCCCGGATTTGTGCAACCAGCGCAGCACCTGCTTGGCGCGAAAAGGCTTCTCGCCCATTTCCGCGAACCAGGCGCTTAACTGCTGCGCATCAAAATCCAGGAGGTTTTTCATCAGCAGAATAAAGGTGATCTATTAACGGGAGTGAAGATTTTTGGCCGCAAAGAAATAGGCAATTTCGGTTTTCGCATTCTCGGCGGAATCAGAACCATGCACCGCGTTGGCATCTATGCTGTCGGCGAAGTCTGCGCGAATGGTGCCTTTGTCAGCCTTCTTCGGGTCGGTCGCACCCATCAAGTCGCGGTGCTTGAGAACGGCATTCTCGCCTTCCAGCACCTGGATGATCACCGGGCCGGAGATCATGAAACCGACCAGATCCTTGAAGAACGGGCGTGACTTGTGTACGGCATAGAAACCCTCCGCTTCTTTGCGGGTCAGGTGGCGCATTTGCGCGGCGACGATTTTCAGCCCGGCTTTTTCGAAACGGGTATAAATCTGGCCGATGACATTCTTGGCGACGGCATCGGGTTTGATAATGGACAGGGTACGTTCAACGGCCATGCTGCTTTCTCCAAAGGTAAAAATAAAAATGTTGATCAAAAATCAGTCGGGCATTTTAACAGGATTTGCATACCCTGTCCTGCGCACCTGCCGTTATTACTCCCATATCAATTTCACCCCCGCCTCGCCCGGCGCGGCCTGCCATGAGCATTCCACACCGATACCGGGAATTGCCGCCAGCGTTTCGCCGCAATAAAGCAGCGGCCAGCCATCGCGCTGCCAGGGCGGGATGCCGCACCCCTGAAACAAATTGCGCAGTGTACGCGTCGGGCGCGCGGCATCCGGGCGCAATATTTCTTTGCCGCTGCGCAATCGTATAGTGACAGACGCGCCAGCCAACTTTTCAGCGCTGACTCCCTCGCCGCGACAATGCACAAAACGCAGCCCGCCACCGGGCAATGCCAACGCCGCTTCGCCGCGCCATGAGACGCGAAAATCCGCCTGCGGCTCCGGCCGCACGCAACCGACATATGCCCTGCCCCGGTAACGCTGCACCTCCCAATCGCCCCAGGCAATGCAAACTTGCGCATCTGCGCGCGCCACACACAATTGACGCAGCATTTCCTCCAGCCGTGCAGTCTCCGGCATCAATGCCCCGCGACGATACAAAAACCAGCGCAGCAGATTCTTGGCGCGGAGCGCGGGCAGCTCCGCCAGACGGCTCACGGCGAGAGTTGCGCCATCGAACATCCCCTGCGCATCCTGTTCCGCCAGCACATCCGCCAGCTCCGCCGCTTCGGCGAAGTGATGCGCGCTGCGCGCCAGTGTTGTGCGACATGCGGGAAAGCGCTGTTCCAGCAACGGCAACACGCGGTGACGCAAAAAGTTGCGAGGATAACTGTCGTCGGCATTGCTCTCGTCATCCACCCATTGCAGTCCATGCAATTGGGCATACGCCTCCAGTTCGGCGCGCGCAACATCCAGCAAAGGACGCAATAATGGGGGCGTGCCGATTCTCGACCTCAGCACTGGCATCGCAGCCACACCCTTCACCCCCGCGCCGCGCAACAGTTGCAGCAATAAAGTTTCGGCCTGGTCGTCCTGATGGTGGGCGAGCGCGATGAAATCTGCGGGCTGCCGCGCCAGCGCTGAATGGCGCAGTTCGCGCGCGGCGGCTTCGATGCCTTTCTCGCGCAATGGGGTGATGTCTATCTGTTCGACTTGCAATGAAATTGAGTTTTGCGCGCATAGCTTAGCGCAAAAATCGGCCCACTCATCGGCGCTCGGGCTGATGCCGTGATTGACATGCAAAGCGGAAAATTTCCAGAAATGGCGCGGGGCGAGTTGCGCCAGCAGATGCAGCAGCACGACAGAATCCACGCCGCCGCTCAAGCCCAGCAGGATGGAACTGCCGGCCGGAACCACGGGCATGAGCACGTCGGCGACGCGCTCCATCAAATCGCTAGACTTCGACTTCCTTGAATTTGCCATACGCCATCAGGCGGTTGAAGCGGGTTTGCAGCAATTCCTCTGCCGGCCTTGCCTGCAATTGTTTGAGCGTATCCTGCAAGGCCTTTTTCATGGTCTGCATCATCGCAGGATAATCGCGATGCGCGCCACCCAGCGGCTCGCCGACGATCTTATCCACCAGCCCCAATTTCTTCAGGCGATCGGCGGTGATGCCCAGCGTTTCCGCCGCGTCTGCCGCCTTGTCTGCGCTCTTCCACAGGATGGACGCACAGCCTTCAGGCGAGATCACCGAGTAGGTGGCATATTGCAGCATCAGCGTGGCATCACCCACCGCAATCGCCAGCGCGCCGCCTGAGCCGCCCTCACCGATGATGGTGCAAATAATGGGCACGCGCAGCTCCGCCATTTCGTAAAGGTTGTGGCCGATGGCCTCCGACTGACCGCGCTCTTCCGCGCCCACACCGGGATAAGCTCCGGGCGTATCAACAAAGGTCATGATAGGGATATTGAATTTTTCCGCCAGCTTCATCAGGCGCAGCGCCTTGCGATAACCTTCGGGACGCGGCATGCCGAAATTGCGATATTGCCGTTCCTTGGTATCGCGCCCCTTCTGGTGGCCGATCACCATCACGCTCTGGCCATTAAAGCGGGCCAGCCCGCCAACGATGGCAGCATCGTCGGCAAATGCCCGATCGCCATGCAACTCTTCGAAATCGGTGAACAGGTGTTCGATGTAATCCAGCGTATAGGGGCGCTGCGCATGACGCGATACCTGCGAAATCTGCCAAGGAGTAAGCTTGGCATAGATTTCCTTGGTCAAGGTGCGGCTTTTTTCCTGCAGCTGGGAAATCTCCCGCGAAATATCCAGCGCGGGATCTTCTTGCACGTTATGCAATTGCTCGATCTTGTTTTCCAGCTCAGCGACCGATTGTTCAAAATCCAGAAATGTAACTTTCATAAGTCCGATGCGTGTATTGCCCGGGCGCAATGATACAGGATAACCCGGAAAAAGATTAACTGGAAAAAGATTAACCGGGAAAATATATCAGCCGCCCAAGCCGAAAAATTTCCGGATGGTGAAAAGCATTTCATTGCGCTGCTGCGCGATTCCCTTGCGCGCGCTTTCCGCATCAATATCATTCAGCGCGATGTCCTGCTCAGCCTTGCGTGTCGCCATAATCTGCGACATCTCTTCCGCGATGACCGGCCTGGCACGCAGAATTTCCTCGAACACTTCCTTGTCCAGCCGGTAGCATGCCATATCGGTCTTGGCGATGACTGAGGCGGAGCGCGGTGCGCCGGTCATCAACCCCATCTCGCCGAAGAAATTACCCTTGCCCAGATCGCGCAACACCCGTTTACCGCCATCCGGCAGCTCCAGATACACTTCGGCCTCGCCGTTGACGATGATATATAGCCAATGCGCGGTCGTTCCCTGCTTGGAGACGATGTCGCTCTTCGCAAATTGGGAAAATTTCAGGCGCTCCGCCAGTGCGGTCAGTTCTTCATCTGTCATTTGCGAGAACAATTCCACTTTGCGCAAGGTCTTCAGGCGCAGCATGACTTCGCGGTGATGGGTCACCTCTTCATATTTTTCGTTTTCTTTGGTGAGATGGATGTTGCGCTCATCTATCGCCAA
>Ga0315270_10001483_pt1 | contig 12459 bp, 12 predicted proteins | sample C1_bottom_MG_FD_204932 | JGI IMG/M metagenome (GOLD analysis project Ga0315270, IMG submission 204932) | Sediment microbial communities from Yellowstone Lake, YNP, Wyoming, USA - C1_bottom | ecosystem: Environmental > Aquatic > Freshwater > Lake > Sediment | place: USA: Wyoming | collected... | reverse complement strand
CACCTCGTACGGCATCGTCGCGCCGTTGCTGCACGGCGTGACCAGCATCGTCGACGAGGCCGACTTCGACGCCGAACGCTGGTACCGCATCCTGCAGGACGAGGAGGTGAGCGTCTGGTACACCGCACCCACCGCGATCCGCATGCTGATGAAGGCCGGCCCCGAGCTCGCGCACCAGTACCGCTTCCCGAAGCTGCGCTTCATCGCCAGCGTCGGCGAGCCGCTGAACCCGCAGGCCGTGTGGTGGGGCAAGGAGGTGCTGGGCCTGCCGATCCACGACAACTGGTGGCAGACCGAGACCGGCGGCATCATGATCGCCAACACCCCGGCAATGGACATCAAGCCCGGCTCGATGGGCAAGCCCTTGCCCGGTGTCGAGGCCCAGATCGTGCGCCGCCGGAACGGCCAGGTCGAGGTGGTGGAGCAGCCGGATGTGGAAGGCGAGCTCGCGTTGCGGTCCGGCTGGCCGGCGATGTTCCGCGGCTACCTCGGCCAGGACGAGCGCTACCGCAAATGCTTCGAGGGCGACCTGTACCTGACCGGTGACCTCGCGCGGCGCGATGCCGATGGCTACTTCTGGTTCGTCGGCCGGGCCGACGACGTGATCAAGTCGGCCGGCCACCTGATCGGCCCTTTCGAGGTCGAGAGTGCATTGATGGAGCACCCGGCCGTGGCCGAGGCCGGCGTCATCGGCAAGCCCGATCCGATCGTCGGCGAAAGCGTCAAGGCCTTCGTCTCGCTGAAGCCCGGCTTCGAGCCCACCGAGGCCTTGCGCCGCGACCTGCTCGGCCACGCGCGCACGCGCCTCGGCGCGGCCACGGCGCCGAAGGAGATTGCGTTCCTGCCGTCTTTGCCGCGCACCCGCAGCGGCAAGATCCTGCGCCGGCTGCTGAAGGCGCGGGAGCTCGGTCTGCCCGAGGGCGACCTGTCGACGCTGGAGAGTGGCGCATGAAGCCGCACGGAGCCGCCCGATGAACCCTGACGTTGCCGGCCTTTCGACGGACGTGACGCAGTACGAGCGCGGCTTCTGCCTCGACCGCGTGCGCGACATGCTGCGCATCCGCCGCATGGAAGAACGTTGCGCGCAACTCTATGGCGAAGGCAAGATCCGCGGCTTCCTGCACCTGTACATCGGCGAGGAGGCGGTGGCCGCCGGTGTGATGCCGAACCTGGCGCCGCACGACAACGTCGTCGCGACCTACCGCGAGCATGGCCAGGCGCTGCTGCGCGGCGTGCCGATGACGCGGATCATGGCCGAGATGTTCGGCAAGCAGGAGGGTTGCTCGCGCGGCCGCGGCGGCTCGATGCACCTGTTCGACCGCGATGCGCGCTTCTTCGGCGGCAATGCGATCGTCGGCGGCGGTCTGCCGCTGGCGGTGGGTCTGGCGCTGGCCGACAAGCTGCTGCCGCGCGCGAACTGCGTCACCGCCTGTTTTTTCGGCGAGGGCGCGGTGGCCGAAGGCGCGTTTCACGAGTCGCTGAACCTGGCCGCGCTGTGGCGCCTGCCGGTGCTGTTCATCTGCGAGAACAACCTGTACGCGATGGGCACGGCGCTCGCGCGCAGCGAATCGCAGATCGACCTGACGAAGAAGGCGGCGAGCTACGGCCTGCCCACCGCCCACATCAACGGCATGAACGTGCTCGCCGTGCACGACGCGGCGAAGCAGGCGGTGGCCTTCGTGCGCGAGCACCAGTCGCCGTTTTTCCTCGAACTGCACACCTACCGCTTCCGCGCCCATTCGATGTTCGACGCCGAGCTGTACCGCGACAAGCAGGAAGTGGATCGCTGGAAGCAGCACGGCCCCATCCACACCTTCACCGACAAGCTGAAGGTGGCTCAGATGATGAGCGAGGCGGACTTCGAGCGCCTCGACCGCGAGGCCGGGCAGGAGGTCGATGCCGCGGTCGCCTTCGCCGAGGCCGGCACCTGGGAGCCGGTCGAGCAGCTCGCCCGCGACGTCTGCACACCGCCCGAACCCGGGCACTGAAGCGAAGGAGTCGTTCCATGCAACCCATCCTCGTCGCCTACGGCACCACAGAAGGCCAGACGCGAAAGATCGCCGAGTTCATGGCCGAACGACTGCGGATTCGCGGCCACCGGGTCGATCTGGTCGACACGGCCTCGCCGAAGGCGGAGCAGGTGTTGCCGATCTACCAGGGTGCCATGCTGGGCGGCTCGGTGCACCAGGGAAGGCACCAGACTTCGTTGATGCACTTTCTCAAGGCGAATCGGGACTGGCTCGGCGGGATGCCGGTCGGGCTGTACTCGGTCAGCCTGGCGGCGGCGCTGGACGACATGGACAGCCGCCTCGAAGCCCGGCGCATGCTCGACGAGCTGGTGGACGACAGCGGACTGAAGCCGGTGGCCCAACGCTGCATCGGCGGTGCGCTGCGCTACACCCGCTACGACTACTTCAAGCGGATCTTCATGCGCATGGTCGCGGGTCAGCGTGGCCAGGCCACGGATGCGTCGAAGGACGTCGAATACTCCGACTGGCCCGATGTCGAGGCCTTCGTCGACGAGTTCCTCGTGGCGGCCGGCATTTCCCTCGCGGCCACCGCGAGCCCGTCGTGAGCACGCGCACCTCCTACCGCGAAGCCTTGCGCGCGGCCCACCGGGAAGCGCTGCAGCGCGACCCGCGCGTGTTCATCATGGGCGAGGACGTGGGCCTGTACGGTGGCAGTTATGCCGTGACCAAAGGCCTGTACGACGAGTTCGGCGAAGCGCGCGTGCGCGACACGCCCCTGTCGGAGTTGGGCTTCGTGGGCGCGGGCATCGGCGCCGCGCTCGGCGGCATGCGGCCCATCGTCGAGGTGATGACGGTGAACTTCAGCCTGCTCGCGCTCGACCCCATCGTCAACACCGCGGCCGCGCTGCGCCACATGTCGGGCGGGCAGTATTCGGTGCCGGTGGTGATCCGCATGGCCAGCGGGGCCGGCCGGCAACTGGCGGCGCAGCATTCGCACAGCCTGGAGGTCTGGTACGCGCACGTGCCCGGCATCAAGGTGCTGGCGCCGGCCACCGTGGCCGACGCGCGCGGCATGCTGTGGCCCGCGCTGCAGGACCCGGACCCGGTCGTGATGTTCGAGCACGCCCAGCTCTACAACCTCGAAGACGAGCTCGACGACCCGCCGCCGGTGGTCGACCTGGTGCACGCCGCCGTGCGCCGCGCAGGCAGCGCCCTGACGATCGTGACCTACGGCGGCAGCCTGCCGCGTGCACTGGCGGCGGCGCAGACGCTCGCCGCCGACGGCATCGAGGCCGAGGTGATCGACCTGCGCGTGCTGCGCCCGCTCGACATCGAGACGGTGCTGGCATCTGTGCGCAAAACGCGCCGCGTGCTGATGGTCGACGAAGGCTGGCGCACCTGCAGCCTCGCCGCCGAGGTGCTCGCGCGCGTGGCCGAGGACGCGTTCTATGAGCTCGATGCGGCGCCCGCACGCGTGTGCAGCGAAGAGGTGCCGATTCCCTACGCCAGACACCTCGAAGAGGCCGCGCTGCCCTCGGCGCCCAAGATCGCCGCGAAGGCGCGGCAGATGCTGGGCCGCTGACCGTGATCGAGTTCAAGCTGCCTTCGCTCGGCTCCGACATGGACGACGGCAAGCTCATCGCCTGGCACGTGCGGCCGGGCGACGCGGTGAAGAAGGGCCAGGTGATCGCGGTCGTCGACACGTCGAAGGCGGCCATCGACATCGAGTGCTGGCACGACGGCGTGGTGCACGAACTGATCACCGAACTGGGCCAGACGATTCCGGTCGGCACGGTGATGGCCAGGCTGCTGGCGCCGGGCGAGGCGGCGCCCGTCGGCGCCGCGCCCACATCGCGGCAGCGCGTCTCGCCGGCGGCGCGCCAGCGGGCTGCCGAGTTGGGCCTGGACCTGGCGCACGTCGTCGGCACCGGCCCGCAAGGGGCGATCGGCCTCGAGGACGTGGAGCGCGCCGCCGCACCGGCACCGAAGCCCGCGGCGAGCGCGGTGAGCGCGGCCAGCACGCCCGCCGACCGCGCCGCCGAGATGCGCAAGTCGATCGCCGCGGCGATGGGCCGATCCAAGCGCGAGATCCCGCACTACTACCTGTCCGAGACCGTCCCGATGGGCAGGGCGCTGGAATGGCTGCGCACTGCCAATGCGCAGCGCCCGGTCACCACGCGCCTGCTGCCGGCGGTGCTGCTGCTCAAGGCGGTGGCGCTGGCGGTACGCGACTGCCCGGAGATGAACGGCCTGTTCGTCGACGGTGCGTTCACGCCAGCTGCGGCGGCGCACATCGGCGTCGCCATCTCGTTGCGGCAGGGTGGCCTGGCCGCACCCGCGTTGCACGATGCCGGCTCGAAGGGCCTCGACGAGCTGATGCGTGACCTGGCCGACCTGGTGAAGCGTTGCCGCGCGGGCAGCTTGCGCAGTTCCGAGATGTCCGACCCGACGATCACCGTGACGAACCTGGGCGACCAGGGCGTCGAGTCGGTGTTCGGCGTGATCTACCCGCCGCAGGTGGCGCTGGTCGGCTTCGGCCGCGTTACCGAACGGCCATGGGCGGAAGCCGGCCGGGTGACGGTGATGCCGGCGCTGACGGCAAGCCTGAGCGCCGACCACCGCGTCAGCGACGGTCACCGCGGCGCCTTGTTCCTGGCGCGGCTGCGCGATCTGCTGCAACGGCCCGAAGAGCTTTGAGGAGCATGAAGTGACACCCCAAGACATACGCGCCGGCGTGATCGACGCGATTCGAAACATCGCCCCCGAGGTCGAGGCAGACGCGCTGGTGGCCGACCGGCCGCTGCGCAGCCAGGTCGATCTGGACTCGATGGACTGGCTGAACGTGATCGTCGGCTTTCACGAACGTTTCGGCGTCGACATTCCGGAGGCCGACTACGCGAAGCTCACGTCACTCGACGCGATCGTCGCGTACCTGGCCGCGAAGGTCGAATGATCGGCGCGGGCGGCGCGGTTGCGGTGGCCCAGGTGCATGGTGGCGTCGAGGCGGCCCGGTGTTCTCGGGCTTCGAGGTGAGTTTTGTCAACGTGGATCTGCACGCCGGTTCTAACCTTGCAGCAGGGTGTTGCGACAGACAGAGACAGATTGAAAAAAGGGGATTGGCGATGAGGATTCCATTCGTTCGTTCGTGCATCGGTGCCGCGGTGGCGGTGCTGGGGCTTGGCACCGTGCCGGCTTTCGGCGCCGGCTTTCAACTCAACGAGACTTCGGCGTCGGGCCTGGGCACCGCCTTTGCCGGCGGTGCGGCCGTGGCCGAAGATGCGACGACCCTGTGGTCCAACGTGGCGGGCATGTCGCGCATTCGAACGATGCAGGCCGTGGGTGCGATCCACCTCGTCACGCCGTCGCTGAAGTTCCGCAACGACGCCTCGGAGGCGGCTGCGTCGCAGGCCCTGGGCGGCGAGGGTGGCGATGCAGGCGGTCTGAACGTCGTGCCCAATCTGTACATCGTGGCGCCGATCAACCGCGACTGGTCGGTCGGCCTCGGCGTCAGTGCGCCTTTCGGCCTTGTCACCGAATACGACGATGGCTGGGCCGGCCGGTTCCAGGCCATCAAGTCGAGCATCCAGACCATCAACGTCAACCCCGGCGTGTCGTGGCGGGTGGCGGAGGGTCTTGCGCTGGGCGTGGGGTTGAACATCCAGCGCATGTCGGCCGAGTTCACCAACCAGGTCAACTACTCGGCTGCTTTGCTGGGTGCCGCCGCCGCGAACGGCATCACCCCGGGATCGTCGACCTTCAACGCGATTGCGCAGGCCACGCCAGGCCTCGAGTCGGGGGCCAAGATCAAGGGCTCCGACAACGCGCTGGGCTGGAACGCCGGGGTGCTCTGGGACTTGGGCAACGACGCCCGCGTCGGGGCGCAGTACCGGTCTGCGATCAGCTACCACCTGGCGGGCGATGCGACCTTCTCGAACCCGGTGCCGGTGGTGTCGTCTTCGCTCGCGGCAGTGGTCGGGCAGTTGGCGGCCGGTGTCAATTCGCGGGTCTTGTACGACACGCAGATCGCCGCCGACGTGAAACTGCCCCCGATCGTCAACCTGTCGTACTTCGGCAAGCTGAATGACCGCTGGGACCTGATGGCCGACGCGCAGTGGACGGGCTGGTCGACGATCGAGACCTTGAAGTTCTCGCGTGCCGATGGCACGGTGTTGCAGACCACGCCCGAGAATTTCAAGAACACCTGGAAGCTCGCGGTGGGTGCCAACTACCGCTACAGCGATGCGCTGATGTTCCGTGGCGGCGTGGCCTTCGACCAGTCGCCCGTGCGCACCGAGTTCCGCACGCCGCGCCTGCCCGACGCCGACCGCACCTGGCTGGGGGCAGGCGTTCAGTACAAGGCGAACGAGAAGCTCAGGTTCGACGTCGGCGCGGCCTACCTGTTCGTGAAGCGGGCCACCATCGACGACAGCGGCAGCCCGGCCAGCGTGGCAGCCTATGGGCGGCTGAACGGCCACTATGACAACAGCACGGTGATCGTCTCGGCGCAGTCGAGCTATTCGTTCTGAGGCATCCAGGTGCGAGCGTCGCACTCAGGTCGCGATCAGCCGCGCCAGCACGGTTCCGCTGCCGGCTTCCAACGATTCCCACAGGGCAGGGTCGAGAACGACGTCGGTCATGGTGCGACCCCCGGGTTGGCGTCGATCGCCGCGAAGTCCTGATTCAGTGCTTCGATGGACCCGGTCTCGCGCTCTGCCACGTGTTCGATGTTCGTCGGCGAAGCTGGCGAGGGCAGGTCCGGCAGGCTCCGCCCGCGCGACGTTGCGGTCACCGCGTCGGGCTCGTCGGCCGTTTCGACAGCTTGCTCGTCGACCCCCGGCACCGCGGGCGTGCGCAGTCGGTCGTTCGGCCCGCGCTTGGCACGTCTGAGTCTGATGATTCGTCCCATCGTCGTTCTCCCGGTATCACCTGTCGAGACCTTGCCATTCGCGCCGGCCACGTGAAGCAATTTCGGCACCTCGCTGCGAGCCTGGCCTCAGGCCGTGGCGGCCGCCGGAGCGTCGCGCAACTGCCGCCGCAGGATCTTGCCGAGGTTGGTCTTGGGCAGCGGTTCGCTGCGGAATTCGACGATCCGCGGAACCTTGTAATCGGTCAGGTGTTTCCGGCAGTGTTCGAGCAGTGTCTGTTCGGTGAGTGTCGGGTCTTGTCTGACCACGATGATCTTGACGCTTTCGCCGGAGCGTTCGTCGGGCACGCCGATCGCCGCCACTTCGGCCACGCCGGGATGCAGCGCGACCGCGTCTTCGATCTGGTTCGGGAACACCTTGAAGCCGGACACGATGATCATGTCTTTCTTGCGGTCGGTGATCTTGAAGTAGCCGCGCTCGTCGACGAAGCCCATGTCGCCGGTGCGCAGCCAGCGCTCGCGGGTGAACACCTTCTCGGTCTCGTCGGGGTGGTTCCAGTAACCGGTCATCACCTGTGGGCCGCGCACGCAGATTTCGCCGACTTCGCCGACCGGCAATTCGCCGCCCGCGTCGTCGAGGATGACCGCTTCGGTCGACGGAATCGGCATGCCGATCGTGCCGGTCCAGTCGGCGATGTCGAGCGGGTTCGAGAGTGCCCCCGGCGAGGTTTCCGACAGGCCGTAGCTTTCGATGATGGGCGTTCCCGTGGCCGCCTTCCAGCGCTCGGCGACGACGCGCTGCACGGCCATGCCCCCGGCATTGGCGACTTTCAGGCCGTGCATGTCCACTTCCGCGAACTCGGGTGTGTCGAGCAGTGCCCGGTACAGCGTGTTCACCCCGATCATGGCGGTGGCGCGGTACTTCTTCAGGTCGTGAATGAACGCCGGCATGTCGCGCGGGTTGGTGATGAGCACCGTGTGCGCCCCCTTCTTCATGAACACCAGGCTGGATGACAGCGCATAGATGTGATAGAGCGGCAGCGGGCACACGAACACTTCTTCGCCGTCCTGCAGGTCGTGCGCGATCCAGGCGGAGAGTTGCTGCAGGTTCGCCACCATGTTGCCGTGTGTCAGCACCGCGCCTTTGGCGACGCCGGTCGTGCCGCCCGTGTATTGCAGGAATGCGATGTCGGTGTGGCCGAGCGGCACGTCGTCGAGCGTATGGCCGTGGCCGGCGCGCAGCGCGGCGTTGAATTCGATCGCACCGGAGATGTGCCATTCAGGCACCATCTTCTTCAGGTACTTCACCACCGCGTTGGTGACGAGTTCCTTCACCACGGGGAACATGTCGCCCACCTCGGTGGTGATGACCGTCATCTGCATGGTGGGGTTGCGCTCGAGCACCTGCTGCAGCGTGTGCGCGAAGTTCTCCAGCACCACGATGACCGATGCGCCGGAGTCCTTGAGCTGGTGTTCCAGCTCCGGGGCGGTGTACTGCGGATTGACGTTCACCACCACCAGGCCGGCGCGCAGCACGCCGAACATCGCCACCGGGTACTGGAGCAGGTTGGGCATCATCAGCGCGACTCTGGCGCCTCTGGGCAGCACGAGCGTCTTCTGCAGGTAGACGGCGAAGTCGTGGCTGGCACGCTCGAGCTCGGCGTAGGTCATCGAGGCGCCCATGTTCGAGTACGCCGTCAGCTCGCCGAAGCGCTCGCAGCTGCGTTCAAGCACCTCCTTCAGCGAGGCGAATTCGTTCACGTCGATCTCTGCCGGGATGCCCTTGGGGTAGTGGCTCAACCAGGTTCTTTGCATGGTGTCCTCGCGTTTTAGATGGTCGGGCCTCTGGCCCTTCTGGGTCCAGATGCCGCAACAGCAACCGCGGAACAAGCCTATGGGCTTGTCCGACGCGCTCCATTGCGCTGGCTCAACCGCCGGGACGCGAGACGTTCTAAATTGAAACTGCCGTTGATTGAATCGGTCCCTCCGATGTTCGAACACGGTGGTGAGGAAGTCCGTTTGACGAGCCGGCCCACGATGTCTCTGGCAGGGGGATCGGCCAAGACATCGTCAGTCCACGGATCGGATGACTCCGAGGCAGACAACCATGATCACGACGGTACATCGCGAGGACGTGCAGGTCGGGACACTGGCATTGCCCGGTGAGTTGTGTGTCCCGGACGATGCCAGCGGGCTGGTGCTGTTCGCGCACGGCAGCGGCAGCAGCCGCCTCAGCCAGCGCAATCGCCAGGTGGCCGAGTTGCTTCATTGCCATGGCTTGGCGACGCTGCTGTTCGATCTGCTCACCGAGGCGGAGGCGGACGACCGCCGCAACGTATTCGACATCGACCTGCTGGGTGGCCGAGTCGGGCAGGCACTGGTATGGGCCGAGGCACGGGGCGATCTTGCCGGGATGCCGGCAGGCGTCTTCGGCGCAAGCACCGGCGCCGCCGCGGCCTTGCTGGCAGCCGCGAGGTGGCCGAGCCGCGTCGCGGCCGTGGTCTCGCGGGGCGGCCGGCCGGACCTGGCCGCCCAGTGGCTGGCGCGGGTCGCGGCTCCGGCGTTGCTGATCGTGGGTGGCGCCGACATCGAGGTGCTCGAACTCAATCGCCGGGCGATGCGCTTGCTGCAGGGCGTCAAGCGGCTCGAGATCGTGCCCGGGGCAAGCCATCTCTTCGAAGAGCCGGGCGCCCTTCAAAGCGTTGCCGCGCTGGCGGCTGGCTGGTTCGAGGTGCACCTCTCGCGAAAGCGTCACGGATGAGCATGCATCGGCAGTTCCTTGATCGCACCGTGGCGGGCCAGGCACTGGCCCAACGCTTGCTGGAACTGGCACTTCCCGGCCCGCTGGTCGTGTTGGCGTTGCCACGCGGCGGCGTGCCCGTGGCCGTCGAGGTGGCGCGGGCCCTGGGGGCGCCGCTCGACCTGGTGCTGGTGCGCAAGATCGGCGCGCCATGGCAACCGGAACTGGCGGTCGCAGCGGTGGTTGAGGGCGACCCGCCCGAGATCGTCGTCGACGAGGAGGTTCAGCGCCAGATTGGTGTGGACGATCAATACATCCAGGCACGCGCTGCTGGCGAACTGCTCGAGATTCGCCGCCGGCGGCTGGTGTACCTGAAGGGGCGGCCACCGGCCGAGGTCGAGGGCCGAACGGTGATCGTGGTGGACGACGGCGTGGCCACCGGCACCACGATGCGTGCGGCGCTGAAGGCGCTGCGCATGCGCCGCCCGGCTCGCCTGGTGCTGGCGGTGCCGGTGGCGCCGGCCGACACGCTCGAAGCGCTGCGCGCCGAGGTCGATCAGGTCGTGTGCCTGGCGCAGCCGTTTCCGTTCCATGCGGTCGGTCAGCACTATGTCGACTTCCATCAGGTGGGCGACGATGAAGTGGTTGCCGCGCTCGACGCGGTGGCAGCGACTGGCCCTTGACCCGCCGCAAGACACGGGCCGCGGCGGCCTTCTTCCTTTGTTGGGGAGTTCATCGATGTCTGACCGGAAGTCCGCACGGCTCGAGTACCGGGCGCGTGCTGCGCAGCGCGGCGCCGCCGACCCCAACCAGTGCGTGCAATCGACGTTCGCGCTGGTGCTGGCGGGAGGGCGAGGCACGCGTCTGAGGCAATTGACCGACTGGCGTGCGAAGCCGGCAATGCCCTTCGCCGGCAAGCTGAAGATCATCGACTTCACGCTCAGCAACTGCATCAACTCGGGCATTCGGCGCATCGGCGTGCTGACGCAATACAAGGCGCAAAGCCTGATCCGGCACGTCACCCGCGGCTGGGGCTTTCTCGACACGAGCCTGGGCGAATTCGTCGATGTCGTGCCGGCGCAGCAGAAGATCGACGAAGGTTGGTACAGCGGCACGGCGAACGCCGTCTACCAGAACCTGGACATGCTGCGCGAGGCCGATCCGCAGTTCGTGCTGGTGCTGGCGGGAGACCACGTCTACAAGATGGACTACAGCCGCATCCTGGCGGACCACCTGCGGCGTGGCGCCGACGTCACGGTGGCCTGCATCGACGTGCCGCTGTCGCAGGCCTGTGCGTTCGGGGTGGTGGGCGTCGACGACGATGGCCGCATCCGCGCCTTTCACGAGAAGCCGGCGCGGCCGGAAGCGCGCCCCGGAAGGCCCGATGTCGCGCTCGCGAGCATGGGAATCTATGTGTTCAACGCCGCGTTCTTGTACCGCGAACTGAAGCGAGACGCCGCCGACGCCCTTTCGGGGCATGACTTCGGCGGTGACGTCATTCCAGCCATCCTGACGCGGGCCCGGGTGTATGCGCACGACTTCGTCGAGAGCTGCGTCAACATGATCGAGGACCGACCCTACTGGCGCGACGTGGGCACGCTCGACGCCTATTGGGAAGCCAACATGGACCTCACCCGAACCCTGCCCGAATTGAACCTCTACGACGACGCGTGGCCGATCCGCAGCATGCAGCATCAGTTGCCGCCCGCCAAATTCGTGTACGACGAAGACGGCCGCCGCGGCATGGCGATCGATTCGCTCGTGTCGAGCGGCTGCATCGTCAGCGGTGCGGCAGTGCGGCGTTCATTGCTGTTCTCGAAAGTGCGTATCGGCGAGGGCAGCGTGGTGGAGGACTCGCTCGTGCTGCCCAATGTGGCAGTGGGGCGCAATGTGGTGCTGCGCCGCGCGATCATCGACAAGCACTGCGTGCTGCCCGACGGCATCAAGGTGGGTGTGTACCCGGACGAAGACCGGTCCCGTTTCACGGTCACCGAAAAGGGGGTGACGCTCGTCACGCCCGAAATGCTGGGGCAATGCGTGCACTCCAAGGGGTGAATCTGGAGGTCAGCGGGACACTCCCGCGCCATCGCCCCGGCCGGCCGTGCGGCTGGCCCTGCGAGTCAGTGCCCGCTGCCGCCCTGCGGGGGAACGGCGTCGGACGCCGTCGTCGTCGCAGCCTCGACGACCTCGGCCTCACCGGAGCCGATGGCCGCGATGTTCTGTGCCAGTTGGCCCTTCGGCCCCTGCACCACCTCGTAGCGCACCCGGCCGCCCTGCTTCAGGGTGCGAAAGCCCTCCATCTGGATGGCCGAGAAGTGCGCGAAGATGTCTTCGCCACCTGCCTCGGGCTCGATGAATCCGAAGCCCTTCGCGTCGTTGAACCATTTGACGGTGCCGGTGGCCATGGTGTACCTCCTGCGACAACCAAGGTGTCGCATCGTGAGATTTTCACGCCGCGAGAATTGGGCTGTCAAGAATGGCTCCACCGCGTGGAGCCACCGCGCCGGTCAGGCGCGAGAAGCGCCCTTCGGGGCGTTCAATTCAGCACTTGCACATTCCAGTCCGGGCGCAATATGGCAAGGGTATGAACGCGAAGTCGTCAACTCGATAGAATGAATCCATGCCCGTCGACAAGCCCGTTTCACCCCCCGTGCCGCCGGCACGGACCCAGCCCGGCGACGGGCAGGGAGCGGTCGTTGTCGAGCGTCAGGCTTCCAAGACCGAGCCTCCGCGGATGTACCAGGTGGTGCTTCTCAACGACGACTACACCCCGATGGAGTTCGTCGTGATGGTGCTGCAGGAATATTTCAAACGCGACCTCGAAACCGCGACCCAGATCATGTTGAAGATTCATCACGATGGGCGAGGCGTTTGCGGCGTTTACT
>Ga0315270_10001482_pt1 | contig 12462 bp, 10 predicted proteins | sample C1_bottom_MG_FD_204932 | JGI IMG/M metagenome (GOLD analysis project Ga0315270, IMG submission 204932) | Sediment microbial communities from Yellowstone Lake, YNP, Wyoming, USA - C1_bottom | ecosystem: Environmental > Aquatic > Freshwater > Lake > Sediment | place: USA: Wyoming | collected... | reverse complement strand
GAGGAAAATGGCTGCCAGAATGTACATCAGCAACAGGGTGCGTATCCCGCCAACCCGGTCGGCAATCGCGCCGCCCAGCGGTCTCACCATTGAACCCGCAAAAACGCATGCCGCGGTGAAATAGCCGGCAGCGACCGGGCTGAGGCCGTACTGGTCGTGGAAATAAATGGTGAGCGATGAAGCCAGGCCGACGAAACCGCCAAATGTCACGCTATAGAAAAACATGAACCACCAGGCATCTTTATCCTTGAGCACCGCCAGATACTGGCTCATGGATTTGGCCGGGGGACAATCCGGGCTGTCTTTTGCCATCAGGATATACACGGCAAACGCAACGCCCAGCGGAATCATGGCCAGGCCGAACACATTGTTCCAGCCGTACCAGACTGCGAGGGTGGGCGCAAACAACGCCGCCAGTACGGTGCCCGAGTTGCCCGCGCCTGCAATACCCAACGCCTTGCCTTGATGTTCCGGCGGATACCAGCGGGAAGCCAATGGCAATGCGACGGCAAATGCCGCGCCGGCAAAACCGAGAAACACGCCCAGCAACAGTATCTGCTGGTAGCTGTGTATGCCGAATTTCCAGGCTACACCCAATGCCGACAACACGATAACCTGGCCTATCGCGCCAGCCAGCTTGGGTTTCAGGTGATCGACCATGACCCCCATCACAAGCCGCAATAGCGCGCCTGCCAATACCGGCGTGGCGACCATCATGCCTTTCTGGGCAGGCGACAGCTGCAGGTCTGCGGCGATTTGCACCCCCAACGGCCCCAGCAACACCCAGACCATGAACGACAGGTCGAAGTAGAAAAATGCAGCAAATAGCGTAGGCGGATGACCGGCCTTCCAGAAACTCTTATGCATGGGTATTCCTTAAACTTCCAGAAAGACGACGCCGTCTTCCACCTTGGTGGGATAAGTGGCGACACAGCCTTCGTCGGGCTCCATTGCTTTGCCATCGTTCAGGCAGATATTCATGCCGTGCAAGGGACAGGTCACTTTGTTGCCGGACACGATACCCTGCGATAACGGGCCGCCTTTATGCGGGCATTTATCGTTCATGGCAAAAACGTCATCGCCATCTGCACGGAAGATAGCGATATTTTCGCCGCCGTGGGTCACCACTCTTGCGCCCAACTTGGGGAATTCGTTCAAAGGTAAAACTTTTATCCAGGTAGCCATATTTTTTCCATTCCTGATCTATGTATTATCTGCAACCAGCACGCATGCCAACCTGGCAGTTTTCAAGTTTTTAAACCGCCAGTTTTTAGCCATGGGGAACAATTTTGCAAACTTAAACTGCTATGGTTTCGAATTCGTGCCTGGCCACCCCTTCTTTTGCACGTTCGTGCCATGGGTCTTTCTCGGCCTGGATCGCAAACTGCAAGCGCTGGAACAGCGCCTTGCGGTTTTCTGCGTCTTCCAGCACTTTTTTCTTCACATAATCCAGCCCGACGCGCGCCAGCCAATGTACGGTACGATCCAGATAACGCGCTTCTTCCCGATACAGCTGGAGGAATGCGCCACTGTATTCGAGCACTTCCTTGTCCGTCTTTACCTTGACCAGGAACTGGGCCACCTCGGTCTTGATCCCGCCGTTACCGCCCACGTAAATTTCCCAGCCGGAATCGACACCGATCACGCCTACGTCTTTGATTGCCGCTTCTGCACAGTTGCGCGGGCAACCGGAGACGGCCAGTTTCACTTTGTGCGGCGCCCACATTTTGTAGAATTCTTTTTCCAGGTCAATGCCCATCTGCGTGGAATTCTGTGTGCCGAAGCGGCAGAATTCGCTGCCGATGCAGGTTTTCACCGTACGCAGCGCTTTCGCATAGGCGTGCCCGGAAGGCATGTCCAGATCAGCCCATACTTTTGGCAGGTCATCTTTCTTGATGCCGAACAAGTCGATACGCTGACCGCCCGTGACGCGGATCATGGGCACTTTGTATTTGTCTGCCACATCGGCGATTTTGCGCAGATCGGCTGCGTTGGTCACGCCTCCCCACATCCGCGGCACCACGGAATAAGTGCCGTCCTTCTGGATATTGGCATGCGCCCGTTCGTTGATGAAACGGGATTGCGGGTCATCCTTCACTTCATGCGGCCAGGCGGCCATGAGATAATAATTCAGCGCGGGCCGGCAGGAAGCGCAGCCGTTGGGCGTACGCCACTCCAGAAAGCGCATGGTGTCGGGAATAGACAGCAGTTTTTGCTCGCGTATGACCTTGCGTACTTCTTCGTGGGTATGATCGGTACAGCCACACATTGGCTTGACGGCGGGTGCCGCCGAATAATCGCCGCCCAGCGTGCTGGCCAGTATCTGTTCCACCAGGCCGGTACAGGAACCGCAGGAACTGGACGCCTTGGTGTGCTTGCGCACGTCGTCCAGGGTAAACAGCCCTTTTTCCTTGATCGCGGTCACGATGGTGCCCTTGCATACCCCGTTGCAGCCGCATACTTCCATTTCATCCGTCATGACAGCGGCTTTGCTCTGGCCTTGATGACCGGTGTTACCCAAATGATCCTGGCCGAACATCAAATGATCGCGAATATCGGTGATGTCTCGCCCCTCGCGCAGCAACTGAAAATACCACGAGCCGTCTGCGGTATCGCCATAAAGCACGGCACCGGCAAGCTTGTTGTCCTTGATCACCAGTTTCTTGTAAATACCGCCCATCGGGTCGGACAGGACAATTTCTTCGCACCCTTCGCCGCCATCGAACTCGCCGGCCGAAAACAGGTCAATCCCGGTGACTTTCAATTTGGTGGACACCACGGAACCGACATAGCGGCCTATCCCCATTTCCGCAAGGTGATTGGCGCACACTTTAGCCATCTCGAATAATGGCGCGACCAGCCCATAGGCGATGCCGCGATGCGACACGCATTCACCGATTGCGTAAATGCGCGGATCGTAGGTCTGCATCGTGTCGTTTACCACGATACCGCGGTTGCAATGGATTCCGGCAGACTCGGCAAGCGCGGTGTTGGGGCGTATCCCCACTGCCATCACCACCAGATCAGCCGGTATTTCCTGTCCGTCCTTGAAACGAATAGCCGTCACCCGGCCATCGCGGCCGACGAGTTGTTCAGTCTGCTTTTGCAGCAGAAACTTGAGCCCTTTCTCTTCCAGGCTCTTCTGCAACATGCGCCCGGATACCTTGTCGAGCTGGCGCTCCATGAGCCATTCGCTGATATGCACCACGCTCACGTCCATGCCGCGCAGCTTCAATCCATTGGCCGCTTCCAGCCCCAGCAAACCGCCTCCGATCACGACTGCATGCCGGTGGGTCCTGGAAGCCTCGATCATCTTCTCTACGTCATAAACGTCACGGAAACTGATGACGCCGTCCAGGTCATTCCCTGGAATGGGCAACATGAAAGGATTGGAACCTGTCGCCAGGATCAGGCGATCGTATTCAGCAGAAGTACCGTCTTCCGTATATACCACGCGATTTTTACGATCTATCTTGTTCACTTTCTTGTTCAGATGCAGGGTGATGCCATTTTCTGCATACCAGTCCACATCATTCAGCATGATGTCCTGTATGGTCTGTTCGCCGGCCAGCACGGGGGAAAGCAGAATGCGGTTGTAATTGGCGTAGGATTCAGAGCCGAATACAGTGATTTCATACAAATCCGGAGCCAGTTTCAGTAACTCTTCCAGGGTCCGCACCCCGGCCATTCCATTCCCCACCATCACCAATTTCATTTTCTGCATCACCGGCTCCTTGATCCTTATCTGTATGAGTGCTTTTTGTTGCCGATATTCGTGCAACGAATGCAAGATAAGCCTTAGCTAGCAAAGTCCGTGCCATGCAGTAAAAATAATAACAACCTTATGATAGTAAATAATTTTAAAACAATACAAGCTTCGCCATCCATGGCCAACCAACCGCAATTTCGCACTCAATTGGTGCGCGCATATAAATTGCGCACTCATTTCGCACACGGTTTTGCCCAAGCATCAAACAGGCCCAGATTGCTGATTCATGCCTGTTGCAAATTTTTGACGTCGGGATGAATGCGGCACCGGCATTTCAATCATTAAAGATTTGGCGTATTCTGCCGATAACACACCGGACAAAACAGATTTCGATAGCTTTTACTCGCATTACGGCACGGCACCATCGCCCAGCCCGCACCAATTTCTCATAGAGAACACATCATGCCATCAAATAAATTCAAGATTTCCACCAAGCTTGCCCTGATTGGACTCGGCGTATTCGCCATTGTCCTCATCGCATTCACTTTACTGGTATACGTCAGAACCAGCGCCATAGTCAAACAGGCCGGAATTGGCGAAATCACTACCGAATCGGGCATGGTAAAAGACCAGTTGACGACCATGAATGTCACCCTGAAAAGCAATGCGGAGCATTTATCCCAGATATTCGATTCCATGTTTCCCCAAGGCATTTCTGTGGATTCAAGCCAAACAGTCGATGTTAAGGGCCATAACGTACCTGCAGTCAAAACCGGGGACAAGGTGCTGAACCTGGATTTTTCCGAAGTGGATCAACTCAATAAAATGTCGAGTGGCGTGGCCACCATTTTTGTGAGAACCGGGGATGACTTTCTCAGGGTAACCACATCGCTCAAAAAAGAAGATGGTTCACGTGCGCTGGGCACCTTTCTGGACAAGGAAAGCCCGGCCTACAAACCGATCATGGCGGGCGATACCTATTTTGGCAAGGCGCGCCTGTTTGGCAGAGACTACATGACCAAATATTCCCCGATCAAGAGCAAGGATGGACAGGTTGTAGGGATAGCTTTTGTGGGGGCGGATTACACAGATGCATTGAAGCACTTCAAGGAACAGGTCAAGGCGAATAAAATCGGCAAAAATGGCTATTTTTACATCTTTGACAACAAGGATGGCAAAAGCAAGGGCACGCTCATTCTCCATCCCTCTAATGAAGGCAAGAATGCGCTGGTCGATAACCTGGACGAACACTACAAGCGCATGTCCGAGCAAAAGGAAGGGCTGCTTGAGTACACCAGCACCCATGGCAGCAAGATGGCTGCATTTACCACAGTGCCTGAATGGGACTGGGTCATTGTAGCCGCTGCCGACAGCGAAGAATTTAAGCAGGGCGTCGTCTCGCTTCGCAACCTCCTGTTCTTGACCAGCCCGCTGGCATTGCTTCTGTCCGGGTTTCTCCTCTATGTTGTGATATCCAGGAAGTTGCAGCCGCTCACCGTGATGGTTGAGAATGTGGCCAAAGTCGGCCAGGGTGACATGACAGTGCGCTGCCAGTACACCGGGCAAGATGAAATCGGCTCTCTGGGAAGCGGGTTCAATGCCATGGCCAGCCAGATTGGGCAACTGATCGCGGAGGTATCCAGATCCGTAAACGAGGTGAATGAAGCCGCGTCCAGGCTGCTGATCAACGCCCGAAATGTTGAACAGAGTTCACACCAGCAGAGCGAGGCAGCTTCCGCAACGGCAGCGGCAGTTGAAGAGCTGACTGTCAGCATCAACCATGTGACGGACAACGCCCGCGACACCGAATCGCTCTCTACCCGAACCAGCGACTTTTCCAGGGAAGGTGAAAAGGTCGTCAAGAGCGCTTCTAATGAAATGCGGCAAATTGCAGACATGGTGATCCAGTCTTCCGGCGCCATTACAGCGCTTGGTGAAAAATCAAACGAAATCAGCAATATTGTAAAAGTCATCAAGGATATTGCAGAGCAGACCAACCTGCTTGCGCTCAATGCAGCCATTGAAGCAGCCCGTGCAGGAGAACAAGGCCGCGGATTTGCGGTGGTGGCGGATGAAGTCAGAAAGCTGGCGGAACGGACCAGCCAGGCCACCGCGGAAATCAGCGCCATGATCGCCGCCATCCAGAACGATATGGGCACAGCCGTAACCAGCATGCAAACAGGCAGTGAACAGGTTGGACAAGGTGTGCAGTTAGCCAGCCAGGCTGCGACTTCCCTTTCATCCATTAACGATGCAGCAAAAGAAACGCTAAACAAAATCAGCGATATTGTCAGCGCCATGCAGGAACAGAGCACTGCCAGCCATGAGATTGCACAGAACATCGAGAAAATCGCAGGCATGGCAGATGAAAACAGTAGCGCAGTAAAAGACACGACTGCCGCTGCAAATCAACTGGAAGCCCTGGCTGCAAACCTGCGTCAAACCTTGAGCCGTTTCAAGGTTTAAGATACGCTTCGAAGCACCCGCTTTTCCCTCCGCGTTGGAGGAAAAAGCGGGGTTCATCCCAGAATTACCCAGCACCCCCAGCCCCAAAGAACAAGCCCTTAGACCGTGGAAAGACTACCTGTTTCAAGCGCTACAATCGCTTTGGCCTGAATCAGATCGTCGGCCATGCCTGCTCCGTAAAGGCAGCATGCCAATTGATTCACCAATGGCAGCGGTAAAGGCAGCTCGCCGTCCACAACCTGCTGTGTCCAGACTGCGGTAGATTGCGCATCGCACCTTGGCGGAAGATTGGTCAAAGCGCGAAGCGGGCCCATTTCTTCTTCGAACAGAGTCTGCCGTTTTCCCTGAAAAAAGAATTCCAGCCTGGGGCGACGTGCGGGATCAACCACCGGTTCGCCATCCGCATTATGCAACAGCAACCCGGTGGCATCCGTTGCCAGCATGAAGTCTGACATCATATTCAGCATGCCTGGACTATTCCCGCCCACTACACGCAAGCTCTCGCCGCCGAATGGGTCAATCAGCGCTGCCAGCGTATGCGCAGAATTCATGATACCCAGACGATTACGCAAGCCAAGCAAATTGGCCAGGCCAGGCGACAAAACAGCCGTCGGAACGAAGGCAAACTTTTCTTTCTGCAGCAACTGCTGCGCCTGCGCAAGACTGGCGCAGGGCATAAAACCAAGCTCTCTCAATACGTACGCGCTCGCTACCCGGCCGCCGCCTTCCAATGAACCATGCATCAAAACAGGCACGCCCAGTTTGCGTAACCACAAGGCCAGCAACGGGAGTAAATTGGGTTGTTGATACGTGCCATGGTAACTCGGCAAAATAACGGTGCGCACGCCTTCAAACGGAGGATGCAACTGATACAAGCGATCAATGAGCGACTGATAAAAGCCCAGCAACTCTTCCAGGCCTTCCGATTTCATCTGGAGCGCAGCAAGGATGGCGCCCAGCTCCAGTTCCGGCACACCGCCGTCCAGCATGGCCGCATAAAGCTGCTGCGCTTCATCAAAGGCCAGCGCCTCCACACCCGGCGCGCCATGCACAATTTCCTTGATAACCGAACTTAAACTCATCGTCATGATTTACTCCTCTGCAACTTCAGCGCTCGCTACGATTCAATCGGCTTTCCCCATCCTATTCGCTCAACCCTTCTGCCACCCTTTCATGACATGCCGCCATCCGCTTGAGTTCGGGCACACAGGAGCCGCAGTCTGTTCCGCATTTAAGATGCTGCTGTATGGTTTCAAGGCCCTCACCTTTAGCCAGTTCGGCCAGAATTTCCTTTTCTGAAACATCCTTGCAGTTGCAAACGATACGGCCGCGACTGGAACTCCCCACGGGCGGGGCGCTGACCGGCGCCAGCGCCCATGCTCTGACCGATTCAGCGGACACCTGCTGCGCCATCAAATCCTTGAGCCAGTCTTTTGCCGCAGTTTCACCGGTTAGGCGGACGCCTTCTACCTGTTGATTGACCACCAGTACGCGCTTGGAAATCCCGCGTTTTTTGTCGACATAGATCATTGAATGTATATCGTCGTCCAGCGCCAGCAGGCTATCCATTTCATTAACCAATGACTCATCCGCAGCAATGGCGTTGGCGACATGCACCACCAGCACAGGGTCGTCGCGCCCGTACAGACCGCAACGCGCATAATCAAAACGTGCCAGCCAGGGCTGAATTTTTTCCATCAACGCAACCGCATTACCGCGCCGCATCATGACCATATTCCAGTCATACGCCAGCTTTTCTACCTGAACAGCGGCGTGTTTCAACTCCGGCTGTTTTGAAACCGGATCAAAACTGTCGGTAGTCAATGCATTGCTGCCTGCGCCATTCATGAACTGTCCACCCCAATGCATGGGGATAAACACCTGGGAAGTACGCATCTCGCCAGCAGCCTGAGCCCGCAAGACCAACTCGCCGCGACGGCTTTTTACGCGAACAATATCCCCGTCTTTCAATCCTCGCCTGCGCATATCATCTTCATGCATGGACAACATCGGCTCCTGTGCGTGATTAAACAGGCGCGCCACCGTGCCGGATCGACTCATGCCATGCCACTGATCGCGCAACCGGCCCGTATTGAGATGCAACGGATAACGCGCATCGGTTTGTTCCGCAGGCTGCAAGTACTGGACATTGGCAAAACGGGCACGGCCGCTTGCCGTGGGGAAAACCCCATTTTCATACAGGCGCGCCTTGCCATGCGACGCGCCCTCAGGGCACGGCCACTGCTGCGGCCCATTCCGGTCCAGCATGGCATAAGAGAGTCCTGTGATATCCAGATCGCGGCCCCGGGTAGTTTCCCGATGTTCATTAAACACGGCTTCTACATTCCGGTATGGAAACAGACTTTCAGCGTGGTCATGTTCCAGCTTTTGTCCGAGGCGGCGCGCGAAATCCACCACAATTTCCCAGTCCGGCCGGGCGTCGCCGGGGGCTTTAACCGCTGGAATCACATGGCTGATACAGCGTTCCGAATTGGTCATCGTTCCTTCTTTTTCCGACCAGCTCGCTGCCGGCAATAAAATGTCGGCATAGGCCGCCGTATCGGTATTCCGATAGGCTTCTTGCAGCACCACCAGTTCAGCGCGCTCCAGTGCTTCGCGCACCAGCGTCTGGTTCGGCATGGAGTGCGCCGGATTGGTGCAGGCAATCCATACCGCCTTGATTTCCCCGCGATGCAGCGCCTCAAACATCTCGACCGCGGTTTTTCCCGGGTTCTCAGGCACCGAGTCCAGACCCCATAAACGCGCCACTTCCTGCCTGTGTTCAGGATTATCCAGGCTGCGGTGTGCAGACAGCAGATTCGCCATTCCGCCCACTTCACGCCCGCCCATGGCATTCGCCTGGCCTGTCAGCGAAAAAGGGCCTGCGCCTGGTTTGCCGATTTGCCCTGTCGCCAGATGCAGGTTAATCAGCGCGCCGTTTTTGTCTGTGCCGTGGCTGGACTGGTTGAGCCCCTGGCAGTATAAAGACAGCGTGGCGCCGGAGTCGCCGAACCATTTGGCCGCCTGAATCACTGCCTCCGCCTCGATCCCGCACATTTGCGCTACCACCTGCGGCGTATATTCGCGCACCGTTTCCTTCAGCGCTTCAAACCCTTCCGTGTGCGCACGGATATACGCCATATCGCACAGCCCTTCCCATAGCATGACGTGCAACATGCCATTGAACAGCGCGACATCGGTGCCCGGCAAAATAGGCAGGAACAGGTCTGCGCTCTGCGCCGTGTCTGTTTTGCGCGGGTCCACCACAATGAGTTTGAGATCGGGGTTCTTCTGGCGTGCGTCTTCGATACGACGGAACACAACAGGATGCGCATAAGCGGTATTGGAGCCCGCTATGAAAATGCAACTGGCGCGATCGATGTCCCCGTAGCAGGCGGGCGGAGCGTCCGCCCCAAGCGTTGCCTTGTAGCCCGCCACCGCAGACGACATGCACAGCCGTGAATTGGTATCCACATTATTGGTACCGATCAGCCCTTTAGCCAGCTTATTGAAAACGTAATAATCTTCCGTCAGCAATTGACCGGAAATATAGAAAGCGACCGCGTCAGGGCCGTGCGTTTTAATGATCCGGGCAAATTTGTCAGCGGCGCTATCCAGCACGCTATCCCAGCTTGCCGGTAGCCGAGGCTGATGTTTTTCTTCGCGCATCGCCGGCACCAGCGCACGCGTTTCATGTTGCGCCACGGTTAAATGCAGCGTGGCACCTTTGGTGCACAACCGTCCAAAATTAGCAGGGTGATCAGGGTCGCCCTGCACACCGACCACCCGCTCACCGTCGGTTTCGATAATCACGCCGCAACCTACGCCGCAGTAACAACATGTTGATTTGACCTGCCCCATCATCACTCCTGTCTAGTTAGCAGGAGTGATAAGCAATAGTCATGCCATAAAAATTTAACTTGTAAAACAATGCACTACGATATAAACAACTGAACAATCCAAGCGTCGCGCTTAAAAGCGGTGCGGTTCCGGGATGCCATGCGCTAATTTGGTGCGCCAACGCAATACATAAAAAAACCCCGCGAATGTGAACTGCACCTTAATCAGTTAGGCATAAATGTCCAACTTTTGGGGTGCAGTTCAAATGTCGCGGGGTTTTTTTAGATCATTTTTAACGGCCTCTACCACCGGGGCACATTCCACCGCCAGGCCTGGGCGGCTCATCCGGCAAAGTCACGCCCTTCGTTTTAGCCCGCTCCTGCATTTGCTGGTGATGCTCGTTTCGAAACTGTTCACGTTCGGCTTCGGTTTTCATGCTGCGCAACTTATTTTGATGATCCAACCGCTCTTGACGCGTCATCATCTGCAAGCAACGCAAGTGCGCATAGAACGGGACTTCCGGATGTCTGACGGTACGCAAACCAGCACTATTGTGCGTGTTTGTTGACAGCCGAACGGTTGCCCCAACGTTCCAGATCATCCACTTCAACCCCTACCCACCACAGCGTTCCAATACTATCGCTGTCAAAACCGCCGACGACAGCTTGGCCACTGGAAAGATGGATATGATCGGCATAATCGTCAGCCTCGATTACATCGCGAAAAACATGCCATTGAACAATCCTGTGTTCGGCATGGTGATGAGGCAACTGCCGATGGCTCGCTAAAAATTCGTGTCTCATGCTCGCCTCCTTAGAGTTCATGTTTTAATTATAGACCAGCCAGCGCAATACAATCGGTAATGACCATGAAATGAAAACCGGAAGAAAGCCGTGCTGGACGGAGACTCCCGATTGACCGTGAATCAACGCTCCAGAAGATGCAGCTTATCTTTCACTTCAGCCCACTGGTCGGCATCTGCCGGCGGTTCCTTGCGCTCGATAATAGGCTTCCAGATTTTAGCCAGTTCCGCATTCAGCGCGATAAAGTGCATTTGATCTTCAGGCACGTCATCCTCGGCATAAATCGCTTCAACCGGGCACTCCGCCACGCACAACGTACAGTCGATGCATTCTTCAGGATCAATCGTCAGAAAATTCGGCCCTTCGCGGAAGCAATCTACCGGGCAGACATCTACGCAATCGCTGTATTTGCACTTGATACAGGCTTCAGTCACTACATAAGTCATAATTGCGTCCTTAAATAAACTAATTCTTTGGCGTCATTTTAGCAGAAACTTGATCGCTCCCATCGCCGCCAGCATAATAAAAATACCGATGAAGAAATTCTGCCAGAAACCCCAGTGCGTGCGCGATTCCACCAGAAACGGCAGAAAAAACAGCAATGAAGGCGGAACCAGATAAAAAATATCACGCGCAAATTCGCTTACTTTTGCAGCATCGTGCGTATCCAGATACAACCATACCATGGACAGCATGGAAACCAGCGGCAAAGCCAGAATCAACGCGCCCAGGAGCGCAGATCGTTTGGCCACTTCCGATGCGCCCAGAAGAATCATCACACTTAATAAAAGTTTCAAAAATAACATGGCACTTCCCATAGCATTAATTTTTGGTTAGGATAGCGGTAATTTAAAATAGTATCCGAACAAACACGATCCACCAAGTTTGATTATGCCGTCTCGAAAAAGCACAAGAATAAACACCGACACCCCTCTGATTGCGCATTACGCTTTATTATATAACTGATACCGACATACTTGACTACCGCATCGGGTAGCGTTTAAATTACATTTCTTTTAGTGAGGATCCCCATGAGCGAGCACATTCATTACGTCACCGACGACACCTTCGAACCCGAAGTGTTACAGGCACAACTTCCTGTATTGGTCGACTACTGGGCAGACTGGTGCGGCCCTTGCAAAATGATCGCACCGATTCTGGATGAGGTGGCGCAAGAATACGCAGGCCGCCTCAAGATCGCCAAACTGAACATTGACGAAAATCAGGCCACCCCGCCAAAATTTGGCATTCGCGGCATTCCTACCCTGATGATTTTCAAGAATGGCAATGTTGAAGCCACCAAAGTGGGCGCTCTGTCCAAATCACAATTAACTGCTTTTATTGACAGCAACATCTAAACGGTTTACGCTAGCGCCTGAATTCTCGATTTGTAGAGTTACATTCCTTTTAGAATAAAACTCACCCAGCCAGATTCAGGCGCAAATTCTATTTCCCACCGCCTTTTGTTTTTTCCCGACACCTTCTTGTTGATATTTATCCTCTCAAAAAGCTAGAGCTTTCCTATGCACTTATCTGATCTAAAGCAAAAACACGTCACCGAACTGGTAGAAATGGCTATCGCCAATGAAATCGAGGGCGCCAACCGACTGCGAAAACAGGACCTGATGTTCGCACTGTTAAAAA
>Ga0315270_10001479_pt1 | contig 12469 bp, 14 predicted proteins | sample C1_bottom_MG_FD_204932 | JGI IMG/M metagenome (GOLD analysis project Ga0315270, IMG submission 204932) | Sediment microbial communities from Yellowstone Lake, YNP, Wyoming, USA - C1_bottom | ecosystem: Environmental > Aquatic > Freshwater > Lake > Sediment | place: USA: Wyoming | collected... | reverse complement strand
ACTATCTGCTCGATTTACAGGACCGCATCTGCGCCGCACTGGAAGCGGAAGACGGCCAGGCGAAGTTCGCCGAGGACCGCTGGGACCGCGCCGGCGGCGGCGGCGGTCGCTCGCGCGTGATGACCGAAGGTGCCGTGTTCGAACAAGCCGGTGTCGGTTTCTCGCAAGTGTTCGGCGATCAACTACCACCCTCCGCCACCGCACATCGCCCGGAACTGGCGGGACGTAAGTGGCAAGCGGTAGGCGTGTCGCTGGTCATTCATCCGCGCAATCCGTATGCGCCAACCTCGCACGCCAACGTGCGCTTTTTCATTGCCGAAAAAACCGGCGAAGAACCGATTTGGTGGTTCGGCGGCGGCTTCGATCTCACGCCGTATTACGGCTTCGATGAAGACTGCGCGCATTGGCATCGCACCGCGAAAGCCGCATGCGATCCATTTGGTCCGGACGTGTACGCGCGTTATAAAAAATGGTGCGACGAATATTTCATGCTCAAGCACCGCAACGAGCCGCGCGGCATCGGCGGCGTGTTCTTCGACGACCTCAACGAGTGGGGTTTTGACAAATGTTTCGCGTTCATGAAAAGCGTCGGCGATCACTACATTCAGGCCTATCGTCCCATCGTCGCGCGCCGCAAGAACACGCCGTACGGCGAACGCGAACGTGACTTCCAACTGTATCGACGCGGCCGCTACGTCGAGTTCAATCTGGTGTACGACCGCGGCACGGTGTTCGGCTTGCAGACGGGTGGCCGCACCGAGTCGATCCTGATGTCGCTGCCGCCGTTGGTGAAGTGGCGCTACAACTGGAAACCGGAACCGGGCACGCCCGAGGCGAAGTTGTACGAGGTGTATTTGAAGCCGCGCGATTGGGCGGCGTAACAAATCTCCGAGCCGCTTTGCTATGCCGTCAAAGCAATCCAACACCCTGCGCATCATCGGCGGCACCTGGCGCGGGCGCAAACTCCACTTCCCCGATGTCGACGGTTTGCGCCCCACGCCGGATCGCGTGCGCGAGACTCTATTCAACTGGCTACAACCGATCATCGCCGGGGCACGCTGTCTTGACTTATTCGCCGGCAGCGGCGCGCTGGGTTTTGAAGCGCTGTCACGCGGCGCGGCCAGTGTGGTGATGCTGGAGCGTGACGGCAACGCAGCGAAACAGCTGCGCGAAAATATGGCTATTCTAAAAACGACCGGCGCGCAGGTGATACAGCGCGATGCACTCGAATTCCTAAACAGCGGCCACGGTGACGCTGCGCCGTTCGACATCGTGTTCCTCGATCCGCCCTACCATCAAAATCTGATCAACCCCTGCTGCACCGCGTTGGAACGTAGTGACTGGCTGAGCGCAAACAGTTATTTATTCGTCGAAGCCGAACGCGAATTGCAGACGTTTGCATTGCCACCCGGCTTCGAACACATCCGCAACAAACGCGCCGGTCAGGTCGGATATCACTTGGCGGTGCGCCGCCAAAGCGGGTAAATTCTGCCGCTATGAAAACTATCGCGATCTACCCCGGCACGTTCGACCCGATCACCAACGGCCACACGGATCTGGTGCAACGCGCCTCCAAACTGTTCGGCAAAGTGATCGTGGCGGTGGCGGCGAACCAGAACAAAAACCCGTTTCTGCCGTTGCGCCAGCGCGTCGAGTTGGCCCAGGACATTCTTGCGCCGTATAAAAACGTGCGCGTGATTGGGTTTGATAATTTGCTGGCGGAATTCGCATTGCAGCAAAAGGCCAATATCATTCTGCGCGGCTTGCGTGCGGTGTCGGATTTCGAATTCGAGTTTCAATTGGCCAACATGAACCGGCGTCTGGCGCCGCAATTGGAGACCATGTTCCTGACCCCGGCCGAGCAGTACTCGTATATTTCGTCGAGCCTGGTGCGTGAGATTGCCGTGCTGGGCGGCAACGTTACCCCGTTTGTCCACGCAAAAGTTGCGGCTGCACTGCGCAAGCGTATCGGTTAAAATTTCCGCACTTTGTAGCGATGCTGTTCAGAGAACCCTATGGCTTTATTGATCACCGACGAATGCATTAACTGCGACGTGTGCGAACCCGAGTGTCCGAATGGCGCCATTACACAGGGCGCGGAAATTTACATTATCGATCCGAATAAATGCACCGAGTGCGTCGGCCACTTCGACACCCCGCAATGCATCGAGGTGTGTCCAGTCGATTGCATTCTCACCAACCCCGCGCACGTCGAAAACAAAGACCAGTTGCACCAGAAATATTTGCAACTGATCGGTAAAACCGCTTAACGCACATTCGCAGTTGCGTACCAAAGGCTCCGTATGCGGGGCCTTTGGTTTTTGCGCACGCGTCTATACTGGACTGCATGCAACGCGTCTTCGCTCTGCTGCTTCTCTCGCTCGTGTGTCTCCCGTCACACGCGACGCAACCGCCTGCTGCCGCCATTGCCAGCGCACACCCATTGGCCACCGATGCCGGCCTGGAAATTCTCAATGCCGGAGGCAATGCTTTCGATGCCGCTGTAGCGGTAACCGGTGCGCTGGCCGTGGTGGCGCCGATGAGCTGCGGCCTGGGCGGCGGTGGATTCTGGTTGCTGCACCGCGCCAAAGATGGTTTTGAAACCTTGATCGATGGCCGCGAAACCGCGCCGCACGCGGCGACGCGCGATATGTACCTGGACGCACAAGGCAACGTCGTGCCGAATTTGTCACTGGATGGCCCCTTGTCCGCCGCGATTCCCGGCACACCGGCGGCACTGGAGCATCTCGCCAAGAAATACGGCCGTTTGCCGCTGGCGCGTTCGCTGGCCCCGGCCATCCGGCTGGCGCGCGACGGATTTGCGACCGATGAATTTTATCGGCGTGTTGCCGAATTTCGCTCCGTCGCGCTGACGAATGCACCCGGGTTCCTGGATCAAGGCAAACCGCCGCAGCCGGGCTTCGTATTAAAACAACCCGAACTCGCCGACGTATTAACCTCCATCGCAAAACGCGGCGCCGCCGGTTTTTATCGCCGCGATATCGCTAAAAAACTAGTCGACGGCGTGCGCAACGCGGGCGGCATCTGGGCGCTGGAAGATTTAGCCAACTACAAAATTACCGAACGCATACCGATCCGCGGTGAGTACCACGGCATGCGCATCACCTCGGCGCCGCCGCCTTCGTCGGGCGGTGTAGCACTCGTAACCATGCTCAACATCCTGAGCGGTTATCCGCTCGCCACACTGCAACCATCGACACAAAAACATCTGCTCGTTGAAGCCATGCGCCGCGCGTATCGCGACCGCGCTGAATATTTGGGCGATCCCGATTTCGTGGCCGTACCCACCAAACAATTACTGCATCCGTTTTACGCCGCCGGATTACGCGCCACGATCCGCCTGGACCGCGCGACACCCAGCGCTGCATTGCCGACGGACGTGCCCGTGAAGCAGGGTAACGACACCACGCATTTTTCGATTCTGGATCGCGATGGCAACCGCGTGGCGGCGACCCTCACGATTAACTACGCATTCGGCTCGGCATTTATCCCGCCCGGCACCGGCGTGTTGCTCAATGACGAAATGGATGATTTCTCGGCCAAGCCCGGTGTGCCTAACGCTTACGGTTTGGTCGGTTCGGACGCGAATGCGATCGCGCCCGGCAAGCGCCCGCTGTCGAGCATGACGCCCACCTTTCTGGAAAACGACCGCGGGGTTGCGATCCTCGGCACACCCGGCGGCAGTCGTATCATCAGCATGGTGTTGCTGGCCGCGCTGGAATATGCGCGTGGCGGCAATGCCATGGAAATGGTCGCGCTGCCGCGTCTGCATCATCAATTCGTACCTGATCAAGTGCTCTACGAAGCCGATGCATTGAACCCAGAACAACGCAGTACCCTGGAAAAACTCGGCCACCACCTGGAACTGGCCCCCGAGCGTTATGGCGATCTGCAAGCTGTGGTGTGGGACCGGCGCGTTGGCGTAACCGCCGCCAGCGACCCACGCGGGCGCGGCACGGCACGGGTACAAAAGCATCCGTAAACACCGCGCAGATCGGCGCTTGCAGGACCCGCAGGCTTCCGCTAGACTGGCCCGGCTTTTCAGGTTCCTCGTTGGGGAAAATTGTTGGGGAAGGTTACTCGGGAGATAAACATGAATATGGCATTTTTAGTTCCTATCGTTATTTACGGCTTACTGGCTATTTTCGCCACGATTCTCGGCGGCAAGGCAGTTGATATCTTGGCCCTACGTCGCGCCAACCAGAAATAAGCATAAACGCGGTCAAGTTCCCGCGTCGTTCATAAAGCCCGGTTCACTCCGGGCTTTTTATTCATAGCGGTTTTCGTAGTCCATGTCCGAATCCAACGACACGCGTTATCTGGTCAAATTTCTGGTTACCTCCGCCGCGTGCTTTTTTATTGGCACGATTCACGGCGTATTGCAGGTGATTCGCCCGGTGCGTGCCTGGCTCGACGCGATCGGCAGCCCGTACGGCGGGCCTGGCCACATGATCGATCCGCTCGCACACGCCCACATCAACACCGTGGGCGGCGTCGTTATTTTCCTGATGGGTGCAACGTATTACCTGCTCCCAAAAATGCTCGGCAGTCCGCTCTATTCCAAACGCCTGGTCAACCACACCTATTGGTGGACCACGCTGGGCATCGCTGGTTTTTACAGCACGCTGATGATCTTTGGCACGATCGAAGGTTACCTGTTACTCAACGAACCGGAACGCATGGCCGATGTGCATCGTTATTACGGACCCGTCATCTCCGTGGTGTCATCCGTGATGGGCGTCGGGTTTTGGGTATTTTTCGCCAATCTGTTTCTGACCGTCAAACGCCGCACATGAGACTTGCGTGCGGTTGCCCGGACGCGTTTCCCGACTGGAACGGGAAAGACGTCGATCTGAGCCTGCATCCCGCACATATTCTTCCGGTCACGACATTTTTCCACATGCCGCTGTCGTATGCGGCGAGCCTCGAACGCCAGCGCGGTGAAATCGAGCACCTGGAACTTCAGGAACCCTGGCCGGGGTTCATTCTGACTCAAACCAACTTCATGTCCGGGCGCATCATCAGCTTGCTGAACTCGGCACAATCACCATCACGTCACGTGGCGTGTTTACCGGCCATGTTTCAACTTCACTGCAAGCTGCACCCCGGCGGCATCGGCACGCTGCGCAACAGCGCGCGTGAACTGCAATCCACACTGTTCGATGCTGGGCGCATGCCCAAAGAATTGTTCCTCGCCCACCTCACTTGCCCCCGCTGCGCGCCTGCGCGTGGCGGCGAAAAGATCCTGCTGCTGCGTCGCTGGATTGAGAGCCCGCGTTTAAAACAACGTCAGGCGAAGTGAACTGCGATTCCGGCGGCATCATGGCCGGCGCTGACAAAGCGGCTGAGCTTGCCGAATAAACATCGACTACTGCGTCACATTTGAGCCAACACGCTGCCGCCTTACTACAGGCGGTTCAATGCTTTAAAACAAGACGTTAGGAAATAACGCTTGTCGACTCTTGGCGTTTTTACATAAAATGGTTTTACGTTATCTTGGGATCGTGTAATCAAACACCCAAAGCAACATCGATTGAAGCTTGTTCACAGTGGTTCTCTACCCATTTCTTGCATTGTTCGTTAAGGCTCGCCCGCAAAGGTACTGTGCATGTCTTTTGACGACTCTGATACACAGTACGCACGCGTTATGTACGGGTTGGCCGACAAACTCGCACTTGCTCCCGTGGAAGCCGATTCACTGATTCGCTCGTTACTCGACACGCCTCAACGCACACCGGCCGATCCACTCGACCATGCCGAGTTACTTTTGGCGGTGTCGTTGAACGCGCAGATTCGTAACGCACACGATGACGCGCGCTTCAAGAAACTGAAATTTTTGCTGCGCAACAACAACGACCGCGCGATCAATATTGCTACGCGGTGGCTCGACCAAAAAGTATCCTTCGAAGCCATGCTGGCTGCGGTGTAGCTTCAGTACCTGCCCAGCCACCCCGCCAATTCAAAGCTGGTTTTTTCTCCGCCGTTTCATCCCCGATTTCTGTTAACGCCACGCAAAGAACTTAAGCGCCACGATTGGACTCAAGGCCATCGCCGCTTCCGCCGATAATTATTTGTCGCGCAGACGCCCTGCAAAAATTTACGTTACTAACAACGTCGCGAATGGATCCTACTATGCGCCTGCCCATCCCGAGCACGACCGTTGTGCGAACCCTGCTGGTCGCGCTGACACTCGCTGCAGCTACTGGTCATGCCGAGGAATATGCGCAGCCCTTACCGGAACTGGTACCGGGCATAACGGCCATCACGGCGGAAAATCTTGCCGGAATGCTGGACAGCAAGAATGCCCCGACCGTAATTGATGCACGGGCCGCCAAGGGTCGCAGCCACGGATACATCGAAGGCTCCATCCATCTCACCGACGTCGATACCAATTGCGCGTCGCTTGCGAAGCTCATTCGAACTCAAGATACAGCCACGGTTTTCTATTGCAGCTCGTCGAAGTGCGGCCGCAGTCTGAACGCGCTGAAAATTGCGCAGGGCTGCCGCTATCGCAATGTCTATTGGTTCCGTGGCGGGTTCGAGGAATGGCAAGACAAGGGTTATCCCTACATCAGTGCCAACGTGCCATCCCGGTAACCTGTGCATCCACGTCAATCACTACGCGGAAAACTCAGCCTGATGATCGGGCTGATGGGCCTATTGGCGTTAATCCTCACGTTGACTACCGCCAAAGTTTTCGAACATAGAACCCTCGATAATCACCGCACTTTGCTGGAGCAACTTCTCGCCCGCAAAGTGGAAGGAATTTATCAGCAGCTACGCATTGAAGTCACCGACCTCGCACTCGCATTGCAAGCCGAGAATGAATTCCGCGCGGCATTCTCGAACCGGGTTCCCACGGTCATCACCGCCGCCCTGACCAAACAGTTTCAACGCCAATTCGTCAGCGACGGCATGATTCGTTTAAATCGTATCGGTCTTTATGATCGGAATTTAGAGTCGCTGAGCCAAGCATCGGAACCACTGTTAAAAATCGAACCCGACATCGCGTGCGGCACACTTGCAGAGCGCGCGAACGTGCGCAGCGGCCTTGAACGCAGCAAGGCCCTCTATACGCTGTGTGCAGCACACGGCCGCGCCTATTTTGCCTTGCTGGCGCCGATCGGCGGATTGCGGCCAATCGGCTATGTGCAACTGGAAACTGACCCGATCACTGCGTTTGCACGTCTGGAAAGCGAGCTGGGCATGCCGATCCAGATCATCGCACCGACTGGGCAACCCGCGTTTCAGTCATTGGACTGGCCCGGCGGTACCACACGCGACCGTGCGGTATTCGCACGGCATGTGGAATACGCAACCAACTACGAGCCGGTGTTAACGGTCATCGCCGCCTATAATGTCGAAACCCTGCGCCAGCAACTTGACCGCACGCTGTATCTGCTGCTGCTCAGCGCGGCGGTCATTACATTATTCGCTATCGTCGCGATGCGCGTGACACTGACCCGCTCACTGGTCACTCCGCTCGAACGTCTTGTTACTCATTTGCAACACGCCAATCAGGACAAACAACGCCTGGGCGAACCGATTGCCGTACAGGGCGATTACGAAGTGCGGCAGCTTGCCACGACCTTTAATGTCATGACCGACGAATTACGCAGCCTGTACGGCACCTTGCAGTACATGGCATTCACCGACCCGCTCACGCGCCTGCCGAACCGGATGCAATTGCAGGAAAACCTCAACTACCTGCTTGCCCTCTACAAAGACAAAGGCCTGTCTTTTGCGTTATTCATGATCGATGTGGATCGCTTCAATCATGTCGACGGCATCCCCAACGACGCCGTGAGCGATGCGTTGCTGCAAATTGTCGCAACGCGTTTGCATGAAGCGTTGCGGTCCACCGACTTCCTGTCGCACATTCCGCCCAGCCACGTTAATGTCAATGTCGACAATGTTGCGCGCCTGGGTGGAGATGAATTTGCGGCGCTGCTGCCCCTGGTCGGCAATGCCGAACAAGCCATGCGGGTCGCTACCAACGCATTGGCAGCGATGCGCCAGCCATTTGAAACACATGGCCAGCGCATCAAGGTGGAAATCAACATCGGCATTGCGCTGTTTCCGCTGCACGGCAACGACGCCGCAGGTTTACTGCGCTGCGCGGACATCGCCATGTACGAAGCCAAACGGCAGGGACGCGGCTGCGTGGTATTTGAGGCCACTCAGGAACAGTACACGGTGCGGCAGTTCGATCTCGAGCTCGATTTACGTCAAGCCATGGCGCGCGGACAACTCGATTTGCATTACCAGCCGCAGGTGAACATGAAATCGCGCAAAGTCGTGGGCGTTGAAGCCTTGATGCGCTGGCACCACCACGATCAGGACATGATTCCGCCTGACTTCTTTATCCCGCTCGCGGAGCAAATCAATATGATCCGGCCCCTCACTCTGTGGGCGCTGGAGCAAGCCATACGCGACTGTGCCCGCTGGCGCCTGGTCGGGCGCAACCTGGGGGTGGCGGTAAATATCGCTCCCATCTGTCTGCACGACCCTGGCTTTGTTTCCACCACATTGCGTTTACTGGAGCAATGGCGAGTCAGCCCCGGCATGCTCACGCTGGAAATCACCGAACGCGGACATCATGGACAGCTGCCGAATGCGCTACCTGCGATCGGCGAACTGAACAAGGCCGGCATACGTTTGTCGGTCGATGATTTTGGTATCGGCTACCCCTCGGTGGCGCAACTCAAACAATTACCGGTACACCAGCTCAAGATCGACCGCAGCTTCGTCATCGACATGTTGCGCGATCCAAGCGATGCCGGAATCGTGCGTGCAACCATCGACATCGCACGGCATCGCAACCTGGAAGTCGTCGCCGAAGGCGTGGAGTTGCAGACGCATTGGAACGCGCTTGCGGACTACGGCGTCGATATCGCCCAGGGTTATCTGATCGCACGCCCGATGTCGCACGCGGATCTGGTGAACTGGCTAGACGCAAACACCACCGGCAACACCGTGTGGATTCCGCAGTCACCGACAATATTGGCTAGCGGCTAAACGCCAGAATTGGCTCACAAAAGCGTGCCCACCGCTGTCCACCGCCCCGCTTTGAAACGAACACTAGCCCGCAGTCAGTGAATCCCGGACGGCTTTTGCATCGCGCTGAAATTGTAAACATTTAATAATTTATTGCGTCGGTACTGTTCCGAACGGACGACGTGCCGTAATTTACCGTGTCCTTGCTGTAGGGGTTTGTTGCCGGTCGGGACATGGCCAATACGACGGCGCATCAGGAACATCACACTCATGAATACAACACTTGCTCGTTTCAAACATCACTGTGAACGCTGGCATCAGGAACGCAAAACGCACAACTACCGGGGGCGCGCCAATGTCATTGCATACCTGTCCGGCCGCTACGGGATCGAATCGGTAAAGCGCCACAAGAAATGGATCGTGCGCGCACTCAACAACGCGGAAGGTGTACACGTCTCGGATGCTTAGCCGCAAACAAATTACACATCCTCAACCCGCTCTCCGCTCGACACCTGCAACATCGCCGGCATAACGGCCTCATCCGCACCCTTGCTGAAAACTCAACACCTGCTCTCGCGGTACTAATTCACGCCCGGCATGTGTCATGACGTACCGCATTGATTTCTACATTGTGATCAAATTTTACAAAAGTGAATGAGGAAGCGACTCATGAACACCATGCTTTTGAAATTTAAGGCGCACAGCGAACACTGGCATCAAAGCCGTCGCGGGCATGACTATCGCGGCCGCACCAACGTTGTTGCGCACCTCACCTCGCTCTACGGTGTGGATGCGGTGATACGCCATAAAAAGTCGATCGTACGTACCTTGAACAAGGCGGAAGGCGTGTACGTTGCCGAGGCGTGATCCGCGTAGCCGCATTATTTCCGGCGCAGACCATGATCCGTCCGGCCCGCAAACACCGCTCCGCCGCTTACCTCCACATCGACGCGCTGCAACGAGAACCCCTTGCACGGTCCGTACACGCAATAGCCATCGTGGATACGAAACTGCGCACCGTGGATCGAGCATTGAATGTAGTAGTTATCAAAACTCATAAACTGGTCCGGCTGAAAGTTGAGCGTGGCGCCAGTGTGGGGACAGGAATTCACGTAGCCAAAAACATGCTCGCCGCGCCGCACCAGAAAAATGTCACGCTCCACCCCTGCTACGCTCAGCGTCACGCCCTTGCTGCCGCCGTCGGGAACGGCATCGAGTGCACAGAGAAACGGCCGGCTCATCGGGATGGGGGATTATTCTTCATCATCCAGGTTGGGGGCCCAACCTAACTCGCGCGCACGGAGAATGGCGGCGCCGAAAATACGCTCATGACGGGCGCGCAGGTCGGGCGGCAAGCGGCTGGCCAGATGGCCGTAGGGCGCCCAGGCTTCGGCCACTTTATCGTTCAGGTCTTCAAGACGTCCGTAGTTCCAGCCCGCCCCGGTTTCCGTCTCGGGAATCAATCCGAACACTTGCGCGTCGCGCACCAAGGTGCCGGTGGGCGTCATGCCGCCACAATAGTCTTCATCTAATCCGACATACTCTTGTTTGGGTGCACGCTGCATGATGGCTCCGCTCATATTTTGGCTGTGACGACCGACATAATAGTGCATCGCGGCCGCGTCGGGCAGTCGGCGGCGATAACCAACGTGCAGGTTAATTCGGGCAAATCATGGCGGACGACACCAGCAAACGAGAAACCGAACCCTGGAAGGTGAAATACAACGAACAGAAGGAACTGCTCAAACAAAAAGACAAGGAGTGGCGCGATTCCGACAACATGCTGCGCCGGGGTATCTCGCGCCTGACGTTTGCCATTGGCGGCATTGATCCAAAACTGGACAAACTGCTGAGCGGGCTACGCGATGCGATTCGTGAAAATCACGCCACCGACGCTATCGTCGAACTGATCAACGACATTGCCAGCCTGGTTAAACGGCTGGACGACCGCAACACTGCTGCCAGCAACAGCGAGCCCGGCCATGAGCTGGCGTTAAAAATTCTGCAAGAACTGACTTTTCCGGATGTGCAGCGCAAGCGCGCCAAAAAACTCGCGCAGCGTTTTGAAACCAGCAAAGACGACATCGAGGTCTTGCACGGCGAACTCACGCAATTGCTGCAATTGTGTTTTACATCCGCACCGGGCGGATGGTTTGGGCGCCTGATATCAACTTTTTCTCGTGAACCACAACCGGAAACACCCACGGCTGCGAAAAAGACGGACCCACCCGCCACTTCGAATTCACCGGAAGCTAGCGCAAACACCGCCGCCGAAACATTGGGAATTACCAAACGTTTGTTGATCGATCTGATCCGCCACATTCAGGTGCGCGAAGAAGACGTGTATACGGTGAAATCGCTCACCACACGTCTGGAACGCGCCGCCGATGAAACGGATTTCGACACCATCATCACCGAGTTCTCTGAAGTCGTGAACGTTGCGCAAGTGGTGCGCCACGCGCCGGCCAGTGCAGAACCCGGAGCAGTGAATGTCAACGTACCCAGCATTCAGGATGTGTTGATCCAGTTCGTGGATGAATTGGCGATACCGTCCGAATTCGTCAGCGAGTCGAGCCGTATAAAGGACTGTCTGGCCAACAATGCCGCGGGTGCGGACTTCACCGCTGCGTTCAAGTCCATCGTTGATCTCGTGGTCAATATGCGCAAAACGCTGGTGCAGGAAAAACAAGAGCTGGAAGACTTTCTGCGCCAACTCACCCAACGTCTGCAGGAGATGGATCAACACCTGGGCGGCACCCAGTCGCACCAACAATCCTGGGCCGAGCAAGGGCGCAAACTGGAAGCCGCCGTGCAAACCCAGGTGCGCGAGATCAAATCTACGGTGCACGAAGCATCCGATCTGCAACATCTGAAAACCACCATCAGCGAACGTCTGGACGTACTGCAAACGCACCTGAGCGAATACCAGCACAACGAGGAGAAGCGTCAGGTGCAGTTGGCGAGCGAACTGACGCAGGTCAAGTCGCGCCTGGATAATGTCGAACACGAAGCCGATTCACTGCGTACGCGTCTGAAAGACAAACATCAGCAGGCCATCATCGATCCGCTGACCGGCGTGTACAATCGCCTCGCTTACGAAGAACGGATTACACAGGAAGTGGCGCGCTGGAAACGCTACAACACGCCTCTCACCCTGATGGTGCTGGACGTGGATCACTTCAAACACATTAACGACCACTACGGGCACAAGGCGGGCGATAAGGCCTTAAAGCTGATTGCCGACGCGCTCAAACACAGTCTGCGTGAAACCGATTTTCTGACGCGCTACGGCGGCGAAGAATTCGTCGCACTGGTTACGGACACGCCAGCGGACAAAATCGAAGGCGTCGCCGAAAAACTGCGCGCCGCGATTGAAGCCTGTAAATTTCACTACGCCGGCAAAGACGTGCCGATCACGATTTCCTGCGGTTACGCGACTTTTCGCGATAAC
>Ga0315270_10001478_pt1 | contig 12471 bp, 10 predicted proteins | sample C1_bottom_MG_FD_204932 | JGI IMG/M metagenome (GOLD analysis project Ga0315270, IMG submission 204932) | Sediment microbial communities from Yellowstone Lake, YNP, Wyoming, USA - C1_bottom | ecosystem: Environmental > Aquatic > Freshwater > Lake > Sediment | place: USA: Wyoming | collected... | reverse complement strand
TCGGATCGCCACGCTGTGCACCAGCTTGGCCATCTCGGTCTCTACCGGGCCGGGGGCAACCACGTTCACACGCACGCCGACGTTGCCGAATTCGACCGCGTGCTGCTTCGTCATGTGGATCAGCGCGGCCTTGCTGGTGCCATAGGCGACGCGCAAGGTGCTGGCCCGCAGCCCGGAGATCGATGCGATGTTCACGATCGCGCCGCCACCGTTCTTGACCATCAATGCACCAAACGCCTGCGTGCACAGGAAGGCGCCATCCAGATTCGTCGCCATGACCGTGCGCCACTCTTCGAACGAGATCTCCAGCGCCGGCTTGAACACCGCCACGCCGGCATTGTTCACCAGCGCGTCCACGCGGCCGAACCTGCTCATCACTTGCGCGCTAGCGCGGTCGACCTGCGCCGGATCGGACACGTCGCAGTGGACGGCCAGCAAGTCATCGGGACGGCCGAGCTCAGCGACCGTGCGGTCGAGGGTTGCGCTGTCTCGGTCCAGCAGGACCACTTTGCAGTCGTGCCGAAGAAACCATTCGCCGATCGCCCGACCAATGCCTCTGGCACCCCCGGTGACGACAGCGACGCGAGAGTTGCAATGTGCGCTCATGATGATTGGTGGTGGTGGTTAAGAGATTTTTGGCAAGCGGCCTTCGGCCACCAAACTTCGCGCGTGACTTCAAACGTCAAGCTGATAGTGTTCGCTCGGGATACTAAGAAGACCGCTTGGACCTGTCCATTGGTGTCGACCACTATTCCAGTCAATGCGATCTGCAAGTAGCCGTCAGGATGGAAACGTCACATGGGCGCAGGCGTGTACACGCGCATGACTACGCCAGCAGGCTGGTGTATTGCTCGTAAAGGCTGAACAGATACGCGACCCGCTCGGCATCGGTCTTCAGCCCTTTCTTGCCATAAGCCGCATCCACGGCCTTGTCCAGCGTCTTGTGCGCCGCGCTGAGGTTGGCGGGCATGGTCGCGGGGTTGTAGAGGTCGGCAAGGCTGGCCGGGGTCTCGCCCGTTTGATGCACGGCTCTGGCATCGAGCACGCCCTGCGCGGCCACACTCACGGCTTCGTGCTGCGAGTCGCTGATGTCCTGCGGCCAGGGGTAGTTGTTGTAGACAATGCCGGCCGAATAGCGGAAGTCACTTTTCAGCCGCCCGCAGGTATAGCGCACCCATGCGTTGTGCATGGTCGAGCACAGGATGCCAAAGTGATAGGCGGTCGCGCCCTGAATCGAGAACAACTCACTCGCAATGATGGTTTCTGCTGGGAGAAAAGCAATCGGAATCCAAGGGCGTCGCTCAGAAGACGTCTTGGGAATGGCTAAAAATCGGGTGCTGGGCTGTCTGTCTTCGGCAAACAGGCTTGCACGGGCCGCATTGTCTTTTGTCGCTGTCTTTTTGCTAGCCAATCGGAATTTTTGAACCAAGTTCAATCGCTCCAAGACAACAGGCGTGCGCTTTATCAACTGTGGAGGACACTCCTTCAACCAGAGGCAATACCGTGGTGGGCCATTTAGAAACTCATCTGCACTCAAATATTCCCGGACATACGGATCGATGTCTGGGGAACTCTTCAGCAATGCGGTCTTTTCATGAAGTGTCAGCAACAAGTGGCCGCCGTCAGTGGGCTTGCTGCCAAACCCAATTGCCGGGGCAACTCCAATCGGCTGGCGTCGACTTGGCAACGCAACCGATGGCGCGTCGACAAGATAAGGATTGATGTTCTTCGCAGCGACCTCATGGGCAGCACCCTTGATGTCGTCGTATTCAAACAGGCGCGGTGCGCGCGCGTCCTCCATGCCGAAACCGATGATGACGCAATGCACCGCTGCCTTGCCCGGCGCGTCATTCGTCCACTGGAAGGTGCGATGGGCAAAGCGGATGCGAATGCCCTGCGCCAACATCCATGACCACAGCACGCCGACCTGCTCGCCCTGGGTGATGCTGTTGGTGGCAACGAAACCGCAGCGAATGGCGCGCCGCTGCTTGATCTCGGCGGCGTCTGCATCGGCAAACAGGTCGCCCATGCCCTGCCCGAACTTCACATCCTTGAAATTCTTGCGGCCCTTGTTGGCCCTGGCGGCGATGCTGCCAAAGCCGTCCGGGGTCGTGCTGATGTATTGGCCCGCCTTGACAAACCAGCCCGCCACAAAGTCCAGCACGCCAGCACCCGCGATGCCGTGCGTGACCGATGCCAGCGATGCCTTCTGCGCTGCCGATTGGTTGGATTTACCAATGAAGGGAGGGTTGCCCATGATGTAGTTGAGCTGGCGCGGCGGCACGAATTCGGCCCAGTCGATTTCCAAGGCATTGCCCTTGCGGATGTTCGCGCTTTTGACCAGCGGGATGCGGGTGATGACCTCGCCAAACTCCACCCCGGCCAGCACATTCATCTGGTGATCGGTCAGCCACATGGCAACCTGCGCAATCTGCGCCGGGAACTCCTCGATTTCGATGCCGTAGAACTGGTCCACATCGACCTGCAAGAAACCGAACACATTGCCGATACGCTGGCCGAATTTGCTGGCGGCGCGCAGCACCTCCAATTCGAGCTTGCGCAATTCCCGGTAAGCAATCACCAGGAAATTGCCGCAGCCGCAAGCGGGGTCCAGGAAGGTGAGCATTTGCAGCTTCTTGTGGAACTCGAACAGCTTGTCCTTGTTGCCCTTGATCTTCTCGAACTCCGCGTGCAGCTCGTCAAGACACAGCGGCCCGAGCAGCTTCAGGATGTTGGCTTCGCTGGTGTAATGCGCACCCAGCTCGCGGCGCCGGTCGGCCGCCTCCAACTCGATCACGGTCTGGAACATGGCGCCAAAAATGGCCGGGGAGATGGCACCCCAATTCATCGAGCACAGCGCGAGCAGCTGCTTGCGCATCGCCGTGTCAAATTGCGGTGGCGCGAAGTGCGCCTCGAACAGCTTGCCGTTCACATACGGGAACTGCGAAAAATGCTCGGCCAACTTGCCTTGGCGGTTTTCCGGCTTTTCATTGAGGGTGCTGAACATTTCTTCCAGCGCCGCGCCAACGTCCGAGCCATCTGCGTGGGTATGAAAGTCGATCAGATCGTGGAAGCTGTCCTTGGGCTGGAAGATGCCGGTGTCGTCGGCGAACAGGCAAAACAGCAAGCGCACCAAAAACACTTCCAGCTTCTCGCCGGTGTAGTTGTCGCGCTTCAATGCGTCATGCAGCTGGCCGACTGCGACCACGGCCTCTTGGTTGATCGGGTCAGACTCGCGGATGCGCTGCGTCCGGTAGCCCGCAATGAAGGCGAAGCGGTGAATGTTGTTGGGCAGCTCGGAGAGCTTGAACTTGTGGACCGGTGCGGCGCCCTCGTCAGGCTCCAGGTCGTACAGCTCGAAGCGTTCGAAATCACACACCAGCACGTAGCGGGGCAGCTCTTCGGGCTTGAGGCCGGGAAAATAATCGATGGCCTGCTTGTAGGCTTTGCCCAAGTCTCGCCCCAGCGACTTGTGTTCGATCAGCAGGGTTCCCTTCCACAGCAAGTCGATCTTGCCCTGCGCCGTGCCCAGCTTGTGAACCCGCTTTTCGAAGCTGGACACCTTGCGCCGGGAGACGCCGAACACATCGAAGAAGGCATCCCAAAAGGGTTTGGCATCGGCATCTTCGCTTTCGGTGCCCTTCCACTCGCCCGCGAAGACGGTGGCCCGTGCACGAATTTCATTCCAGCTCAGTGGCACTCTTGAGTCTCCCACGCCATCTATTGAATTGGGTCGCCTATAACAGCACAGCTCCACATGGGCTTCGCTCAACCCGTTACGTAGTGCAGTAGATCACGCCTCTGTCGCAACAGGTACCCACGTTTATATCGATGTTCATGCGCGCGTTGGTGCTCGCTTCCACGTTCGTCTCCTCTGTGTCGCTTGCACAGCGGGCTCTCGCTAATGCACGTGACTGAGTTTGAGCCGACCTATTTTCCAATACAAAACCGGCTGAAATTTCGCCGAGCAAGTCGTCGGCGCTGAAGTGCGGCGGCGTTCAAGCTTGCCGAGGGGCAGCGTCGACTCCTTGGTTCGGGTTTGAACTCACCTTATCGGCCAGGCCCTGTCGTTCGTGGCCGGCTGCCTTGCGGCGACGCCCTCAGCCAAACGACGCCTCGAGCTCGTCAATCAGACGCCCCACATAGGCCACCGCGTCGTGGATCGGTTGGGGCGAGTGCATGTCAATGCCGGCCAGCTGCATCAGTTCCAGCGGTTTGTGCGTGCCGCCGGCCTTGAGCACCTCCAGCCAGCGCTGCACGGCGGGCTGCCCTTCCTTTTGCACCAGCAGCGACATCGCGGTCGATGCCACGAGTCCGACCGAGTAGGTGTAGGGGTACAGGCCCAGGTAGTAGTGGGGCTGGCGCATCCAGGTCATGCGCGCGCCATCGTCGATCTCCACCGTGTCGCCCCAGAACTTCGCCAGGATCTGGCCCTTGCGTTCGTTCAGCACGGCCGCGGTGATCGAGCCACCGCGCTCGGCCAGTGCATAGACCTGGCGCTGCAGCTCGGCTTCGAGCAGGTGGGTGACGAAGTTGTGGTGGTAGGTGCCCAACACCTGCATGATGACCGAGCGCCGCATCCGTGTATCTTGGCTCTTGCCCAGCACGTGCTGCGCCAGCAGCATCTCGTTCATGATCGACGGCGCTTCGACGAAGGGCATGGCCGGTCGCATGTTGACGAAGCGCTGGTGTTGCATCGCCAGGCCGAAATGCCCCCCATGGCCCAGCTCGTGCGCCAGCGTGAAGACATTGCGCATGGTGTCCGACCAGGTGATCAGGATGTAGGGATGCACGCCGTAGGGCGACGCACAGAACGCGCCCGAGGATTTGCCGATGTTGTCGGCCCGGTCGACCCAGCGTTGCTCCATGGCCTTGCGTGCAAAGTCGCAGTAGTCAGGTCCCATCACCGTCAGCGAATCCAGGATCAGTTGGCAGCCGTCCTCGTAGGAGATGTGCGGATTGAATTCCGGATCCAGCGGCGCCTTGATGTCGCAGTACAGCAGCTTGTCCAGGCCCAGCACCTTGCGGCGCAGTCGGGCGTAGCGCTGCATGTGCGGCGCCAGCTCGGCCTGGATGATGTCCAGGATGTTGCTGTAGACGGTGTGTGGGATCTTGTGCGGCTGCAGCAGGAACTCTTCGGTGCTGCTGTAGTTGCGCAGCCGCGCCATCGCGACGTTCTTGTTGACCTCGGTGGCGAAGGTGGCCGAGTAGGTCTGGTTGTAGGCCTTCAGCCCGGCGCTGAACGAGGCCCACGCGCCGCGGCGCACGCTGGTGTCGCTGTGGGTTTCGAAGTTCGATTCGAAACCGTTGACCGAATTCGCGTAGACCGTGCCGGCCGCGTCGGTGAACGGCGCAAACTGCATGTCGCCCGACTTGGACCGGTTGTAGATCATGTACGGCGCGTTCAGCACTTCGCCCAGCGAGGCCAGCACGCGCTCGGTATCGGCGCCAAGGCGATGCGGGCGCAACTCCAGCAGGTCGTCCAGCATGCGCTTGAAGACAGCCAGCCCGGGCTCGGAGGCCATGAACTGTTCCAGCAGGCCGTCGGGAAACGCCAGGATTTCAGCGTCGACGAAGGAGGTGCTTGCGCCGACACGCGCCTGCAGCGCCGACACACGTGCCATCGCTGCCTGGTACTGCGGGTTGGTGCCGTCCTGCGCGTTGCGCAAGTGCGCAAAGCTGCCCGCGCGCATCAATCGCGACTGAACAGATTCCACTGCAGTCAGGCACGCCAGCAGCTGTTGCGCGCTGCCGCTCAGTTGCCCCTGGTACACGCCGAGTGCCTGGCGCGCTTCGTCCACGGACTGGTACTCAGCCTCCCAGCCAGCTTCATTGATGAACAGATCAATCAGGTTCCAGGTGGATTCAACCGGAACTTCCGCGCGCGCGAGGCGTGTATTCATGTCGCTATGGCCCTTTGTTTCGTCTCGTACTGAATTGAGCGCCGCGTCTGAGTCGCAGCGCCGGGTGTGCGTCGACTGTCCGGCAGAGCCGAAACGCGCGCGACTCAGTGAGCCAGCGCCTACCGTCGCGTAGGAAGATTATCGCCGCTGAAATGCATGCCGCTGCGCGTTGGCGCCATGCGTCGTGACCGGCGATTCGAGGTCGCGCACGAAGGCTGCTGCGAAGGGCCAAGACCTACTCACTAGACCTGGCGCGTGATGGCCTTGCTGCTGCACCTGTTGCCGGTCTACGGCGCGCTCAACGCCTGGCTGTTTCTAGGTGAGATGCCGGGCTGGTATCACCTCGCAGGCGCCGCGCTAATCCTGCCCAGCATCTGGCTGGCGACGCGGCGATAGAGGGGCGGCTTCCGAGCACCTGACTTGCCCGTCCCAACCTGACAGGCTGCTAGCGATTCGAGTGGTAGTCGTCCGCAGCATGCAGCTGCCATCCGCCCTGTCCGTCGAGTTCCAGCACCTGAGAGTGATATTTCAAAATGGAGAGCCGATGGCCGACGCTGACCAGCGTCGTGGCGCTGCCCGCCAACTGCTGATACAGGCTGTCCTCATTGGCGATATCCAGGGCGCTGGTCGCTTCATCGAGGATGGCGTAGCGGGGCGCGCAGAGCAGTACGCGGGCAAAAGCCATGCGCTGTTGCTCGCCCACCGACAGCACCTTTGCCCAGTCCAGTTCGGCATCGAGGCCACCAAAATGGGTGGCGATATCAGGAAGGTTGACTCGTTCCAGCACGCGCAGCAGTTCCTCATCCGCTACTTCCTGATCCTGTTGCGGATACAACAGCTGACTACGCAGACTGCCCAGCAGCATGTAGGGTCGTTGCGGCAGGAACAGCATGTCCCCGGTGTCCGGCCGGATGATGCGACCGCTTCCGGAGCGCCACAGACCGGCAATGGCGCGCAACAGCGAACTTTTCCCGCATCCGCTGGTGCCCACGATCATCACCCCATTGCCTGGCTTGATCGTCAGGCAGAGGCCTCTGATCAGGGTTCTCTCATGGTTCGGGGTCTGCAAGGTGAGATTTTCGATGGCCAGATGGGAATCCCGCACCAAATCGATGTTACCCACGGCCTTCGGCGGGGCGGCGTCCTTCCCGGCGAGGAACTTGGCGAAGCTATCCAGGCGGTCTATCCCTGCGGCAAATCTGCTTAGGCTTTCGAAGTTGTCCACAATCACCGTCAGCGCGCTCAATATCGCCGCAAAAGCGCCAGCAGCCTGGATCGCGCGCCCGACCTCCAGTTCCCCCGAAAGCACCCGCCCGGCAATGATCACGCTGGGCAAAATGATGGTCATGAACCTGTAGCCATACTGGAACAGGTTCAGATTCAGTTGAGCCCTGATGAGTTTGTTGTAATTGCTGAAGGCTTCATTGAAATATTGGCCGACCTGCTTTGACTCCTGCGCCTCACCACGATAAAAAGCAATGGCTTCGGCGTTCTCGCGAACGCGCACCAGGCTGAAGCGAAAATTGGCTTCACGTTTGAGTTGGTAGAAGTTGAGGCCGATCAGAACCTTGCCGAACACCAGCATCGTGATCGTCGTGCCGGCAATCGCATAGACGACCAGAAAAAAGACCAGTTCTGTCGAAATCGACCAGAGAACACCGCTGAAAGCCACGAGATCCAGCAGCGCGCCAAGCAGCACCAGCAGGAAGTAGAGCGATCTTTGGGTAAAGGTATTGATGTCTTCGGCAACGCGCTGGTCCGGGTTGTCGATCTCGGTGCTGGCATTCAGCTCGTAATAAGCCCGATGGCTGAAATAGCTGGCCAGAAAGCTACGGGTCAGCCAGCGCCGCCAGTAAATCCCCAGCTTGTCCCGCACGTAGTAGTAAAACGCATAAATCGGCACGGCCACGATCAGGATGGCCAGGCACTGCAGGATGGAAGTCCAGAACCTGTCCGCGTCCTTTGCCGCCAGTGCTGAGGTGAATTCTCCAGTGAGCTGGTTGAACAGCACAGAGAACCCCGTCTGCCCCAACAGAAAAAGCACCAGCAGGGCAAGCAACCCCCTGGCTCGCCATTTCTCTTCCCCGAACCAGTAGGGTGCTGCTATTGCGCTGTAGCGCTGCCACAGGCGTCGATTAAAGCGGACCATACTTTCGCCGAAAATAGTCGGCACCCTTCAATCAATGCAACGCCGAATACAAGGTGGGCAAACCGGGTCATCCAGTCGCGCGCCGCCGCTGACCCCAGGTCGTCATCGAACACAAGCGCGCGGACGCCAGCCTTCCCCAGCGACGGGGCCGAACTTCGATCAGGGCAAGAGCCAAGCTGCTCATCGGCACCGATCCCACGGCCAGTCGAACCTGCTGGGCAGTGCCCGAGCAGAGTCCGATCGGAACCATGGACGCGGGCGCCAGTCGGCGCCGCGTCTACTTGCGGGTGGCGTCCTTCACGACTTCCTCGATGTCGCCAGCTACCTTTTGGGTCTGACCCTCGACCTGCTTCTTGATGCCCTTGAGCTGCTGTTCATTGCTGCCGATCACCTTGCCGGTGGTTTCCTGCACCTTGCCCGCGGCGTCCTTGAGCGTGCCCTTGACTTGGTTCTTGTTCATAAGTTCACCTTCAGTTGAAATTCAAAAGAGAAGATTGCGTGGCCATCGGCGCACGCGGTGGTTCATTCGCCAACGTAGGGCGTGCCGTAGAACTTGTGCACACCGGTTGCCCAGGTGCTGTCCGACATCGACGGCCAGGAATCCTTGTTGAAGCCAGGCGCGTCTTTCAGCATTTCCTTCGGCACATTGAGCGTGAATCGCTTGTTGACCGTGTCCAGCGTCAGCGCTGCCCAGGGCACCGCGAAGAGCTTGTCCCCCATGCCCAGCAAGCCGCCGAACGAGAGGACCGCGTAGGACACCTTGCCGGAAGCCATGTCGATCATGAATTCCTTGATGTCGCCGAGATCCTCGCCGTCCTTGTTATAGACGTCGTTGCCGAGGAGCGTGTCGGCGCCCATCAGTGCAGGACCGGGGCCTGAATGATTGTCGGCATACATGCCGAAGTTGTCGCGAGTGATGTAGTTGGTTTCCATGATTTCTCCTTGGACCTTTGTGATTACCGGCTGCCGGGTCGAAGCAAAGGCTCCGCAGGAAGCTCCGACCAGCACGCGCCTGCGAACGAATCTCGCTGGCGACTTGTTGAACATAGCCAGTCGCGCGCGCACGGTCTGTGCGCGGCCGAACGTAGTGGCATGTTGTGTTGCGGTGACGGCCGCAGAGATGGCCCGCGTGGTGTGTGCGACAACGTACAGAACAGGTGACACCGGGCGAGTAGCCTGGAGACGCTCGAACGTACCTTTGCGAACTTCTGAGTTCGGCTTCGCGCTTGATCATGGTTCGCCACGATCAAGAAGTAGGTTCCATCCACATGCTCAGGTATGTGGTTTCTGATCGTGCAGGTGCCACACCCAGCACCCGCCTTGGAGAACTGTCATGCTGCATTACGCCGTTGTCTTTCTGGTCATTGCGTTGATCGCTGCCGTGCTGGGTTTCAGCGGCATCGCGGCCGGCGCCGCAGGCATCGCGAAGATCTTGTTCGTCGTGTTCCTGATCCTGGCCATCGCCGGCTTCGTGTTCGGCCGCAGCCGCGGGTCATGAACTTGGCGGTGTGACGCGGCCCGCCGCGCATGGCGGGCGTTCATGCTCAGCCACAGCCCTGTGCAACCTCGCGTCGAGGCTGCAGTGCGGTGTGCTGCGTGGCGACTTGTCCGCGCCAAGCCTGCTGTGCCATTTGAACTTGCTGTCGGTCTGCGTGACGGTGGCCGCTCTCAGCCAGCGGCCCGCCAGTCTTTGGTGATGCTCCTCATTGAACAACTGCTGTCGACATCCACGCCCATCGCGGTTCGATGGGGCCTCCGGGCGTATTGGTCGCAGTGCCTGCCGCGCACATCCCAGGTCAGGTCGCGTTGAGTGGCGGGCAAGTGCTTGAAGAGCACTGTTCGAAGAAGGGCCCCAAAAAGAGGGCGCCTATGTCGGATGGCGCACAGAAGTTCCTGTCGAGGCCGGCTACCTTGTTCACGCGTCGACGCCAAGACGCTCGTGCACCAACTTGCTCTCCAGACCCCTCACCCCGAAAGGAACCGTATGCGAACTCCATTGACACTGTCTGCCTTGTGCCTGTTTTCGCTGATGCTGACTGCCTGTGACAAGGAGCGCTCCAAGCCGCCCGCGCCGCAGGTGGAACCGGTCCACGTCCAGACCGGCACGATTTCGTCCACGGCAACCGATACGTCGGTGCCCGCGGCGGATTCGGTGCTGCCGCCAGGAAACGAGACCCCCAAACCGGGCGCGGCAACGGGCCGGTCCAACAAAGAGATGACTCGCTCCCAGGAATCCAGCGCGATGCCGATGGCCGGCCAGAACAACGACCACTCCGCCCCGCTCGCTACCGTAAAGCCGGCCAGCGCGCCATAGGGTTCTGTCACACCCGTCCGATCATCGACATCCCGAATCCGACGCAATGAAATTGCCGGACAAGCAGGCGGTGATGCTGCCGACGGTGGACCCCGGTGCGCGGTTGGTGTTCATCGTCAATGCCGCCTCGGGCCGCATCGCGCCCGAAGCCAAGAGTGCTGCGATCGAAGCTGCGCTGGCCGAGGCGGGGCGTGAAGGTGAACTGCGCTTCGTCCGTCCTGCCGATCTGGCACAGGCCGCCGACGAGGCAGCGCGTACCGCGCTCAAGCGGCGCTCGGCGGTGGTCGCGGTGGGCGGCGACGGCACGCTCAACGCAGTGGCACGGGCCGCCCATGCGCACGGGTGCGCGATGGGGCTGGTGCCACAGGGCACCTTCAACTACTTCGCTCGCGCGCACGGTCTGCCCGAGGACGCAGCCGAGGCGACCCGCGTGCTGCTGCACGGCGCACCGGTGCCGGTGCAGGTCGGGGTCGTCAACGAACAGCTGTTCCTGGTCAACGCCAGCCTGGGCCTGTACCCCGAGATGCTGAAGAACCGCGAGGCCTACACCGCCCGTTTCGGCCGCCATCGGCTGGTGGTTCTGTTCGCCAGCGCAACGACACTGCTTCGCACGCACCGGCCACTGCGGCTGCGCATCCGCTGCGAAGGCCCAGAGCGCGAGATCACTACAGCGACGCTGTTCGTCAGCAACAACCGTCTGCAGTTCGAGCGCCTCGGTCTGTCCGAGGCCGAGGCGCCGGACGGCGACCGGATCTCCGCAGTGCTGCTGCGGCCGATCGGCACATTGGCGATGCTGGGGTTGATGCTGCGCGGCGCGCTGGGTACGCTGGGCGAGGCCGACACGATCGAGCGCATCGAGTTCACGCAGATGCAGGTGCGGCCACGGCTGCTGCCCGGGCGACGGAGCATCCGCGTGGCGATGGACGGCGAAGTCAGCCGTCTGCGCGTGCCGCTGGACATCGGTCGCTCGCCGCGCCCGTTGTTCCTGATCAAGCCGCGGCCATGAGCCCGCACGGCCGCTCCGAAGGGCGAATCCCGCAGCACGCAGGGCGGAGGGTAGTCCAGTGAGAACGCCGGGCCGCCCCAAGTGTGAATACCGGAGTACGCAGCACGAAGGTGCCGCATGAGCGTGTTGCTGCAGATCTCGGACACGCACTTCGGCACCGAGCAGCCGCCGGTGGTCGAGGCGCTGGCCGCGTTCACGACGCAGCAGCGGCCCGATGTGGTGGTGCTCTCGGGCGACATCACCCAGCGCGCAAGGCGCGCGCAGTTCCATGCGGCGCGTGCCTTCGTCGAACGCCTGGCCGCGCCGGTGCTGGCGATCCCGGGCAACCACGACGTACCGTTATTCGACGTGCTGGCGCGCTTCACCCGCCCGTACGGCCACTACCGAGAGGCCTTCGGCGACGAGCTTGAGCCGGTGTATGCGTCGGCCGACCTGCTGGTGCAATGCCTGAACACCACGCGTTGGTGGCGACACACGAACGGCGAGATATCGACTGAGCAGATCGAGCGCGTTGCCGCGCGCGTTGCCGGCGCCGCGCCCGGTCAGTTGTGTGTGATCGTCGTGCACCAACCGGTCTCGGTGCCGAGCACCGGCGATGTCCACAACCTCGTGCGTCGGCACGCCGCTGCCGTTCACCGCTGGGCCGATGCCGGCGCCGACCTGGTGATGGGCGGCCACATTCACCTGCCCTACGTGACGCAGTTACCCGGCATGCCGCGCAGGCTGTGGTCGGTGCAAGCCGGCACCGCCGTGTCGCATCGCGTGCGCGACGGCCATCCCAATTCTGTCAACGTGCTGCGCTGGGGCCGCGACGCACCGCGCGGGCGCTGCGTGGTCGAGCAATGGAACTGCCCAGCGGCCGGTCCGGCTTTCGTGCGCGCTGCGGTCACCGAGTTCGAGCCGCAACGCGTGGCGCCGTGAACGGCTCGGGTGCAAACTTCCGATGGAACCGGGCATCAGTCCGGTCCGCGACCTCACGCCCCGATGATCATGCGCGATCATATTGTTCAGGTACTTTGAGGACCGCAGCTTCGTTCGATGGCGACGCGGGCGCCAAGTGTTCGCTACCGAACGGAACAGGGGCGCGGCGACGGGTATG
>Ga0315270_10001476_pt1 | contig 12487 bp, 11 predicted proteins | sample C1_bottom_MG_FD_204932 | JGI IMG/M metagenome (GOLD analysis project Ga0315270, IMG submission 204932) | Sediment microbial communities from Yellowstone Lake, YNP, Wyoming, USA - C1_bottom | ecosystem: Environmental > Aquatic > Freshwater > Lake > Sediment | place: USA: Wyoming | collected... | reverse complement strand
ATATCGACAGTGGCTAGAGGAAGAACCCGATAACCCGATTGCCCGACACATGTTGTCGGCATGTTCGGGACAGGAGATTCCGGAGCGGGCAGCCAACAGCTATGTCGAAACACACTTCGATCAATACGCCCAGACCTTCGAATCCAAACTGGTCGACAGTCTTGCCTACAGCATCCCGGCAATGCTCGGGCCAACGCTCAAGGAGTTGGCCGTTCCCGCCGGCGCATTGCAGGTGCTGGATGCCGGTTGCGGCACCGGGCTGTGCGGCCCGCACCTGAGGCAATATGCCAAGCACTTGATCGGTGTCGACCTGTCGGCAAAATGCCTGGCGGTCGCGACGGGAAAAGCGGTCTATGACGAACTCATCAAAGTAGAACTGGTGGAATATCTGTCGACCACCACCAGAGCTTTCGACCTGATCGTGGTCGCGGACACCTTGGTCTATTTCGGTAATCTGGAAAAATTTCTACAGGCCGCCGCCAACGTACTTGGCGAGGCCGGGCTGCTGATCGCTTCCGTTGAAGAATTGGCGCCGCCGCATGCCGGTTTTACGCTCAATCCCAGCGGTCGTTACAGCCACAGCCGGGAGTACCTGCTGGCCCAATTTACGGCTGCCGGGTTTGAATTCCACTCGATCATCCCGGTTGACGTCAGAACGGAACTGGGGAAACCCGTCAAGGGCTTGCTCCTGGTCGCCAGGAAACGTGCCTGAAAACAGGATTGAAACGACCCTGCGGGTCGCCTCAATCCCTGTGAATACTCCTACCGTATTTATGAGAAGGCGACTCTACATCGACCTCAATTCGTAGACTCGAATGCTCGCAATAAAAGGATTGCTTTGAGCAAGCTTCTCTGCGGCATCAAGACTCTCCGCCTCGATGATGTTGTATCCGGTAATGGATTCCATATTCCAAGGCAGGTCCTTGGTCCCGCTTTTCGAGATTTCCCGACCACCACTGAAACCGCCCTGTTCGACCTGCTTGTCGGAGATCGAGTTAAACCAAGCCTTCCAAGCTCCCATGATTTCCGGGGTGGGTTTTTCAAATCCGAAATGCAGCAACATAAATTTTTTCATTTCATACTCCTTTGGTAACCGCATCGTGCGGCACGTAAAGCCCAATCTGGACCTTCATGGGCTTAGACGAACCAGCCATCAGAAGGGTGCCAACTACCTCTATTTACGATGATTTTTTGAGGTCAGCCTATGAACTTCCGGGGCCGCAACTGCCGCTGGCCGGGATGTCATCGGAGGACGCGCCGGTCTCAAGATTTTCCTCGAGTTCATCCACGTACATCATGAATTTGTCGTGCAGCCGTGCCGAAACACCCTCGCCGAGCGGTGCTTCCCGCACGATGGTCATGCGTTGTTGCCACTTTTCCTCGCGTGGCGTGTCTGCGGCGCCCAGCACGCCGCGCGGGTCCGGGCCGCGCCGTTCCGGGTGCGCGCCCTGGCGGAGCGCCTCGCACTGATAGCAGACACCTTGCTTGCCCACCAGCGCGCAGAGCCGGTCGTAGCGATTCATCATGGTTTCCCGTGCCTCAGCCACACGGTGACGCAGCACCGAACTGGTAATGTCTAACTGCTTGGCAGCTTCGTCATTCGTCAATTCATAGACCTCGCGCAGGATAAGCGCGGCCTGGAGGTCCGGGTCCAGTGAGCGGCTAACGCAACTGAAGCAACAGGCGATATTCTGCTTAACATCAAAGGAGAAATCGGGGCTAGCGATGATGTTCATTACTTCGGCGGCGGTGCCAGTTCTTTCGCACTCTTGCTGCGCATAAACCAGCGCGCCTGCACGGTAGCGTTTCCTCCCCCGCAAAAAATCGATCCCCTGGCGCACTGCAATGGCGTGCAACCAGGTGGCGAAGCGCGCCTCGCTGCGGAACCCATCCAGCGATTCCCACGCCTTGACCAGTGCATCCTGAAGTACATCGGCCACATCATCCGGATTGCCGATCATGCGGCGCAAGACGGCGCGGACGCGCGGCGCACACCCCCTGACGAGTTCGTCGAATGCGCTGCGATCACCGTTCTGGGCGTCGGAGACGAGAGCACTCTCCCGAGTCAGAAATTCATCCTGTACCGAATTTATCGCTGTCTCCTTGTTGATGCCAATGTTGTACCTAGAAAAAGCAGTTAGCTATTTATGCCCAGGAGGTACAGAGATTATGCCTCAGAGTAACCGTCTTTAGCATCTCAACTCCCCCTTTGCTCATCTGGCGCAGGGTTATGGCAGGTAGGGAAGGATATTCCTCATTGCACGGGTAACGTACTCTTCCTTTTCGCCGACTGGGGCAACATAGTGAAGAGCGTTCCTCGCCGCATCTTCTCCCTCGCTGCGAACGATGATCCAGGCGGCAAGATACTGCGACGCCAGGCAGCCGCCTGCGGTTGCAATGTTGCCTTGAGCATAGAAAGGTTGATTGAGTACCTCGATGCCCGCCTCTTGCACCCAGGGTTTTGTGATGAGGTCGGTACACGCCGGGGCGCTGCCAAGCAGACCGAGCTTTGCCAGAATCAGCGCGCCGGAACATTGCGCGCCGATGAGCTGGCGTGCAGGGTCCAGTTTGAGAGAGGCCATAAGCGCAGGGTCGTTGACGATTTCTCTGGTCTGGATGCCGCTACCAATGATGACTGCATCCGCCGCCGCCGCGTCCGCCAGCGTGGACTGCGCGTGCACTGTGACGCCGTTCATCGAAGTGACGGTCTTGGACGGGCATGAGAGCGTTACCCGCCAGCCCGGCTTCTTGATGCGGTTGAGGACGCCCAAAGCGACCAGGGAGTCGAGTTCGTTGAACCCTTCGAAGGTGAGGATGGCGATGTGCATGGCGGTATTCCTTGTAGTCCCAAACGTCCGGCATAACCGGCGCAAGCGACTTTATCGTGAAGGATTTTAAGCAAATCGGAATTACACACCGAGCAGTTCGGCGGCATGTTTGCGTGTGGTCTCGGTAATTTTCACGCCGCCTAGCATGCGCGCCAGTTCTTCGACACGGCCTGCGTGGTCGAGTGGAGTCACGCGCGAGAGTGCTGCGTCGGCGTGTGCTTCCTTGCTGATCGACCATTGCCAGTCGGCACAGGCCGCCACCTGCGGCAGATGCGTCACGCACAGCACCTGGCGGCTTTGCCCGAGTTGATGCAGCATGCGTCCGACGATCTCGGCGACGCGCCCGCCGATGCCGACATCGACTTCATCGAAAATCAGCGTCGGCACCTGGGTCGCCTGGCTGGCGATGACCTGGATCGCCAGGCCGATGCGCGACAACTCGCCCCCCGAGGCCACTTTGGCCAGCGCCCGCAAAGGCTGGCCGGCATTCGCCGACACCAGAAACTCGACACTCTCCAAACCGTAGGCGGCGCCCTCCGCCAGCGGCGCCAGGGCGATTTGGAAACACCCGCCGGCCATCGCCAGTTGCTGCATCGCCTCGCTCACCGTCTTGCCCAACTCGGCGGCGGTCTTGCGACGGCCCTTGCTCAGTTTCGCGGCCACGGCTTGATAGTCCTTGTGCGCTTTGGCCTCGTGCTCGGCCAGCGCGGCGGCATCGGCCAGCAAGCTCAACTCCGCCAGGCGTGCTGTCTGTTGCTCCAGTTGCTGCGGCAATTCTTCCGGCACTACATGGTGCTTGCGGGCCAGCGCCATCACGGCGGCAATGCGGCTCTCCAGGTCGAGCAGCCGCTGCGGCTCCAGATCGAGCTTGCGCTGGTAGTGGCGCAGCGCATGTCCTGCCTCCTGCAACTGAATCTGCGCATTGCTCAACAGTTCGAGCGGTTCTTTGATTTCAACGTCATAGTCGCTCAAGCCGCCCAGGCGCGACAACATCTGCTCAAGCTGCGGCATCACCGCCAGATCACCCTCGTCGAGCGCGGCCAGTGCCGCTTCGGTGCCTTCGATCAGGCTCGCCGCATGCGCCAGCCGACGCTGCTCCTGGTTATCCTCCAGCCATTGCGCCGGCTCGAAGGCCAGCGCCTGCAATTCCTTCACCTGCCATTCCAACGTTTCGCGCTCGCGTAGTGTTGCCGCCGCGTCGCGGGCGGCATGCACGCTGGCCTCGCGCAGCTTTTGCCAGGCGCGGTATTTTTCCGCTACCTCGCGCGCCAGCGGCGTCAGGCCGGCATGAGCATCCAGCAGGGCGCGCTGGGCCTCGGCGCGCAGCAAGGAATGGTGGGCGTGCTGTCCATGGATGTCGGCGAGAAATTCGGCGGCCTCGCGCAACTGGCCGAGCGTGGCGGGCGCGCCGTTCAGCCAGGCGCGCGAACGCCCTCCATTGTCGATCACGCGGCGCAGCAGAATGCTGCCTTTCTCGCCCTCCGCATCGAAATCGTTGGCGGCAAGCCAACCAGCCAGCGGACTGGCAGGCGTCACGCTGAACTCAGCCGAGACTTCGGCGCGCTCGCAGGCATTGCGGATCACGCTGGCATCGGCGCGTTCCCCCAACGCCAGCGATAGCGCATCAATCAGAATCGATTTACCGGCGCCGGTCTCGCCGGTCAGCGTGCCGAAGCCCGCCCCGAAATCCAGTTCGAGCCGGTCGACAATGACGAAGTCGCGGATGTAGAGACGGCGCAACATTTTTTAGTGACGAGGAGTTTCGCTCCAATGCAGCTTCTCGCGCAACATCGCGAGATAGCTGTAACCGGGCGGGTGCAGCAGGGTGATGGGGTGACGGTCGCGGACGATGCGCACACAGTCGTTGGCGCGGGCGTCGAAATGCGCCTGGCCGTCGAAATGGATACGCGCTTCATGGGGCGGCGCCAGGATGATTTCAATCATGCTTTGGTCGCACAGGGTAATCGGTCGATTCGACAGGGCATGCGGACACAGGGGTACCAGCGCGATGCCGGGTACCGCCGGATGCAGGATCGGCCCGTTGGCGGAAAGCGCATAAGCAGTGGAGCCGCTGGGCGTGGCGACGATCACGCCGTCGGCGCGCAACAGGTAGATGAATTCGCCGTCGACCTTGACCTCCATTTCAATCATGCGTCCGGCTTCACCTTTGCTGACCACCACTTCGTTCAAAGCTTTGGCCTGGTGCACCGGCTTGCCGCTGCGCAACACCACGGCATCAAGCAGGAAACGTTTTTCGCTGGAAAATTTTCCCGCCAGCAAAGCGGCGATGCTATCCAGCATGCCGTCGCTGGCGATATCGGTCATGAAGCCGAGTCGGCCCTGGTTCACGCCGACCAGCGGCACGTCATGTTCTGCCAGGCGGCGCGCAGCATTCAGCATGGTGCCGTCGCCGCCGAGAATGATCGCCAGATTCGCTTCGCTACCGATGCTTGCATAGGATGCAACTTCACAACCGTAACTGCCCACGGCCTCCGCTGTCCCCTCTTCGACCAGGACACGCCGCCCGTGCTCGCGCAGGAAGGCGACCAGCGCTTGCAGCGACCCGGCAATCACCGGACTCTGATATTTACCGATCAAGGCAATGGTGCGGAATTCCTGGCTCATCCTGCGGGGCTTCCCTTTAACAATAGGCTGAATTAAACCACAAAGCCAAATGCCCATCATCCCCGGGCTTTTTTGAATACAATGCGCCATGCTCGACAAGCGCGCCCAGACTTTGCTCAAGACCCTGATCGAACGCTACATTGCGGAAGGTCAGCCGGTCGGTTCTCGCACGCTGTCGCGCCACCCCGGCCTGGAGCTATCGCCGGCGACGATCCGCAACGTCATGTCCGACTTGGAGGAAATGGGCTTCATCGTCAGCCCGCACACCTCCGCCGGACGCATCCCGACGCCGCGCGGTTATCGCCTGTTCGTGGATTCGCTGCTCACCATGAAGCCGCTGGAACGCGCCGAGATCAGCGAAATGCAGGAGGCGATCCAACCGGACCAGCCGCAGCGGCTGATCAACCAGGCCTCGCAACTGCTCTCGCAGCTCACGCATTTCGCCGGCGTGGTGATCGCACCGCGTCTCCAGCAGCCGCGCATCCGCCAGATCGAATTTCTCAACCTGTCGGAAAAACGCATCCTGCTGATCATCGTCACCGAGAACGGCGACGTGCAAAATCGCATCCTGTACACCCAGCGCAGCTACACCCCGAGCGAGCTGACCGAGGCCGCCAACTACCTCAACCAGAATTGCGCCGGCCTGGATTTCGCGCAAGTGAAAATCCGCATCCATGACGAGCTGCGCCAACTCAGCGCCGACATGACGGAGCTGATGACGGCGGCGCTCGACGCCAGCGGCCAGGCGATCACCGACACCTCGTCGCAGTACGCGATTTCCGGCGAACACAACTTGCTCGAAGTGGAAGATCTTTCGGCAAACATGGGCAAGCTACGCAGGCTGTTCGCCCTGTTCGACCAGAAAACCCGCCTGGTGCAGTTGCTCGATGTCAGCAACCGCGCCGAAGGCGTGCAGATTTTCATCGGCGGCGAATCCGGCATCGCCTCGCTCGACGAATGCAGCGTCATCACCGCGCCCTACGAAGTGGATGGCCGCATCGTCGGCTCGGTCGGCGTGATCGGCCCGACGCGCATGGCCTACGAGCGCGTCATTCCCATCGTCGACATCACCGCCAAGCTGCTGGCGAGCGCCTTGTCGAAAACCTGAAGAAAGACGCCATGCACCCCAATGCCCAGTTGCTGCAAAACTTCTACGCCAGCTTCGCCCGCCGCGACGCGGAAGGCATGCTGGCGTGTTACGCTCATGGCGTAAAATTTTCCGATCCGGTATTTGTTGACCTCGATGACGGCGAGGCCCGCGCCATGTGGCGCATGCTGTGCAGCCGCGCCAGCGACCTGAAAATCGCCGCCAACAACATCGCTGCCGACGACCAGCATGGCAGCGCCGACTGGGTGGCGGATTACACATTTTCACGCAGCAATCGACCGGTGCATAACCTCGTCCATGCCGAGTTCGAGTTCTCCGGCGGCTTGATCTCCGCGCACCGTGACAGCTTCAACCTGTGGCGCTGGGCCGGCATGGCGCTGGGGCCAACCGGCAAGCTGCTCGGCTGGCTGCCGCCATTCCAGGAAAAAATCCGCGCCAATGCGCGCGACGGCCTGCACGCCCATATGCAGCGCGGCATGAATGACTGACAGGAATGGATCGCTACCAAACCGAACCTGCCTACATCCACAGCAGCGCGGAAAAAACCGCCGTGCTACTGGTCAATCTGGGAACCCCGGAAGCCCCCACGGCGGCGGCATTGCGCCGCTACCTCGCAGAGTTTCTCTGGGATCCGCGGGTGGTGGAAATTCCAAGGCTACTATGGTGGTTGATTCTCAAGGGCGTCATTCTCAACTTGCGCCCGAGAAAGTCAGCCGCCAAATACGCCAGCATCTGGACGCCGCAAGGTTCGCCCTTGAAAGTTCATACCGAACGCCAAGCCAAGCTGCTGCGTGGCGCGCTAGACGAAGGCAATCTGGTGGTGGCCTGGGCCATGCGCTACGGCCAGCCCTCCATCGCCGCGACGCTCGACCGTCTCAAAAGTGAAGGTTGCGTGCGCATTCTGGTGCTGCCGCTCTACCCGCAATATGCCGCCAGCGCCACGGCCAGCGTCATGGATGCAGTCGGCGCTTGGCTGCGGCGCACCCGCAACTTGCCGGAACTGCGTTTCGTCCGTGATTTTCACGACCGCCCCGGCTACATCGCCGCGCTGGCCGCCAGCGTGCGCGAGCATTGGGCAACGCACGGCCAGCCCACTTCCGGTTACCGGCTGGTGATGAGCTTCCACGGCCTGCCGCGTTACACGCTGACGCGCGGCGATCCCTACCACTGCGAATGCCACAAGACCGGGCGCTTGCTGGCCGAGGCTCTGAACCTCGCGCCGGAGCAGTGGCAACTCAGCTTCCAGTCGCGCTTCGGTCGCACCGAATGGCTGCAACCTTATACCCTGCCCACTCTGGAGCAACTCGCCAGTAGCGGGGTCAGCCGTGTCGACGTAATCTGCCCCGGCTTTGCCAGCGATTGCCTGGAGACCCTGGAAGAAATCGCCATCGAGGGCAAGACCGCCTATTTGCAAGCCGGCGGCAAAGAGTTTCACTACATCCCCTGCCTCAACGAGCGCGACGACTGGATCGCCGTGCTGGCTGACCTGGCCCGCGCGCATCTCGGCCACTGGCTGAAGCTGCCGGCGGCGGGCGATCCGGCCAGCGCCACACGCGCCAAAGCATTCGGCGCGACTCAATAATTCCGGCTTGATTTACGCCCGGCAGCGCCCATATTCCAGGTATTGCCCTGCCTGAAAGAAAGCGCCATGTCCGAATCCCTGATTGTTGTCTGTCCCCACTGCGCTGCGCCGAATCGTGTTGCCACTGCCCGTCTCGCCGACAAGGGTCATTGCGGCAAATGCAAGGCGGCATTGTTCGACAGCCATCCCATCGAGTTGAACAGCGCAAATTTCGACGCCCACACCGGTCGCTCCGATCTGCCGCTGGTGGTGGATTTCTGGGCGCCCTGGTGCGGCCCCTGCCGCAGCATGGCGCCGGCCTTCGAACAGGTGGCGCGCGCGCTGGAACCACAGGTGCGGCTGGCCAAGCTCAACACCGAAAACGAACCGCAACTGGCGGCGCGCTTCGCCATCCGCAGTATCCCGACGCTGGCAATTTTCAGTGGAGGCCGGGAAATCGCCCGCCAGTCCGGCGCGATGGACGCCGCCAGCATGACACGCTGGATACGCGAAGCCCTCAAAGCGGCATAAGAAAATTATTCACTGCGGCTCTTGAAACCTGCCTGTCTGACCCCAATTTTGGGATGGTTTGCCAGAGTTTGCCAGAGAGCGAGAGATTTCCATGCAGGATAGCACCCCCAACCCCGAACCCTTGCCCAGCGCCGGGGAAGCCAACACGCCCTCCGCCGATGCGGCGCAAGCACCCGAAGTTATGCCGAGCACCGAGGAGTTGCTGCGTAGCGCCGAACTCCTGGCGGCTGAACACCATGACGCATGGCTGCGCGCCAAGGCCGAGACCGAAAACGTGCGACGCCGCGCCCATGATGACATCGCCAAAACCCACAAGTTCGCCAGCGAGAAATTCGCCGGCGAACTGCTGGCGGTCAAGGACAGCCTGGAAGCTGCGCTGGCAGACGCCAGCCAGGACGCGGCCAGCCTGCGCGGCGGCGTCGAGCTGACCTTGCGCCAGCTTGACGCCGCTTTCGAGAAAGCCAATCTGGCTGAAATCAACCCGCTTGGCGAAAAATTTGACCCGCACAAGCATCAGGCAATCGGGCAGGTCGAGGCGCCGGACGACCAAACCGAACCGAACCAGGTGGTCAGCGTGCTGCAAAAAGGTTATGCGCTGCATGATCGCATCCTGCGCCCGGCGCTGGTGATGATCTGCAAGCCCAGGGATGCTTGAAGAGCGGCAAAGCAGCCCCATATTCATTGCAGATTCAAATTCCGGCTTACATCTAATTCAGCAAAAGGACATCGACATGGGAAAAATCATCGGCATCGACCTCGGCACCACCAATAGTTGCGTCGCCATCATGGAGGGCGGCAAGCCCAAGGTCATCGAGAACTCGGAGGGCGCGCGCACCACGCCCTCCATCGTCGCTTACGCCGAGGACGGCGAGATTCTCTGCGGCGCATCGGCCAAGCGCCAGGCCGTCACCAACCCGAAAAACACCCTGTATGCGGTGAAACGCCTGATCGGTCGGCGTTTCGACGAGAAGGAAGTGCAGAAGGACATCGACCTGATGCCCTACTCCATCGTCAAGGCCGACAACAATGACGCCTGGGTGGAAGTGCGCGGCCAGAAAATGGCGCCGCCGCAGGTTTCCGCCGAAGTGCTGCGCAAGATGAAGAAGACCGCCGAGGATTACCTGGGCGAGGAAGTCACCGAAGCCGTCATCACCGTGCCGGCCTACTTCAACGACAGCCAGCGCCAGGCTACCAAGGATGCCGGCCGCATCGCCGGCCTGGAGGTCAAGCGCATCATCAACGAGCCGACCGCGGCAGCCATTTCCTTCGGCCTCGACAAGCAGGAAGGCGACCGCAAGATCGCGGTGTATGACCTGGGCGGCGGCACCTTCGACATTTCCATCATCGACATCGCTGAAATCGACGGCGAGCACCAGTTCGAGGTGATGTCCACCAACGGCGACACTTTCCTCGGCGGCGAAGATTTCGACCAGCGCGTGATCGACTACATTGTCACCGAGTTCAAGAAGGAACAGGGCGTCGACCTGAAGAACGACATCCTCGCGCTGCAACGCCTCAAGGATGCCGCAGAAAAAGCCAAGATCGAGTTGTCCTCGACGCAACAGACCGAGATCAACCTGCCCTACATCACCGCCGACGCCTCGGGACCTAAGCACCTGACCATGAAAATCACCCGCGCCAAGTTCGAGTCGCTGGTGGATGAACTGATCGCCCGCACCATCGAACCCTGCCGCATCGCCATCAAGGACGCCGGCGTCAAGGTAGGCGACATTTCCGACGTGATTCTGGTCGGCGGCATGACGCGCATGCCCAAGGTGCAAGAGAAGGTCAAGGAATTCTTCGGCAAGGAGCCGCGCAAGGACGTGAACCCGGACGAGGCTGTAGCCGTCGGCGCAGCGATTCAGGCCGGGGTGCTGCAGGGCGAAGTCAAGGATGTGCTGCTGCTCGATGTCACCCCGCTGTCGCTGGGCATCGAGACGCTGGGCGGCGTGATGACCAAGCTGATCCAGAAGAACACCACCATCCCGACCAAGCAAAGCCAGGTGTTCTCCACCGCCGACGACAACCAGAACGCCGTGACCATCCAGGTGCTGCAAGGCGAGCGCGAAATCGCCGCCGGCAACAAGAGCCTCGGCCAGTTCAACCTCACCGACATCCCGCCCTCGCCGCGCGGCATGCCGCAGATCGAGGTAACTTTCGACATCGACGCCAACGGCATCCTGCATGTATCGGCCAAGGACAAGGCCACCGGCAAGGAAAACAAGATCACCATCAAGGCCAACTCGGGTCTCTCCGAAGCGGAAATCCAGGCCATGGTGAAAGACGCCGAGGCGCACGCCGAAGAGGACAAGCAGGTGCATGAGCTGGTGGACGCCCGCAACCAGTGCGACGCCATGGTGCATACGGTGAAGAAGGCGCTGGCGGAACACGGCGACAAGGTCAGTGCCGAGGAGAAAGCCAAGATCGAGACCGCCGTCAAGGAAGCCGAGGAAGCCATCAAGGAAGGCAAGGACAAGGCCGCCATCCAGGCCAAGACCGAAACCCTGATGACCGCTTCGCAGAAACTCGGCGAAGCGGTGTATGCCCAGCAGAAAGCCGCAGAAGGCGCTGCGGCGGCGGGCGCAACGGGTGGCCCGGGCGGCGAAGCCAAGAAGGACGATGGCGACGTGGTCGACGCCGAGTTCACCGAAGTCAAGGACAAGAAGTAATTCTTCAACCACGAAGACACATAGAAAGGCCGTTCGGGTTATCTTCGTGTTCTTCGTGTCTTAGTGGTTAATAAATTGTGGCTAAACGCGACTATTACGAAATTCTCGGCATCAACCGCGACGCGGCGGAAGACGAGATCAAGAAGGCCTATCGCAAACTGGCCATGAAATTCCATCCGGACCGCAATCCGGATAACCCCAAGGCCGAGGAACAGTTCAAGGAAGCCAAAACGGCTTACGAGATACTCTCCGACACCAGCAAGCGCGCCGCCTACGACCAGTACGGCCATGCCGGCGTCGACCAGCAGGCGGGCATGGGCGGCGGGGCCGGGATGGGTGGTTTCGGCGACGCCTTCTCGGATATTTTCGGCGACATCTTCGGCGGCGCCGGACGGGGCGGCGGACGTTCCAATGTGTATCGCGGCGCCGACCTGCGCTACAACCTCGAGATCACGCTGGAGGATGCGGCACGCGGTTCGGAGACCCGCATCCGCATTCCCACCATGGAAGAATGCGAACCCTGCAAAGGCACCGGCGCCAAGAAAGGCACGACCCCCGCCACCTGTCCCACTTGCGCTGGACATGGCCAGGTGCGCATGCAGCAGGGCTTTTTCTCGATCCAGCAAACCTGTCCCAAGTGCCACGGCACAGGGCGCTACATCGCCGACCCGTGCTCCTCCTGCCAGGGCGCCGGCCGCGTCAAGCAGCACAAGACCCTCTCGGTGAAAATTCCCTCGGGGATCGACGAGGGTGATCGCATCCGCCTCTCCGGCGAAGGTGAGCACGGCGTCAACGGCGGACCGGCGGGAGACCTATACGTGCAGATCCGCCTCAAGCCGCACACCGTATTCCAGCGCGACCACGACGACCTGCATTGCGAAATGCCGGTCAGCTTTGCATCTGCGGCGCTCGGCGGGGAGATTGAAATTCCCACCCTCGACGGCGTCGCCAAACTCAAGGTACCCGCCGAGACACAAACCGGCAAGGTGTTCCGGCTGCGCGGCAAGGGCATCAAGGGGGTGCGCAGCATCAGTCACGGCGACCTGCTATGCCATGTGGTGGTGGAAACCCCGGTACACCTCACCGAACGACAGAAAGAGTTGTTGCGCGAGTTCGAAGCGATCAACGACGAGGATGCAGGCAGGCACAATCCTCGCGCCAAATC
>Ga0315270_10001475_pt1 | contig 12491 bp, 13 predicted proteins | sample C1_bottom_MG_FD_204932 | JGI IMG/M metagenome (GOLD analysis project Ga0315270, IMG submission 204932) | Sediment microbial communities from Yellowstone Lake, YNP, Wyoming, USA - C1_bottom | ecosystem: Environmental > Aquatic > Freshwater > Lake > Sediment | place: USA: Wyoming | collected... | reverse complement strand
CAACATCGCCAACCTTGACATCCATTGGCACGCGCGCACCATCATCAAAGCGACCTGGTCCAACTGCAATAACGGTTCCTTCTTGTGGCTTTTCAGTTGCGGTGTCAGGAATGACCAGACCTGATGCAGTGGTCTTCTCGGCCTCAAGTGCCTTAACAACAATGCGGTCTTCTAGTGGCTTAATGGCAACGGCCATCTTTATTACTCCTTTGGTTATTGCGATCAGTGGTTTTTCCCTCTTGTTTTATCCCTCTGGGCCCTGGTGCTAACCAACCAGATGACCGGCTAGCAGACTCGGGGTGAGAGTGCTAACGCCAAGCCTAGGAGGGAGCCTCTCTAGGGTCAATTTGGGATTAGGCCAGGCTCACGGTGGTGACAGGAAGGCTGGAATCGGCCTCTACATCGATATGGCTGGGTGCACGGCCTGCTGCCACCATCAACGATCCAAGGGATGCCACCATTGCCCCGTTATCGGTGCAGAGCCCGGCAGGAGGAATTCGGAGTCGGACCTTGGCCGCCTGGGCTCGATCCATCGCCAGCTCGCGAAGGCGCGAATTGGCCGCCACTCCTCCAGCGATCACGAGTGAGTCGATGCCCGTCCTTTTGCAGGCGGCTAGGGCCTTGAGGAGCAAGACATCCACAATCGCCTCCTGGAAAGAGGCGGCCACATCTGCTCGAGCATACGTTGGCGTTGCCTCCAAGTAACGGGCCACTGCGGTCTTAAGTCCAGAGAATGAAAAATCAAAGGGGCGGGTTTCCCAATCACTGGATTGAGTAAGGCCACGTGGAAAATCAATCGCACGGGGGTTGCCAAGTTTTGCTTCGCGATCAATTGCAGGTCCACCTGGAAAACCAAGCCCCATCACTCGTGCAATTTTGTCGAAGGCTTCTCCTGCTGCGTCATCCATGCTCTCGCCGAGTTTCACAACAGAAGATGTGATGTCATCGACTTGAAGCAGTGATGAATGTCCTCCGCTCACGAGCAGCGCGATAGTCGGCTCAATAGGTGCATCGTGCGTCAGCAGATCCACCGAAACATGCGCCGCAAGATGATTCACACCGTATAGAGGTTTGCCAAGTCCTAAAGCCAGACCGCTCGCAGATGCCACCCCGACTAGCAATGCACCGACTAATCCAGGCCCAGCAGTCACGGCAACTGCATCGATGTCATTGAGGGAAATCTTGGATTCTTTCAATGCCGCTTCAAGAATAATGAGCATCGATTCGAGGTGGGCGCGACTTGCGATCTCAGGCACAACCCCGCCGAAGAGCGCATGCTCCTCAACACTAGATGCGATCACGTTTGCCAAAAGTGTCCGGCCGCGGACGATGCCTATCGCCGTCTCATCACATGAAGTCTCAATGCCCAGAACTAAGGGTTGCGTTTTCATCCCAAGTCCTTTTTCATAATGACCGCATTGACACCGAGGGAGTAGTAATTGCTGCGCATGGAAATCGGCTCGAATCCCGCTGATTTGTAGAGCGGGCTCGCTTCCACGTTTCCTTCGCGCACCTCAAGAAAAATCGCTGGCGCCTTTCGCATTTTGGCCCATGTGATCAATTGATCCAACAATGCTCGCCCAATTCCCTGCCGCCGATACTTTGGGGCAACAGTCAGGGTAAGAACATCTGCGTCAAGGCCTATATCCGGAGAAAAAGCACCAGCATACCCGACAACTTCATTCCCGTCATTCTGCGCGACAATGTAATAACGATTGCGCGGCACCGCCGCCAGCTCTTCTTTGAATTGACCCATAGTCCAAGCGTCGGTGCGATAAACCTCGCGCTCCATGGAGACAATCACAGGTAAATCAAGGGCGATCATCTCGCGATAAGTGATCATCGTGCACGCTCGCTTGTCGGAACAGCATCAGGGCGACGAATGTACAAAGGTTCATCAATTTGCAGGTCTGTGATTTCGCTAAGGGCGACTAGGGCCAACATGTCCGGAAATTGTTCTTCATCGGTTTGCGCGATCGCATACTTAACGGCACCTTCTCCGAAGATGGGCAAACCTAAATCAACTACTACGGAGGGAAGATTGACGTGAGGACCTTCTATGCGAACCCCCGATCGATATTGCGCCCAATACACTTCCTTGCGCCTTGCATCAGTTGCAATAATGAAATCATCTTTCTCGCACACCAGCGCTGCGATCGCATCGAGAGAACAGATTCCGATGACCGGGATCAATCGTGCAATCGCGAATGTGCGTGCAAAAGCGATGCCAACTCTTAAACCCGTATATGGACCAGGTCCCATCCCGACAACAACCTGGTCAATCTGTGGTGCAACTTCGAGTGCTTGTGAGACCAAGGCGGGTAATGAATGACCATGGGCCATGGCACCGTCCCGATAACCGTGCCAGAGAAGTGCTCCTTGATCAACAACAGCCACAGAAGTGCGCGACGTCGAGGTGTCGATCGCCAACGAAATGGTCATAAGGAGAAATTCTCCCAACGTGCACCGTGGCCGGTCGCGCTTACTTCGCGTGCATCATTGGTCCTGTCGATAAATATCTCTAGGCGCTCCTCGGATAACCGAGCCGCTAACTCCCCACCCCATTCGATCACCGTGATCGCATCTTCTCTCTCGCTATCCAAATCCAAATCATCGAGTGAAAAAATCGGATTCTCCGATTGAAGCAAGCGATACGCGTCTACATGAATGAGAGGGATCTTGCCCTTGTGAATTTTGGAAATGACGAAGGTTGGAGAGGTGATTCCAGCAATTCCAAGAGCATCGCCAATGCCTTGCGTCAGAAGAGTCTTTCCTGCACCCAGAGGTCCATTGAGTACCAGGAGATCACCCGCGCGCAATCGAACGCCGATGTTCTTGCCCAACTCGAACATCGCCTCAGGGGTGGAAATCATCGTCATAGTTCTTCAAGGTTAGTAGAAGGTGCGTGGAAATGACGAAAAAGAACGGGGGCCCGGTTTCCCGGACCCCCGCAATTTGTCAGTTACGGCATTACTCGTAGTACTTCATCACCGCGAAACTGAATAGTGGATCAACGCTCAAGTTCTTGGCCTTACGGACAAAGTTGTTGAGCGTTCCCCCACCGAGGAACGTTCCGTTTTGACCAGCAAATACGAGTTCCTGAGCCACAACCAAGTACTGATCCGCTGTGAAGTTACAGTGGTTGGTACCTGGCGCGGCTGCCGTAGTCGTAATCGGTGCCCCTGCCGAAGTAAAGGTTGTATACGCAGCTGGAGTAGTACTCCAAATGGATATCAACTTCTTCTTCGGTGGGTTGTACTCGTGAGTCTTTGCATAGTCCGAATACGCCTTTGCTTTTTCAGCCGCATACTGATCGGCATATTGATTTGCAAGGCGCATTGAAGCACCTGCGGATGTCACGGGATCGGCAACGCCAACCATTGTGATGGTTGGGACGTTGACTACATCGCTGTGCATCAGCAAACCATTCATCTTGGCTATCGCAGCAGGGTTTCCCACTGCACGTGGTGCACCAGGGTTCAAGGGGCTGAGTGCTCCAAGAAGTGCGTCGATAGCGGTATTGCCGCTAAGGGCTGCATTGAAGACCACACGTTCGTTCACAACCCGAGCGGCGTAGTCGGTCTTTGTGTTATCAAATACCGCGCCTCCCGCCTGCTGTTCAACGTCCTGGGTTACCAAGACTGCCAAAGCAGCAGCTGTCGCCCCGTTTTCAAGGATTGCAAGAGCGGGGCTAACGGCTAATGGGAACGTAACTTTCAATGCGCCATCTGGACCCGATATTGAATCGAAGTGAGCTGATTGCGTTGGCAAACCAGCCATCAGACCAAGCAGAAGCAACGCACTGCGGGAAGGAACTCCAGCAGTAGCTAGAGCCTTACCTGTTGCGCTGGATGTATCAGGCCATACACCAGTAGAGATGCCTGCCTGCAACTTGCCAAGTGCAGTGAAGACCTTGACGAGGTCTCCCATTGCTTCGGCATAACCTGCAGCACCCGCGGAGTAGTTCCCACCCTTGATTGAAGGATCAAAGAGGGTCTTAAATCCCCACAAGAAATCGCCGGCTTCAGTGAGTTCTGCTGGAAGATTCTCAGCCATACACATCGGTGCGACGGCATCAACAAGGTTCGGATACTTTTCAGCCAGACCTTGGGTGATGTAACCGCCAAGAGATTCGCCCCATGCCACAACATGCTTTGTGGTTGGGAACTGCGTCTTAAATGCACCGATTAGCTCAGCATCGGTTGCAATCGCAGAGTCCGCATTCCACCCTTGTCGAGCAAAGCCCGAACCCGCAACCGCATAACCGTGGCCAAGAAGATAGGCAATAACTGAAGTGTCCTTACCTCCGACCAATGGCCCTGGTTGTGGTGTGTTAGTGACGGTGTACCCGCCGTATCCAGGAATGCCTGCAGGAATTGGAACATTGGGACGGTACCCGTGCGAGTACAGAACCAAAGTGCCGTTGAAGTTTGCAGGCACTTGCATTACATACGGAGCCGAATCACTTGTTGCGCCTTGACAGGAAGTAATAGGCACTTTGCCATCACAGAGTGGACCTGCAGCATGTGCTGCACTTGGAATCCCAACAACCACCATTGACACCAATGCGGATGCAGAGAGTATCGAGAGTATTCGCGTCTTCTTCATAGTTAGTGTCCTCATGACTGGGTTGGCAATCCGTTGGCTGGCATAGCTGGACGCTTATAGGTGGATTTCACCACTGCGCCAGTACCAGAATCGGTTGAGTAAACGGTGTACACGCCTCCGTTAGGTTTCAAATCACCAGTTGGGCCATAGGTGCCGAACCAGTATCCGCTGTATCCAACGTGACTTGTTGCTGAGAAAATAAGCGGGACAAGTCCGGCGCTCGAGAATGTTGCGCCCTTCTTCTCGATCGCAGTGATCAAGCCCTTGCGGGTTAGATTCTTTCCAGCAGCAGCAATTGCCTGCACGGTAACGAACGCCGTGTTCATACCAACGAGTACGTTGTTGTCGAACACCGCGTTGTTGTTGTACTTGGCATTGATGTCTTGGAACAACTTGATGTACTCATCAGTAGTGTCAGTTGTAGCAGGCAAGAATGACGCTCCAGTTGCTCCGTAAAGAACTCCCGCTGGAACGCCAAGTGCCTTGATGGTGGTGGCGTCGCCACCGACCGAGCCAAGAACCCACTTGGGTGCGTACTTCATTACGGCTGCAGTGCCAAGGGCGGCACCGGTTGCGCTGGAGACTCCGAAGAGAACCACGACATCAACGTTGGCAGCAGAAAGCTTCTGGATCCAGGTTGCAGGCACGCCCGCGACGCCTTGTGATCCGGATGCATACGGGACCTTGACCGTAAAGGTCAGGCCGGCTTGCTTGAATCCTGCAAGTGCATCGTCACCGAAGTCGTCATCTTGGTAGAGCAGACCGATCTTCTTACCTGGGTAGGTTTCGGAGATGTACTGCGCCATGATCTTGGCTTCAACAATGTATGAAGGAAGGAGGGTGAAGGTCGTTGGGTAAGCCTTCTTGTTTGCAAATCCACTGTATCCAGTGTTCACAAAGAGAGTAGGTATACCTCGACGTCCTGGGTTGACTGAGGCTGCGACGGCCTTGACGTTTGCTGTTCCTAACGGAGCCAGCAGAGCGAAAACTTTATCTTTCAAAATCAATTCGTTTGTCTTGGCAACGGCCAGGGTTGGGACATATTGATCATCTTTAACAACCAAGGTGATCTTCCTACCGTTTACTCCACCATTTGCGTTGACGTAATCAAAATATGCCTTCATTGCCGAAGGCACTTTGTTGTAGCCAGGTGATGCAGCTCCCGTCATTGGCAACGTCACACCAAGTTTGATACTTGAGTTAGTTACACCAACTTCAGAGTGAGGCGAGAAGGCCTGCGCGGGAACGCTCGAGACGACGAGTCCTCCAGTTGCAAGCACCGCAGAAGCCACGAGAAGCCTCCGACGATTTATTCCGATCATGTATGTCCTTCCATCGAGGGTATGGGTCGCCTGGTTATCGGAGTGCCTTCACTCTCTTGCGAGAGCGAAGAGTGCGCATCTGTTCGACTGGTCCGTTGGGTACGAGCAGGACCACGACAATCAGTAACGCACTCACCAATAAACCAGGCAGGTTTGTGGTCACGTTCTCCGAACTTGCGAAACGATTGGATATCGCATCGGCAATCTCAGGTGTTGCGACCAAGGTCAGTGCGCCAATCATGACCCCTGACAGGGTGGTTACGCCAGAGAGCACCGCACCAGTTAATAGGGCAAATGAAAGGGTTAAGGGGAAAGCACTCGGAGAAACGGTACTTATAGTCATCGCAAGGAGCGCACCTGCAAGTCCTGCTAGACCAGAACTGACTGTAAAGGCTAGAGTCTTTGACTTTCCAACGTGGATCCCGGCCAATTCGGCCGCGACTTCGTTGCTTCGCACCGCTCGCCATGTCCGTCCAAAGCGAGAGCGAAGAATATTTTGCAGCCACCAAATCGCAATCAACGCAACTAATGCAGCAATCCAGAAATACCATTTGTATTGGGTGAAGTCTGCGCCCAAACTTGCCGGCGGTGCACCGACGTCAAAAAGAAGTCCTTGCTCGCCGCCAAGAATATGAAACTGGTTTGCGATCGATGGAAGACCGACTGCCAACGCAAGGGTGCTTCCTGCCAAATACGGACCAGATAGTCGAGCAGCTGCGGTCCCCAGTACGGCGCCTGCCATCGCCGTTGCAACTATTGCAATGGCGAAACAGAGCCAGATCGGAGCGGAAAAATGATTCCGAGCAAGGGCTGCGGAGTAACCGCCAATTGCCAGTAGTGCGCCATGACCCAATGAGACTTGTCCAGAATAACCAGTGAGCAAGATCAGCGATGCAATCGCAACGACATACATCGCAACCGTCGCACCTTGATACACACGGAGCTCATCTACGCGATTGCTTGCCAGGAACAATAAGAATCCTAAAACAATAAAAAATGAAAGTCGTCCGAAATAAGAACTCATGAAATTACGCACGTCGACCTCGTCTCGAACCGATGAGGCCGCCTGGTTTGACGAGCAGCACAACTATGAGAACGCCGAAAGCGGTAATGAAGACCAACGAGCCGCTGATGTACGTCAGGACAAAGGCCAAGACCAACCCGAGAAGCAATCCGCCTACTACCGCGCCAACAAGACTTTCAAGTCCTCCGATTACCGCAGCGATGAAACCAAAAACCAGCAGGAGGCTAAATTCGAGGGAATCAGGAGAGAGGGCACCGTTGCCGTCTGGTGTTTGCAACATTCCTGCAGCAGCACCGGCTGCACCGGCTAGCGCCCAACCGAGAGTGCGAATCCCATCTACTCGAACGCCGGCCAACCGAGCGATTTCTGGGGAGTAAGCCGATGCGCGCAGGGCAAGACCTACATTAGTTCGTTGAAAAACTAAAGAAAGAACCAGCATGAGAATGAGGACTGATCCGACGATGAGCAGTTTGAGCGGCGAGAAGGCAAGAGTGTGTCCGGAGATCGTGTAGCCCACGTTCGACACTGGAGGGCGAATACGAACATCTTTGCCACCAACAATGAGACCAAGCGTTGATCGAATTAATCCAAGCAAACCGAGGGTGGCAATAATCGGCGCCACCCCTGCAATTGGACCGTGTCCCGCCCGTCTAAATAGTGTGCGCATAAAAGTGGCGTCTATAAGGGCCGAGACGGCGGCTCCCGCAATCATCGCTAAAAGAAGTGCCAACCAGAAAGAGTGAAACTTCTGGATGAATTCATAGCCAATATAGGTTGAAAGCAATGCCTGGCCAGCTTGGGCGAAGTTCACAACCCGCGCACTTCGCCATACAAGAACAAGCGCGATTGCCATCAAGGAATAGATGGCTCCTGAAGTTATTCCAATCAGGATCGTGTTAATGAATTGGTACATGGTCAATACCCCAGGTAGGCCGCACGGACCTGCGGGTCGAAAATAAGTTGTTGCGCGGAATTCATCGCAGCAATGCGTCCTAAATTGAGAACAATTCCGAGATCGGCAATCTTCAGTGCGCTCATCGCATTCTGCTCAACCAAAATAACGGTCAGTCCCATTTGCGTAGTGAGATCTCTGATGCTTTGAAATATCTGCTCGACGATAAGTGGAGCAAGGCCAAGCGAAGGCTCATCTAGCAAAAGTAGTTGTGGTTTGGACATCAACGCTCTGCCGATGGCCAACATCGCACGCTCGCCACCAGAAAGTATGTCCGCGGGTTGCGAAAGACGTTCGGCTAGTCGCGGGAAAGTTTCGAGGATCTTCTCCCGAGTCGCACGGGATTCATCAGAGTTTTTTCGCCACAGAGCGCCAAGCAGGAGATTTTCGTCAACAGTGAGTTCGGGGATGACAGATTTTCCTTCTGACACATGGGATACGCCAAAGCGAACCAACTTCTCCGGCTTGGAGTAGAGCAATTCGTGACCCTGCCACGTTGCAGAACCCATCGTCGCGCGCGTAAGCCCTGAAAGTGCGCGCAGAAGAGTTGTCTTTCCGGCACCGTTTGCGCCGATGACTGCAGCCATCTGGCCCTCTTCAACTTGAAATGAAATCCCGTCGATCGCGCGAATGGCACCGTGGTCCACGCTGAGGTCAGATACGACGAGGGTCATGTCGCACTCACCCCGAGATAGGCCGCAATAACTGCCGGGTCTCGCCTTACAACTTCGGCTGCTCCACTTGAGATGACTTGTCCAAAATTAAGGACGTACAAACGATCACAGACGGACATGACCACGTCCATGTGATGTTCAACAATAAGAATCGAACTCTGCGCTTTGAGGTTATTGATAAGCGAGTTCATCCACGCAATATCTTCCTCGCCCAAACCCCCCGCTGGTTCGTCCAGCATCAGTATCTTCGGCTCACTTACAAGGGCTCGTGCAATTGCAACACGTTTCGTATCTGGGTACGAAAGAGTATCTGCCCGACGATTAGCAAGCCTGGTTGCATACACCCGCTCGAGCGCCAACATTGCTCGGTCACGCAATTTGTTCTCATCCGTATTTCGTCCAAAAGCTGCGGAAACAAAACCTGTGTGTGCGAATTTATGCGCACCGATCATGACGTTTTCTAAAACAGTCAAGTCACCGAAGAGGCCGACGCCTTGAAGAGTGCGAGCAATACCCAACCGGGCTAGTTCATGAGTGTGCGGCCACTTATGTGAAGATCCGTTGAGGAGAAGCTCGCCGTGAGCGGGTTTAACCAGTCCACACATGGCGTTAAAAAGTGTTGTCTTGCCGGCACCATTCGGGCCGATGACTCCTACAACTTCATTTGCATGTAAATCCAAATACACATCGCGCAATGCTTGAAGACCGCCGAAATTTACAGACAGACTCCTGATTTCAAGGAGGGCTGAAGGCGCGGTCACAGCACTCCTCACGTCGTTGTAGGCGTGTAGATTCTAGGCACTCGCGGCCCAATTCGAGTGACAATCTCGTAATTAATACTCGAACTAGCACTCCCCCAATCATCAGCCGTGTATTCGCCCTCATCTCCTGGGCCAAAAACTGTTACCCAGTCCCCAGCTTTTGCGGTGGAATCCTTGCCAAGATCAACGACGAATTGGTCCATTGATACACGACCTAATATTTGTGCTCGTTGCCCATTGACAAAAACGCCCGCGTTCTGCGCTACGCGTGGAATGCCATCGGCGTACCCCATAGCGATAACACCCAACTTGGTGTCATTGCGCGTCGTCGCGATTGCTCCATACCCAACGGGTATGCCAGCGTGAACATCTTTAACCAAATGAATTTTTGCTTTAAGGGTCATGGCAGGTTTGAGGCCAAGGTGTTTTGAGGTTCCCAGATGTTTTAGATCGGGAGTAAGTCCATACATTGCAATGCCAGTTCGCACTAAATCAAAATGTGACGATGCATCAACCAATGTGGCTGCCGAATTCGAAAGGTGGTGAATTTCAGGTTCAATCCCAATCCGATTCAAGTCATCGGTCATTTCAATAAAACGCTTAAGTTGCACAGAATTTTGAAGTTCTCCAGGCTCATCCGCACGGGCAAAATGCGAGAAGAAACCAACGACTTCAACTTCGTCCTTAGTGTCTGCAATACGTTGGAGAAAGATCTCCCACTCGTCCAGAAATCCACCCCGAGTCATCCCGGTATCGACTTCAATGTGAATCCGTGCTGGCTTCCTCGCGCTACGCCCTGCGGACAAAATCTCTTCGTAAATCGCAATCGACGGAACTGCCAGATCGATATCGGCTTGAATGGCACTCAGATAATCAGAACCAGGGGGAACTAGCCAAGAAAGGATTGGCGCTGAGATTCCAGAATTGCGGAGCTCGAGTGCCTCTTCTAGCAGGGCAACGCCAAGCCATTGTGCACCCGCCGCTAGGGCTGCTCGGGCAACCGGTACCAAACCATGCCCATATGCGTCAGCTTTCACAACAGCCATAACAGGTACACCTGCATGTTTCTGTAGACGCGCAACATTGGCCGCGATTGCGGATAGATCCACTTCGGCCTGTGCCCTATTGGTCATTACCGTTCGACAATCACAACTGCTGAAGCAATTCCTGCATCATGGGAAATTGATAGGTGGACACTTGCCCCATCGACCAAATCCGCTATCTGCCCGCGAAATAAAAAGACGGGCTTGCCGGATTCAAGATTCACAATTTCTGCATCAAGCCATGGCAGTCCTTTGCCGGCATTTAATGCTTTCGCTAGCGCTTCCTTGGCAGCAAAACGTGCTGCCTGCGAAGAGATAGGCAGGGCACTCTCCGCATCGGTGAAGAGCCTTTGGGTTAATCCGGGAGTTCGAGCTAAAGATTGGGCAAATCTTTCAATATCAACGACGTCAATGCCTATTCCCTCAATCATGGGGCAATACTAAGTCAAGTAGGTTGACTTTCTGAAGGGACAAAACGATCAATCGCGATAATTAAAACGAGAAGCGATCCGCCAATAAAGAGGCCACCGAGCAAGTCGGAAAACCAGTGAGTCTGACGAAAGAGTGAAACTACGCATACTGCCAACGTGATGGTGCCAACAAAAGTTGCCAACATCCGACCGTGAAGGACCTCTCGGTGCGTGTACCGATAAATCAAATACGCGAGCATCCCCCAGGAAAGCAAAGCATTGGATGCATGTCCGCTTGGATATGAGAGCCCCCCAGCATGAATGAGGTCAATGTTGAGACGGGGTTTCGTGCGACCAATCGTGAGTTTCGCGACGCCAACAACGAGATTAAGTGCGAGCAGCGAGAGGACCGCCAAATTCAACGGTCTCCACGATCGAAATCTCCTTGCTATCAGCACTGCGGCAATGAGAAGAATCGTTGCAGTTAGTCCGCGCAGGCCCAAGTTGTCGATCTTCCTGAAAACGAAATCAAGCCAGTGCGGCACATGCGGGCGCTTGGTTTGTGAAATATTTGCATCGATATTTATAAGCGGACCATCTGTTATTACTTGCTGAGTGACGATGAGAAAGCCGATAAAGAAGAGAGCAGACCAACGCAACGCCCGAACCATCTGTTCTCGGCGAATAATCACCTGAGAGTCCACCTATTCGACCGTTACCGATTTGGCTAGGTTGCGAGGTTGATCGACATCGTTGCCGCGAGCAACGGCCATTTCGTAGGCGAATACTTGAAGTGGAACTGTGGCCAGAATCGGCTGAAGCAGTGCTGGTGCTGATGGAATTCGAATCGTGTGCGCTGCACCTGTCACCTCGGCGCCTTCCTCTGCAATCACAATCACCTTGGCGCCGCGTGCTTTGACCTCTTGGACGTTGCTCAACATCTTTTCATCCAGTCCGTATTCGTGACCGAATGGCAGGATCGCAATAACAAGAGAGCCTTCTTCAATAAGGGCGATAGGCCCGTGCTTGAGTTCGCCGCCGGCAAAACCCTCAGCGTGCATATACGCCAATTCCTTTAACTTTAATGCCCCTTCCATTGCGACCGGGTAGCCCACATGTCGACCAAGGAAGAGCACCGAATTCTCTTTGGCAAAACTACGGGTGAGTTCACGCAACGGTTCCACCGTCTCAAGAATCTGCTCGATCTTGGCGGGTAGTTCGGTCATTGAGTCGAAGATCTCGCGGACTTCATCTGAGTCCATTTCTCCGCGGGTCTGCGCTAAATAAAGACCAATGAGATAGCCAGCAATTACCTGAGTCAGGAAAGCTTTCGTAGACGCAACCGCGATCTCTGGCCCTGCATGTGTGTACAGAACAGCATCGGACTCGCGTGGAATGGTCGAACTATTTGTATTACAGACCGCGAGAATCTTTGCGCCAGCCACCTTTGCATGACGCAGTGCCATCAGAGTGTCCATCGTTTCCCCCGATTGGGAGATGGCAATAACCAACGTGTCTTTATCAATTACCGAATCACGGTAACGAAACTCGCTGGCAACTTCTACCTCAACGGCGATCTTTGCCCATTTCTCAATCGCATACTTGGCAACCATGCCAGCGTGATACGCGGTTCCACATGCCAGCACGACGATCTTCTTAAGACTGCGAATTTCATCTTTGGTCAGGTGGAGCTCATC
>Ga0315270_10001474_pt1 | contig 12500 bp, 7 predicted proteins | sample C1_bottom_MG_FD_204932 | JGI IMG/M metagenome (GOLD analysis project Ga0315270, IMG submission 204932) | Sediment microbial communities from Yellowstone Lake, YNP, Wyoming, USA - C1_bottom | ecosystem: Environmental > Aquatic > Freshwater > Lake > Sediment | place: USA: Wyoming | collected... | reverse complement strand
GCCCTCGCCACCCAGGTGCCCCTGCGGGCCTCGGAAGGTCCCGCTGCGGGCCGCATCACCCTGCTGCACACCAACGACACGCATTCACGCATCGAGCCCTTCGGCCCCGGCAACGGCGCCATCAGCGGCAAGGGGGGCATGGCCCGCCGGGCCACCCTCGTGAAGCAGCTCCGAAGCCAGCTGGGGCCCGTGCTGCTCCTGGACGCGGGCGACACCTTCCAGGGCACGCCCTACTTCAACCGCTACAAGGGTCGCCTCGACTACCAGCTCATGCGGATGATCGGCTACGACGCCACCACCCTGGGCAACCACGACTTCGACAACGGCGTGGGGATGCTGGTGGAGGCCATGGCGTCCATGGAGCAGCTCCAGCACAAGAACCCGCCCTTCGCTTTCCTGAACTGCAACTTCGACTGCAAGGGCGCCCCGGCGCTCGCCAAGCGGGTGCGTCCCTACATGGTCCGCGATTTCCCGGGGGTCCGCGTGGGCATCACGGGTGTGGGCGTGGCCTTCGCCGGGCTGGTGGCGCCAAAGAACCATGAGGGGATCACCTGGAAGGATCCCTACGAAAGCCTGAAGCCGGTGGTGAAGCGCCTCCGCGAGGCCGAGAAGGTGGACCTGGTGGTGGTCCTGTCCCATTTGGGCTACGACAACAAGGACGCGGGCCATGACGACCTGCGCATGCCCGGCCAGGTGGCCGGCATCGATGCCATCATCGGCGGCCACAGCCACACCTTCCTGGACGCGCCGGTGAAGGTCAAGCAGGCGCTGGGTGAAACGCTCGTCTTCCAGGTGGGCTTCGGCGGCGTGAATCTGGGCCGCATGGACTTCGCCCTGGCCCGCGGCGAGGTGAAGGCCGCCTCTGGAGCTGCCATGCCGGTGGTGGGATAGCTCGAGGGGCGTGACGGAAGTCCCAAATCCCCGTCCCCACAGGGAAAGCTGCTTGAAGGCGGGCATTCCCCGTGGGAGCCTGCCTGAAATGCCCTGAGCCGGACCAGCGGGGGTGGCGAGTCATCCAGGCCCCGGCGGTGCCGAAAAAAGCCCAAAGGAGAGCCCATGACCACGCAGAAGATCATCTGGACCGATATCGACGAGGCGCCCGCGCTGGCGACCTATTCCCTGCTGCCGATCATCCAGGCCTTCACCAAGGGCACCGGCATCACTGTCGAGACCTCCAACATCTCCCTGGCGGGCCGCATCCTGGCCAACTTCCCCGAGAGCCTGACCCCGGCCCAGCGTGTCCCCGACAACCTGGCCCAGCTGGGCGCCCTGGCCCTGAAGCCGGAAGCCAACATCATCAAACTGCCGAACATCAGCGCCTCCATTCCCCAGCTCATCGCGGCCATCAAGGAACTGCAGTCCCAGGGCTTCAAGATCCCCGACTACCCCGAGCAGCCCACAGAGGAAGTGGAGAAGGCCATCCAGGCCCGCTACGCCAAGGTGCTGGGTAGCGCCGTGAACCCCGTGCTCCGCGAAGGCAACTCCGACCGCCGGGCCCCGCTGTCCGTAAAGAACTTCGCGAAGAAGCACCCGCACAAGATGAGCCCCTGGAGCCCGGACTCCAAGGCCCGCGTGGCTCACATGACCACCGGCGACTTCTTCGGCAGCGAGACTTCGACTACCCTCGCCAAGGCCACCACAGCCCGCATCGAGTTCGTGGGCGCGGACGGCGCCGTGAAGGTGCTGAAGGAGAAGCTGGCTCTTCAGGCAGGCGAGGTGATCGACGCCTCCGTCATGAACGTCAAGGCGCTCCGGGCGTTCTACGCCGAGCAGATCGATGCTGCCAAGCGGGACGGCCTCCTGCTCTCCCTGCACCTGAAGGCCACCATGATGAAGATCTCCGATCCCGTCATGTTCGGCCACGCCGTGTCCGTCTTCTACCAGCCAGTCTTCGAGAAGCACAACGCCACCCTGAGGGAGCTGGGCGTGAACACCGCCAACGGGCTTGGTGATGTCTACGCCAAGATCCAGGCCCTGCCCGAGGCCCGCCGCGCGGAGATCGAGGCGGACATCCAGGCCGTCTACGCCACCCACCCGGCCCTGGCCATGGTGGACTCCGACAAGGGCATCACGAACCTGCACGTGCCCAATGACATCATCGTGGACGCCTCCATGCCGGTGGTGGTGCGCGATGCGGGCAAGATGTGGGGCGCCGATGGCAAGCTCCACGACACCTTGGCCATGATCCCGGACCGCTGCTACGCCACGATGTACAAAACCGTCATCGAGGACTGCCAGAAGCACGGCGCCTTCGATCCCGCCACCATCGGCAGCGTGCCCAATGTGGGCCTCATGGCCCAGAAGGCCGAGGAATACGGCTCCCACGACAAGACCTTCTTCGCCCCAGCCGCGGGGACCATCCGCATCGTGGACGAGTCCGGAGCCACCCTCCTTTCCCAGAAGGTGGAGGAAGGTGACATCTTCCGCGGCTGCCAGGCCAAGGACGCCCCCATCCAGGACTGGGTCAAGCTGGCCGTCACCCGCGCCCGCCTCACCGGCGCCCCCGCCATCTTCTGGCTGGACAAGGCCCGCGCCCACGATGCGCAGATGATCGCGAAGGTAGAGACGTATCTCAAGAACCACGACACCAAGGGCCTGGACATTCGCATCCTGACCCCGGACGAGGCCATGAAGGTGTCCTGCGAGCGCATCCGGAAGGGACTCGACACCATCTCCGTGACAGGCAACGTCCTGCGCGACTACCTCACAGACCTGTTCCCCATCATCGAACTGGGCACCAGCGCCAAGATGCTTTCCATCGTGCCCCTGCTGGGCGGCGGCGGTCTCTTCGAGACTGGCGCGGGCGGCTCCGCCCCCAAGCACGTCCAGCAGTTCCAGAAGGAGGGCTACCTGCGCTGGGATTCCCTGGGCGAATTCTCGGCCTTCACGGCCTCCCTGGAGCATGTGGCCAATGTCTACAAGAACGCCAAGGCCGGCGTGCTGGCCGAGACCCTCGACCAGGCCGTGGCTAAGTTCCTCGACAACGACAAGTCCCCTGCCCGCAAGGTCGGCCAAATTGACAACCGCGGCAGCCACTTCTACCTGGCCCTCTACTGGGCCCAGGCCCTGGCCGCGCAGACCAAGGACACCGAGCTCCAGGCCCGGTTCGCCAAGGTGGCCCAGCAGCTCAGCACGAACGAAGCGAAAATCAACGAGGAACTGATTGGGGCCCAGGGCAAGCCCGTGGATATGGGTGGCTACTACCATCCGGACTTCCAGAAGACTTCGAAGGCGATGCGCCCCAGCGCCACCTTGAACGCGATCATCGACGGCATGGCCTAAGGCGGATTCGGACTGAAAGCAGGTCCCGAATAGACATCGTTCAGTGATGCGCTGGTCAGAAAACGACCGCTATTGATTACGTATAGTAAAAACATGTACAGAAATCACATCCTGCCTGTGAGACGGTGTTTGTTTACTGGACGTTCACCCACCCCACCCTCACTTCCAAGGAGAAAGTTATGACTTTTACCTCCCGCCTCATCGCCGGAGCACTTCTGCTGGCTGCGCCTGCTGCGTTCGCACAGGCCAATGCCACCGCCACCGCCACCGCCAAAATCAACAAGGCCATCAGCCTGACGAAAGTCACCGACATGAATTTCGGTGACGTCTATGCCAGTGATCTTGCCACCGGCACCGTGGCGTTGAGCACGGCCGGCACCGCCACACCCACGGGCGTCATTCTGGGCTCCAGCACGCCTGCCGCCGCAACGTTCACCGTGAGCGGGGCGAACAATAAGACCTATGCCATCACCCTTCCCAGCTCCATCACGCTCTCGGATGGTGCAAGCCATAGCATGACTGTGAACGGCTTCGTCTCCAACCCCGGCACGACCGGTACGCTCAGCGCAACCGGCTCGCAGACTCTCGCGGTGGGCGCCACGCTGAACGTAGGCCAAAGCCAGGTGGAGGGCACCTACACTTCCGCGGCCTTCACCGTCACGGTCGCCTACAACTAACGCGCGCTGACTTCCTGATCCACCCAGGGTGTCTCGCGCGCCCTGGGTGTTGTTCATTACGAGGCCCCATGCGACCCTTCCGCCCCTGGATTCTGCCAGTCCTGCTCCTCTGCGGTCTCGCGGCGACCCTTTCCGCGCAGGCCCCCCCGTCTGGTCCCGGCGATCTGCTGGTGGCTCCCACGCGGGTGGTGTTCGAAGGCCGCAAGCGCAACACTGAAGTGAACCTGTCCAACATCGGGACAAGCCGCGCTACGTACCGGGTGTCCCTGGTGCGCATGGACATGGATGAGAGCGGCGGGTTCAAGGAACGCCCCTTGGACCCGGGTTCCGAAAACATCCAGTCCCTCTTCCGGTTCTCCCCCCGGGAAGTGACGCTGGAACCGAAGGAATCCCAGACCGTGCGTATCCAGGTGCGCAAGCCCGCCGAACTGCCCGCCGGGGAGTACCGCCTGCACATGGTCTTCCGGGCCGTGCCGCCAGCGCCGGATCCAGCATCGATCCCGTCCGCGCCAGCGAAGGGGATTTCCATCAAGCTCACACCGGTCTATGGCATTGCCATTCCCCTCATCATCCGCCACGGAGAAACCTCTGCCCAGGTATCCATCACGGAGCCTGTGCTGGATATGGCGGGCCGGGCCCTGCGGTTCCACCTGAACCGCAGCGGCAATCAATCGGTCTATGGGGATCTCAAGGCCGTCCTCTTTCCGGCAAAGGGGGCACCGGAGGTTCTGGTGGAAGCCGCGGGTCTGGCGGTGTACACACCCAATGCCAGCCGCACAGTCACCATGGCCTTGCCTCCGGCCAAGCCCCTTCCCCCCGGCAGCCGGATCCGGATCACCTTTGCCCTTCCGTCGCTGGAGGGGGGGGCCCTGCTCACCGAAACCTTCGTTTCCGTTCCCTGAATGGGCATCGCCGCCGTCTGGATGGCCTTGCGGCCGCTCATCCTCCTGCTGGTGGCGGCCTCGCTGTGTGCCGGCATGGGGCCCGCCGAAACCGCCACCAAGCTGGCGGAAATACGCGTGAACCGCCTGGAGGAGGAGGTCTTTCTGTTCGCCCTGCGGTTGGATCAGGCCACGCTCAGCGGCACCTTCCCGGGCTTTCCCGTGAAGAGCGGGACACTGGTACCCCTGGGGGAGCTATGCCGCCTGCTGGACCTCGCCATCCAGACGGACCCCAATCGGGGTCGGGCGGAGGGCTTCTTCATCGAGGAAAAGCGCCGCTTCAGCTTGGACGTGCTGGAGGGCACCGTGGTGATCGAAGGGCGCCGCCAGACCTTCGACCGGGCCGAGGTGGAGCTGCATGACGATGACATCTACGTGGACACGCGCCTCATCGCCATCTGGCTGCCTCTGGACCTTCAAATCGCCCCTCGCAGCGCGACCATCACCGTGGTTCCCCGTCTCACCCTGCCCATCCAGGAACACTGGCGGCGGGAGCGCATGCTTGGGCGCTTCCAGGATACCGAAGGGCCCAAGGTCTTTCCCCGTTGGCCGGATCCCTACCGTCTGGCAGAAGTGCCCATGGTGGATGAGACCCTCCACTTTACGGCATTGACTGCGCCTGGGGTGGATCGGCGCGTCCAGATCCAAAGCACCACCTTGGCCACCGGGGATTTTCTGGGCCTGTCGTCCAGCCTCTACGCGAACCTCGACGCCCAGCATGGCTTGTCGGACTTCCACATGACCATGGGGCGCCGCGACCCCCACGCAGAGCTGCTGGGCCCCTTGAAGGCCACGGAATTCGCCTTCGGGGAAATCCTCGACCCGGGCCTGGCCCTGCTCACCATGCCCATGGCGGGTACCGGGGCCCTGCTCACCAACTATCCTCTGCAACGGGAAAACGCCTTTGATCGGCACTCGTTCCAGGGCAGCCTGCCGCCGGGCTGGCAGGTGGAGCTCTACCGCAACCAGGCGCTGCTGGGCTTCCAGGCCTCTCGCCCCGATGGCCGCTACGAGTTCATGAATGTGCCGCTCTATTTCGGCTGGAACGATTTCCGGCTGGTGTTCTACGGCCCCCAGGGCCAGCGCCGCGAAGAGGTGGCCCGCTTCGACGTGAGCGAAAACCAGACTCCTGCGGGCGCCTTCCAATACCGGGTGGTCGGTGTCGATCCCCAACAAGTCGGAAGACGTGGCCAAATCGAGGGGCGCTACGGCCTTTCCAAACAGCTTTCCGCTGGATTCTCTTTGTCGGAACTGGATCTCAATGGCCAGCGACACACCTATACCCAAGCCAGCCTCCAGGGCTTCTGGCCCCTCATGGCAGCCACCCTCACGGCGGCCAAGGATCAACTGGGAGGTGCCATCACTGAACTTGGTCTCCGCAGCCGCATCGGCTCCACCAGCCTCACGGTGAAGCGCGCGGAACTCCAGGATGGCTTCGTCAGTGAAGTGTTCAGGCCCCTCAATGGGCCCATTCTGAGCCGCAGCAGCCTGGAGACCTCCACCCTGCTGCCCAGCATGGCCCGCAGTCTGGTCACCTTCGATCTGGGTGCCTCCCAGGACCGGCTTGTGGCAGGAGGCAGCGTGGACCGGCTGTACAACCGCATTTCCACCTCCTTCCTCGGCTACTTCCTATCCAACCAGATCACCCGCACCGAGGGCCGAGGCGCGGCGACCCTTCCTGCCACCACGACCGGAGAGCTGCTCGCCAGCAAGTTTTTCCGCACCTTTTCACTGCGGGGTCAGGCCAACTACCAGTTCGACGGTGCCCACCGCCTGAACGCACTGTCGGCCTTCGCGGAGACCCCCTGGTTCGAACCCTTTAACCTTCAGGCTGGCCTCACCCGTTCGCTGGTTTCCAATGACACCCTGGTGCAGTTGGGTGCGCAAAAGGCTCAGGGGGCCTATGCCCTTGGCGTGAACCTGAGCTATTCCGCACGCAACCGACTCTCTCTGGACCTCACTCTGCGCCTGGGGTTCGCGCGCGAACCACGCAGTGGACGGATCCAAGCCCGTGCCCAGGGCGTCGCCAGCCAAGGCGCCGTATCGGCCCAGGCCTTCCTGGATACCAACGGCAACGGCGTGAAGGATCCGGGCGAAAAATCCGTCCAGGGCGTGGGGTTCATGGCGAACGGCGCTTCGCAACCCCGGACCACGGGCGCCGATGGCGTGGCCTTCCTCACCAACCTTCCCGGCGACCTCGATGTCAACCTATCCGTCAACACATCCACCCTGGAGGATCCGCTCATGCGCTCCTCTACGCCGGGTTTGCGCATCACGCCCCGCCAGGGCCATGTGGTGGTGGTGGACGTGCCCCTGGTGCTATTCGGTGAAGTGACGGGCTCGACCTACCTGAAGCGCGAGAGTACCTCTCACGAGCTCGCTGGCCTGTTGCTGGAGCTGGTGGATGCAAATGGCAAGACCGTGAAGAGCATCCGGACCTCCTTTGACGGGTTCTATTCTCTGTCGGACATTCCGCCTGGAACTTACCAGCTCCGGGCCTCCGAAGCCGATTTGCGCCGCCTCGGCCTGGCTCCTATGGCGCCCAAGGCCGTCACCATCACCCATGAGGGCACGGTGCTTGATGGCTTCGACCTAGTGTTCACGCCAGACCCCGCCGCCACGCCCCTTTCCCAGGCAGCTGACCTCACGAAAGAACCGTCATGACCCCCCTCCCCTCCTTGAAAGCCCTGAAGTGGTGCCGGCCCTTGTTGCTGGCTGGTATCGCCACGCTCGCAGTCGCGCAAACAGTGATCGTACCGGTCATCACCAAGTACTCCGATATCAATGTGGGGTCCGTCATGGCCGGAGCGTCCGCCGGAACGGTGGTCCTCAATTCGCCTTCGGGCACACGGATGGCCACGGGCGGCACCAGCCTTGGGGCCATCGCCGGCACCAGCCTTGGCTCGCTCACCCTTTCGGGCAAGAAGGGGGACGCGTGGTCAGTCTCGAACGCCAGTGCCGTCCCCTTCACCCTAACGGGCCCCAATGGAGGGACCATGACGGCCACGGCCGTGGACTTCCAACCCAGCGCCACCAATACCGGCCTCTTCCCGGCTTCTGGCACCACCGGCTACTACTACCTGGGTGTCACGCTTTCCATAGGCACCAGCGCCACCACGCCCGCCGGCACCTACTCCGGCAGTTTCACCCTGCGCGTTACAGATACCGATCACGGCTGGACCAGCACGACCACCTTCGCCGTGGTGGCCAAGGTGGATCCGGTTATCACGCTAACCAAACTCACCGATCTGAGCTTCGGTGATGTCTTCACGAGCCCCCTGGCTGGAACCGTGGTCCTCACTCCGGCTGGTGCACTAAGTGCGACCGGGGGAGTCATTCTCGGATCCCTATCCCCTTCCGGAGCGGCCACCTTCACCGTGACTGGGGCGGCCAGCAGCACCTACGCCATCACCCTTCCCGCAAGCATCACCCTCAGCATTCCCGGCAGTACCCTCACGGTGTCGCCCGTCACGAGCACGCCGAGCCTGACGGGCCTTCTGGACGCCAGTGGAAACCAGACCTTGGCCGTGGGCGGTACCCTCAACGTGGCCGCCAACCAGGCGGATGGCAACTACGCTGGCACCTTCAACGTGACGGTGGCCTACAACTGAAGCGGCACACCCTCGGCATCCCTGATCACCGCGAGCCCCCCGGCGTGGCGGATTTCCCGCGCGATGAGCCGCTGACGACCGTCCTCCTGCCGCTTGGCGGCCACGACCTCAATGGCGGTTCCGGGTTGCAACACATCCGATCCACCCCAGGCGCCGGTATCCACTCGCACCGTCCCTGCCGAAAGGCGGAGCAGGATGACATCCCTCTCTTGCGCGACCACCTGGCCCCTCAGAACCACTTCACTTGAGAGATCGTAGTCCGCCGCAGCGCGGGGTCGGATGCGGACCATGGCGGTCGCCGAAGCCGTGGCCTGCGCCCAGACCGGCCCGGCAATAAACCCCGCGAGAGCCAACACCAAAGCCAGTCGGCAGGTCGTGCGGATGGAATCGGAGGTGTTCACCGGAACCTCCCCTGGTCAACGGTCATCCTCTTTATCGACCGCGGCTCCAGGGTGATTTATCGGCCACCATTCATGGATTGATAAGCCTTTTATTGATTGAATTGTAATAGTAATTTTTCGACCAAATCGTATTTCGAGGAAAAAATCCCACGGCTCGGATCGCCATCCTCCCGGATGGGGATGGAATGGGCCCCGACCTCTGCCTAACGGGGCCCCTGGGCACTGACGGGCCGCAGATCCGGTTTGCTGGCCTCCTCCGGCCGCGGAGCTGGCGAGGCGGACACGACCGGCAACGCCGGCCCCTGGAGGCGCGCGAGCACATCGGGCCAGCCGTAGAGCCGGAGGTAGAGGCTGCCATCGGTCGAGGGCGGCGGCACCTCTGCCGTCTCGATCCCCTCCCGGAATCCCAGGATGAAGGGCGCCCAGGGGCCCGAAGGGCCGGGAGCCACGGCCTCGATGGCCTCCAGCGCGGGGCCCTCCAGGTGGGTACCGGTCTCATCTCGGTAGATCCGCTTGATGATGGGCAGATCCAGGAAAAGGGGGGGCAGAGCCATCCACGCACTGGCGCCCGCGGTCGCATCCGCCACCTGGATCTCCAGGCGCCCGGAGGCCGTGGGACCGAAGAGGTCAGCCATCCGGAAGGTGGCGATCAGGCGCTGGCCACGGCCCAGCAGGCGCAGGGCCGCAGGAGGCATGGCCCGCACGGTGCCCGGATCATCCGCGATGCGGAGGGACAGCTTGGGTCCGTGTCCGAAGGGGAAGGCACCCTTCCGGCCCGGCAGGATGGACACCATCACGGTGCTGGTCGTGGAAAGGAGGGGTGGCTCCGAAGACAGCGGCAGCCCAGGGGCCGGTCGTTCGGTGATCACCTGGAGAGCACCCAGCACGGGCCGCGGAGGCAAGATCCGGATGTCCTTCAGGGGCAGCGTCCGCCCGTCGGTCAGGTGGATCTCCCCTTGGAGCAAGGTTCCGGACTCACCACCGATGGGACCTTTGCCGGGGCCGAAGGTCCATCCATCGCTGTTCTGCTTGCCGCGGGCCAGGATCTGTCCACCCAGCACACATTGGGAGGTCTCGCCGAGGTTGCGCCCTGAGATGAGGACGGTGGTTTCACCCTGATGTACTTCCACCCGGTCCACCACCGGCAGGGGCGGCAGCAGGGCCATGGGGATGCTCAGGGCCGGTCGTTCGGTCCCCTTCAGGAACAAGTCCAGGTTCCCCGGCCCGGAAAGGCCCTCCAATGGATGGAAGGTGGCCAGACAGGACCCATCCGGCTGTGGTTTCACTTCGGCCTCCAGGAGGGAGGAACCCCCTTGGCCAGGGCGGAAGATGACCCGGCCCACACAGGACGCCCAAGGGGCAGGAAGCCGGAAAGTGCCGGCCTCCCCCACCATGAAATGGTCCCGCTCCCCTGGGGCCGGTCGCCAGGAGGGGTCGATCCCAGCGGGAAGCTCCCGGGTCTCGGTGGTCACCACCTGGAAGCCCCAGAGTCCCTCGATGTGGGCCTTCACATGCAGGGAGCCCTGGAGGCGCAGGGCGTCCAGGGAGGCACCCGGCTCGATCATGAAGGCCTGCTTGCCGGGGTTGGGTACAAGGGGCAGCGGGGCGAGGCGTTCTCCCTTGGGGCCTTCCAGGACCAGCCGCCAGTCGTGTCCGAACAGTGCGAAGGGCAGATTGCTCTTGGCCTTGGGCCGAATGAGCACCTGGCCGAAGGGCTGGACCAGGGCACTGTCCGGGGACATCTCGAAGGTGAAGGCGGGCGGCTCTGCATCCTCCCAGCGGCAGGGGCTGAAGACCAGGGCGCCGAGAACATCGCCGATGGTGTGGATCCAGTCGCCGTACCAAAGCTGGGAGCGGGTGCCGTCGAAATCCTTGGCCAAGGCGGGGACGTACTGGAACCGGTGGCCTGGCCAGAGGTTCTGGAAGATCTGCACCAGGTCGAACGCGATGGAGATGTAGGCGGAGGAAGGGCGGACGGGGCCCGAGATGGACTGGCCCTGGACGGTCGTGCTCTTGTCCCCGGCCTCATTGGTGGGCACCAGGAGATTGGTCCGCCGGAACTCCTGGGTGAGGAACTGGAACTTGTCGAGGTTCGAGGCGCCATTCCGGCCCAGGAAGACCTGGAGATCCTGGGATACCTGCCCCCCGTAGGCCTTCAGGAAGTTGAAGACAGCCGCGTCGTAGGCCGCCGGGGACTGGTCCTTCCGGATGGTATCCAGGCCCGTCAGGAAGCGGTCCGCGTGGGCCCGTTGCTCTGCGAGGTCCGAGAGCTTGAGGCAGATGGAGCGGAAGGCTTCCAGATGCGCCAAGACATCGGTCAGGATCTTCCGCCGCCCCCCGCTGTCGGGCACGAGGAAGAACATGGGGATGGCATCGTAGGGCGCCTGGAAGGCTCGTGCCACCATCTGCCCGCCTTCCCGCTTGAGGCGCAGCTCCGCCACTCCCTGGGTTGTCGGGGCCACGGTCCGGGGCAGGAAGACCGCGATGAGGGTCCAGTCGGACCGGGTTACCCGCGGATCAAAAGCCTCACCGGAGAGCGAAACCTCCACCCGATCCTGGTACCGGAGGACTGGCACCTGGAAGAGGGGCAGCACCTGATCCTTGCCATCGGCACCGCGTCGGAGAACCCGGGCGTTCAGGGAAATGGGGCCTTTCTCGAACGCTTCAGCCAAGTTCTTGGCCGAGGACACCGGCGGAGCGTCCTCGGCCTGGACCGGCCAGGCAGCCAAGACCAGGATTCCCGCCAGCAGGGCCGCCAAGCCGCGAAGACACCTGCGGAGGGGAGATCGCGGACCGGTCAGCATCACAGAACCCATGTCATGAGAAGTTCATGCTACCAGCGTGCCCCTTTGTTCCTGGTCTCCCGGATCAGAATAGGCCGACCACCCGCCCCGTATCCGGATCGATGTCCACGTCGTAGAAGCCGGGCCTCGTGGGCAATCCGGGCATGGTGGCCATCTTGCCAAGCATCGGGTAGAGGAAGCCCGCCCCGGCGCTGATGCGGATATCCCGCACGGGGATGCGGAAGCCCGTGGGCACGCCTTTTAGGGCCGGATCGTGGCTGAGGCTCAGGTGCGTCTTGGCCATGCAGATGGGCAGGCGGTCGTAGCCCAGGCGCGTGTAGGCCTCGATATGGGCCTCAGCTTCGGGAGCGTAGTCCACGCCATCGGCCCCGTAGATCTCCCGGGCGATGGTCTCGATCTTCTGCTTGATGGGCTCGTCCACGCCGTAAAGGAAACGGAACTGCGGGGGCCGCTCACAGACGCGCACGACGGCCCGCGCCAGATCCAGGGCGCCTTCCCCACCCAGGGCCCAGTTGTGGCAGACCACGGCATCCTCGGCGCCGCTCTCCAGCGAGGCCCGGCGCACCAGGTCCAGTTCGGCGGGGCTGTCCGTGGCGAAGCCATTCACGGCCACCACCACCGGCACGCCAAATTTCCGCGCGATGCGGATGTGGTGCAGCAGGTTGGGCAGGCCCTGGCGCAAGAGGTCCAGGTTCTCTTCCACATAGACCGGGTCCAGGGGCTTCCCGGCCACCACCTTGGGGCCGCCCCCGTGCATCTTGAGGGCGCGCACCGTAGCCACCAG
>Ga0315270_10001473_pt1 | contig 12505 bp, 11 predicted proteins | sample C1_bottom_MG_FD_204932 | JGI IMG/M metagenome (GOLD analysis project Ga0315270, IMG submission 204932) | Sediment microbial communities from Yellowstone Lake, YNP, Wyoming, USA - C1_bottom | ecosystem: Environmental > Aquatic > Freshwater > Lake > Sediment | place: USA: Wyoming | collected... | reverse complement strand
ATCGCGCATGATGAAAGCGTGCCTGCTGGGATTGATGGTTTGCATCACCCTGCTACTGCAGGTGAATTTTGCCGTGGCCGCCACCGCCGCAACATCATGGTCACAGCTCAATCCGGCACAACTTGAGACGTTCGCGGCAGCGGATCGTCTTGTAGACGAAGCCGCAACATCATGGTCACAGCTCAATCCGGCACAACAGGAGGCACTGCGCCCCCTGTCCACGCAGTGGGACACGCTCGAACCCAGGCAGCAAAAACATCTGTTAAGTGCTGCCAAACGCTACCCAAAACTGACAGCAGAAAAAAAACTGCGTTTCCAGAACAACCTGCCCAAATGGGTCAAATTAACTCCTGAACAGCGCAATCGCGCCAGAGAAAAATCCAAGGCCTTTAAAAAACTCCCCCCTGCAAAACTGGAACACGTCAAACAGCAGGTACGCGAAAGGGAAGCGAGCAAAACAATCACTCCAGCCAGCAGCGTAATGCCAACCGCAGCTGCACACTGATTAACCTGCCCCTGTCATAGTCAATCAAGGCGCGCAGCCCTGCTTTAACGTCTTTCAGTCCGCCACAACATGAACGCTGCCAGTAACAGGAACAGAACCGGCATGGTGGTGGCACTGAGCAGCGGCTGCCAGTCATTAAGCGCACCCAAGCTGGCAAATAGCCGACCAATAAAATGGAAGGCCAACCCCAGCACGATGCCGGCAAACACCTTGGTGCTGACACCTCCCTCGCGCCGGTGATGCGCGGCAAACGGGAGCGCCAGCAACATCATCACCAGCACGGCGAACGGGTACAGCAGCTTGTTCCACATGGCAATTTCATAGCGCGCGGTCTTCTGGTGGTTGTCGCGCAAGTGCTCGGTGTACTGATAAAGTTTCCACGCCGACATCTGCTCCGGCACCACCAGTAGCACGCTCAATAGATCCGGATCGAGCGCAGAACGCCATTCCATGCTCGGCTGATTGCTCACCGTCGTACTCTGTCCGGCAAAGCGAGTCTGCATTACGTCTTCCAGTCGCCAGCGGCTCTTTTCCACAAAGTTTGCCCGCTTGGCCGAGGTCATGGCGCGCAGATGGTAGCTCTCGTCAAATTCGTAAATATTGATATTCAGCAGCGAGGTGTCCGGCAGCACATTTTTAACATTGACGAAACTGCGCTCATCCTTTACCCACACACCGGAGCGAAATTCTTTCATTGTCACTTCGGCATTCTGCGCCTTCAGGCGCAGGCTCTGCGCCATGCGTTCGCTCGGCGGCGCAAGCAACTCTCCGCACAAATAACTCAGCAACACCAAGGGCAAACCTATTTTGAACAGCGCACCGACCATTTGCCACAACGACGCACCGGAGGAGCGATACACGACCAGCTCGGAGTTCACCGCCATCTGCACCAGCGCGAGAATGGTGCCTATCAGCACCACGACCGGAAAAAGCTCGTACAGATGACTGGGCACAGTCAACAGCACAAATAACAGCACATAGCCCAAGCGATAGTTGCCATGCCCCATCATGCCCAGCTCATGAATCAGATCAAGGAAGGAGAACAGCATTACCAAGACCGCCATCACCAGCGCAATGCTGGTGTAGATCTCGCGTGCCATGTAGCGGGTCAGCAACTTCATCGCATCAGCCGCCGCCAGGGATCCACCGACAACCGGCGATAAAACAACACTGCCACCAGAGCCAGCATCAACGCATGTATCCCTACCAGACCGATAACCGGGCCTATTTTTTCCTGCCCTACCCAACTATTGGTCAGGCTGATCATGTTGTTGTAGAACATATAAATCACCACTGCCATGATAAAACTGAGCGAGCGCCCGGCACGCGGATTAACAAAACTCAGCGGTATCGCCAGCAGCGTAAGAATCAATGCACTGAGCGGCAATCCCACGCGCCACTCCAGCTCGGACAGGTTCCAGCTATTCGGATTTTGCAACAGATACAGCGTACTCAAGGATTGAACTGGTGCCGCGGATTGCTTGGCCTCTGCCGCCTCGATACGCATCGAATACCGCTCGAATTCAACGATTTTGAAATCATGCTGGCCAGGCGTGCCTTCGTAGCGCGTGCCATTCAACAACACCAGAAAGCGATCACCATTCGGCGCCGTTTCCTGCAACCCCTCCTTGGCCACCATCGTGCCTGCCCTGCCATTCTGTACCGATTGCACAAATATATTGCCGACGCGATTTTTACCCATCTGCACATTTTCGATAAAGTACACTCGATCGTCATGCTTGGATTCGCGGAACGCACCCGGCGTAGCGGCTGACACATCATCCCGGCTTGCCAGCCTGTGCTTGAATTCTTCCGCCTTGGACAAGGCCCACGGCGACAACACCAAACTCAGCAGCGCAATCACGCCCGTCACCGGCAACGCATACGACAAAACAGGGCGCATCCAGCGCGTCAGACCGATGCCGGCACAGAACCACACCACCATTTCGCTCTCGCGATAACTGCGCGACAGCGTCAGCAGCACCGACAGATACAGACTGAGAGAGAGCAGCACCGCCAGATAGTTCAGCGCGCTGAAGCCCATCAGCGCCAACACACCATCCACCGCCAGCACACCGCTGACCGACTCCCCCAGCAAGCGGATTAACTGGGTAAGGACGATGATACCGAGTAGGATGGCGAATATCGGCCAGCCCATGCCGACAAACTCGCGCACCAGCGCACGATGAAATATACCGGTGCGCGGCGGCTTTGACTTTTGTCTGTGAGTTTGCGGATAATCCGGCATCTAGCGCTGCATTGGTGCAGAAAAAATATTAAGGAGAATCAGGTGGAATTTAGCATAAAACCAGGCAGTCCGGAAAAACAGCGTAGCGATTGCCTGGTAGTGGGTGTGTTCGAAGGTGGAAAATTGTCTGATGCGGCGCAAGTGCTGGACAAGGCTGCCAAACACTATCTTAGCGACATCATCGCTCGTGGCGACATGAGCGGCAAAGCTGCCACCACACTGCTGCTGCACAACGTACCCAACATTGCCAGCGAGCGGGTGCTGCTGGTCGGCCTGGGCAAGAGCAGCGAATTCAACGCCAAGCAATTCCTCGATGCCGTCCGTGCCGCGCTGCGCGCGGTGCAGGCGACCGGAGCGAAGGACGCGCTGTTTTATCTGACCGAACTGCCTGTGGCTCAACGTAATGCTGCATGGAATATGACGCAGACGGTGATCGCTGCACACGAAACAAGCTACCGTTTCGATCGCCTCAAAAGCAAAGCCGACAAAGACAAAAAGCCGCTGCGCAAAATTTTCTTTGGCGCCATTAGCAAAACGGATGCCGCGCTGGATGCAACAGTGCAACAAGCTGTGGCGATCGCGCACGGCATGAACCTGGCAAAAGATCTGGGCAACCTGCCGGGCAATATCTGCACCCCCAGCCACCTCGCCGATGAGGCGCTCGCGCTGGCCAAGACGCACAAGTCGTTAAAGGTCACAGTGCTGGAAGAAAAGGACATGAAAAAGCTGGGCATGGGCTCGCTGCTGTCGGTGACCCATGGCAGCGATGAACCGGCCAAACTGATCACGCTGGAGTACCGTGGCGGCGACAAAAAAGCCAAGCCCATCGTGCTGGTCGGCAAGGGTATCACCTTCGACACCGGCGGCATTTCGCTCAAGCCCGGCGCGGAAATGGACGAAATGAAGTACGACATGTGCGGCGCAGCCAGCGTGCTGGGCACGATGCAGGCCATCGCCGAAATGGGGCTCAAGCTGAATGTAGTCGGCATCATCCCCACCTGCGAAAACATGCCCAGCGGCACCGCCACCAAGCCGGGTGACATCGTCACCAGCATGTCCGGCCAGACCATAGAAATCCTCAACACCGATGCCGAAGGTCGCCTGATCCTGTGCGATGCACTGACCTACGCCGGCAAATTCGAGCCCGATACCGTGGTCGACATCGCCACACTGACCGGTGCCTGCGTGATTGCGCTGGGCCATGTCGCCAGCGGACTGTTCAGCAACCAGCAATCGCTGGCTCAGGAGCTGCTGGACGCGGGTGAACAGTCGCATGACCGCGCTTGGCAGATGCCGCTGTGGGACGATTACCAGCCGCTACTGGACAGCAACTTCGCCGACATGCAGAACATCGGCGGACGCGCCGGCGGCACGATCACTGCCGCCTGCTTCCTCGCCCGCTTCACCAAGGACTACCGCTGGGCGCACCTCGACATCGCCGGCACCGCATGGAAATCCGGCAAGGAAAAGGGTGCAACCGGACGCCCCGTGCCGCTGCTGACGCAGTATTTGATCAACAGGGCTGCTGCCAAATAATCGGGAACGAAATTTAGCCACGGATAATCACGGATGGGAACCGACGGAAGTAATTTTGAGTCGGGTTTGCTCCTGCATTTTTCCGTGTTCATCTGTGTTCATCCGTGGCTAATATAATCTTTAATTAATGACAAAAGTTGATTTCTACACCGGCAGCACCGACAAGCTGCGCACCGCCTGCCAGCTGAGCCAAAAGGCCATGCAGAACGGCTTGCGCGTGCTGCTGCACACGCCGGACGAGGCTACCACCGAGGCGCTAAATGCGTTGCTGTGGCAGTATCCCGCCACCGCCTTCATTCCGCATTGTCGCAGCGATGATGCGGCGGCAAGTGACATGCCTGTCGTGGTTGGGCATCTGGACGAAAATTTTCCGCACAGCGCAGTGCTGATCAGCCTGCACACTACCTGCCTGCCATTTTTCAGCCGCTTCGAACGCGTAATAGAAATCGTCAGCCAGGATGAACAGGACGCGCTTCTGGGACGCGAACGCTTCGGTTTTTACCGTGACCGGGGTTATGAAATGCGCCACTTCGACCTGCGTCAGCAGGCCCCAGCCTGAGCATGATGCAGCCACCGATGACAGGCAGTGAATTCGACGATTTGCCACTGCTGACCGAGGTCGTGGAAGATGCCGACCAGTTTGGCACAGACATCCCCACGCTGACCGAGATCGTCGCCGAAGCCATCCCGGCACTCGTGACACAGGCCGCGCCTGCACTGCGGCCAGAAACTGTGCCGCTCTCAGACGAAGAATGTCAGCGTCTTGCCGCACAAATCGCACCGCAACTGGAAACCCTGCTGCACGACAAGATTTCCCGCAACGCAGCCCGCGAATTCGCGATTCAGTTCGAGACACAGTGGCAGCAGGTCTGGCAGCAGGCCCAGGCCGAACTGCCCGATCTGATCCGCGCACAACTTTCCACAACACCAGCGCCATCTGCCGACGTCGATTCCGCAGGTATAATCGCGGACTTTTCCGCCGCACCTAACCTGATAAAAAAGCAAATCATCAACATGGAACTCGCCAAAAGTTTTGAACCACAAGCCATCGAAGCGCGCTGGTATCCCGCATGGGAGCAAGCCGGACATTTCAAGGCAACGATACACAGCGACCAGCCGTCCTACTGCATCATGCTGCCGCCGCCCAATGTGACCGGCACGCTGCACATGGGCCACGCCTTTCAGGACACGCTGATGGACGCGCTGATCCGTTACCACCGCATGAAAGGCGACAACACGCTGTGGCAGCCCGGCACCGACCACGCCGGCATCGCCACGCAAATCGTGGTGGAGCGCCAGCTCGATGCAAAAAACATCAGCCGCCACGAACTGGGCCGTGAAAAATTCGTCGAGCGCGTATGGGAATGGAAGGAAGAATCCGGCTCCACGATCACGCGCCAGATGCGCAGGCTCGGTGCCTCGTGCGACTGGTCGCGCGAGCGCTTCACCATGGACGAAGGCCTGTCCGAGGCCGTCACCGAGGTGTTCGTCAAACTGCATGAACAGGGCTTGATCTATCGCGGCAAACGGTTGGTCAATTGGGATCCGGTGCTGGGCACTGCGGTATCCGACCTGGAAGTGGTGTCGCAGGAAGAAGACGGCTCGATGTGGCACATCGCCTATCCGCTGGAAACTGGCGTGGGCGCGCTGATCGTCGCCACCACGCGGCCGGAGACGCTGCTCGGCGACGTGGCCGTGGCCGTGCATCCGGAAGACACACGCTACAAGCACCTGATCGGCCAGAATCTGCAACTGCCGCTGTGCGACCGCACCATCCCCATCATCGCCGATGAATATGTCGACCCCACGTTCGGTACCGGCTGCGTGAAGATCACCCCGGCGCACGACTTCAACGACTACGCGATGGGACAGCGTCACGGCCTCACCCCGATCAGCATTTTCACGCTGGATGCAAAAATCAACGAACACGCACCTGCCGCGTATCAGGGGCTGGATCGTTTCGACGCACGTAAACAGATTCTGGCCGACCTCGATGCGCAGCAACTGCTTGCCGCCACCAAGCCGCACAAACTGATGGTGCCCCGGGGCGACCGCAGCCACGCGGTGATCGAGCCGATGCTCACCGATCAGTGGTTCGTGAAGATGGACGGCATGGCCAAACAAGGCCTGCAGGCAGTGGCAAGCGGCGAGATCAAATTCGTGCCGGAAAACTGGACCAACACCTACAACCAGTGGCTCAACAACATCCAGGACTGGTGCATCTCGCGCCAGCTGTGGTGGGGTCATCGCATCCCCGCGTGGTATGACGACGAGGGCAATATTTATGTGGCACGCAGCGAGGAAGATGCGCGCCTGCAGGCTGCCGCCAAGGGTTACAACGGCACGCTGACGCGCGACGACGACGTGCTCGACACCTGGTTCTCTTCCGCGCTGTGGCCTTTTTCCACATTGGGCTGGCCGCACAATACAAAGGAACTGGAAACCTTCCTGCCGACCTCGGTGCTGGTCACCGGCTTCGACATCATCTTCTTCTGGGTGGCGCGCATGGTGATGATGTCGCTGCACTTCACCGGCAAGGTGCCATTCAAAGAGGTGTATGTGCACGGCCTGATCCGCGATGCGGAAGGTCACAAGATGAGCAAATCCAAAGGCAACGTGCTCGATCCGCTCGACCTGATCGACGGCATCACACTGGACGACCTGCTCGCCAAGCGCACCAGCAACCTGATGAACCCAAAGCAGGCGGAAAGCATCGCCAAGCAGACGCGCAAGCATTTTCCGGACGGCATCGCGGCGTTCGGCACGGACGCGATGCGCTTCACCTTCGCCAGCCTCGCCTCGCACGGGCGCGACATCAAGTTCGACATGCAGCGCTGCGAAGGCTACCGCAACTTCTGCAACAAACTGTGGAACGCCACGCGTTTCGTGCTGATGAATTGCGAAGGTCAGGATGTCGGCCTGGATGACTCGCTGCCGCTGGAATTCTCCGCCGCAGACAAGTGGGTCATTAGCCTGCTGCAACGGGCCGAAACCGAAATGGCGGAACATCTGGACGACTACCGTTTCGACATGGCCGCGCGCACCGTGTACGAACTGGTGTGGGACACCTATTGCGACTGGTATGTGGAACTGGCCAAGGTGCAACTCAGCGCCAACCCTCTCCCCAACCCTCTCCCGGCGGGAAGCCCCTCTCCTCAATCCTCTCCCGCAAGCGGGCGAGGAGGCGAACGAGAAAATCTCTCCTCAATCCCTGCGGGCGAGGGAGCAAACGATGTCACGCTTGCGCGTGACGAATCTTCAATCCTTGCCCGGCAACGCGCCACGCGGCGCACGCTGGTGCGCGTGCTGGAAGCGATGCTGCGCTTGGCTCATCCCATCATCCCGTTCATCACCGAAGAGCTGTGGCAGAAGGTCGCACCGCTGGCGGGTAAACAGGGCGACAGCATCATGTTGCAACCCTATCCGCAGGCCAATCCAAAACTCACAGACCCTGCCGCACTGGAGCAAATCGGCTTGTTGCAGGAAATGGTGAACGCCTGCCGCAAGCTGCGCAGCGAGATGAATTTGTCACCGGCGCAGCGCGTACCCCTGCTGGCCGCAGGTGACGCCGCCACACTGTACGCCTGCGCGCCCTATCTGCAGGCACTGGCCAAGTTGAGCGAAGTCAGCGTGCTGGATGAACTGCCAGATACCGATGCGCCAGTCGCCATCGTCGGCAATTTCAGGCTAATGCTTAAAATTGAAATCGATGTGGCCGCCGAGCGTGAGCGTCTGGACAAGGAAATTGCCCGGCTATCGGGCGAGATCACCAAGGCACAAGGTAAATTGGGCAATGCCAGCTTCGTCGAGCGTGCACCGGCACAGGTGGTGGAACAGGAGCGTAAGCGTCTGGATGATTTCATCAACCTGCTGACGCAATTGCAGGCCCAACGCACGAAACTGGGTTAACGGGGAGCCGAAAAAACGCCATGCCCGTTAGACAGGCATGGCGTGTTACAAGAATGTTTTTTTGTGGCGCAGATAAAACACGAACTCGCTATCTTCCTTTTCCGCCAGCAATAAGTCGTGTCCGCTTTGCCTGGAAAATGCGGAAAAATCCGCCGGTGCCCTGACGTCTACAGCCCTCACCTTCAGCACCTGACCGTCTTTCAACTGGGTCATCGCCTTCCTTGCACACAGGATAGGAAAGGGACAACTCAAATGCCGCGCATCCAGTTCGGCGTCGAAGTCCATCGACTATACTGCGACCGGCGCACCGGACTGAGCCCAGGCAATGATGCCACCTTGCAGGTTATACACCTCGGCCCAGCCTTGTGCAGCGGCGAAGGCTGCCGCCTGTGCAGAACGACCGCCCATCTGGCAATAGAACACCGTCGGCAGCGCACTGTCGAGCTCATGCAGACGCATCGGCAACAGATGCAGCGGCAGCTTGATTGCTCCAGTTATAAATCCGCGCGCAATTTCAGCATCGGTGCGCACATCCACCAGGCGTATGGAACCCTGCGCCGACAGCGCCTGCAGTTCCGCCACATTGATATTTTTAAAATTACTCATGGGCTTATTTTAAAATAAGCGGCTCCGGAATACCAGCGACTCCCTCGATACGGTCGCCCAACAAGCTCGACAGGCGCACATTCGCGCCGCCCAATCGCTGCACCAGCAAGCGCAGGAAGGCGTGGTCAATCTGAAAACGGCATCCCGCCGTCGCCCGCTCCAGCACATCTGGATTGATTTCCATCAGCGTCACATCCGACTCTGCCACCACATCTGTAGTGCGCATGAAATCGCGCTCGGACAGATGCGCCATTTCCCCGAAGCAGTCGCCCTTGTACAGCGTGCTCAGCAACCGCCCTTGTTTGAGCACCTTGACCACGCCGTGACCCAGGATAAAAAATTCGCGCCCGTGATCACCCTCGCGCAGGATAGCTTCACCCTTGCGCACCTTGCGCCATGCGCCCAACCGCAGCACCTCCCACAATTCGACATCGCTGAAATTCCTGAAAAATTCCAGCGCGCGCAGGATGTCGAATTTCTCCACGTCATAAATTTCTGTCTGCGTGACCACGTTGAGATTGAAGAAACTCACCAGGTCGCGCGCAAATTCATCCCACGTCGGGTAGCGCAGCGACAGGTCTTTCTGCATCGCGCGCTGCACGATGGCACTCAGCTCAGGCGAGACTTCCGGGCGCAACATCGTGAGCGGCGGCGGATCATTGTGCATGATCAGGTAGAGCAGGCTGTAGCTGTTATCCGCACTGAAAGGCAGCCTGCCGGACAGCAACTTGTACATCGTCACGCCCAGCGAATAAATATCCGTCTGATGCGTCAGTGGCATATCCTGAATCTGCTCCGGCGACATGTACGCGGGGGAACCCAGACCGGCCACCTGAGTTAACTGCTGTGACTGCTGATGAGTTTCAACCAGCGCCGCACCAAAATCCGAAATCTTGATGTCGCTCTGTCCGCACAACAGGATATTGGCCGGCTTGATGTCGCGGTGTATCACGCCCTGTTGCTGCGCATAAGCCAGTGCATTGCTGCATTTATAAATTATTTCTGCAACCGTGCTGATAGGCAATAGCTGATCCGCTTCGGTATGCCGCTCCAGCGTTTCCCCCGCAACATATTCCATCACCATGTAGTTCAATTCGCCGTCCATCACCGCATCGAATATTTTCATGATATGCGGATGCGACAGCTTGCCCGCCAGCGAAGCCTCGGTCAGCAAGAGCTTGTGATAAGCATTGGCCTGCATCGAACCGCGCAGCGAATCCGGTGTGAACATCTTGAGCGCAACCTGCTGGTTGTTGAACAGATCCTGCGCCAGATACACCGTGCTGGTCGCACCGCTGCCCAGTTTGCGCACGATTTCATATTTGCCGATGCGTTTCATGGCCTGGTATATGCTGGATGCAGCGGGGCGCGGCACGACTATCATGCCGCCCCCTCAGGCTGCTCATTCAGCAACTGGGAAATGCGCACATTCGCGCCATCCAATCGCTGCACCAGCAGCCGCAAAAAGGCGTGGTCAACCTGAAAGCGGCATCCCGCCGTCGCCCGCTCCAGAACATCCGGGTTAATTTCCATCAGTGTCACGTCCGATTCCGCCACCACATCGGTGGTGCGCATGAAATCGCGTTCGGACAGATGCGCCATTTCCCCGAAGCAGTCGCCCTTGTACAACGTGCTCAGCAACCGCCCTTGTTTGAGCACCTTGACCACGCCGTGACCCAGGATAAAAAATTCGCGCCCGTGATCACCCTCGCGCAGGATGGTTTCGCCATTGCGCACCTTGCGCCATGCGCCCAGCCGCAGCACTTCCCACAACTCAACATCGCTGAAATTCCGGAAAAATTCCAGCGCGCGCAGAATGTCGAATTTCTCCACATCATAAATTTCTGTCTGCGTAACCACGTTGTGGTTGAAGAAGCTCACCAGGTCGCGCGCAAATTCATCCCAGGTCTGGTAGCGCAGCGACAGATCCTTCTGCATCGCACGCTGCACGATCGCGCCCAGTTCGGACGATATTTCCGGGCGGAAAGTGCTGACAGGCTGCGCTTCAACATTCATGATTTGATAGATCAGACTGTAATTATTGCGCGCCTCGAATGGCAGCTTTCCGGTGAGCAGCTGAAACATCGTCACGCCCAGCGAATAGATATCGGTCTGATGCGTCAGCGACCGCTCATCGACCTGCTCCGGCGACATAAAGGCCGGTGAACCCACACCGCTCACCTGCGTGCTCTGCTGGTTCATCACCAACGCCGCACCGAAATCCGAAATCTTGATGTCGCTCACCCCGCACAACAGGATATTGGCCGGCTTGATGTCGCGATGTATCACCCCCTGGTATTGGGCGTATTCCAGCGCCTTGCAGCACTTGTAAATAATTTCTGCCACCGTGCCGAATGGCAGCAGATGAGCCACCTCGGTGTAATGCTCCAGCGTTTCCCCTGCTACATACTCCATCACCATGTAGTTAACATCCCCATCCATCACCGCATCAAACACCTTCACGATATGCGGATGGGACAACCTGCCGACCAGCGACGCCTCGGTCAGCAACAACTTGCGATGCGCCTTGGCCTGCGCGGGGTCGCGCAATTCGTCGAGCTTGAACAGCTTGAGTGCAACCTGCTGGTTGCTGAATGGATCCAGCGCGAGATACACCGCACTGGTTGCACCACTGCCGAGCTCCCTGATGATTTCGTACTTACCGATTTTATTCATGGGTAGCGTGCGCTGTGCGCACGATAGTGTTCTGGTTCGTGCGCATAGCGCACGCTACATGAGTGATGAATTCGTATTTTCCGATTTCATCAATTGAGGGTGTCTCTAAAAATAAATTGTGGCTATGCCGCCGCATATCGCCTTACATCAATTTCCACGCCTTTCGACGCTGCCATATCAGCTTGCTGTAGCAATGATCTCGTCACCTTGGCATCGTGATAAGCCTCTCCGCAGTTCTCGCATACCTCTGCCGGAACCTGTTTGAACATTACGGTGGTATCACCTCTTTCCAGCGTAATGCTGTCCACCCCTTTATGTGTATTGCCGTGTTTGCAAATTGGGCATTTCATAATTTATCTCCTGGTCGCAAGGTCTTGGCACCAGATTTTCTGGTCTGGTTCATAAACCAAGTATCAGAAAGCTGGGGTAAGGTGTGTCATTCGGGTAGCTTTCGATAATTGCGCCATTCTCTATGGCGTACTCTATCTCTTCTTCCGTGAGGCACCTTTCATGCATGCGCTTGATTGCGTGCTGCCTGTATATCAGCTTCATCTGATCCCCTTATTTGATTCAGTTTAAGCCGTTTCATGTGGCTTTAGCAATCAGCCGAAAATATCCGACGCATTGCGGCCAACGTGGGAACCTGCAGGCATTACAGGTATCATACTGACCATGAAAAATATGCTGTTCATCGCACTGTGCACCTCATCGCTGCTCTGCCACGCGGAAGGCCTGCCCGACCTCGGAGACATTTCACAGGCAACCGTGTCACCGCAACAGGAACGCCAGATCGGCGAGCAGAGCATGTTCGAGATCCGCGCCGACCGCAGCTATCTGGATGATGCGGAAATCAGCGACTACCTCAACCAGCTCGGCTACCAACTGGTAGCCAACAGCAGCGAACCGGGGCAGGAATTTGAATTCTTCGCCATCAACGACAACTCCATCAACGCCTTCGCGCTGCCCGGCGGCTTTGTCGGCGTAAACAGCGGCCTGATCCTGATCACGCAAAGCGAATCCGAACT
>Ga0315270_10001472_pt1 | contig 12505 bp, 13 predicted proteins | sample C1_bottom_MG_FD_204932 | JGI IMG/M metagenome (GOLD analysis project Ga0315270, IMG submission 204932) | Sediment microbial communities from Yellowstone Lake, YNP, Wyoming, USA - C1_bottom | ecosystem: Environmental > Aquatic > Freshwater > Lake > Sediment | place: USA: Wyoming | collected... | reverse complement strand
TGCTTTCCAGCAACAACATTCTTTCTCCTGCCCATGGCCGTCCGATCACTTCACCAACGCAGGACATGGTGCTTGGGCTTTACTTCCTCACCACAAAGCGCGGTGCGCAACTCGGTGATGACCGAGCCTTCTCTTCAGTCGCTGAAGCGTTGATGGCATTCGATCAGGGTTCACTTTCACTTCAAGCATCGATCAAGATTCGCCTTCCAGGTGGATCGGTGCCTCCTCGTGAGTGGAATGCTCCTGAGGACTGGAACCAAGGTGAGTCATTCACTTTGGAAACGACATTGGGTCGGGCGCTTTTCAACGAAGCGCTGCCAGCTGATTACCCATTCGTAGATATCGACGTCACCAAGAAGCAACTCGGACAGATCGTTAACGATCTAGCCGAGCGTTACCCGAAGGTAACGGTTGCTGGAACGCTGGATTCATTAAAGGAATCAGGGTTCTACTGGGCAACTCGCGCAGGTGTAACCATTGGTATTGAGGATGTTATTACGCCTCCGCGTAAGGCTGAGATTCTTAACGGATACGAAATCCGGGCGGACAAAGTTCAGTCACAGTACGAAAAGGGTCTGATCACCGATGACGAACGTCGTCAGGAATTGATCGAGATTTGGACGCAGGCCACCAGCGAAGTTGCTCGCGAGATGGAAGACAACTTCCCTCGTACCAACCCAGTCTGGATGATGGTCTACTCGGGTGCTCGTGGAAACATGATGCAGGTTCGTCAGATCGCCGGTATGCGTGGTCTGGTAGCTAACCCGAAGGGTGAAATTATCCCTCGTCCGATCAAGTCCAACTTCCGTGAGGGCTTGTCAGTACTTGAGTACTTCATCTCCACGCACGGTGCTCGTAAGGGTCTTGCAGATACTGCACTTCGTACTGCTGACTCTGGTTACTTGACCCGTCGTCTGGTCGACGTTTCGCAAGATGTAATCATTCGTGAAGAAGATTGCGGTAGCGATCGTGGATTGGTAATGCCAATTGCAGCCGAGATTGATGGCGTATGGACCAAGCTTGAGAACGTAGAGACTTCGGTCTACTCACGAACTCTGGCCGAAGATGTTGTCGTCGATGGCGTAACAATCGCTCCGATGGGAATTGATCTTGGTGACCTAGTTATTGACGCAGTTATTCTGGCTGGTGTTAATCAGGTCCGAGTCCGTTCGGTGCTCACTTGTGATGCCAAGATCGGTACTTGCGCTGCTTGCTACGGTCGCTCACTTGCTGCCGGAAAACGCGTCGATGTCGGTGAGGCTGTCGGAATCATTGCCGCTCAATCAATTGGTGAGCCAGGAACGCAGTTAACAATGCGTACCTTCCACACTGGTGGTATTGCCGGAGATGACATCACCCACGGTCTACCTCGTGTCGTCGAACTCTTCGAAGCACGTAAGCCAAAGGGTGTTGCCCAGATTGCTGAAGCAGCTGGCCGCATTCGCATTGAAGACACCGAGAAGGTTCGTAAGCTCATCATCACTCCTGATGATGGCAGCGAAGAAGTTGCCTACCCGGTTCCAAAGCGCCAGCGTCTACGCATCGCCGAAGGAGATCACGTCGTCGTCGGGCAGAAGTTGCTTTACGGTGCCGTTGATCCAAAGGAAGTCTTGCGAATTCTTGGACCACGCGCTGTTCAACAGCACTTGGTCGACGAAGTTCAAGAGGTCTACCGTTCCCAAGGTGTGGCAATCCACGACAAGCACATCGAAGTTATCGTTCGTCAGATGCTCAAGCGCGTTTCGGTCATTGAGTCAGGGGATGCAAATCTTCTGCAAGGTGACTTGATCGATCGGGCCATCTTCGAAACCGAGAACCGTCGAGTTGTTGCCGGTGGTGGCAGCCCAGCCTCTGGTCGTCCAGAACTCATGGGTATCACTAAGGCATCTCTTGCTACTGAGTCATGGCTGTCTGCCGCTTCCTTCCAGGAGACGACTCGAGTCCTTACCGATGCAGCCCTCCAAGCTAAGAGCGATCCGCTTCTTGGTCTCAAGGAGAACGTCATCATCGGAAAGCTCATCCCAGCCGGAACCGGATTGCCTCGATACCGCAACATTCGGGTTGAGCCAACCGAAGAGGCCAAGGCGGCCGTCTACTCGATGGGTGCTTACGACGAGTACGACTACAACTCGTTTGGTACCGGTTCGGGCGAAGCGATTCGTCTCGACGAGTTCGAGTTCGAGCGCTAAACCGCAAGTTATTAGTACGACCCGAAGGGGCGTTGGGCTTAGGCCTAGCGCCCCTTCGGTATTTTTGATTTCTTTCCGTCGAGCGGCGGGGTTGCTCACCTCGAGCGGCGCCTTGCCTCACCTCGAGTGGCGGGGTTGCTCACCTCGAGCGGCGCCTTGCCTCACCTCGAGTGGCGGGGTTGCTCACCTCGAGCGGCGCCTTGCCTCATGCCGAGCGGCGGGGTTGCCTCACCCGAGCCCTCCTCTGGCATGCTCATCTCTATGTCCATAGACGAATCGCCCGATCTTCGAGCGCTGCTGCTTGAAGTTTCTGAGGTAGCACAGAACGGCCTCACCTATGGCAAAGACCGCTACGACCTTGATCGCTACACCCGTCTGCGTGAAATCTCAGCGCATCTTCTTTCCGCGCACAGTGGCGTAGGGCGAGAAAGCATTGAGATATTTCTTGAATCTGATGTCGGTTACGTGACTCCAAAGATTGATCTCCGGGCTGCAGTCTTCAACGATGAGGGGAAAGTACTGCTCGTCGAGGAATCGGACGGCTTCACTCTGCCTGGTGGTTGGGCCGATCCAAGAGAAACCGCCTCAGAGGGGGCGATCCGTGAAACTCTCGAAGAAACTGGTTGGGCGATAGAAATATTGCGGCTTGGCGCGGTACTAGATAGCGATCGCCAAGGACACCCGGCGCCCCATCCATTCAGCATCTACAAGATCTTCTTTATTGCCAGACCGCTAACTTTTCATCCAGACGAGAACACGAATGAAACCGGCCCTCATGATTTCTTTGATGTTGATGCACTGCCCCAGCTTTCTTCGGGTCGGGTCAATGAGGATGAGATTCAGTTTCTTAAACGGATGTATGAGGATTCGAGCATCCCAGCAGTCTTTGATTGAACCCAAACGGAGGGAACCTCGCCGCTTGAGGTGAGCAACCCCGCCGCTCGGCGTGAGGGAAGCCGCCGCTGGGCATGAGGCAAGCCGCCGCTCGGCGTGAGGGGAGCCGCCGCTGGGCATGAGGCAAGCCGCCGCTCGGCGGTCTGTTCCCCTGTCCTTTCCGCGTCTTTACGGCGTGTCGGGCCCCGAATCCCGGGTTTTTGGGGGAGGCAGGAGTTCAATGCCACCGCGTTTTGACCTCGCTGGCTTTCCTCGGCTACGCTCACCCCTGCCTGGCAACTTATCGGGCCTTGGAGTTCTGCGTATTACGTAAGAAATCCCATAGTGCAAAGAAATTTGCGTTATGTCGTGGAGAGTGGGCGACACGCCCGACCACGTGGGTCGGAGAGGTCCAGTTAGGCAGTCAAGATCGATCCGAACGAGCGGAGTTTCAGTGCCAACGATCCAGCAGCTGGTCCGTAAGGGCCGTGCGGACAAAGTCTCGAAGACTAAGACCCCTGCGCTAAAGGGAAGCCCTCAGCGCCGTGGTGTCTGTACGCGCGTATACACAACTACCCCTAAGAAGCCGAACTCCGCGCTACGTAAAGTCGCTCGTGTTCGCCTAACAAGTGGCGTTGAAATTACCGCCTACATTCCGGGCGTTGGTCACAATCTCCAAGAGCACTCAATCGTGCTTGTCCGTGGTGGTCGTGTGAAGGACCTACCGGGTGTGCGTTACAAGATCATCCGTGGCTCCCTTGATACCCAAGGCGTCAAGAACCGTAAGCAGGCTCGTAGCCGCTACGGCGCTAAGAAGGAGAAGAAGTAATGCCACGTAAAGGCCCGGCGCCAAAATCGCCAGTCGTTGCAGACCCGGTATACAACTCACCGGTAGTTACTGCACTTGTAAACAAAGTGCTCCTTCACGGCAAGCGCTCCACTGCTGAAGCAATTGTCTACAGCGCATTGGAAGGTTGCCGTGAAAAGAACGGCGCCGATCCAGTAATCACACTTAAGCGTGCGCTTGATAACGTCAAGCCAGCTCTTGAAGTACGTAGCCGCCGTGTTGGTGGTGCCACTTACCAGGTGCCAATCGAAGTACGTGCCGGTCGCTCAACAACTCTCGCACTTCGTTGGCTCGTTAGCTTCTCCCGTCAACGTCGCGAGAAGTCAATGTCAGAGCGTTTGATGAATGAACTTCTAGATGCAAGTAATGGTCTTGGTGCATCAGTTAAGCGTCGTGAAGACACTCACAAAATGGCTGAGTCCAACAAAGCCTTCGCGCATTACCGCTGGTAACCGCTAGTAACCAAAGAATTTAAGAAGAGAGAGAACTCATCGTGGCAACAGATACCGCAATTGACCTGGCCAAGGTCCGCAACATTGGGATCATGGCGCATATCGACGCGGGCAAAACCACCACGACTGAGCGCATTCTTTTTTACACGGGTATCAACTACAAGATCGGTGAAGTCCACGAAGGCGCAGCCACGATGGACTGGATGGAGCAAGAGCAAGAGCGTGGAATCACGATCACCTCTGCTGCCACCACTTGTGAGTGGAAGAACCACCTCATCAACATCATTGACACTCCAGGTCACGTAGATTTCACCGTTGAAGTTGAACGTTCACTTCGCGTTCTTGATGGTGCTGTTGCGGTGTTCGACGGTGTTGCCGGTGTTGAGCCACAGTCCGAGACTGTGTGGCGCCAAGCTGACCGTTACCAAGTTCCACGTATCTGTTTCGTAAACAAGCTTGACCGCACCGGCGCAGATTTTGATATGTGCGTCGGAATGATTGTTTCCCGCCTTAATGCAACGCCGCTAGTTCTCCAGATTCCAATCGGATCTGAAGGAGATTTCATTGGTGTTGTTGATTTGATCGCGATGAAGGCCATGGTCTGGCCCGGCGAAACCAAAAAGGGCGATGACTATCTGATCGAAGAGATCCCAGCCGACCTTAAAGAGAAGGCTGATGCTGCTCGCTTCACCTTGCTCGAGACATTGGCTGAAGCTGATGACGCCATCATGGAGAAATACCTTGAGGGTGCCAATCTTTCAGAAGAAGAAATCATCGCTGGAATTCGCCGTGCAACTATCGCCGACAAACTAACCCCAGTTCTTTGTGGCTCTGCCTTTAAGAACAAGGGCGTTCAGCCAATGCTTGATGCAGTCACTCGTTACTTGCCTAGCCCATTGGATATCGACGCAATCGTCGGCCACAAGCCTGGACACGAAACAGTTGAGATGGAACGTCAACCAAGCAATGAGGAACCGTTCTCCGCGTTGGCGTTCAAAATCATGAGCGACCCACACCTAGGCAAGCTCACCTTCATCCGTATTTACTCTGGTCTTTTGGAGTCCGGTTCATTTGTTCTCAACAGTTCGAAGGACCGCAAAGAGCGCATTGGCAAGATTTACCAGATGCACGCCAACAAGCGTGAAGAGCGCGAAAGCGCTGGCGCCGGAATGATCGTCGCGGTAATGGGTCTTAAGGACACCACAACTGGCGAGACGCTCTGTGATCCAGCCAAGCCAATTCTTCTTGAGTCAATGAACTTCCCAGCCCCAGTTATCTCGGTGGCTATTGAGCCAAAGACCAAGAGCGACCAAGAAAAACTTGGTACTGCTATTCAACGTCTTGCAGAAGAAGACCCAACCTTCCAGGTTCACACCGACGAAGAAACCGGTCAGACGATCATTGCTGGCATGGGCGAGCTTCACCTTGAAATTCTGGTCGACCGGATGCGTCGCGAATTTAAAGTGGAAGCAAATGTCGGCAAGCCACAGGTTGCTTACCGCGAAACTATTCGTCGCGCAGTCGACCGTCACGACTACACGCACAAGAAGCAGACCGGTGGTTCTGGCCAGTTCGCAAAGGTTCAAATTGCGGTCGGTCCATTGCCATCTGATGCTGAAGGCACTTACGAGTTCGTGAACAAGGTCACCGGTGGACGTATTCCTCGTGAATACATTCCAGCTGTAGACCAAGGTGCTCAAGAGGGTATGCAATCAGGTCCTCTTGCTGGCTACCCGCTTACTGGTGTGCGTTACACCTTGCTCGACGGCGCTTACCACGACGTCGACTCATCTGAACTTGCCTTTAAGATCGCCGGCTTGATGGCCTTCAAAGAGGCAGTACGTCAAGCCGATCCGGCTCTCCTTGAGCCGGTCATGTTGGTCGAGGTCATTACCCCTGAAGACTTCATGGGCGATGTCATCGGCGATTTGAACTCGCGTCGTGGTCAAATTCAGGCCATGGACGAGCGGGCCGGTGCCCGGATCGTAAAAGCCCTTGTTCCGCTTTCAGAGATGTTCGGCTATGTCGGAGATCTTCGGAGTCGTACGCAAGGGCGTGCAAGTTACTCAATGCAGTTCGATTCGTATGCAGAAGTTCCTGCAAACGTTGCAAAGGACATCATCGCCAAAGTTCGTGGCGAGTAAGTCCAACCGAATTCCACCTGCATAACCAACGGCGTCAGACTAGAAAAACGGGAGGCCCCAAGTGGGTAAGGCGAAGTTCGAGCGGACGAAGCCGCACGTAAACATCGGCACTATCGGTCACATTGACCACGGCAAGACCACTCTTACCGCGGCGATTACCAAGGTGCTTCACGACAAGTTTCCTGATGTAAACCCCTTCACGCCTTTCGACCAGATCGACAAGGCTCCTGAAGAGCGTCAGCGTGGTATCACGATTTCGATCGCACACGTTGAATATCAGACCGAGAAGCGTCACTACGCACACGTTGACTGCCCAGGTCACGCTGACTACATCAAGAACATGATCACTGGTGCTGCTCAGATGGACGGTGCAATCCTCGTGGTTGCCGCAACTGATGGCCCAATGCCTCAGACTAAGGAGCACGTTCTCCTTGCCCGTCAGGTAGGTGTTCCTTACATCGTTGTTGCACTGAACAAGTCCGACATGGTTGATGATGAGGAAATCCTTGAGCTTGTAGAGATGGAAGTTCGTGAACTTCTTTCTTACTACGAGTTCCCTGGCGACGATCTGCCAGTAGTTCGCGTATCTGCGCTTAAGGCGCTTGAAGGCGATGCTCACTGGTCAGAGCAATTGATGAAGCTCATGGACGCGGTTGATGAATTCATTCCGCAGCCAGAACGCGACATCGACAAGCCTTTCCTTATGCCAGTTGAAGACGTCTTCACGATCACTGGTCGTGGCACCGTCGTCACCGGTCGTATCGAGCGCGGTATCGTCAAGGTCAACGAAGAAGTTGAAATCGTTGGTATTCACGAGAAGTCGACCAAGACCACCGTCACCGGTGTCGAAATGTTCCGTAAGCTCCTCGATGAAGGTCGTGCGGGCGAGAACGTTGGTCTATTGCTTCGTGGAACCAAGCGTGAAGAAGTTGAGCGCGGCCAGGTTGTTTGCAAAGCCGGTTCAATCACTCCGCACACGGACTTCGATGCCAACGTCTACATCCTTTCAAAGGATGAAGGTGGCCGTCACACGCCATTCTTTGACAACTACCGTCCACAGTTCTACTTCCGTACCACGGACGTAACCGGCGTCGTCACGTTGCCAGAAGGCACCGAGATGGTTATGCCTGGTGACAACACCGAGATGCGCGTAGCACTCATCCAGCCAATCGCCATGGAAGAAGGTCTACGTTTCGCAATCCGCGAAGGTGGACGCACCGTCGGCGCTGGCCGGGTTACCAAGATCCACGTTTAGTCGTACTACCGGTGGTGTGGGTTCGCCCACACCACCGGCACTAAAAATTTCAGCAACTTAAATAGCAGTTTCGATAGCAGCAGAGACGAGGAACCATGGCGGGACAAAAGATCCGCATCAGGCTCAAGGCTTATGACCACGAGGTGATCGACTCATCGGCGAAGAAGATCGTCGAGACGGTAGAGCGCACGGGGGCAAAAGTTGCAGGTCCCGTTCCGCTGCCCACCGAGAAGAACACTTACTGTGTGATTCGCTCTCCTCATAAGTACAAGGACAGTCGCGAACACTTTGAAATGCGCACCCACAAGCGCCTCATTGACATTCTTGACCCGACTCCAAAGACCGTTGACTCGCTTATGCGTCTCGATCTTCCAGCCGGTGTCGACATCGAGATCAAGCTCTAATCGGAGATATGTAGCCATGACAAAGACGATCAAGGGCTTGCTGGGCGAGAAGCTCGGTATGACTCAGGTCTTCGACGCCAATAACCGAATTGTTCCGGTTACCGTCGTAAAGGCCGGTCCGTGTGTTGTGACCCAAGTGCGCACTGAATCAAGCGATGGTTATGTCGCCGTTCAGCTCGCCTTCGGCGCGATCGACCCACGTAAGGTGACCAAGCCACTCACTGGACATTTCACAAAGGCTGGCGTAACTCCTCGCCGCCATGTTGTCGAACTTCGCACTGGCGATGCCGACCAATACACACTGGGTCAAGAAGTCGGTCCCGAGATTTTCGAAAGCGGACAGATCGTCGACGTGACTGGTACCAGCAAAGGTAAAGGTTTTGCTGGTGTTATGAAGCGTCACGGTTTCCACGGTGTTGGAGCCTCACACGGTTCGCATCGTAACCACCGTAAGCCAGGTTCAATTGGCGCTTGCGCTACACCTGGTCGTGTTTTCAAGGGGCTTCGGATGGCTGGGCGCATGGGTAACGAGCGGGTAACCACTCAGAACCTCACTGTGCACGCCGTCGATCTTGAAAAGGGATTGCTTCTTATCAAGGGTGCGATTCCTGGTAACACCGGAACCCTCGTATTCGTCAAGACCGCAGCGAAGGGAGCATAAGTTATGTCGCTCTCGTTAGACATCGTCGACGCCACCGGTAAGAAGAGTGGCACCATCGAGCTCCCAGCGGAGATCTTCGACGTACAAGTAAACATTCCACTTATGCACCAGGTAGTAGTTGCTCAGTTGGCAGCTGCTCGTCAAGGTACGCACAAGACCAAGAACCGTGGTGAAGTAAGCGGTGGTGGAAAGAAGCCTTTCAAGCAGAAGGGCACAGGCCGCGCCCGTCAGGGTTCGACTCGTTCACCAAACCAACGTCACGGTGGAGTTGCGCACGGACCAGTTCCTCGCGATTACTCACAGCGGACACCAAAGAAAATGATCGCAGCAGCACTTCGCGGTGCGCTTTCAGACCGCGCCCGTAATGGCCGCGTCCACGTGATCAACGCCATCGCAACCGATGCACCTTCAACCAAGGGCGCAATTGCTGCGGTAAGCCAATTTTCAAATGGTCGTCAACTGCTAGTTGTTCTTTCTCGCACTGATGACAATTCATGGCGCAGTCTTCGCAACGTCGACCGGATTCACCTACTCGTTCCTGACCAACTGAACACTTATGACGTGCTCGTGAGCGATGACGTGGTTTTCACCGAGTTGGCACTAAACGAATTCCTCGCTGGACCAACCCGCGGCAAGAGTGCTTCTGCTATCGGTCGCGCATCTGATGAGGAGATCTCGGCATGAGCGATCTACAGAAAGACCATCGCGACGTATTACTCTCACCGGTGGTCTCGGAGAAGTCCTACAGCTTGCTCGATGAGAACAAGTACACATTTTTGGTCGCACCAGATGCGAACAAGACTGAAATCAAGATCGCCGTCGAAAAGATTTTTGGCGTAAAAGTTCTTGATGTCAACACTATGAACCGTCAGGGCAAGCGCAAGCGCACCCGTACTGGTTTTGGAAAGCGCAAAGACACTAAGCGCGCCATCGTTTCAGTGGCTGCTGGTGACCGTATCGACATCTTCGGAGGACCTGTCTCCTAACGGAGATAGGGCCGAGATAGGACTCACATGGGTATCCGTAAGTACAAGCCAACTACACCGAGCCGACGCGGCTCGAGTGTTGCTGACTTTGTCGAAATCACTCGCACGACCCCGGAGAAGTCACTGGTTCGTCCGATCCACAGCAAGGGTGGTCGTAACGCATCAGGTCGCGTAACGGTCCGCCACCAAGGTGGCGGTCACAAGCGTGCTTACCGGCTCATCGACTTCCGTCGTAACGACAAGGATGGCGTGCCAGCGAAGGTCGCTCACATTGAGTACGACCCAAACCGCACAGCACGTATCGCCCTTCTTCACTACGCGGACGGCGAGAAGCGCTACATCATTGCGCCAAACAAGCTTGCTCAAGGCGACATGATTGAAAATGGTCCTCGCGCGGATATTAAGCCTGGCAATAACTTGCCATTGCGTAACATCCCGGTCGGTACCGTCATTCACGCGATTGAGTTGCGCCCTGGTGGTGGAGCAAAGATTGCCCGCTCTGCTGGCGCCAGTGTTCAGCTTGTTGCCAAAGAGGGTGCTTACGCTCAACTGCGGATGCCCTCCGGCGAAATTCGCAATGTCGATGTGCGTTGCCGAGCCACCATTGGTGAAGTTGGCAACGCGGAACAGTCCAACATCAACTGGGGTAAAGCAGGCCGGATGCGTTGGAAGGGCAAGCGCCCAACCGTACGTGGTGTTGCAATGAACCCAGTCGATCACCCACATGGTGGTGGTGAGGGTAAGACTTCCGGTGGACGTCACCCAGTTACTCCTTGGGGTCAGCCTGAAGGACGTACTCGTAAATCCAAGGCGAGCGACTCACTTATTGTCCGCCGTCGCAAGTCGAATAAGAAGCGGTAGGAGCAACATGCCACGCAGTCTTAAGAAGGGTCCCTTCGTAGATGGCCACCTTGCCAAAAAGGTGGATGGCCAGAACGACAAGGGAACAAAAAACGTCATCAAGACGTGGTCACGTCGCTCCATGATCGTTCCAACGATGCTGGGTCACACGATCGCGGTTCACGATGGTCGTAAGCACATCCCAGTATTTGTTACCGAATCAATGGTCGGTCACAAGCTCGGTGAATTCGCACCAACGCGCACCTTCAAGGGGCACGTGAAGGATGATCGGAAGGCAAAGCGTGGCTAAGAATGTAAAAGACGCCAAAGAGCAGAGCGCCGTACATAGTTCTCGCGCTTCGGTGCAAGATGTTCGGATCACTGCGCAAAAGGCGCGCCGTGTTGTTGACCTCATCCGTGGCATGAAGGCAGATGAAGCGTTATCAGTTCTCAAGTTCGCACCTCAAGCAGCTGGTGAGACGGTCTACAAGGTCGTTGCCTCTGCGGTTGCAAACGCAAAGAACATCCATGGTGTCCGCGATGCCTCTGAACTTTGGATCACTCAAGCTTTTGTTGATGAAGGAACCACTTTGAAGCGCTTCCGTCCACGCGCTCAGGGCCGTGCATTCAAGATTATGAAGCGGACCAGCCACATCACCGTGGTTGTCTCTGATGCCAAAGGAGGATCCCGCTAATGGGTCAAAAAGTTAACCCGTATGGCTTCCGCCTCGGTATCACCACCGAATTCAAATCTCGTTGGTATGCAGACAAGCTCTACAAGGATTACGTAAAAGAAGACGTTGCAATTCGTCGAATGATGAACAAGGGCATGGAGCGCGCCGGAATTTCACGAGTTGAAATTGAGCGCACCCGTGATCGTGTTCGCATTGACATTCACACCGCGCGCCCAGGCATCGTCATCGGTCGCCGTGGACAAGAGGCTGACCGAATCCGTGGCGACCTCGAAAAATTGACTGGCAAGCAAGTTCAGCTCAATATCTTGGAAGTTAAGAATCCTGAGATTGACGCGCAACTTGTTGCTCAAGGTGTTGCTGAACAACTTTCTTCTCGTGTCTCCTTCCGTCGGGCCATGCGTAAGTCCATGCAGACCGCACTTAAATCAGGTGCCAAGGGCATCCGTATTCAGTGCTCCGGTCGTTTGGGTGGCGCAGAAATGAGTCGAAGCGAGTTCTACCGCGAAGGCCGAGTTCCACTGCACACCCTTCGTGCCGATATTGATTACGGTTTCTACGAAGCCCGAACCACATTCGGTCGCATCGGAGTAAAGGTCTGGATTTACAAGGGCGACATCATCGGAAGTCGTACCGAACGTCAAGCCGCAGCCTTGGCTGCAGCACGTGCCCCTAAAGCGCCTCGCCCAGCCACAAAGAGCGCTCGCGCTCCACGCGGTGCGGTAACTGTAAAGCAGGCGCCAACCGCTGAAGGAACGGTGGCCTAGAGATGTTGATCCCTCGCCGCGTCAAGCACCGCAAGCAGCACCACCCGAGCCGCTCAGGTTCTTCCAAGGGTGGTACCACGGTGGCTTTTGGTGACTACGGTATTCAAGCTCTTGAGCGTGCATACGTAACTAACCGTCAAATTGAAGCTGCACGTATCGCCATGACTCGTCACATCAAGCGTGGTGGAAAGGTCTGGATCAATATTTACCCAGACCGGCCAATCACCAAGAAGCCAGCTGAAACCCGAATGGGTTCCGGTAAGGGTTCACCTGAGTGGTGGGTCGCGAACGTAAAGCCTGGCCGGGTCATGTTTGAACTATCTGGCGTTAGCGATGTCATTGCTCGTGAAGCAATGACCCGCGCAATCCACAAACTGCCAATTAAGTGCCGCATT
>Ga0315270_10001471_pt1 | contig 12515 bp, 11 predicted proteins | sample C1_bottom_MG_FD_204932 | JGI IMG/M metagenome (GOLD analysis project Ga0315270, IMG submission 204932) | Sediment microbial communities from Yellowstone Lake, YNP, Wyoming, USA - C1_bottom | ecosystem: Environmental > Aquatic > Freshwater > Lake > Sediment | place: USA: Wyoming | collected... | reverse complement strand
TATTAAGCATCACGCTGATCCTGTCTCCCACCTTGGCCTGACCGGGGGCTGCCCATGAAATCACCACCGGCTGTGCCACCGTATTCTGGGATGATTTATCAACCGCAGTCGATACGGCATTGCTGACCGGTTGACGAATATTCATAGCCGGTGTTTCGGGCGCCTTGGCAGAACCGCCAAAACCAACGCTTCCGTTGCCAAGCGACTTCATCGTCAAAGAAGTAGTTCGCAGGCTGGCTTCTGTGCCGGACCAATACTCAACTTCGCGTGCATCGGGAAATGCTTTCTTTCCCACAATACGCGGCGTGATGGACAGGATAATCTCCGTTTTACTTGTATTGCTGCCATTGTCCGAAAAGAGATGCCCCAGAATCGGCAACTGGCCAAGACCTGGCACTTTATTCGATGTTTTCCGGTCTTCATCGCTGATCAGGCCTGCCAGAACCTGTGTCTCACCGTCGCGCAGACGCAATACCGTGGAAGCATTGCGAGTACCGATCTGATAGGCCTGGGTTCCGGATATCGGATTATCAATCTGTTTAACGATGGAACTTACATCGAGATGCACCTTGATCGAGATATCGTTGTCGAGATGAATTTCGGGTTCGACCTCAAGTTTCATGCCCACATCCATATACTGAACGTTGCCGGTAACCACCGGCGTACCGGTGGAAACCGGAGTGACGGCATTTGTGATAACCGGCACGCGATCCCCAATCATGATTTTCGCCTTTTCGCGGTTACGCACACGTATGCGCGGACTCGCCAGCAAATTGGTCGTTCCATCCTGCAGCATCAGATTGAGCGTAGTCGCCAAAGCCGGACTGGTGACCAGATCGCTGCTATTCAGATTCTGCAACTGGTTAAGTGTCAGACCTGTGTTAGGCGTGGCACCCTGCGCTGTAAGGGTGAGCTTGGAAGGAAAATTAATGCCTATCTGGGAGAGTCGGGTACGGTTCACTTCCAGTACTTCAACTTCCAGCATGACTTCGGGATCTGCGATATCCTGGTCATTGATCATTTTTTCAGCCAGCCGTATGGCCTCGGGGGTATCGCGCATAACAATGGAGTTAGTCTTTTCATTGACCAGAATATCCTTGGTTTTGAGCAGCGTTTTAACCATATTCATCACCTGTTTTGGATCTGAATTGGTGAGATGAAAACTGCGAATTTTAAGGTCCTGATAGTCCTTGAGTTTGGCCGGAGTATTGGGATAAACAAACACCGTATTGTCACTGATGATTTTTTTCTCCAGCTGGCTTTGCAGCAGGATCAGATCGATCGCATCCTCTATCGAGACATCCTTGACGAAAATCGACGTTTTGATATCGGCCTTTACATCTTTGTCCAGCAGGACATTAATGCCGCTGGTGCGGGACAAGGCTTCAAATACCATTTTCAGGTTTGCATCCCGAAACTGCAACGTTACAGGCTTTTTAAACTTGCCTTGTAAAGCGGGCTCGGCCAACAAAATTTTTGCGGCCTGTTCATCTATCTGGCGCTGCAGTAATATCGCCTGGTTATTATTCGGATTCTCGATGAACACGGGCTTAAGCACAGTCTGCGCACTATCATAATCACCTTTCTTCAAATACACCGCTGCCTCGGCGATTATGCCAAGGTGTCGCTTATCCATTTCCAGCGCGGCGAGGCCGTCTTTGGCGGCATTGTTGTTTTGGTCAATGCGCAGTATGCCTTCATAAATGGACTGGGCAGCAGCATAATGTTCCTGGGCGCGTTCGCTACTCGCATTATTCAGCATACGCCCAACAATCAGTTCACGATTGCGTACCAGTGCGGATCGAAAAGCAAGGTTGTCGGGATCCGCTTTGCTCGCTGCAGCGAGTTTTGCCAGTCCCTCTTCGTTGCGCCCTTCTTCCAGGAGCGTCAGGCCTTCGTTGTGCAAACGCTGTCCCGCACAACCCACAAGTATCGCCGCCACTGCTGCAAGTAATGTGACCCGGTATTTGAACTTGAAATTTAAACGCATGATGTTCCACTCTCCCTGGATATCAAATTCATAAAGAATTGCCTGTGTTTATTGACTGTTTAATATTAAGTGGCAAGTAAGTGATTTCCACCGAACCCCGCTCAACGTGATCGATGCGATAAGTGTTTTCAATTACATCGCCTACCGAAACGGTAAAAACCTGATCACCCTTGATCAACATAACGATGGTCTTGGAAGATTCCTCGTACAACCCCAGAAATGTAAACGGCACCGTAGGTGCTGTGGGTACTGGAGGTGGTGCGGGCGGAGGGGGGGGAGGCGGTGGCGGCGGGACATACCACGATGTAGAACCAAATGCGTTGCCGTTTTTACCCTGCTTGATCTGTTGCTTCGGCTGAGGGTGTAAACGTTCAAGTTCGACACGAGACTCATCCGGTGAATGTTGCACATTAGGCTTGGTGCGAACAGATGTTGCCCTGCCTGTTTGTGTCAATTTGCTCTGCGGCGCTTTCAGTGTGTCCAGACCTTCATCGGCAGCTAAGGCGTTGACGATAGTCAAAAGTGCAACGCCAATGAATACACACTTGAGCAATAGCAGGTCGTGCAGCTTCATAGCGCCTGCTCCAGATAAAGCACCAGCTTGATCTTGGCTTCCACATTCGCATCTGCAACCTTCTGTCGCTCAAACTGCACGTTCTCCAGCGCAACGACCGGTAGCACAACGGGTAAATCTGTCAGAAATTTGCGTATCTGTGGAAACTCGCCCTTCACCCGCAAAGTCATCGAATATCGCACCAGTTTCCCTACAATGTCGCGAGTCACTTTGTACTCGCCATCATTCAGGCTGAGTCCGTTGTTTGCAGCCAAAGCCATCAATTTTTCCAGCCACTGCGGTGAACTTTCTTCGGCTGGAAATTTCTGATAATACTCGGTGAGCTGCTCTTCCAGACTCAGTTCCGTTCCATTGGCCGATTTGCCGCCCAAGGCAAACTGTTCATTCAGCATGGCAATACTTTCATGCGCCATGTCCAACCGTGCCTGTTCAGGGCGAATGGTGGAGAAATAAAACGCCGGACACATAGCCAATATGCCAATCGCCACTACACCGGGCCAATCCAGGCGGCGCAGCCAATAACGCGAGGTCCAGCGTATACGATTCCATGAAGGCATTTCGTAGGAAGCGCCAGCACGGGAGCGAATATACTGTTGCAGTCTGTCCACTAAGCGTTTCATAACCCGGCCTTCCATATGGCCTGCAATACAAAGCGCACGGGCTTTTCCGGGTCCTGCAACTGGACATGATGACTTTGCAGATAGACAGTACCAAACACCTGATGGTTTTCCAGCCTCTTGATGTAATCAAGCATCGCCTCGATATTTTTTGCCTCTCCGGTGATCTTGACCTGGCGCTTTTCCGTGTCAGGCTCCAGTCCCAGTAGCGCCACATTTTTAGTGCCTGCTGACTCTATCGTCTGAAACAGACCTCCCCACGGCAGACTCAACTGACGCAATACTTCATTGGCGCGTTTTACCTCCTTCGCCATCCCCTCGCTCGATCGTCCTCCCGGATAGTGTTTTTTCGCGGCGCGTTCAATCTTCTCCACTCTTGTTTCCAGCAGCGCAGTCTGTGTGCTCAAATTGTGGAAATGGATCACCGTTGTTAGCAGTAAGGTTAGCGCCAGAAACAGCAATATCCCGCCCTCCCAGGGAAACGGCTTCATACCGCTCTGATAATCTAGTTGAAGTTCGGACATCATAGTCACCCGCTCATGGCCATGGCAAAACGTCCTTCATACTCCTGAACAAGGGCGGGATGTACTACCGGGATTAAATTATGAATTTGCCAGCGTCCGCTCATTGACAAGGCTGCAGTTGCTAACTCTGGTGCCCACAGAAAAACCGCATTGGTTTCCACATTGTGTTCCGTCAAATAAGATTCACGCTCCAACACCTGCGACAAGGTATCGCGCCAGTCATCGCCCACTCTGATGGTGCGTACACTGCTCCAATTGCCATTCTGCAATAAGGCCAGACATAAACAACCTGACTCATACAGTGCGAACCAAGCATTCACATCCTTCAAATCAGCACGACAATTGTTGTATGCGGCCATCAGTCCTGGCTTGATCGATTTGATCGATATGCCATTGCGCCCAAATATATCCCGCAAACCATTCAGCAAACGTCTATCCACAGCACTGGTCAACAGCGGCTGCTCTGCCCGGTTCGGACTCAGACGCAAATCCCATTGCTCGGCGTCTGCGCCATATAGCTGTTTGAAACAGTGACGGGCATAAGCTTCTTCTTCGGCTGCACTGTTCAGTGCCTCGCTCCACGGCACCAGGGTATACCGTACAAAATGGTTGGACAGCGTTATCCTCGCCACCGTCTTGCGCGCAATTAATTGCGGCAACGCATTTTCAACGGCCTTGATCGCCGCCTCCCAAGGCAACTCACCATCAGCTGCAGGAACGCAATCCACAACGCTTTTCGCCTCAATGCGCCGTATCCGTCCCCACCAGGTCAGCGTCCAGCCAAAGCGCACCAGGACAACCTGGTCGGGCGCCAATACCACGCTTAATTCATCACACCACAAAGGTAACACGGTTAATCTCCTGTAGTGTTGTTTCGCCCCGGCTGACCATATCAACCGCGATCTCACGCAGAAAGCGCGTGCCGTTGCGTTGTGCTTCCTCGCGAATCAGACGGGTAGGTGTGCGCGAAATAATAAATTCCCGAATCTGATCGGTCAGCACAAGGATCTCGCCTATTGCTTTGCGCCCTTTATATCCGGTACCGCGACACTGGCCACAACCCAGGCCGCTACGAAAATTCATGCCGACTGCCTCGTGCGGCTTGATGCCAGAATCGGCAAGTAATTGTTCGTCAGGTTTGTATTCCACTGCACAATGGGGACAGTTCACGCGCACTAGCCGCTGCGCCATAACACCATTGAGGGCAGATACAAAACTGTAGGGATCGACCCCCATGTGTGTAAAGCGACCCAGTACGTCAAACACGTTATTCGCATGTACGGTGGTGAACACAAGGTGACCGGTTAATGCGGATTGCACAGCGATTTGTGCCGTCTCGGGATCGCGAATCTCGCCCACCATTATTTTGTCCGGATCGTGACGCAAGATGGAACGCAGGCCGCGTTCAAAGGTCAGCCCTTTTTTTTCGTTCACAGGAATTTGCACGACCCCCGGCAATTGATACTCGACCGGATCCTCTATCGTGATAATTTTGTCATGGCCGTTGTTGATTTCCGAGATTGCCGCATAGAGCGTAGTCGTCTTGCCGCTACCGGTAGGCCCGGTCACCAGAAACATGCCGTAGGGCACGCTGGAAAGACGGCGCAATACCGCAATGGACTCATTGTCAAACCCCAGGTAAGCGAGGCTCAGGCCTTTGATCTGGTCTGTCAGCGTCTGCTTGTCCAGAATACGCAACACCGCATCTTCACCGAAGATGCTGGGCATGACGGACACGCGAAAATCCACCTCATGCCCACGCATCGTCACTTTGAAGCGGCCATCCTGCGGCACGCGCCGTTCAGAAATGTCCAGCTCCGACATCACCTTGATGCGGGAAATGACCTGCTCTGCCACCTCCAGCCCTGCTATCGAGCCCACTGTGGTAAGCACACCGTCAATACGGTATTTGATACTCAAACCCGATGGGCCGGTTTCCAGATGGATATCGCTGGCACCAATTTTCAGTGCATCATAAACTGTCGAGTTCACCAGCTTTACGACCGGGCTAGTGTCTTCGCTGATGGTTTTGAACGACAGCTCATCGCCACCTGTTCTGGCCGAGACAAGCACATCACTCACCGGCAGCAGACTGTCCATCGCATGCAAGGTTTCTTCATGACGCGACAGACAGGCAGCCACATCGGTGCGATGCGTAAGACCCCATGCAAAAGCCAAAGTAATACGCTGTTCCGCCCACCCTTGCATGCTGATATCGAAAGGGTCGCTCATCACCAGAATTAAACGCCCGTCTTCTTCACGCAATGCAATGCATTCGCGCTCAACTGCTTCCGCATAGGGCAGAACATCAAAAGCAGGTGTCAGACGATGCAGGTCGCTCATCTCCAGCACCTCGTAGTGCAGGGTGTCGGCCAGCGCCCGGGTGAATGCCGCGGCATCCAGTCCCGATTCTTCTTCCAGCACCTCCACCAGCCGGCGCTTAAGCCGCAGTGCCGATGCCCGTGCCGAACGTACCTGCTCAGGGCTGAAAACTGTGGCTTTTGTTGTTGCAATTGGCTCGGCGAAATTCATTGAATACTCCCTGCCAGTTCAAAGATGGGGAAATACATGAGCACGACAATGCCTCCGATGAGCAGGCCAATAAAAACCATCAACAGAGGTTCAAATAGCTTGGTAAAACGCTCCACCCAACGCGCCATTTCCTCTTCATAGAAACTTGCAATGCGCTCCATCATTTCGCCCATTTTTCCGGTACGTTCCCCGACACGCAGCATGCGAAGTGCCACCGGTGTGGTCAGTCCGTTTCGTTCCATTGATTGAGATATGGACTGGCCTTCGCGTATGCTCGCAGCAGCCAGTTCCAGTTGATCGCGCAGTGACATTTGCAGCAAATCCGCAACCATTTTTAGCGCAGTCACCACCGGCATTCCGCCGCGCAATAACATGCCCAAAGAACGATAAAAGCGTGCCAGTTGATACAGATGAAGTCGAGGCCCAATAGTGGGCAACCGCCAGATTGCATGCGTCAGCCATTGTTTGAAAGACGTCCGGGTAACCAGATAAATCAGCGACGCGATCAACAACACAATGCCTATCATCAAACCATCGCTGTGATCGCTGATCAATTGACCCCAGCCAATCAGCATCCGCGACATAAACGGCAGATCTCCGCCGATATCGGCATAGATATGACTAAAGCGCGGCACCACATATAACATCAAAAATATCATTACCAGCCCACCGACGCCGGCCAGCAACACTGGATAGATGGACGCGCTGACCACCTTCTGTCTGATACCATCCATTTGCAATTGGTAAGTAACATAGCGTGCCAGCGCTTCCGACAGCGCCCCCGTCTTCTCACTCGCGCGCACAGCTGCCACATACAGCGGCGGAAAATCAGCCTCGGACTGCTGCAACCCGTAAGACAAGGGGTGACCTTCGTAAAGGCACTCAACAATTTGTTTTAGTGTGTTTTTTACCCCGGGCCGGAGTTCTTTTTCGGCCAGTGTCTCCAGCGCTTCAACCAGCGCCAGGCCGGCGTCCAGCAATGCCAGCAATTCCTGGCTGAACAGTACCAGCGGGAATTTCGTCTTGCGCGGCTTACTCCAGACAATCAGGGATTGTTTTGCTTTGATCGCAATAACCGTATAACCCTGCGCCACTGCTTGAGCGGTGGCATCATTGGCATCGGCAGCATTCAGTATTAACGCTGTCGGGCCTCCGCTGCCACGCAGAGCTTTCACCTCATAGCGCATCGCAACTCCTGACCCCGTATTGCGATAAAACCGATTTTATAGCCAGCGGCGCCTTACCAGTTCGTAACATCGGCTGCCTCTCCTTCTCCCCCCATTTGCCCGTCTTTGCCGTAAGACAGGAGATCAAATTCGCTATGTTCACCCGGGATCTTGTATACATAGGGATTTCCCCATGGGTCCATGGGAACGCTTTTCTTCAAATAGGGACCATCCCATTTCGATTCACTGGCGGGTCGGGTAACCAGCGCGGGCAAACCATCTTCCATCGAAGGATAATGCCCGGTATCCAGACGATATTGATCCAGCGATTTTTCCAGCGAATCAATTTGCGCCTTGGCCAGCTTGATTTCAGACTTACCTATCTGAGAAAAATATTTCGGCCCCACATAACCGGCAAGCAAACCGATAATGACCATCACCACCAATAACTCCAGAAGAGTAAAGCCCTTTACAGGCAGTACCAAAAACGCTGTACGTGTACGTGCGAAACTACGCGATACAACATCAATTTTTGGCATTCTCATATTTTTAAAGTGAATTTTCATATCGAATCGCATTATCCTTGATAGGCGTAAACTATCTCTGGGCGGAGAACAGTATTTATTTGTACACTAAAGGGTGTATTTTCATATAAGGTAAATCCTGTAGGCATGTGCCCCAAAAAAGCAATATGGGCAGAAATTATTCTTTCACGCAGGCATTGTTAACGCTTGCCCTTGATTAGTTCTCGCGCCAACTTAAGTTCATCTGCAGGAAATTACGCTGAACACGATATTTCTGTTATACAAAACTACCCCTATAAAAACGATTAGTTACCCCAAGACTTTTAAATCCGCAGCATTTAGCATCCCAATCACTCGACAGGGGGCAATATCAATTTTCATGGGGGATACTTGCTTGATGCAGGAACTATGAAACGTGAATAACGTGAACTATTAGCCGCATGGCCAGGAAACATAAATACGCGTACCCTGACCAGGCGCTGAGTTAATACAATAAGCTCCGCCGGAAAGAATTGCGCGCTCTTTCATACTGATCAATCCAAAACCGCCGGATAGAGAGAAACTCTTACTTCTCTCGGCAGACTTAAAGCCATGGCCATTATCCTCAATAGAGAGCAGCAGCACGTTATTGTCCTCTATCAGGCTTACCCGTATATGATCGGCGTTAGCGTGCTTGACAATATTACTGAATGACTCCTGCAGGATGCGGAATATGGTTATCTTGATTAGCGCAGGAATTTGGTGTTCCATAACCAGGAGGTTTTTTTCGATTTTTATGTTTTTACAGCCGTGTCCAAACTCACGGAAGAACCATGACATGGTCGCAAGAATACCGAGATCATCAATCATGGGAGGGCGCAGATCCATAGCAACCCGGCGTAACTCACTGAATGCGGCCTGCACCTTTTGTCTCTGCCGCTCGAGCGATTCTCTGGCATGACTGGATGAATTTTCATCCAGTAAAGTGGCACATTCTTCCAGTCCCAGTCTGATCAATGTCAAAGATTGCCCGAGTCCGTCATGCAAGTCTTTGGCAATGCGCTGCCGTTCGCGCTCCTGAATCATCAGGGTCTGGGCCGACAAATTGCGCCGCTCCGGATGAGGAGCACTTACTGGCCCTGTCGTAGCCATACTTGCACACTCTAACTCATGCTCACCAACATGAAATATTTGGTTTGCACTACCCCCGTTCATAGACATTGCCATTTTAGCCCCTTCGCTATTTATATATAGCGCTCTCAAAATTAGCAGTCCTTGCTTTCAAGTAGGAATGTCCTTCTTGGCATAAACCAGCAAGTATCCGATAATACAAAAAAAATTTTCAGACTTCCTATCGTTAACTATTTAGCCAATTAAAACCGAAATTTAAACCAGCTTAAAGTTTAACATTTAGCTTATTTAACTTCCTGCTACCCGCATTTATGTAATTCCGATATTTCAAACTATTTATTTTTGTTTTTATGGCAATTTCTGCTGGACAAAATATACTTACGGACTAAATACTTAACATGAGCGGAAAATACTTTTCATCTAGGTGATTTACCCCATGACTATTACTCAAAATATAGTACAAATGTCACGATTTAGAGTTAGACTACCCGCTTAAAAAGGACTAGATAATTAGGCAAAATGAAGGTCAATAGGAAGATATGTCATTAATAAACAAGCATATATTTTACAAAGCCACAACTACCCCACCAATTCCTAACGGGTCAGTCGATGTACGGATGATCGCAGCAATCAGGTGTATTCTGGCCATCTCAGGTTTGGTTATTGTATATGTCGATCCCACGCAACCTGCTATTTTTTCTGCATTGACATACACCTCTTTGCTTATTTATGGCCTGTGGAGCTGCGTACTGGCGATTATGGCCTTTCGTCGTGACCCTTCCTCCCCGCCACCTCGCGACACTCACTGGGGAGACTTGTTGATTTGTGCATATCTGGTCACCTTGACGCAGGGAACGCATAGCCTGTTTTTTACATTCTTTTTATTCGCAATCCTGTCAGCTTCGTTTTCAAGGGGCATCCAGGAAGGGTTGCTGGTGACGGGCGCATCTGTCATTTTGTTTATCATGGCCAGCCTGTGGTTTGAACCTGGCGCAAAATTCGGTTTCGACCAGTCGTTAGTACGCCCTATTTATCTGCTTACCCTTGGCTATATGATTTCCTATTGGGGTGGCCACGAAATAACCCAACGCCGCCGTATGAAGATATTGCAAGAGGTTAGCAATCAATTAAACCAGCGTCTTGGTTACGACCATGCAATCAGAGTCAACCTGGAGCGGATACTGAATTTTTATGATGCAAAGGCATGCATACTCGTCCTGAAGCGCCCGACTAACCCACCAATCTATCGTTCCTACTACATATCGCACTACCAACCTGACCTGTCAACACCAGATAATTCAATTGATACCCAAACCGTCAGACAGGACTTAACTAATCCAAATTCAATAGATGACAAGAGTTCACCAATACTTTTGCACTTGCCTGAAACACTCTCAACCCGCTTTGAAGTGACCCCTGCGTGGTGGAAAAAATTTGTACTCAGCACACCTCAACCTCCGTCAGACTCGCCTTTGGGAGAGGAATTACGTTTGCTTGCAAAGCTGCTTGATACCGAATGTTTTCTGACCGTTCCATATAACCAGCATGATGGTTCTATTGGCCGCATTTTTCTTATCCCTAAAAAATATAAATTTACGCAATCCGATGTCGAATTTATTGGACAATTGCTCAAATCGGTTTCACATGTTGTCGAAAATATACAACTCATGGATGAGCTTGTTTCATCATCAGCGAAACATGAGCGTTTCAAAATTTCACTCGACATACATGACACTACCATTCAACCTTATATCGGACTCAAGCTCGGTCTGGATGCACTTAACAGACAAGCCGGTATGGATAACCCGCTGAGCAAAGATATCAGTGAACTTCTATGTATGACAGAAGCAACCATAAGTGACTTGCGTCGTTACGTGACTAACCTCCGTGAAGATCAGGTTCTGACCAGAGATTCGCTTATTTCTTCCATTCAGGAGCAGGCCGACCACTTCAAACGTTTTTATGGAATTGACGTAAAAGTTAAATGTGATACTGAAATTCGTTTGAATACACGCCTAGCCTTCGCGGTATTGCAGATTTTTTCAGAAGGACTCAGCAATATTTTGCGCCACACAAAAACCAAGCGGGCTTATATATCGGTAAACAGTGAAAATAACAATTTGCTGCTTGAGATAGCGAATGAATCAATTGACGGAACCAACTCCAAAATGGAATTTATTCCACGCTCAATCAACGCGCGGGCCCTTTCGCTCGGAGGAGCAAGCTTTGTGAAATTCGATTCTAATGGGTATACTGTCGTCCATATCAGTATTCCGTTATAACAACTCTTATGCAACAAGCGAAATGAATATACCCGCTAATCCAATCAAAATTTTGCTAATCGACGACCACCGCAGCGTTCTATGGGGATTGGAAAAATTGATTGACAGCGAAAAACCAAAAATGAAAGTAATTGGAACCGCGACTAACTCTGCCGAAGCCATGAACTTGCTGGCAACGATCTCGCCGGATGTAATCCTTACTGATCTTGATCTCAACGGTGAAAGTGCCGTCACCATCATTCCCAGCCTGATTAAAAAGTCCATGGCAAAAGTATTGGTGCTGACCGGCTCACGCGACCTTTCTCTGCGCGACAGCGCAATGATTGCCGGGGCCAGAGGTGTTGTTGAAAAAAGTGATACTGCTGAAACGATCCTTAAAGCCATTGAAATCGTTCACCAGGGAGAAATATGGATCGACCGCTCAACGACGAGCAGAATTTTCAATGAATTATCGCGCAAAAAGAATAACGAACCAGAAGATCCTGAACAACGCAAAATAGCCACGCTCACCCGCAAGGAGCGCTTAACCACAGCCGAATTCGCCAACGATGCAGCTGCCAACACCAAAACCATCGCAGCCCGCTTATGTATCAGCGAAAATACGCTTCGCAATCACCTGACTTCTATCTACGCCAAACTCGAACTCTCAAGCCGGCTTGAACTATTTGTTTATGCCAATAAACATGGCATAAACAAGGTAGAAGAATAGAATTACTCGCTTTTGGTCTGATGTTGCCCCTCCAAATTAGCGCAATCCACCCACAAAACAATTAAAGTAATCAATCCTGCCGCCGATGTTATTGATGACATGGAGGCAATCATGGACTTGATAGGCAACATCAGATCGATACAAAACAGACTTAGCGGTCATAACCCCAGCAAGGGACAAGGCAAGCCAGTGCCCAAAAAGACCCAGCCTGACTCTGCGCATGATCAACCCGATCAAACAAATACCGATCACTCGCCCGCCGAACCACTTGTCACACAGCTAGGCCGCAACATAGACACCACGGCGTAGAAAAATCTTCCTGTTTGATTAACAGAAAAAGAAAATGGGCTAGATCATTTCTGACCTAACCCATTGAAATACTGGTGCGCCCGGAGCGATTCGAACGCCCTACCCCTTGGTTCGTAGATAGGTGAGTAGTTGTATCAGCATGTTTCGCCAACTCCAAACTGTTTGTATAAGTTTATGT
>Ga0315270_10001469_pt1 | contig 12526 bp, 8 predicted proteins | sample C1_bottom_MG_FD_204932 | JGI IMG/M metagenome (GOLD analysis project Ga0315270, IMG submission 204932) | Sediment microbial communities from Yellowstone Lake, YNP, Wyoming, USA - C1_bottom | ecosystem: Environmental > Aquatic > Freshwater > Lake > Sediment | place: USA: Wyoming | collected... | reverse complement strand
GTCGGCGCACCGTGCGTGGCCCAGCGGGTGTGGCCGAGGCCGGTGTGAGTGTCCGCGCCGATCTGCTCCTCCACCGCTTTTTCCAAGTTGATCAGCTTGCCTGCCGCCCGGAAGCGCACCAGTCTGCCGTCCTGCTGGCAGACCAGACCGGCGGAGTCATAGCCCCGGTATTCCAGACGGCGCAAACCTTCCAGCAGCACCGGAATCACCTTCCGGCTGCCGGTGTAGCCAACTATTCCGCACATGATGACCTCTCTGCGATAATCGTGTTGTCAGCGCCGGGACGCTCTTGCCCGGCAGATGCAGGAAATAGTAGCATATATCCCTTGTAAAAAACACTGAAAAGTGGGTTATGCTGCCGCCGCTGTTTCGGTGGTGGCAAGAAGGCAAGTGACGAATTACTGGAAATTGCCGGTGAAGGAATATATGGCTGCCGTAAACAGCAAATTCCTCCACATTTATGGAGGAATGCGCCTACTGGTTGGGCGTAGCTGAAACTCATCGGTAAGGGTGATTCCCTCAACTTCCTGCCAGTGGCAATCCTGGCTGGTATTACCATGCTGTGGCTATGCGTTGTTTTCTATTCGACCTGATAATACCGCTGCCCAGCGCAGGCTCGGCAGATGATTTCGCGGTTGCGTTCTACCTCGCGGCAGTCCTGCACATAATCGCCGCACTGAACACACTGCACCCGGCGCAGCGGGCGGCCTGGTAAATCACATTCCGGGATAGTCACCGTGACGGCCTGTACTGTAAACAGCTCTTCCTCTGGCATGATTCGGTAGGCTTCTAACTGCCGCTGATACTTATCCGCCAACTCTGGGCAGTATTTGGCAGACAGTGCCCGCGCCTCTTCCCTAGCTGTGACTCGCACGGCCTGGCCGCTCTTCAGGTTGACAAAAGTGGCGGCCATGATGCCAAAGTCCAGCCAGCGCAGGGAACGCTTACCCAAGCTACACCCGGTCACGGACTGAATCGCATCTGTCGCGCAGCGGTCGATCTCGACCAGGACATAGAGCTTCTTCCGATCTGCACCCTTGGGATCATCAATGCCAATGTGCCGAAGGCCAAGTAAGGCCATCCGCACCCCAATCACCTGTCCAGCGCAAAGATGACCATGAATCTTGGCGGAAACCTCCAGCAGCTCTGCGAACGATTCCATTAGCCCTTGACCGTCGCCGACAGGCTGTGCGAGATGGAGTTGAAGAGCTCCATGCAGAACCGGCAGCTCTCACAGCGGTTGTTGCAAACCGAGAGCATGTTGGCGAAATCAAAGGAGAGACCGTTGTTGTCAACATATAGCTCTGAGGCCAGCCAATGCGAGGAATCGAGCAGCTCCAGCAAATTGTCCTTCCAGCTTCGGTTGATGTAGGCGGTAATGATCCGCTGTAGCATGGTACTGTCTAGATTGCGGCCACTGATCTTAATGATATCGACATCGTACAGATAGGAATCCACATCCTCTGGCCGGATGAAGGGCGATTGGAGGATGCGGTAGGGTTGCTTTCTCAGAAGCTGCATACAGCCAAGCAGGGCATTGATTTCCTGGCTGCTGCTGCCTTCCGTGCAGTTGTCCAAGGCAATGTAGGCATCATGAGAAGAACGATATGGACAGTACGGCAGGCAGCCCTCATTCCCTACTAACTCCAGCTTCAGATCAGCCAACCCTTCCCGACACCAACGAGCGATCTCAGTCAACTTGCTCAGATTGCGGTTCAGGGAGCGGTCGAGTACGATCTTATTTGGCTGGCGAAAGCGAGTCTCACCGATATACGCCAGATGTGCGTCAATCTTGCCCTGGGAATCAAGCATAGTGTTGATGCCAGGCACCGCCTCCAGCACGGCTGCCAGCTCCGGGGCCTCATTGGACAGCCGCTGGAGCAAGTAGTGGTCGCAGTAGATGATGCCGTCGATAACCTGGCGTTCAGCGCAGACTGTCAACGCAAAGATCAGAGCATCGAGCTGATGTTTGTCAGTGAGGAGTTCTGGGCCGTAGAAGCGGCTGTTGAGCAAGGCGTAGCGTTTGGGAATGGTGGTCTGCGCAAGCAAAGCAGCGAGTTCTTCAACGCTCTCCACAGTCTGGGAATGCGCCCGACTGTCCAGGCGTTGCGCACCAGGCAGACTGAAATGAACACTGTCGATGTGACCGTTGCTGCTGTTGAGAAACTCAAGATAGGCTTCTTCAGGAAGAAAAGGTACATCAAGGAAAGGTGTCATGATTCGGTCGTGTTGATGATTGTTGAGGCTGCTGCTGATCACATCGTTTGCGGAACAGATCGTTAACCCGCAGGCCGTCCGGCAGAGGTGCAAGCACTGGTGCGACCACACAGCCTGGATTGGCCCGGCGGACTTCAGTACCGTCAGCAGCGGTCATAGCCAGCACCGTGCAGAGTGTCGGCTCCAACTGACGGCCAAGGTATTCAATCCGGTCGCCAAGCAGAAGCACATTGCGGGTTTCCAGAAGGAACGGCTCAGTGCCGCGCACGATGCCAACCGGAGCGAACGGCTGAATCTCCCTCATTCTATCATAAAGCATAGCCGTAGATGAAGGGCTGGTTGTAAAAAAGTTTTCCGTCTGCCCTCTGGTGCCTACCTTGGCTATTTCCTCATGAAAAGCAGGTGGTAAGATGATGTCCTCCCAGGCCGCACCTGCCTCGCGCCGCTCTTGAATATAATCAAGGGCCGCCCGATAGACCCTCACCACAGCCCCAACATAGCCGACCGACTTCATCCGGCCCTCAATCTTGACCGAATCCACGCCAGCAGCAGCCAGCTCTGGCAACCGCGCCAGTAAACAGAGATCGCGGGAATTGAAGATGTAGGTGCCGCGCGCATCCTCCTCTACTGGAAAATACTGGCCAGGCCGCTTCTCCTCAACTAAGCGATAGAAATAGCGGCAGGGATGAGCACAGTCGCCCAGATTAGCATTGCGGCCAGTGAGATAATTGGACAGCAGGCAGCGACCTGAATAGGAAATGCAGAGTGCGCCATGGATAAACACCTCCAGGGCAATGTCTGGTTCAGCCTGCCGGATGGTGCGGATTTCCTCCAGGCCCAGTTCACGGGCCAGATTAACCCTGCGCACCCCTTGACCTGCCCAGAAACGCACGCTGGCTCTATTCGTCACATTGGCCTGCGTAGAGAGGTGCAGCGGTAGTTCCGGCACTGTTTCCCGGCAGATGAGGAGGATGCCAGGATCAGCCACAATCAAGGCATCAGCACCTGCCTCTCGCAGGAAGCAGAGATAGTCTTCCAGGCCATTTAAGTCACGGTTATGCGCAAAGATATTGACCGTGACATAGACTTTCACCCCATGCTGATGGGCGTACGCAATAGCCTCACGCAACCCTTGACGGTCGAAGTTGCCTGCCTGTGCTCGCAGGCTCCAGCTTGCGCCGCCAAGATAGACGGCATCTGCGCCGTAATGAATGGCCGCCGTGAGTTTCTCCCGGCTCCCTACCGGAGCCAGCAACTCAGGTATCTTCTCTACTGTCTTCATGGAAACGTGGTGGGATTGAGTTGACGAGAGCCTGCCTGTAGTTCAGCCTTTTCCTGGTTGCGAATATCGAGTAAAGAGAAGGGCAAGGTCAGGATTGCATTCTACTGAAGGAGGGCCAACTCAGCCATGATTTTTTCCAGAACACCGTCTTCAGCAGGCAGCCCTGCCTGCCCCTTCATCACCGGGCCGAAGATTGAAGACCCGCGCTGCTTTGTTGGCCGCGAAGAGGAGCTGCATCTGCTTGCCGCCCGGATGAGCGGTAAGCAGCCGGTCAGCGTCAACGTGGCAGGCGGGCGGCTGAGTGGCAAGTCTTCGCTGCTTTGGTATTTCACTAAGGAATGGGCGCGATACGTGCCTGATCCCGCCCGCTTTGTGGTCGTCTATATCAACCTGCAACAGGTCAAGCCTGCGACCGAAGCCGAGTTCTATCAGGCATTGGCGCAAGCCCTGCGCAAGCTGCCTGCGATTGAGCAGCGGATGCCGCTGCGCACCGCCTTGGTCAAGTTTTCCGGCGGCAGCAGGGAGTTCGCCGAGATGCTGGACGCGCTGGCAGGACAGGGCTTGCTGCCGGTCTTCTGCTTGGATGAGTTCGAGAAGCTCTTCGACCACGTGGAGGCATTGAGCAAGGACTTCTACGACCGGCTGCGCGGCCTGATGAGCACCAGCCGCCTAATGCTGATCATTACCAGCCGGAAGCCGCTGGAGGTCTGCGGCGCGGAGCAGCAGCTCAACTCCGCCTTCTTCAACATGGCCCAGCTCTGCGAACTGAAGGACTTCAGCGAGGAGGAGGCCGAAGAGCTGCTTCTGCTGCCTAGCCGTCTTGCGCCCGCGCTGGACGCGGAAGAGCGCAGGCTGGCCCGGAAGTGGGGCAGCAGGCAGCCGCATCTGCTTCAGCTGGCGGCCTTGTGTTTGTTTGACGCGCAGCAGGGCGGCAAGGACGCAGCATGGGCGAAAAAGCGGTTTGAGGCGCAGCGCAGCCAGGTCAAGCCGGACAGCGTCTGGACGCGCCCGCTGGGTTTGGTGCTGCGGAGCTGCCGCACGCTGCTGAATCCGCTGGCTGAGGACTCGGAGAAGTGCAGGAAAGTGCTGCTCAACATTGTTTTGCCGCTGGCCGGGCTGATCGTGCTGGCCTGCGCCCTGCTCACCGGGAAAGTGCAGCTCTCTGCCGCGCTGGACTGGCTGCTGAAGAAGACCGGCCTGCTGTAGGGGCTGGCCCCCGTGCCTGCCCTGCGTTTCTGGGGCAACCACAGGGGGTTGCCCCTACACGACGCTGATGACAATTCTCGCAGGAGCCTTCTCGTCAGACGGCAAGGAGCCTCCGTGGAAAACGAGAAGGAACCTTCTCATAAAACGAGGAGGAGCCTTCTCGTAATACAGCAAGGCTCCTTCTCGTTAGACGGCAAGGAGGCATGGCGGAAAACAGTATGCCTCCTTGCCGCAATACGGTATGCCTCGATGCCGTAAAACGCCATGCCTGCATAGCGGAAAACGGGATGCCTCCTTGCTCTTTGGCGGGAAGGAAGGCGGGCGCACGACGCGCTCTTGGCAATGGCGCATCAACCAAGGAGCACACCCATGCAGTACGTGAAAGAATGCCTGCAATTGCTGTACTGGATTCATTTCAAGCCGTACACGATTTGGTTTCGGAGTGATTTGTCCGGCAGCTCACTATTATCTAATGCACTTTTTGTCGCCAACGTATCAATCATAGTATTCATCACAGTATTCGTCACAGTGATGTCCGATTGGATAGGAAGCTTCACCGCAGCGTTAGATATGGCACTCGCCATTGCGGCAGGTATGGCGTTTTTTCCAATGAGATATAAGGAGGAGCCAATAGGTTTAAATCAGATAGAAATAATGTCTGCTATCGTATCTGGAAGCGTTCTTTTTGGTGTTTTGTGTGGGATAGTGTTCGATGTGACGTACGGTGTAGCGGTCGGCATTTCCTACATCCTTACCGTGCTGCGGGTGTATGTGTGGCTGCCGGAGCTGCTCTGGACGCTCTGCCTCAAGCTCGCGCCTGTCCCTCCTGCCCGCCGCCTGCGCTTCTTGCCGCCGCAGTTCGACCAGCTCATCATCCTGCCCCTGCCGTTCCTGCCCGGCCTCATCGCCGCAGCCTATCAGGAGAACCAAGCCGCCGCCCGCCAGACCATCAGCTACCTGATCAGCTCCACCAATCAGCAGAAGACCGCAGGCAAGGCCATGCTCCTCATTGCTGCGGAGAGCTTCAGCCGCTGCGGTTCTGCCAAGGAGATTGCCGCTGTGCGGGAGCAGTTAGACTGGCTGCCTGCCGAGCTTGCCGGGAAGATCACTGCCTGCTTGGAACTCAGCCAAGACACAGCCGCTGCCTTGGAGGCCAGCTCGCCCTACCGGCAGGAGGAGCGGCTGAAGCAGGTCTGCGGCAAGCTCGTCCGCCTGCGCAACAGCCTGGCTGATGCCTCCGCCCGCGAGGCGACTGCCCTCGGCAGCGTGCTGGATCACTGGCTGCGGCTTTTAGAGACCGAGCAGCGCGTCCTGCGCGAGGCCGCCCGGCGCAGCGAGGAGATACCGCAGGTTTATCTTGCAGGCCCCACATTAGACCCGGACAAGGCGGGCAGCCTGTTCAAAGGCCGCCGCGACCTCTTCCGCCAGATTGAAAGCCTGATCCTCTCGGCCCAGCCGCCCACCTTGGTGCTGCACGGCGGCAGGCGCAGCGGCAAAAGCTCGGCCCTGCGCTATCTGCCCAAGCAGATGCCCTCGGACATCCTGCCGCTGTTCGTGGACTGCCAGCATCTTGGCGAGGTGCTTACACTGAGCGGCTTTGCCGGAGAGCTGGCGGATCAGCTCATCCGCTCGGCCCGGCAAGCGCACCGCCTGACCCTGCCGCAGCCGGACAGGGATGAGCTGGCCCGCGACCCCTTTGTCGCCCTGCGCCATTGGATGGATGCGGTCGAGCAGGCCGCTGACGGCAAGACATTGCTGGTCTGCTTAGACGAGTTCGAGCGGATAGAGGAGATCGTCACCGCCACAGGCAGCCGCGCTCCGCTCAACTTCCTCCGTCACCTCATTCAGCACCGCAGCCGCTGGACGCTCCTCTTTGCCGGGGCGCACACGCCGGAGGAGCTGTCCCCGCACTGGAGCGACTGCCTGATCAACACCCGCAGCTTGCGCGTCAGCTGCTTGGACAAGGACGATGCGATGGAGCTGATCATCAGACCGGTGGAGGACTTCCCGGACATCTGGCAGGAGGACGCGGCGGAGGCGGTCTGGCAGCTCACGCAGGGGCAGCCTTTCCTTATCCAGCTCCTCTGCCAAGAGGCGGTTGATCACCTGAACCGGAAGAAGGCCAAGACCGTGCAGGTCAGCGATGTGGAGGCGGTCATCCCCGCCGCCTTTGAGCACGGGCATTACTACTTTGATGAGTTCCAGCGCGCCCTGACGGACGGGCAGTGGGAGCTGCTGCGGGCTATGGCTAAAGGCGAGCCAGTCACGCCGGAACTGGCCGCAGCAGCGCCGGTGCTGGTGCGCAAGGAAGTGCTGGCGCAGAAGGAGGGCGGCTGGTCATTCCGGGTGCCGCTGCTGGGTCGGTGGCTGGCAGCAAAATCATAACTATGAGTACATGCAGATGAGTAACAAATCTCCCCTGTCCTATCAGGAGCGCGACTATCGCCGCGTCCATAATTCTGGTCTGCTGGCCTCAGAGGTCAAGCTGGCAGAAACTGATCTGCATATCTTAGCCACTGAGCTGGTTGCTGATCAAGCCCTACTCGCCGTGGTTAAGGTACGGACAGAGATTGAAGACTATATCCGCCATCAGCCGCTCTTTCTCACCAGCCTGGTGCCGCTGCCGTTTGATAGCAATGCGCCTGCCTCAGTGCAAGCTATGCTGGCAGCGGCCTTGACTGCGGGGGTTGGGCCAATGGCTGCCGTGGCTGGCGTGGTGGCTGAAGAAGTCGGGCGAACCCTGCTCGCTCAGGGCATTGCCGAGGTGATTGTCGAGAATGGCGGTGATCTCTTTATCGCCCGCCAGCAACCAAGCCTCATTGCTCTTTATGCAGGAGAATCACGACTGAGCGGCAAGCTGGGTATTCGGCTTCGGCCTGAGCAAATGCCCTGTGGCTTGTGCTGCTCCTCAGGCACAGTCGGGCATTCCCTCAGCTTTGGCGTAGCCGATGCTGCGGCTGTTTTGGCCCCAACTGCTGCCTTAGCTGATGCTGCGGCCACCCGGATTGGCAACGCGGTTCAACGCAGAGACAGCAGAAGCGTCAGTCGAGCGGTTGAATTGGCCAAAAGCATTGCAGGCATCACTGGCGCGGTCGTCATCGCAGGTGATCATCTTGGTGCTTGGGGTGAGATCGAGCTGGTACGAGTGTAGCATTGCCCCGCGTACAGACTGTTTTCTCTTGCATCTTCCCCCTTTCCGGGTAAACTCCTTGAGGTTTGGCCGCGCTATTGCTTGCTCCGACAGCGAGCATTAACCAAGGCCGAACAGCAGGTTGATTGAACTATCGAACAACAACTCTTTATCCGTGAGAACAGCAATGGATTACCGGGATACCCTGAATTTGCCCAAGACCGGGTTCAACATGAAGGCCAGTCTGACCCAGAAGGAACCTCAGTATCTGGAACGCTGGGATAAGGAGCAGCTTTATCAGAAACTCCAGCAGGCCGCAGCAGATAAGCCTCTGTTTATTCTCCATGATGGCCCGCCCTATGCGAACGGCAACATCCATCTTGGCACAGCCTTTAATAAGGTGCTCAAGGACATCATCCTCAAGTCGCGGCGGATGGCTGGCTTTCAGGCCCCTTACGTGCCGGGCTGGGACTGCCACGGCCTGCCCATTGAGCATAATGTCGATAAAGAGCTGGGCGAGCGCAAGGAAGTGATCTCCACGCTGGAGAAGCGCGGGGCTTGCCGCAAATATGCGGAAAAATGGATTGCGGCCCAGAAAGAGCAGTTCCGGCGACTGGGTGTACTGGGTGACTGGGACAATCCCTATCTGACCATGAGCTACGACTACGAGGCCGCTATTGCCCGCGAGTTCAACCGCTTCCTGCTCAACGGCGGCGTGGTGCGCTCGAAGAAGCCGGTTTATTGGTGCTCAAGCTGTCGCACCGCCTTAGCCGAGGCCGAGGTGGAATACTACAACCACAGCTCGCCGTCCATTTACGTCAAATTTCCCTTTGCCGACGACCTGAGCGGCGTACTACCTGAGCTGGCCGGACAGGAGAGCAAAATCTCTGTTCTCATCTGGACCACTACGCCTTGGACGCTGCCCGCTAATATGGCCGTGGCCTTTCATCCTGACTTTGTCTATGCCGCAGTAGCGGTGCGGGATGAAATCTGGATATTAGCTCAGGGCTTGGTAGAGAAATGCTTTGCCGAGTTCGGCATCACAGAATACCGCCTCCTCTGCACCTTCTCTGCCAAAGGACTGGAGGGCAAAAAATGCCGCCATCCTTTCTTTGAGCGCGAGTCGCTGATCGTTTTGGCGGATTACGTCACTGCTGATTCTGGCACCGGCTGTGTCCACACTGCGCCTGGCCACGGCACGGACGACTACCTCACCGGCTTGCGCTACGGCTTAGAGGTGCTTTCGCCTTTAGACGACGCAGGCCAGTACACCGGCGAGGCAGGCAAATACGCGGGCCGCCGCATCCCGATGGTCAACCGGGAGATCAACGATGACATGGCAGCGGCTGGGGTGCTGGTCAAGGAGAGCGAGATAGATCACTCCTACCCGCATTGCTGGCGTTGCAAAAAGCCAGTCATCTACCGAGCCACCAAGCAGTGGTTCATCTCCATGGAGCAGAACGAGCTGCGCCAAAAGGCCCTGGCCGCCATCAAGACCGTACAATGGACACCAGCTTGGGGCGAGCAGCGGATTCAGGGTATGGTGGAAGGGCGGCCTGACTGGTGTTTGTCTCGTCAGCGTTCCTGGGGCGTACCACTGACCGTGCTGACCTGCGCCAGCTGCGGGGAAATCCTCAAAAATGCGGCCGTCTGTACACGCATTGAAGCGATGTTTGCCCAGGAAGGCGCGGATGCCTGGTTCCAGCATGAGGCAGCGGACTTTATTCCTGACGGGGTGCAGTGTGCCTGCGGCAGTAGCAGGTTTGAAAAGGAGACTGATATTCTCGATGTCTGGTTCGACTCTGGCGTGAGCCATGCGGCGGTCTTGGAGCAGCGACCTGAGCTGCGCTCTCCGGCTGATCTTTATTTGGAGGGCAGCGATCAGCATCGCGGCTGGTTCCAGTCTTCGCTGCTGACTTCGGTCGGCACCCGTGCGCGCGCACCCTTCAAAGGCGTACTGACGCACGGCTTTGTCGTGGATGGCAAGGGTAAGAAGATGTCTAAGTCACTGGGCAACGTCATCCTGCCACAGGAGATGATTGACAAGTTCGGCGCAGAAATCCTCCGCCTGTGGGTGGCCTGCGAAGACTACCGTGATGATGTCAAGGTCTCTGAGGAAATCCTCCGCCATGTCGCGGATGCCTACCGAAAAATCCGCAACACCGTGCGTTTTCTGCTTTCGAATCTCAGCGATTTCGACCCGGCCAAAGACAGCGTCGGGTCGGAGCGGCTACGCGAGCTGGATCGCTGGGCCTTGGCCCGCTACGCCGAGCTAGTACGTCGGACCGAGCGTGCCTATGATGACTACGAGTTCCACGCCATCTACCATAATCTCATCAACTTCTGCGGTATCACCATCTCCAGCCTTTACGCAGATGTGCTGAAAGACCGGCTCTATTGCTCTGGCACCAATGCGCCGGGCCGCCGGGCTGCCCAGACCGTGCTGCACCGAATTCTTGATGGTTTGCTCCGGCTGATGGCTCCGATTCTCAGCGTCACTGCCGCTGAAGCCTGGGAGCATCTGCACGGTTTGGATGAAAACGCACCGATTGAACAGTCAGTCTTCTTTGCTGCATTCCCCAAGGTGGATGACATCGCAACTGATACCGAGTTAGATACGCGCTGGAACCGACTCTTAGCCCTGCGTGGCGAAATCACCAAAGTATTGGAAGGTGCACGGCGAGACAAGATAATTGGCCTGTCGTTAGATGCTGAGGTGTTGCTGCTGGCGGAAGGCGAGCTAGCTGCCTTCCTCAACGATAAAGAGGAGCTGTTGCGCGAGCTGTGCATCGTTTCTCACCTGAAGGTCGTCAATGATCCGGCGGTAGGGCAGTTCACCGCCTGCGAAGAGCTGGCCGGGCTACAAGTCGCGGTTCGGCCTGCGCTGGGTGATAAATGCGAACGCTGCTGGATGCTTTCGCCTACTGTCGGCCAAGAGAGCGAGCATCCGGCCTTGTGTAGCCGCTGCGCCACTGTTGTCCGCAACGTGGCAGGTTGATTATGTTCCGCTTCCTCCTTATCCTGGGCCTGATCGTGGTCAGCGATCAGCTAACCAAGCTGTGGGCGGTCGAGAGTTTTGCCCTTTATGAATCCACCACGCTTATCCCTGGCTTCTTCAACCTGACTCTGCTGCACAACACCGGGGCGGCGTTCGGTATTATGTCTGGCCTGCCACTGTTCTGGCGGCAGGTCTTTTTTGTCGGCATTGCTGCCACCGCCCTGAGCGTGATGGTGATGATGCAGCGCAGGATGGGCGGCGAGAATCCCCTCTACGCGGTCAGCTTTGGCTTGATCAGCGGCGGGGCAATCGGCAACGTAATCGATCGGCTCAGGCAAGGCTCGGTGATTGATTTTCTTGATTTCCATCTCGGTAGCTACCACTGGCCTGCCTTCAATGTCGCTGATTTCGGCATCACGGTCGGCGTGGGAATTTTCCTGTTGCTTCAGTTTTTGGAAGGACGTAAGGAAAAGGCGGGGATTTGACCGGCCTACGCGAACAATTTTTCCGATCCTCCATGCGCCGTCATCTCGACTCCTGGTTCGAGTAGCCCTCTTGCATCTGTCTCATTGATACTATGACCGCCTCTCAAAAAATGCTGGCCTTTGCCGAGAACTCCTCCTGGATTCGCAAGATGTTCGAGGAAGGAACTCGGATGAAGGCGAAGTTCGGTGCAAACAATGTCTTCGATTTCAGCCTCGGCAATCCAGATGTGCCACCGCCGCTGCAATTTACCCAAGTGCTGACTGAGCTGGCGCAATCAACTACGCCGGGAATGCACGCCTACATGCCCAACAGCGGCTATCCTCAAGTGCGGGAAGCAGTGGCGGCGCGGCTGGCACGCGAGCAAGGCGCGGCCATCAGTGCGAGCGATGTTCTCATGACCTGCGGCGCGGCTGGCGGTCTGAACGTGATTATGAAGGCTTTGCTTGATCCAGGCGATGAGGTGATCATTCTTAGCCCGTTCTTTGTCGAATACACCTTTTACATCGACAACCACGGCGGTGTGGCAAAGGTCGTACCCACGGACAGCGAGTTCCATCTTGATCTTGCAGCCATTGAGGCAGCCTTGAATGAGAAGACCAAGGCGGTGTTGATCAACAGTCCCAACAACCCAACTGGGCAGGTTTATAGTGCAGAGTCGTTGGCCGCGCTCGGTAGGCTTTTGGACCGCACGGGCAGGCCGATTTACCTGATCGCCGATGAGCCGTATCGCAAGATCGTCTATGACGGCCTCGAAGTGCCTTCGGTTATGGCGGCCAGCGTTAATTCCATCGTAGTTTCCTCCTATTCCAAAGACTTATCTCTGCCCGGTGAGCGCATTGGCTATCTGGCTGTGCATCCTGACATGCCGGACAAGGCGGCCCTGCTCAACGCCATGACTTTAGCCAACCGCATCCTCGGCTTTGTCAACGCCCCAGCTTTGATGCAGCGGGCGGTAGCGCAGCTTCAGGACGTGAGCGCGGATGTGTCTATTTATGCCCAGCGGCGGGATATTTTCTGCGGGATTCTCGACGAGGCAGGCTTCGAGTACGTCCGGCCCAAGGGGGCGTTTTATCTCTTCCCGAAAACCCCGATTGATGACGTAGAGTTCTGCAAGCTGCTGCTGGAGGAGAAGATTCTGGCCGTGCCGGGCCAGGGCTTCGGCAGGCCGGGGCATATCCGACTGGCGTTTTGCGTGGATGAGGCGGTG
>Ga0315270_10001468_pt1 | contig 12527 bp, 9 predicted proteins | sample C1_bottom_MG_FD_204932 | JGI IMG/M metagenome (GOLD analysis project Ga0315270, IMG submission 204932) | Sediment microbial communities from Yellowstone Lake, YNP, Wyoming, USA - C1_bottom | ecosystem: Environmental > Aquatic > Freshwater > Lake > Sediment | place: USA: Wyoming | collected... | reverse complement strand
AGCAGGCTGTCGTAGAGGTCGGGGACCGAGCCGGTGAACCCGGCGTCGCTGGCGATACGTCTTGCGGCGGTCGTCATGGGAGAGCTCCTCGGGCCGAGACCATGGCCCCGGATGCTCACTAATCGACGCGCGCCGCCCCGCCAGTCCCGGATTGGCCTGTCGGTGGACCTCATGCCGGTCAGCGCGCGTTTGCAGCCCATTCGCTCCCGGCCAGGTCCTCCCCCGACCTGGTGCCGAGTTCACGGACGGCGTCCGGTCGTCCACGGGATCGCCAGTGGACGCTGGCCCACCGCACGGGTGAAGCCGCCCTCCGCGACGCCCGGAGCACGCCCCGAACGTGCGGAGGCCCCGCGGTCGGTTGACCGCGGGGCCCCATGTCCCTTGAAGCCGGAAGCGACCTGGCTACGGCGCCGGCTCGACCACCGTGCTGGCGTCGAGGGCGACCGCGGTCTGCGCCAGCAGCCTGCCGTTGATCGAAGCACCTGTGCCCAGCGTGATCGAGGTCTGGCTCAGCACCACGCCCTCGAGGTGGGCCGTGGTGCCGAGGTTCACCATCCCGGCGACCTGCCAGAAGACGTTCCTGGGAAGGGCGCCGCCGGCCAGGGTGACCCGGACGCCGTTGCTCACGGTGAGGTCCTGGGCGATCTGGAAGACCCAGACGTCGGTGGCCGACCCGGTGAGCGTGACGTCGGTGGGGACGAGGAGGCCCGTCCCCCACTTGTAGACGCCCGGTGCCAGGTCCATGGCGCCCACGTTGCCGGCGCCCAGCTCGGTGACACCAGGGGCGCGCCCGGCCGCGTCGGTGAAGGCCAGCCCCATGTCGCCGATCGCCGTGGTCAGGTTGGAGGGCGTGGGCGCCGCGTAGTCCGCCGCGTAGACCTTCCCGGTCACCTGCGGCGAGCTCGAGAAGACGTTGGTGGCGTCGGCGATGAGCGAGAAGCCGGTGATGTAGCTGGCCGCCGCCGGGCTGACACCGACGTTGCCGGTGATGACCGAGGCCGGGACCGTGGAGACCCCGCTCTTGGCGAGGATGGCGAAGCCGCCGGCCGTCCCGAGGTTCACCGGGAGGCCCGGCGCCACGACCGACCCGGTGCCGAAGCTCCAGGCGGTCTTCATGGCCATGGCCTTGCCCGCGGCGCTCATGGCGCCGGTGGTGATGGTCGCGGTGTAGGAGCCGTTGCTGTCGAAGTGGGCGGCCGGCCAGAACACCGCCCTGGAGTTGGCGTACACCACGGTACCGGCGACGGGGGTCGAGGCGGCGCCCGAGGTCAGGGTGAAGGTGGCCCCCGTCAGCGAGGCCGGGTCCATCGCTTCACTGAAGGTCGCGCTGACGCTCCCGTTGAGGGCCACGTCGGCGGCGCCGTTGGCGGGCACGCTGGAGAGGACCGTGGGCGCGGCGGACCCGGCCGGCGGCGGCGGCGGTGCGGAGGAGGTCCCGCCGCAGGCCGAGGTGAAGGAGAGGAGCAGGAAGGCGGCGGCTCCTCCAAATAGGTGCGACTTGAAGTTGATCATGTCTTGCTCCGTGGTGCGCTTGAGTTGTGGGGATTCGGAAAGGGTGCACCGCCGAGGGCGGGACCTCCTCCATCTCCTCCGGACCTAAAGCAGCTTCCGGGCCATCGGATCCGATCGAGCAAGATCAGGGTCTTGGGACCATTCGCCCCCCGCAGCACCTGCTGACTCATTCAAACTGATACAACTCCTCCATCAGTTCGAAGGAGCGCGCGGCAGCGACGGCGCCCCGGCCCACAACATCTCGAATTCAGGTGACGCCCCTGGTGGCTTCGCCCGTCATTTCCGCCAGTGGTCAGAGGAGATCGCCATGACCCCAGCCATCAGCGCCAACGCCGTGCCGCACGAGATCAACGCGGGGCTACAGCCTGATCGGGCGCCCGTCCGTGGGGTGCTGGGATGATCGGCGCGAGCGAGGTTCGCGCCGGCAAGATCCTGATCGTCGACGACCAGCCGGCCAACGTGCTGCTGCTCCAGCGCGCGCTGGGCGACGCCGGGTACACCGGTCTCACTTCGACCGTCGATCCGCGCCAGGTCAAGGAGCTCCACCGCACCAACCGCTACGACCTCATCCTGCTCGACCTGGCCATGCCCGGGATGGACGGCTTCGAGGTGATGGAGGGGCTGCGCGAGCTCGAGGTGGACGGCTACCTCCCGGTCCTGGTGATCACGGCGCAGCCGGCGCACAAGCTTCGTGCGCTGCGCGCCGGCGCCAGGGACTTCGTCAGCAAGCCCCTCGATCTCGCCGAGGTGGTGGTGCGGGTCCATAACCTGCTCGAGGTCCGCCTCCTCCACCTCGAGACGAAGCGCCTCTACGAGCAGGTGGTGGCCGAGCAGGCGGCGCAGCAGGTGCTGGAGCTCGCGCTGCTCGAGTCACGGGCCGCCGCCGAGCGGGCCGAGCTGGAGCACCAGCGGGCGCTGGCCCGCGCTGCGCTGAAGGTCGACGAGCCGCGGGGCATGGTGGCCCGGAGCCCGGCCATGCGACACCTGGTCGACCTGGCCCGCCGCGTGGCCAGGGTCGACTCGACGGTCCTCATCACCGGCGAGAGCGGATCGGGCAAGGAGCGGATCGCGCGGCTGGTCCACGAGGAGTCCACCCGCTCGGCCGGACCGTTCATCGCCGTCAACTGCGGCGCCATCACCGAGACCCTGCTGGAGAGCGAGCTGTTCGGGCACGTGCGGGGTGCCTTCACGGGGGCGACCCAGGACCGGCCCGGCCTCTTCGAGGCCGCCGACGGCGGGACGCTGCTGCTCGACGAGGTCGGTGAGGTGTCGTCCGGCATGCAGGTCAAGCTCCTGCGTGCGATCCAGGAGCGCGAGGTCCGGCGGGTCGGCGAGAACCGGACCCGCCGCGTCGACGTGCGGATCCTGGCCGCCACCAACCGCGACCTGGCCAGCGGGGTGGCTGGCGGCGCCTTCCGGCAGGACCTCTACTACCGGCTCAAGGTGGTCGAGCTGCGGGTGCCCGCCCTGCGCGAGCGGCAGGAGGACCTGCTGCCCCTGGCCCGGGTCCTCCTCTCCGACGCGGCGCTGCGGATGAAGCGCCCCGTCCCCGGCCTCTCCCGCGAGGCCGCCGAGCAGCTGGCGCGCTTCTCCTGGCCCGGGAACGTGCGCGAGCTCGAGAACGCCATGGAGCGCTCGGTGGCGCTGGCGCGGGGCGCCCGCGTGGAGCTCGAGGACCTGCCCGAGGAGGTCCGGCAGGCGCCCTTCATCCCGGGGGTCGCCAGCGGGGCGGTGCGACCGCTGGAGGAGATCGAGAAGGAGTACATCCTCTCGGCGCTGGCGCTGAACGGTGGGAACCAGACGGCCACCGCGGAGCAGCTCGAGATCGGCTCGGCGACGCTCTACCGCAGGCTCAAGAGCTACGGGCTGATCGGCACCAAGCGTACCACCCGGGGTGGCAAACCGGCCTGACCGCAGCCCGCGACGGCCCGGCCGCCCCTCACCCCGGCCGTCCGAACAGCCCCAGCTGCCCCTCCTCCCCGAGCCACCCGTCGGCCGAGAGGCCGACGGCCGAGGCGATCGACTGGGCGATGGGAAGGAGCTGCCGGTCACGGTAGTGGGCATGGTCGAGCGGCGCGCCGCTGCGCGCCTCGATCGGCTCGGCGCCCGCCCGGGTCATGACGTAGTCGATGCGCCCGCGGCGGTCGGTCCAGCCGAGCAGGCGCGCCGCCCTGACCTGCGGCGTCGCCGAGTCATAATCCTTGGCCGCTCGCCGGAGTGCCTTGCGGTAGGTGAGCTCGGCGTCGAGCTCGCCCCGGGCCAGCTGGGCGGCGATCTCCAGGCAGTAGGCCCGCAGCGCCGCCTCCCGCTCGCCGGCGAAGAGCCGCCGCAGCAGCTCCACCTGGAAGCGGCGGGCCAGCGGCGTGAAGTCGCTCCGCACCGCCTCCATGCCGCGCACCTCCACCTCGGTCGAGCCGTCGGCGGCGAGCAGCAGCCCGGCGTACCCCTTTCCGCGACCCCGGCCGTCCTGGCTCGAGTCCCCCTTGAGGCGCGGGATGAAGAAGCGCCGGTAGGCCTTCTCGCAGCGCATCACCAGGTGCGACTCGACGTCGAACTCACGCCGGATGCGCTCGGCGAGGTGCCGGTTCAGGTCGGCGGCCAGCGCCCCGCCGAGTCGGGAGAGCGCCTCGTGGCCGGCCGCGTCGTCGAGGTTCGACAGGACGAAGACCGAGTCGGTGTCGCCGTAGAGCACGTGGTGCCCGCGCGCCTCGAACCAGTCGCGCGCCGCCCTGAGGAAGTGCTGGCCGAAGGAGGTGATGGCGCCGGCCAGCTCGGTGCGAGCGTAGCGGCACCCGGTGGCGCCGAGCACGCCGTAGAAGGAGTTCTGCAGGATCTTGTAGACGTAGGCCGCGGTCTCGTCGCCGGCCTTCAGCGCCACCTCGCGCTCGATGGCATACCTGGTGAGGATGGCCGGGAGGATCCCCTCGGTGCGGTCGAAGCGGGCGCCGTTGGGAGCCACGATGTCACCGGGCTGCGGCCGCGCCTCGGCCCGGGCGAGGGCCAGCGGGTCGATGTGGAAGGTCCGCATCAGCGAGGGGTAGAGGCTGCGGAAGTCGAAGACCAGGACGTTCTGGAAGAGCCCGGCCTCGGCCTCGAGCACCACGCCGCCGGCCGCCCCGGAGACGTCGGCGTCGCTCGGCTCGGGGGGCACGACGCGCCGAGCCCGCAGCGCCGTCCCGTAGATGCGCTCGAAGGCCGGGATGCTGGTCCAGGCCAGGTCGAGCGAGACCCCGGTCAGCGCCGCCCGCCGCGCCGTCAGCGCGTCGAGGCCGGTCTTGGAGAGGATCTCCAGCACCAGCTCCGAGTCGCGCAGGCAGTAGGCGCAGAAGCGCTCCGGCTCCTCCCGACGGAGCCGCTCGAGCTCCTCCACCTTCGCCTCGCCGCGCAGCGAGACCGTCTTGCCCTCGCCGAGGACAGCGTGCGCCACGCCGTCGAGGGAGAAGTCATCGAGCTTCCGCCCCGAGGCGCGCATCAGCCGCATGGCGTCGAGCACCGCGCGGCCGGCGACCTCGGCCGTGTGCCGCCCGCCGGGGCGTGCCCGCACCGTCATGTCGCCCTCGGTGCGCCCCACGTCGAACCGGATCCCGAGCGCCCGGCAGCGGTCGGCCAGCACCCGGAGGTCGAAGTCGATGACGTTCCAGCCGGTCACGACGTCCGGGTCGCGCGCCCGGAGCCGCTCGGCCAGCGCGGTGAGGAGGGCCTTCTCGGACGGGTGACTGGTGACCGCGTCCGACAGGCGAGGCCCGACGAAGTGGACCTCCCCGGGACCCTTCGGGCCGGCGAGCGAGGCGGCGGTGACGGTGCTGGCCCGGTCGGTCTCGATGTCGAGGGCGAGCCAGGCCAGCGGGGGCGCGGTGGCCGCCGGCTTCAGCACCGGGTCGACGAAGACCAGGTCGACGCGACGTCCGGGCGTCGGCTCGCCGCGGATCTCGACGGGGCCGGTGAGGCCGAGCGCGAGGAGGGCATCGGAGGCCCGGGCACGCTCGAGCCCCCGAGCGGCGATGCCGGCGGCGGCGAGCCGGCGCACGGCCTCGTCGGGTGATCCCCTTCGCAGCTCGAGCCGGGCCAGCGACTGCCCGGCGAGGGCGGACCACGGGGCCTCGTCGAGGACGGCCCCCTGGTCCGAGAGCGCCTCGCGCGCGCGGGGCCCGTCCGGCGTCGCGACGTAGACCGCCGGGTCGGGCGCCGGGAGCAGGAGGGCGAAGCTGCGCCCGTCCTCGAGCCGCCCGGTGGCCAGCAGTCGCCGCGGCGCCGCTCCACGCCCGCGCTCTTCCCAGGCCGAGACGATGAATCCACGCGCTCCGATCACCGAGGCACCCTACATGAAGGTCCCGGGTGGCTGGTGGACCGCGCGCGCCTCGTCCTCCGCGTGAAGGGCTCGATCTGGGCGCTCCAGGACGTTAGAGGGACGAGGACGAAGACTGAGCACCCTCCCGCAGCCCGATGGAGCGAACCAGATGGCCACCAGGAAGCGTCCTCGGAGACGAACGCAGTTCCCGCCCGGCGGCGGCGAGCTGTCCCCGCCGCTCGTCCGGCTGTGGCGCCTGAACTACTACGCTGGTCGCCTGCTCACCCCGGAGGACCTGACACGGGAACAGCAGTACCACCTCGATTCGCGGCGACGCCTCAACCAGCTGCTGCACGGCGTCGGGGTCCTTGGCGGGTTGGAGCTCGCCGTGACGGGAGGGGGAGGCCAGCAGGTCCAGGTGCGGCCAGGCGTTGCGCTCGATTGCCTCGGCCGCGAGATCGTGGCCGTCGACGTGCTCGAGGCACCCATCCCCGCCGGGAAGGTCCTGTACGCGTCGGTGCACTACCTCGAGCGACTGGTGGACGGGGTGCCGCGCCCCGGTGAGCACGGGACGGTCGGGGACACGCAGGCGAGCCGCATCGAGGAGGACGCCGAGCTGGTCCTCGAGCTGGAGGACCCCCTCGCCGCGCATCCCCGCCACCGGGGCTCCTGTGGCGCCTGCGGCCTCGACCACGCCCTCCCGATCGGTCGGCTCCGGTTCTCCGGCGGCCGGTGGCGAGTGGACCGCACCTACAGGCCGCCGCGGATCGGTCACCCCCGGGCCACTGCCTCCCGGGGGTGACTTGCGGTGCCGTGAGCGGAGGGGCGCCTACTCCGAGGGGTCGTCCCCGCTCCCGTGGTCCGCTCCAGCCTGACCATCCTCGCCGGGGCAGCACCTGTACTCCTGCGACTTCTCGAGCAGGGCGATCTGCTTCTTCAGGAGCTCGTTCTTGAGGGACTGCTCCTCGAGCTCCAGCTCGATGCGGCGCCGCTGCGCCGGCTCGCAGGTGTTGCACTCGTCGAGGCAGCCCTTCACCTGGATGCCCGGCGTCGGAATCGAGATGGTGCGCTCCCAGTGGAGGCGCTTCACCGTGGCAGCGGCAGGTGCCCCCGCGCGATCGAGGAGCCCCTGGGCCTGGAGCTCGCGATCCACGGTCGCCAGGGCGGCCGCCCGCAGGCGCGGATCGATGGCGGGGCTCGCGGTCGCGCCCGTGTTCAGCAGCTCGAGGGTCGCCACCTTGCCAAGGGCGCCGCGATCCGCGATCGAAGCGCGATCCGCCCGCTCGGCCTCCGGACGGGCCTTCGCGGTGGCGAGGATCGCCGCGGGGAGGACCGTCAGCTTCGGCGCGACCTCGGCCCTGCGGAGGGTGGCGCCGCTCGGAGCGCTCGGGTCGGCGACTCGGCGCTCGATGGCGACGAGATCCCAGGAGAGCTCCTGGATCTTGTTGATGCGATAGAAGAAGTAGGTCACGGCGTGGCACGCGTTCCGGTTCTCGAACATCCGGGAGGCCGACTCGAAGTGGTCCTCGGACTCTCCCTGGGTGTGGGTCCTCGACTGCACCTCGCCGATGGAGACCGAGCTCATGGCGCGGGTGGCCACCTCCGCATGACGACTCGAGGACTCGGCGTGGGTGCTGATGGCCCGGGTGAAGTCGGCGACCGTGGAGGCATCATGGGAGCTTCCGCGGACGTCGCCACCCAGCTCGAAGATGCCGAGGTCGATTCCGACCTTGCCCCCTCCGGAGACCGATCCTTCGTGGAAGTTGGAGCTGCTGCGCCCGCTATCGACCGTGGAGACGTTGCTCAAGGCCTCGGCCATTCCAGCCGCGAAGTAGCTCTCCTCTGACGACGTCTCGTTCCGGTAAGCGAGGCGCGACTCCGAGTCGAAGGTGAAGCGGGAGTGCCTGTCGCTCGTGAAGAGCCGGACCGTCTCGCCCGGGAGGATGGTCGTGCTGTAGGCGAGGTCGCCTTGGGCCAGCTTCCCGCTGCAGCGGGTGAGCCTGAAGCGGAGCTCCACCTCGACGAGCACGGCGGTCTGGCGCCGCTCGACGGTCGGGCTCACGCGGATCGGGAAGCGATAGCTGAAGTCCAGGCTGTCGCAGACCGGGGCCGGGGCCAGGTCAGGGCAGCATGGGGTACCGCTCTTCTCATGGCTGGGCTCTCGCTGACGGACGGGCATCTCGACCTCCCAAGCAGTGCCGCGGGTGGTCCACTGGAGGTGGACGCCGGGACGCCTTGTTGACCATCGGCGCTGGCCACCGTGACCCGGGAAGTGAGGTTCCCGCCATGGGACGATCGCCACGGGTCGTCCTATAACGGAAAGTAAATGATTTTACAGCCGCGCGGTCGCGATTCGATCGCTTGCGCCCCGGACGAGAAGTGAAAGGCGCTTGCGGCCCTGGTCACAAAGGTCGACAGGCCTCACCAACAGGGGCAACCGCAGGGAAGGTTCCACGAAAGGAACGATATGCGTATCGCCACGTGGTGGTCCCCGATCGTCTTCGTCGCTGGTTGCCTGGCTCTCGTGGCCTGTGACCCTCATCCCATCCCCACGCCGTCGAGCGACCCCTCCCCGCCCGGTCTGCTGGCGGTCGACATCAAGCTGGAGCGCCGCGACGGGCAGCCCGAGCCTCCGCCCGCCTCCATCAGCATCCTCACCGCCGACGTGACCAGGAAGATCTCCCGCGACTACAGGATCCGGGTCATCGCCTCGGCGGGCGATCCCCAGTCCGGTATCGCGCGCATCGACCTCGCCACGGTCCCGGGGACCGATGGGCAGGGCGTCACCAAGGACCGGAACTTGAGCTGGGCCTGCTACCACCCGCCGCCGCCGCGGGGAGATCGCCTGGTCGGGATCCTGGAGCTGGCGGCGATGGTCACGACCCCACCACTCGCCAAGCTGCAGGCGCCGTCGACCGCCGCCATCAACGTCACGGTCGACCCGGTCGGCCAGGTGAGCTGCGGGGACGGGACCAGCGGCCTGAGCGGCTTCGTGCGTGTCGTCGCCACCAACGGCGTCGGCGGCGTCACGGCCTCCAAGACCTTCTTCTTCGAGTACCTGGAGTAGGACCTCGGCCGGCGCGATCGGAGGGCCCGCCATGGAATTCTTCGTCTGCCCGTGCAAGGCGACCGCCCACGTTCTGGTCGACGGCAACGATCAGGGCCTGAACAGGGACGCCTCCGGCGGCCTGCGGACCATCCAGTGCAACGCCGGGCTGCACTCCGTTGCGTTGAAGCGGGACTCCGGCCGGGCCTGCACGCCCGGCAAGGTGGACGTGGTCATCGAGAACACCGATCCCATCTCGCCCATGGAGGTCCGCTTCCGATGCCCCTAGCGCGAGCCGGGCCGGCCCTGCTCCTTGCGGTCCTGGCGCTCCTGGGCGGCGGCTGTGCGCACTACCCGATCAACCCGCGCCTTCCGTCGATCTCCTCGACCGCCGGCTACCGCTACTCGGTGGTCCGCCCGCTGCCGAGCGGCGACAGGCCCTTCGTCCTGCTCGGCTTCTCCGGAGGCGGGACGCGCGCCGCCGCCTTCTCCTTCGGGTTGATGGAGGAGCTGCGGCGCGTCGAGTACACGGCCCGGGACGGGACCAGGAGGAGGCTCCTGGACGACGTGGAGATCATCTCCTCGGTCTCGGGGGGCAGCTTCACCTCCACCTACTACGCGCTCTACCCGGACACCTTCTTCGCCGACTTCCCCGACAGGTTCCTCTATCGCAACATCGAGTCGGGCCTGTTGTGGCGGCTCTTCAACCCCTACAACTGGTTCCGCTTCGCCTCGTCCGACTTCAGCCGCATCGACATGGCCGAGGAGTACTACGGCGCCACCGTCTTCGATGGGAAGACCTTCGCCGACCTGCTCGCCGCACCGAAGGGGAAGGTCCCCTTCCTGGTCCTCAACGCGACCGACATCAGCATCGCCCACCGCTTCGAGTTCTCCCAGGACCAGTTCGACCTCCTCTGCTCGGACCTCTCCGGCCTCTCCCTCTCCCGCGCGGTCGCCGCCTCGTCGAACTTCCCGGTCGCCTTCGCCCCGCTCACGCTCGACGTCTACCAGGAGCCGTGCGGCCCGCTCCCGCCCTGGATCGAGCTCGGCATGGACCGGGAGCGGAACCCCGACAAGCGCCGCATCGCGGATGCGACCGCCGCCCACTCCTACCGGGAGGCCGACCGGCGCTTCGTCCACCTCCTCGACGGCGGACTCTCGGACAACCTCGGACTGCGCGGGCCCCTGCAGGCGGTGACCACCACCGACAGCCCGTGGAGCATCCTCCGGCTCGCCAACCTGGACCAGGTGGGGCAGCTCATCGTCATCGCCGCCAACGCCAAGACCACCAAGCCGCGGAGCTGGGACAAGAGGAGCGCACCGCCCGGCATCGGGTCGGTCCTCGACGTCACGCTCAACGGGCCGATGGACGACGTCTCCTTCGACAGCATCGAGATGGTCGACGGTCACTTCACCCAGATGCGGCAGCTCTCGCGCACCGTCGACTCGTGCAACAAGCGGATGGGCCAGTACTGCCCATCCGCCCCGAGGATCGCAAACCCCATCCAGACCGACTTCACCTTCAGCGCGCTGGCCTTCGACGACATCCCGGACCCGCGCCTCCGCAGGTGCCTCCAGGAGCTCCCCACCTCCTTCTCGCTCCCCAGGGAGACCGTCGACCTGCTGCGCGCCGCGGCCGGCTACCTCCTCATGAACTCGGCCGACTTCGTCGCCGGCATGAAGCGGCTGGACCCTTCCTGGCAGGCGAGACCGGTGCCCATCAGCGAGCAGCTGGTCGACGCGGTCTGCGGCACCTAGCGCGGGGGACCAGATGCAGCGCAACCTGATTGCTGTCTTGCTGGCCGTGGTGGCCGCCGCGGCCTCGGTCAAGGTGCTGGCGCCTGGCGGCCAGGCCGGTGACGCCAAGTCGGCTGGCTCCAGCGCGTCGGCACCAGAAGCGAAGCCGGCGGGCGCCGCCCCGGCGGAGGCCTGCAGGTGCCTGCAGCAGCCGCTGCGGACCGCGCTCGACGCCGTCGGGATCGACCTGGAGCTCGAGACCAAGGCGACGCTCGCCCTCCTGGCCTCCAGGACCGAGGCGGTGCGCTGCCTCGTGGTCACGGTGCCGGATCCGGTGAGCAGCCACCTCTCGGCCGAGTTCGACCAGGCGCTGGCCACGATCCAGCAGACGGCAGGGGCCCTGGGCTACCACCTGGACCGGTTCTGGCTGCCCTGGGAGCGGCGCCCCTGGGAGTCCCAGTTCTGCGCCGCGAAGTGCCGGGGCCGCCCGGGCCTCGTCCTCTTCTCGCGAGAGGCCCCCCGGGGAGACGGGAGTGGTGGGCAGCGCGAGCTGCTGGTCACGCTCCTCGCCGGGGAGACGCCCACCTCCGGGGTGGCGCGCCACCAGCTCACCGAGGCCATCGGCCTCGCGGCTGAAATGCCCGGGTGCCGCGACCAGGCCGGACGCATCCCCGTGCTCGGGCCGACCTTCTCCGGCTCGATCCAGAGCCTCTCCGAGGTCCTCCTGGCTCCCGCCGCCGCGCCGGCCCCGCCCGGCTTCCGGGTGATCACGGCGAGCGCCTCACGGCCAGGCCTCGGGCGTTGGTTCAAGCCGGGCGCTGGTGGCCTGGAGGGGGCCGACCCGTCACCGCGCGTCTCCTTCGGCTCGACGCTCAACCCGGACGACGTGGCGCTCGCGGCCTTCGGCCGGTTCGTCGCCACCCGGCTCGAGCTGGAGCCCAGGCAGGTCGCCGTCATCGTCGAGCTCAATACCGCCTACGGGGAGTCGATGATCAGCGAGGGCCGAAGGCAGTCGGGCTGGATCGGCTGGCAGTTCCCGGTGCCCACCCGCGTCTCCGACATGCGGCGGGAGTCGCTCAAGGGGCGGTCCCAGAAGCTGACCATCGCGGTCGGCGGGGTGGAGCTGCCCGGAGCGCTGGGACTTCGTGCCGATGACATCGGCAGGCCACGTGATGCGCTGCCTGGCTTCTCGCGCTCCAACGTGAACTACACCGAGCAGGCGCTGCTGGAGCTCGCCGAGACCATCGTCCGCGAGCGCATCCGCCTGGTGGGCATCCTCACCACGGACATCCAGGACAAGATCTTCCTGGCGGAGCTGCTCCGCACGCACGCACCAGACGTCCAGCTCTTCACGGTCGGCGCCGACGCCCTGCTGGCCTACCCCGATTCGCAGCGGGCGCTCTTCGGGACGCTGGTCGTGTCGAGCTATCCGCTCCTGCTCGACGCGCAGGGCTGGGGGCCGCCCTTCCAGGCCGTCTCCATCCGACCGCAGTTCACCAGCGAGTTCGGGATGGCCGCCTACAACGCCATCCTCCACCTGCTCTCTGAGGAGACTCGCCAGCGCGACTGGACCGGCAGCGGTGAGCTGTTCATCGGGTACCAGTGTCCCTTCGCCCACCTGCAGACCCCGGTCGGAGGGCGATCCCCGGCCGGGTGGACCGGGCGACCGGGGGTCTGGATCTCGGCCGTGGGGAAGAACGGCCTCTGGCCCATCAGCGTCAGCTGCGACAGGGATGCGCTCGCGTCCGGCCCGTTCGATCCGGTCGTCGCCGGGCCCACCGTCCCGGGGGCACCCCGCAACATCACCACGCCCTGGCCCGGCAGGCAGGCCAGGCTCCTCCTCATCGCGCTATCGGCCTACGCGCTCTGGGAGTGGTCGGCGCGGCGACGGTCCCGCGCCGGAAAGGGGGGGCGGGCGAAGGGTCGACTCCGCGCCAGGGGCGA
>Ga0315270_10001467_pt1 | contig 12532 bp, 14 predicted proteins | sample C1_bottom_MG_FD_204932 | JGI IMG/M metagenome (GOLD analysis project Ga0315270, IMG submission 204932) | Sediment microbial communities from Yellowstone Lake, YNP, Wyoming, USA - C1_bottom | ecosystem: Environmental > Aquatic > Freshwater > Lake > Sediment | place: USA: Wyoming | collected... | reverse complement strand
AGATAATTTTAGTATGACTGGTAAAGGAGTTATCGTACAAAGCAGAGAAATTAGCATAATAAATCACACTAACCTGCGTGGAGAATTTTTATCTGAGGCCCTGTATTGCAAAAGGGCAACAACGTCGCTGCTATAATTTAATTGAATTGTTGCAGTGACGTTGCGCTACCAATCTGACTTCATCTTTGACCAGTTGACAAAGTTAATTGCTGAATAACAATCCGTCAGGACAGAACGACACTAAAAAAGCTGATATAGGCCCAAACGATCAAAGCAACCACAACGGTCACCGGCATGTTTTCTTTCGCAAATAGAAATTTCATTTTCTCTCTCCCAATCATCTACAGAATTAATACATAAACGAATTTGGCTGTTCTCAATCCGCATATCCACTGCGACCAATATCACGAATTAAGGATAATATTATCTATTTATACGTTATTTGTAAAGCACCTCACCACAGAATATCAATTCCAGTACAATAAAATCATGCGACCAGATTATTGGGATGACGCCATCCTGTCCTTAACGCAACGCGACCCGGTTCTGAATGGTTTGATTCAGACCCACCCCGGCATCACACTGGAAAGCCGGGGCGATGCTTTTGCCACATTGGCGAGATCGATCGTGGGCCAGCAAATTTCAGTCAAAGCTGCGCAAAGCGTATGGCAAAAACTCATGGCTCACATACAGGAAGCCACGCCTGCCGCCATTCATCAGGCAGAGCCAGAAGGATTAAGGGGATGCGGCTTGTCAGGGAGAAAAGTGGAATACCTGCAGGATCTGGCGCGAAAGTTCATGTGCGGCGAACTGGATGCTACCCATTGGCAAACGCTGGACGATGAGTCATTAATAAAAGACCTGGTCAAGGTCAAAGGCATAGGCCGCTGGACAGCTGAAATGTTTCTGATTTTTCATTTGATGCGTCCGGACGTACTGCCGCTGGATGATATAGGCCTGCAAAGAGCGATGGGAAGGCTATACAATCAGAACCAGCCTCTCAGTAAGCCGGACATGCAGAAAATTGCATGCAACTGGCAGCCATGGAGATCCGTCGCAACATGGTATCTATGGCGAAGCCTGGACCCGGTACCCGTTGCATATTAAAAATATCTTTTATTCTCGGTATGTTATGCTATATTAACAGCAGTAATATATTTAGATGAAGGCGGTTGTTATGGACATCACAAGCTCAACTAACGGTGCAAGCGCGATATACGATCAGGCTGTCAGCAAAGATGTCGCTGTGGAAGTCCTGAAAAAAGCGCTGGATACGCAGGCTGCGAACGCAGCTGCATTGATCAATTCACTGCCACAACCTGAAAAAATTTCATCCAGTCTGCCTTCTCATTTGGGGCAAAACGTCAATACGACTGCCTGAATGGTTTAAACCCGCTCAACGATTATAATGTATCGTTAGTGTGTTTATTTTACAGAATTTTCTGCCACAATCACTCCCCTAAAAAAACATCAACCTGCCTGAAATTGGGCAAGCACCCTTTTCATGTGCGCTGTCTGTCAATTTCCTCTGCCCATATCATTGCCTGCAAATGAAGCAGGTTAACCCCATCCGCATCCAGTTCGCACATTGCAGCGTATTCATCTACACGATCCTGATCGCCTTCTTCACAGGCTTCAGCAAGCAGCAAAAATGGCGCATACACCCCTTTACGATCAACCAGTGCCTGCAAAACAGGCTCGGGCAGATTGAGATAGGCTACTGCCTTGTTCATGGGCAGGTTAAGCAGCGCATCCAGCAGCGAAAAAATACCGACAATAAACAATCCTTCACATTCGGCAGGAGCCAGCCGTCTTTGGCCCAGCATTTCTACCAAACGGGCCCGAACCAGCGCGTTTTTCAATAGCGCCAGACTGCGTCCATCCGATTTGTCACTGGAAAACAGCAGCAGCGTCAACCAGCGGTAAAGCTGATCATGCCCAAGTATCACGAGTGCGTGGGCAATAGAGCGAGTCTTCTGAACAATGCCGCAGCCGGGTGAATTAATGTAGCGCAGCAATTTGTATGAAAGCGTCGCGTCCAGTTTGAATATATTCTCCAGTTGCGAGATCGCTGCGTGCCTGGTCGCGAGGTTGAGCAATTCGATCACGCGCATCCGGTCGCTACCAAGCCTGGGCGGTTTATCGGGCTGTAGCCGGGTGAAATAATAACCTTGAAAATAGTTGAATGAAAGATTGCGACACGCCTCAAATGTGTCGTCAAATTCAACATGCCCGGCCAGTAATTGAGGCGCGAATTTGTCCATCAGACTTTTCAGCCGGCTGCGCATTTCGATGGCATCCAGCTGCGAGACATCAATCCGCACAAACTTGGCAAGGCGCAGAAACGGCGCCAGAACCGGCGCGTAAACAAAGTCATCCAGTGCAATCCCGAATCCGGCCGCAACCAGCGCCTTCAGCCGCAGCAACTGCTCTTCCGCTTTTTCAGGCACCACTTTCACGATCAACACTACGCCCGCGCGCGGCAGGTCTTCCAGTAACGGGCTGTCAAGACCGGCTGAAGACAGGCTGATGAAGACCAGCTTATCGCCCGTCAGTTTATCCATCTCGAGCGAGATCAGGCCATTCATCAGCATTTCATCCTGCATGCGCAACAACGCATCATCTGGCTTTCTGGCCTGCCGCACCGATTTATTGCGCAATACCAGCTCGTAGCCAAAAATATTCTGCGACCGGTCCAGAACAGGAAAACGCCCAAGAATTCTTTGCCGCAATTCATGCGCGCTATTCTTTTTACCGTGGGTATCAATTTCCATGACACTGGAAACGACACCCTCTGCCGCTGCCCCAAGCGTGTCAATCTGCTGCGATTCAATTGCTTCATGGTTGCCGAGTTCCGAGGCAACCACGGGCGGCAACGCTGCCAACGATTGTTCGGCATGCGCAATTTCGGCACTGACCGAAGCCGACACCTCCGGCAACTTTGAGGTTTCCCCGGTGATTAATTTCAGATATTTTGAAAGCATGAACCCGCCTAAAACTTTTATTTGAAAATTCTAGCACGCAAAAAAATAAGCATGCTAGAATAAATCAACGGTTCATTTTTCAAGGTTGTTTTAAAACGATGGAACTTTTTTCAATCGTGACACTCTCATTAATGTAATTTTCGAATATACGCAGCTTTGCAAAACAAACAATAAAACAATGCCGCTTTTTTATCGCAATCTTATTCTGGCTTTCATCATGTTGTGGCTTCCGCTACAAGGGTTTGCTTCGACCTCGATGCCGCTCTGCCAGCATAACGAACAACCTGCCCAGCATTCGCATCACGACATGATGGACGGTGCGCACGAAGACCATCAAGCCCACCATCAGCATGACCAGCATCCATCCAAAAGCGACCTGCCCTGCGACAATTGCAGCATGTGCCACATGTGCAGCGCTATGGCATTACCCACTGCGTTGACCGCTTTAAATATCAAACCTGTATCTTTCAGCTACACCCCTGCTCTCACCCGCTTCAGCCAGGTATTTCCGGAGCAGCCCCAACGACCGCCTCTAGCCCTGTCCATCTGATCCCAGAAGGCCTGCAGGCTGGATATCCGCTAGCAATCCATATCCTTTAACAAGCGCTGTCGCGCGCACCTCGCTCGTCTTCCGGGTTCCCTTGGTTTGTTTTTCCCAGGATATTCGAGGACATCATGCGTCACGCCTTTTTGATTTTTTTCGGGTTGCTGTTTATGCACCCCGTTTACGCCGCCAGCTTGCGCGCAACGCTGGACAACGCCTGGGAACATAGCCCCCAGGCGCAAACGCTGGAGGCAAAGCGCGCCGAAAGCGATGCACAGGGCATTGCCGCGAACAGCCTGCTGCCCGGCGCGCCCGCCGTCATTCTGGGCCATCGCAGCGACCAGTTTAACAACGACGCCGGCAAGCGCGAGTGGGAGGCCGGTGTCGCCCTGCCTATGTGGCTGCCCGGCCAGCGCGATGCGCGACAACGCCAGGCGCAAGTCGGCAAAACCAGTCTTGAGGCCAATATCCGCGCCTTACGCTTGAAACTGGCGGGGGAATTGCGCGAAGCAATCTGGCTGGTGCGCCAGGTTGAGTCGCAAGTCCAGCTCGACGAAAAGCGTGCACTGACCGCGAAAAACCTTGCGGATGATGTCGCCAAACGGGTTCGGGCGGGCGAACTCGCCAGGACCGATTTGAATCTGGCGCAGAATGAATGGCGAAGCGCACAGGCAAACATTTTGCACAGCCGCAGCCGGCTGCTTCAGGCACAACAAGCCTATGCCACGCTCACCGGCACGACCCCGTTGCCTGACGATATATCGGAAAGCACCCAGACCATTGCCCTGCCTGACGACCACCCGCTGCTGGAAGAAGCTCGCCAGGCGATTGAAGCAGCGCAGGCACAAGTACGCGTGGCCAGCGAATCGCGCCGCGATAATCCAGAGGTCGAACTGAGCACGCGCCGTGAGCGTGGCAACCTGAACGACCCCTACGCCAGTACTGTGGCGCTCAGCGTACGCCTGCCTTTTGCCACTGACGCACGCAACCTGCCGTCGATAACCGCTGCCCAGACTGCTCTCACCCGTGCGCAAAGCGAATACGCCCGCGTCCGGGTTACGCTGGAATATCAGAGACAGCAAGCCGATCAGGCACTGCAAGCCGCTGACCAATTGCTGGATCTGGCGCGACAACAGCAGACCGCAGCGCGGGAAAACCTCGATCTGATCCAGAAGTCATTCAGTCTGGGCGAGTCCGATCTGTTTACCCTGCTACGCGCCAGAGCGGCAGGCTTTGATGCGGAACAGTCCTGCAACCAACAGGAAATTGCACAGGCGCTGGCCCGCGCCCGCCTCAATCAAGCGCAAGGAGTTTTACCGTGAACCTATTCAGTATTGATTTCTCTCTACCGTTCGCCCTGAGCTTGGCCTGTCCCGAGTTTGTCGAAGGGTCGAAGGGCTGTGTGGTTCGACAGACCCGCCACGAACGGCCAAGGCCAACAGCATTGGCCCTGGTACTGGTTTTCATGATTTTTCCACTGCTCGCCTTTGCCCACGGCGGCGAAGATCATGGCGACGAACCCAAAACGCCGATCAGCGTGCCTGCTGCAAGCGAGCCGCGACTGGAAATAAAATCGCCGGATGTGGAATTGCTGGGCATTCTTCAGAATGGCAAGCTCACGCTCTATGCTGATCGCTACGCCACCAACGAACCGATCCGCAATGCGAAAATCGGACTGGAAAGCTACGGGCGCAAGATTCAGGCACAGTCGGCGAAAGACGGCAGCTACACGGCTATTGCGGATTGGCTCACGCAACCCGGCAAGCACGAAATCGTGGTGAGTATAGAAGCAGACGGCCTGGAAGACCTGCTCATCGGCACGTTAAACATACCCGCCGCGGCGCTTCCCGCGCCTGGCCGCATCTGGCTGGATTACGCGAAGTGGACGGCAGGTTTTGTTTTCGCACCCCTCGCCCTGATGCTGCTGTTCAGGCTTGCCCGCCGTCGCAAAGGCGCTGCGGCAGCTGCGATCCTGCCATTATTTGCGGCTTTTCTGCTTGGCAGTCACAGCACGTCGGGGTTCGCTCACGGCGATGAAGATCATGGCGACACCCCCAAAACCACTGCCGAAGCGCCCGCAACGGGCAGCATGACTGCTGCCGCGCAAGCTTCTCCCATACGACTGCCCGACGGCAGCATTTTCGCGCCCAAGCCCGCGCAACGGCTGCTCGGCCTTCGCACGATTCCGGGTGAAACCCGCGATATTGCCCTAACCATTGAACTCAATGGCCGCGTCATTGCCAACCCCAATTTCAGCGGGCGCGCACAGTCCAGCCAGTCCGGGCGCATTGCCGCGCCTGCCGGAGGCTTTCCTGCCATCGGCATGAAGGTAAGCAAGGGGCAAATCCTGGCTTATATCGAACCCGCTGCAAGCAGCATCGACAAAGGTAATCAGCAGGCACAACTGGCCGAACTGACCAGCAATCTGGTTCTTGCCGAAAACCGCGCACAGCGGCTGAAACAACTGGAAGGCAGCATGCCGCAAAAGGAGATCGACGCGGCGCGGGCTGAAGCAGTCAGCCTCAAGGCGCGCAAAGCGGCGGTAGCCGGCAGCTTTCAGCGTGTAGCCTTGCGTGCTCCGGTTTCAGGCGTAATCAGCCTGGCCAATGTTGTCGCCGGTCAAGTGGTGGAAGCCAGGGAAATATTGTTTGAAGTGATTGACCCGTCCAGGCTCCGGGTAGAGGCCGTCGCTTACGATTCAGCGCTGGCTGGGCAAGTAACCGGGGCTGCCGGCGCCACCGCTGGCAACCAGTCCTTGACGCTGGCATTCATCGGCCAAAGCTATCAACTTCGCGAACAGGCTCTGCCTGTGCAGTTCGATGTCACACCGCCGGGGCCTGCATTGAGCGTGGGCCAACCGGTTAAGGTGTTCGTTCAGACCCGGAAAACACTGCATGGCATCCCCGTCCCGCAAGGCAGCATCATGAAAAACAGTGGCGGTGAAACCATCGTATGGGTGCACGCCTCCTCCGAGCGCTTCGTGCCGAAAAAGGTGAAGGTGCAGCCTCTGGACGCCAATACGGTCGCGATAGTGGAAGGGCTGCACGATGGGGACCGGGTGGTGACGCAGGGCGCGGCATTGCTCTCACAAATACGCTAAGAGGCAGACATGTTTAACAAAATTATTCATTCCAGCCTGAGCCAGCGGCTGTTCGTGCTGGCCGCTTCTATCCTGTTGCTGGTGTACGGCTTGATGACGCTGAAACAACTGCCGGTGGACGTGTTTCCGGACCTCAACAAACCCACCGTGACACTGATGACCGAAGCTGCCGGCATGGCGCCGGAGGAAGTGGAACAGCTCATCACTTTCCCGATTGAGACAGCGATGAACGGACTGCCGGGCGTGACGCGCGTGCGCTCGGTTTCCGGCATCGGCTTGTCCGTGATTTACGTGGAATTCGACTGGGGTACTGACATCTACCGCAACCGCCAGCAGATCGCTGAGCGCCTGAGCCTGGTGCGGGAGCAGATCCCCGCCGGAATCACGCCGCAGATGGGGCCGATCAGTTCCATCATGGGCGAGATCATGCTGATCGCGATGACTGTCGACCCGGCGCAGGCGACACCGATGCAGGCACGCGAACTTGCCGACTGGGTGGTGCGCCCGCGCCTGCTCACCATTGCGGGGGTGTCGCAAGTCATCCCCATCGGCGGCGAGGTAAAACAATATCGCGTCACCCCGGACCCGGCCAACATGGGCAGGCTCGGCATTACGCTGGAACAGATGGAAGCCGCGCTCAAAGGCTTTGCTAACAATACCAGCGGCGGATTTATCGAGTCAGGCGCGCAGGAATTTCTGATCCGCAATATCGGGCGCACCACCAAGGTTGAAGACTTGCAGGACCTGGTAGTGAGCTACCGCGAAGGCATGCCCATTCTGCTCAGGCAATTCGCCAAGGTCGAGTTTGCCGCCCGCCTGAAACGCGGCGATGCGAGCTTCATGGGCAAGCCTGCGGTGATCCTGTCGGTGCAGAAGCAGCCCGCTGCGGATACGGTCAAGCTCACGCGGGAAATTGAAGCGGCGCTCAAGGAGTTGAACAAGAGCATGCCTGCGGGCATCTCAGTAAAAGACATCTTGTTCAAGCAGGCCAACTTCATCGAAAGCTCGGTGACCAACGTGGAAGAGGCCCTGCGTGACGGCGCCATCATGGTGGCAGTGGTGCTGTTCCTGTTTCTGCTCAATTTCCGCACCACGTTCATCTCGCTCACCGCGATCCCCGTCTCCATCCTGATCACGGTGCTGGTGTTCAAATACTTCGGGTTGTCCATCAATACCATGACGCTGGGAGGGCTGGCGATCGCCATCGGCGAACTGGTGGATGACGCAGTAGTGGGGGTAGAAAACGTGTTCCGTCGGCTCAAGCAGAACCGCGCGGAGGGCGACAGGGTACCGGTGCTGGAAGTGATCGCCGCAGCCACGCTGGAAGTGCGCTCCGCCATCGTTTACGCCACCCTCATCATCGTACTGGTGTTCGTGCCGCTGTTCGTGCTTTCCGGCATCGAAGGCAAGCTGTTCGCGCCGCTAGGCGTAGCCTACATCGTGTCGATTCTGGCCAGCATGCTGGTGTCGGTGACGCTGACGCCGGTGCTGTGCTATTACCTGCTGCCGAAAATGAAGCGCCTGGAGCACGACGACAGCCCGGTGGTGAAGCAGCTCAAGCAGTGGGACAGCAAGCTGCTGCAATGGTCGTTCGAACATAGCAAAATGGTGCTGGGCGCAGGACTGTTCGCGGTGACGCTCGCTGCGGCCGCCGTGCCGTTTTTTGCCCGCTCGTTCCTGCCTGCGTTCAACGAAGGCACGCTGACCATCACCGCCATCATGAACCCCGGCACTTCGCTGTCCGAATCCAACCGCATCGGCAATCTGGCGGAACAGTTGATCATGCAAGTGCCGGAAGTGACGCAAGTGGGCCGCCGCACCGGACGCGCCGAACTGGACGAACACGCGGAGGGCGTACATTACAGCGAGATCGACGTGGACCTGAAAAAGTCCGCCCGCTCCCGCGAGGCCGTGTTGCAGGACATCCGCGATCGCCTCGCGCCGCTGCCTGCTTCGGTGAATACCGGCCAGCCCATCTCGCACCGGCTGGATCACATGCTGTCCGGGGTGCGCGCGCAAATCGTGCTGAAGATCTTCGGCGACGATGTAGACACCCTGCGCGGCTTGGCAGCGGACATGCAAACCCGGCTTGCCAGGATTCCCGGCCTGGTGGATTTGCAACTGGAAAAACAGGTGCGCATCCCGCAACTGCAAATCCGCGTCGATTACGCCAAGGCCAGACAATACGGCGTGACGCCTGCGGCTATCAACACCGCGCTGGAAACCCTCTCCAATGGCGCCACTGCCGCGCAAGTGATCGAAGGCAACCGGCGCTTTGACGTGGTGATACGGCTGGCGGACAGCGACCGCACGGCACAGGGCTTGAGCGATCTTCTGGTGGAAACGCCGAGCGGGCGCATCCCGCTGCGCCTCATCGCCAGCATCCAGGACACGGATGGCCCCAACCAGATCCTGCGGGAAAACAGCCGCCGCCGCATGGTGCTGATGGGCAACAGTGACGGCACCGACATGTCGAAAATCATCAGCGAAATTCGCGCAGAGCTCGCCAAGCATCCGCTGCCGGAAGGCTATTTCACCCAGCTCGAAGGGCAGTTTCAGGCGCAGGAAGAAGCCAGCCAACTGATTGGCGGGCTATCGCTGGCGTCATTGGCAATGATCTTCCTGGTGTTGTACAGCCGCTACAAATCCAGCGTGTTGTCGCTGATGATCATGGGCAATATTCCGCTGGCGCTGGTAGGCAGCGTCATTGCCATGAAACTGTCGGGTGGCGCGCTGTCGGTGGCAAGCCTCATCGGTTTCATCACGCTGGCTGGCATCAGCACGCGCAACGGCATCCTGAAAATCAGCCATTACATCAACCTGGTGGCACACGAAGGCGAAGTGTTCGGCAAACAGATGATTATCCGCGGCAGTCTGGAACGCCTGACGCCGGTGCTGATGACCGCACTGGTGGCGGCCTTCGCCCTGATACCGCTGATGCTGTCAGGGGGCGACCCGGGAAAGGAAATTCTGCACCCGGTGGCGGTGGTCATTTTCGGCGGGCTGGTCAGTTCCACGCTGCTGGATACCTTGCTTACGCCAGTCATGTTTTATCTGTGGGGACAAAAACCCATGATGAAATTGCTGGCGCAAAACGGCAAGGAAAACTTTTAATCACGCATAAGGAGAATGAAATGCATGGCTTTGGACACGGTTACGGGATTTTCGGCGGCGGATTTTACATGCTGCTGGTATGGCTGGTGCCGATTTTAATTCTGATCGCAATCATCAAATATTTTTCAAACGGCTCACAGTCAAGCGCTGAATCCAAAACGCCGCTTGAGATTCTAGAAGAGACATACGCCCGAGGAGAAGTCAGTCGCGAAGATTTTTTGCAACGGCGCGACGACTTGCAACAGAAGTAACGAGTAATTGCAGTATGCAGCAGTCATTTAATTTAACTTAAGGAAATGAATATCATGAAAATGCACCGATTGACTACAACCGTAAAGGAACGCGAAATGAACCATTATCTGAAATTATCACTGTTGACTTTGTCCCTTATCTTCTCGCAAGGCACGCTTGCCCACACCGCTGAATATCTCGACACGCAAACCGCGCCGCATGACGGACAGCTCCGTATGGCGGGGATGCAGCATTACGAACTGGTGGTCAAACCCAATGCAGTCACGGTATATCTTACCGACCATGCCGGTACAAAAATACCCAGCAGCGGGGCGACCGGAACGGCCACCATACTTTCCGGAAAATACAAGGCTAACGTCAAGCTCACCCCTGCCGGTGACAACATCATGAAAGGCACAGGCAAGTTTGCCCTCACGCCCGACATGAAAGTTGTGGTTTCCATCGCGCTGCCGGGCCAGGCTGCCGAGCAGGCACGCTTTACGCCATTACAAAAATCGAAGCCGTAAGCGACTGCCATGTCAAGCCACCTTGAATAAAAGTTGAATAAAAGAGGATATACCCTATGATTAAGCTTGATTATTCATCATACCCGTGAAGCAATCCTTTCAATAACACGTTCATCGAAAAGCTTGGAGACTACCATGCGTAAACTATGGATTTGTATTGGAGTGGCAGTAATCGGGGGCCGAACTCGCATCCGGCGGCGAAACCGCCGACATCTATCAAGGTTCCGTGGAAAACCGCGTTCAGGCGCTGTCCTCCATCCAGCCGGGGTTGGGTGCGATCATGCACGAATATGGCAATCGCTTCACCAATATGTACTTTGCGGCAAACGGCGACAACTGGGGGCTGGCCCAGTACGAACTCAAGGAAATGCTTGAAGCGCAAGAAATCGCGGAAATCACATTGAATTTCTCGCTTAAAACCAGGCCTGCCTACGAAGAAAAGAAAGAATACAAGTAACGCCTCATTACGCGAAAAGGAGCATGACATGAATGGATGGAATCACGGAGACTGGATGATCGGCAGTGGCGGCTGGATGTTTTTTGGCTGGTTGTGGATGGCGCTGGTCTGGCTGATCCCCATTCTGTTGCTGTTTGCGCTTGGCAAATACCTGTTAGGCAACATCCAGCTGGGCCAGGACAGAAACGGCCACAGCCGCACTGCCCTCGACATTCTGGACGCAGCTTATGCTCGCGGGGAAATTTCCCGCGAGGATTATCTGCAAAAACGTGAGGATTTGCAGAAAAAATAGGGAGTTATTCTTATAAACCATTAATCTTTAATTGCCTTAAGGAGTATTTCAAATGATAAAGCCTCTTCTAATGACCACCCTTGCAGCATTGGCGCTCAACATACCTTACGCACTTGGCGAAACGGCACCCAAAACCGATAAAAAAGCAGCAACAACCGCTGCTGCGGACGCCGACATGGACAAGACGTATGGCGCCATGCAGGAACGCTACAAGAAAATGCAGGAGCAGATGGAAAAAGTCCGCCAGACCAAAGATCCGAAGGAACGCCAGAAGCTGCTGCAGGAACATTGGCAAACCATGCATGAAGGCATGGGCATGATGGGCGGCATGGGCATGGGTCCCGGCGCCAAAGGTAGCGGCATGGGGATGGGCCCTGGCCCGCGCGGATGCCCTGCTGCCGCAACACCCGAAGCCACGACCTGCCGTCAGAACATGACAGAACGGCGCATGGACATGATGCAGATGATGATGGACCAGATGATGGAGCATCAAGGTCAAAGCACGCCTGCCGCCAAGTAAATGCAGCCGCATACCCCGCGTTTGAACAAAACGCGGGGGTTTCCGTTTTTTACCTACGAAAGGATCATGACCATGAATAAATTTTACCTCCCGATTTTCGCCCTGAGCGCGATCATTTCCACCCAGGCTATTGCAGACGACGCACACCATCCTGAGCGGCAAAACCCAGCCGCCATGACTGCACCGGCTGCTTCGGGGAATGTTGGCAAAACCGTTAATGAAATGAAGGAAAACACGAAAAAAATGCAGGCCCAGCTAGACAAAATCCGCCAGGCCAAAGACCCGCAGGAACGCCAAAAATTACTGCTGGAACATATGCACACCATGCGGAAAAACATGATGCTTGGAAAATCCATGATGGGCGAGATGATGGGATGCCCGATGATGAAAGACGGAATGATGAAAGAAGGGATGATGGGCGGCGGCATGGGGATGATGGGAGGTGATCAGGCACCGGACGCCGCCATGAACCGCATGAACATGATGGAAAAGCGCATGGACATGATGCAGATGATGATGGAACAGATGAAGAGCCGTCAGGAAGCGCAACAGCCTGTGCCGATGACGAAGTAACTACGAGGCTGCGCTTGTATAGCGCAGCAATTTCTACAATCAAATTCAGGAGTCAATCATGAACAAGATTTTTATTGCTTCTATCCTGTGGATGATGCTGGGTTTTAACACCACCGCATTCGCAGGGCCTGATGCCAATATGCTGATAATCATGGCGGCAACCTGGGGGTGAATGTAAACGGCGGCGAAT
>Ga0315270_10001465_pt1 | contig 12533 bp, 11 predicted proteins | sample C1_bottom_MG_FD_204932 | JGI IMG/M metagenome (GOLD analysis project Ga0315270, IMG submission 204932) | Sediment microbial communities from Yellowstone Lake, YNP, Wyoming, USA - C1_bottom | ecosystem: Environmental > Aquatic > Freshwater > Lake > Sediment | place: USA: Wyoming | collected... | reverse complement strand
CAGTAAATTACTACATCAAAAAAGTAAATATTGAAAGCTCTGGAATTCACTGGGATTCAGACACTATTGCTGCGAAATTTTCATTTCTTTCGGGTATTGGAAGCGGAAGCATGCAGGGCAATTTTACGATCAATTTCAAAACGCTGGATTACCGACTTGCTGTTGATATCGAAAAATTTGATTTAAATATACTTGAACAGTATCTCTGGAATATAACGAATTATGGATACTTCGCCGCTAATATCGATGCTAAACTGAATGTAAAAGGCAGTTTTAAAGAAGCACAGGATGTTACTTTCAGAGGACTATTGGCAATAAATGATTTTCATGCAGGTGACAATAAAAATGAGGATTATGCTTCCTTCGACAAACTAGCTTTAGCTATCTACGAACTTAGTCCGAAGAATCATAAATATCTTTTCGATTCTGTTTCACTTGATAATCCTTACTTCAGGTATGAAAAGTATGATTCATCAGATAACCTGCAAAAACTGTTCGTAACACAAGGTGGTGCAGCAACTGCTTCACAATCGCCAAATGCCCCGTTCAACCTTGTATTGGTTATAGGAAATTATATTAAAAACCTGTCTCAGAATTTCTTTCACAGCGATTACAAGATCAATCGCCTGGCCATATATAGCGGTAACCTGGAGTTCAATGATTATTCAGTAAGCGAAAAATTTACCATCAAACTTAATCCACTATTTGTTTTAGCAGATTCCATCACCAAAAATCAAAAACGTGTGGGCGTATTTTTTAAATCCGGGATTCAACCGTTCGGTAATGCTACTGTGAATCTGAGTATAAACCCGAAGGACAGTTCTGATTTTGATATGCAATATCAACTGCAGAAATTTCCGGCGTCAATGCTTAATCCCTATTTAATTACGTATTCATCATTTCCCCTGGACAGGGGAACCATTACGATGAATGGCTCTTGGCATGTTCGAAACGGCAATATAGAGAGCACCAATCATTTGATAATTATCGATCCACGGGTAACCAGGAAGCTGAGAAATATGGGTACAAAATGGATTCCCATTCCCCTGATAATGGCATTTATCCGCGAGCGTGGAAATGTGATTGATTACGAAATACCCATAACCGGCGACTTGAAGAATCCGAAATTTCATTTAAAAGATGCTATTCTCGATGCGCTTGGAAATGTATTTGTTAAGCCTGCGACAACACCCTACAGGATGGAAGTGAAAAATATCGAAAATGAGATTGAAAAATCACTGACTATAAAATGGGAAATGCGGAATAGTTCTCTCACGCCAAAGCAGGTAAGATTTATCGGAAAGATGGCAGATTTCCTGGTAAAAAATCCTGAAGCATCCATAATCATCAATCCCCAGCTATATTCTGTAAAGGAAGAAGAATACATGCTTTTTTTCGAGGCAAAGAAAAAATATTACCTGTCGGTTAATCATAAAAATGGCGGCTCATTCACTGAAGATGATTCAGATAAGGTTGATAAAATGTCTGCTAAAGACGGCCAGTTTATTCAATATCTTAACAATCAAACACATGATTCCATGTTGTTTACCGTGCAGGCCAAATGCGCCAGGCTAATTGGTGCAACCAGTATTGATGCCAAGTACAGGCAGCTCAATAAAGACAGGGAAAACGCTTTCCTGGCTTACTTTAAAGATAAAGACGTCGCAAACAGGGTGAAAATTTCTGCAGGTGTAAATGTAATTCCGTACAACGGTTTTTCATATTACAAAATAGTTTACAAAGGTGAATACCCTGAATCTCTGGCCAAAGCCTATAAGGAAATGAATGATCTGAATGATGAAGCACCCCGAAACATATTTAAAAAGCTGCGTGCTAAAATCAAAGCCGGGCTTTAAGGAACCCGGATAGCAATATTATGCAAGTGATAAATTTCCACTTTTAAAATTCAAAGCCCCAAGTTTTAAGACCCAAATTTCAGGCTTTTCATTTTAATTCTTTTGGAATTCAGAATTTGAGATTTGAAATTTGGGAATTTCAAAATGCGATAATTTACCGCGTTTTCAAGTAAAAAGGTGGAATGTGTATCTTGTATCTATACTGAAAACGGGATAAATTTCCGCATTCATTAAGTCTCAAATTTCAAATTCCAAGCTCCAAATTCCAAGTGGGGTTTAAGAGCAGGTCTTGATTCTTGAGATTTGAGGCTTGGGACTTGGGTCTTTTTTTTATGCGTGATTTTATCCCGCTCAAAGTATAACTTGAAATATGTGAATTATGTAACTTTTTTATAAAGTTATGTAACGCTTTTCTTTTCAGATGTACTCATCTTTGCCGGATGATCCGTTGTTGAAAATTATGGGTAACCGGATGGCTGTCAATATCGTATACAGTCGGCATTTTTAATAAATTCTTTGATTTGTTTTACATTGAATAGGGATACTCCAACCATAACAACCAGCTAAATGGCTATTGATACCCGAAAATATATATTCTCAGAAGGAATTGACCGGTATTTTACAGGCGTTCACAGCGCCTGGAAATTTACTGCACGTTTTTTTAAGGAAGTATTCAGGCGGCCCTTTCACCTGCGCGAAGTAATTAACCAGAGCTTCGAAGTGGGTTTAAAATCGCTGCCACTGATTACACTCACAGGTTTTATTGTAGGTGTTGTCTTTACCAAGCAGTCGCGTCCTTCGCTCGAAGATTTCGGCGCAACATCGTGGCTGCCTTCTTTAATAGGAATAGCCATTGTACGGGCGCTGGGACCACTGGTGACTGCGCTTATATGTGCAGGCAAAGTTGGCTCAAGCATCGGCGCAGAACTGGGTTCCATGAAGGTTACCGAACAAATAGATGCCATGGAGGTATCCGCCATTAACCCATTTAAATACCTGGTGGTTAGCCGCGTGCTTGCCACTACCATTACTATTCCGATACTGTCGTTATATTGCAGTTTTGTCGGACTGTATGGCTCGTATGTAAATGTGCACACCGAGGAATCAAGCAGTATTATCAGTTTTTATCAGAGCGCATTTTCAACCATCAGTTTCCTCGATATTTTCACTTCGGTCACCAAGGCACTTGTTTATGGATTTACTATCGGAATGGTTGGTGCTTACAAAGGATTTCATGCCACTCAGGGAACCCGCGGAGTCGGCAAAGCGGCTAACCAGGCAGTTGTGCTTGCCATGTTCCTGATTTTTATCGAGGAACTTGTAATTGTTCAGCTATCCAACTGGATCCGATATTTTTAAAGCTATGGCAGAAAACCCAAAACATATTATTAACTATGATGAAGAGGTCATAGCAATCACCGGGTTATATAAATCATTTGATGATATTCCGGTTTTAAAAGGCATTGACTTTAAGCTGTTTAAAGGCGAGAATGTAGCCGTGCTGGGCAAATCAGGAACCGGGAAATCTGTTTTGATAAAAATTATCGTAGGGCTTCTTAAACCCGATAAAGGTGAAGTGCTGGTATTAGATCAACAGGTTGATAAACTAAATACTAAAGAACTGGATGCATTGCGGTTACGGATTGGATTTTCGTTTCAAAGCAGCGCTTTGTACGATAGTATGAATGTATATCAGAATCTTGCATTTCCGCTAACTATGAATGTGCAGCACCTGAGCAAAAATGAAGTAAAGGACGCAGTTGAAGAAGTGCTCGAAAGCGTAGGATTGAAAGATAAGATAAACCAGATGCCTTCGGATCTTTCGGGAGGACAGCGCAAACGGATCGGCATAGCCCGGACCTTGATCCTGAAACCCGATATTATGCTTTACGATGAACCCACTTCGGGCCTTGACCCGATTACAAGTGCTGAAATAAATGAGCTTATCAACGAAGTACAGGAAAAATACAATACCAGTTCTGTGATTATTACCCATGATCTCACTTGCGCAAAAAATACGGGTAACCGCATAGCTTTGTTGCTCAACGGCAAATTTTTAAAAGTCGGAAAATTCGAGGAGGTTTTCGAAAGCGACGACGAACATGTAAAAGGATTCTTTAATTACAATTTTATTCAATAAATTATGAATGAATCAACAAACAGACGCGCCGTAATAGTTGGGCTTTTTGTCCTCCTTGGAATATTGTTTTTCATAGGAGGAATACTGATGATCGGCAACCTTCACGAAACGTTTAAAAGTAAAATGGAAGTGGTTTCGCTTTTTGATGATGTAAGCGGTTTGAAAAAGGGTAATAATGTCTGGTTTTCAGGCGTGAAAATAGGTACAGTCAGCAACCTGCGGTTTTACGGCACCTCGCAGGTGGAGGTAAGTATGAAGATTGAAATTAAAGCACAGCAGTATATCCGCAAGGATGCAAAAGTGAAAATAAGCAGCGATGGAATTATAGGGAATAAAATCCTTATAATTTACGGTGGCACAACTATGTCACCCGAAGTTCAGGAAGGTGACACCTTAGGTGTGGAGAAAACTTTTACTTCGGAAGATATGATCAATACCTTACAGGAAAACAATAAGAACTTCCTGGCTATAACCAGCGATTTCAAAGAAATTAGTAAAAAATTAGCTGCAGGCGAAGGAACCATCGGGAAATTGCTAACCGATGAATCCATTTATACTCATATCAATGCCGCCACAGCTTCTTTACAGGTTGCATCTGCAAAGGCTGAAGAACTGGCTGGCTCGCTTGTCACTTTTAGCTCGAATCTGAATAAGAAAGGAACTCTGGCAAATGAACTGACTACAGATACCGTGGTTTTTAAATCAGTTAAGGCTTCGGTGTTGCAATTGCAGCAAATGGCCGATACGGCAAGCGCGTTTGTAGCTGATCTAAAAAAAGTTGCCAGTAATCCTAATTCTTCAATCGGAGTTTTGTTGCGCGACGAGGAATCGGGTGCACGGATAAAAGAAACCATTAAAAATTTGGAAAGCAGTTCCATGAAACTGGATGAGGATTTAAAAGCTGCCCAAAGTAGTTTTTTACTTAAGGGATATTTTAAGAAGCAGGAAAAAGAGAAAGAGAAAAACGAATAAGTCGGAAAATATAGCAATAGTATGTGTGAATCATGTAAGAAATTCACAGAATTGTGTAGCATTTTCCGACAGGTATACTCCGAACTTTGTGCCGTAGCTGTTTATTATTTGTAGAAACGTAAAAATACCTGATAGCCTGAATCCCGCTCTGTTAGATAAGTAATCCTGGAAATGAAAAATTTATATACCATTGTTTTTATTGTCGCCATATTCACCAGCCCTTTATTTACATTGGGACAAAAAGATAATACATCTTGGATAAAAGCTGATTTCGGTGCAAACAACACCTGGATTTTGAATCAGAATATGTATGGAAATCCTGAGTTACCATACACGGCTACGATTGGTTATGCGGGCGAATTATCATATCAGCATTTTATTAATGAATACGGATACTCCGTGGGATTAGGCATTGCAAACCTGGGCCAGAACTATGAAGGCGAAATGGCAGGGGCAAATGCGCAACGCAAGGTGGATTTAACGTATCTCGAATTACCTGTTATGGGTTTGTATAACCTTGGAGGCAAGCGACAACAGATTTGGTTATCAGCTGGTCCACAGTTAATGTTCCTGCTATCAGCCAGGCAGGAATTCAGCCGCACAGGCGAAAGGGTTATTCCGGATCCTGAATTGCTCAGCCAGGGAAGTGTTAATGTTATTAACCGATTTAAACCGGTTGATGTAATGCTGGCATTTGGATTGACGAATTTTTTCCCGATAAAATCACATGATGTTATTCCCTACAGAACTTCCGAAAAGATTATGTGGTCACTTTCATTCGACGGAGCAATAGGATTAAGCGACATAAACCAAAAACAATATCAGATCAGCAACATGCATAACGTGTATGCCGGTTCGCACAATTTTTACCTTGGAATCCGTATCGGGATCATGTCGAATCTGAAATCAATGCATAATTCCATTTCAAATATGTTTAATAAATCTGAGTTTTAAGATTTATACCTGAGGTTTACAAAACATCTTGCCATGCACAAGTATCTTCCCATAGTGCGACTCACGCTGTTAGGCTATATATTCTACAAGATAGAAGACTTGTTTGAATCATATTTTTCCATTTTGCTTTGAAAACAAAAATTTCAGCAACAATTTTTCGGAAGTTTTTAATAACCACGATTTTCCGACGTAGTTTAATGCGATTTTTATGCCTTCATCATAGATAAAAATATAATAATTATGTAATTCATTTCCAGAATTATATAACACTTACCGGTTTAAAGTGAAAGACCTTTGCATTTGTATAAACCAATTTAATTTTTAAACCATGAAAATGAAGAAAACAATGATTATGATGTTGCTTGCCATTGCCGGAAGCTTTGGTATTGCTAATGCACAACAACCAGCAGTTATGGTAAGTGATGCAGCAGGATGGCACAAAATCGGCGAAAGGACAGTTGCCTTTAAAACTGACCGTGATGAAATTGCTGTTATCGGATCCGACAGGTTCTCTACCATCAAATTTAAAGTTACCGAAGCTGCCATTGATCTGGTTTCGCTTGAGATAACTTATGAAAGTGGTGACAAACAAGATGTAAAAATCAACGAAACTGTAAAAGCACCTGGCGAAAGCCGTACAATTGATTTGAAAGGTGGTTCAGAGCGTAGCATAAAGAAAATCATTTTTGTTTACAAAACGCTGCCTAACAGTAAGGATGAAAAAGCCCGCGTCGAAATATGGGGGTTAAAAATTAATTCAGATAAGAAGTAAAACCTTTTTTATCATTGATAAATGCCGTCTTTCCTAATGGTAGGGCGGTTTTTTTTATGTCGGTAATTCTAAAGGTTTGAAGAAAAATGCATCCCGATACAGAAATGTGAGAATCATGTAACTTATTTTCAGAACTATGTAATGCTAATCAATTCAAAGTCAACCAATTTTGTACTCTGGTAAATTGGGGGAAAGCTAAAATTTATTGGATCATAAAATCTTTAAAAAAGCAATGATATGAATATAGTTGACTATCCGATGAATGAACCTGAAAATGTTACAGAAGGACAAAACATGAATTCTTTCTCTTTAAGCGGGGACGACAATCAACATAATGGCAAAGATCAGCAGGAAGCTAAATATCAGTGTCCTTTGAACTGTGAAGGCAATAAAACGTATAATCAACCAGGGATATGCCCGATTTGTTGTTTACAACTGGTTATGGTTGGAATAGATGAACCCAGGATCCGGATTGAATAAATATAAAAGAATGATAAAATTAATCAATTAAATGAAAGAGGTATATTATGATGACTTTATTTCAGGAATACATTTCGGACCTGGGAATGGGATGGGGATTGATCCTCGGCATCGCATTTCTGGTAATTGTTGTCGGGATTTATGTGAAAATCAGGAAAAATAGCCGGACCTGATAATAGTTTCACCAAAAGTGTATTGCTGCTCAGATGTATAGAAGCCTTCGTGGTCATTTCTAATCTTCAAATGTGTGAATCATGTAATATATTTAAAAAGTTATGTAACGCTTTAGCCTTCCAGGTCCTATACATTTGTATATTAAATAATTGCGGATAATTTACTTTTTATCTTCCCTGTAAAACTGCATGAAATTCCGTTTTAAATTCACATAAAAGGCAATAACATATAATTATCAGTGGAGTAAAAAACACAGTTTCCCTGAATTATTGATTTAAAGGATACGAATTCAACAGCATCCATTGCTATTTTGGTGTTGTGAAAATATCTAAATAGAAATAAATTGCTTAAACCCAGACACGCTAAGGCATTGATACAATGAAAAATGTTCACCCTGTTAAAAAAGTAAAAGTTTTCGCAACGGCGCAATCCGTTAAGCTCAGCGAAAAAACACTGGCAAAAAAGGAAGCAGCAGGCAGTTTTTTAACTGATTTTGCCGATGTCATTTTATTTTTGTCGCGTGTTTTTAAAGAAACTTTTTCGCGCAACTTCGAATTTAAAGAGTTTTTCCGCCAGTGTTATCAAATCGGGTATAAGTCGTTACCGCTTATTTCCGTTACCGGGGCAATTATGGGTTTGGTGCTGACTATCCAATCACGACCCGTGCTTGTTAGTTTCGGTGCGCAAAGCATGCTTCCCGGAATGGTGGCAGTTTCACTCATCAGGGAAATGGGCCCGGTCATCACCGCACTGATATGCGCCGGTAAAATTGGTTCAGGTATGGGCGCCGAACTTGGTTCGATGAAAGTAACCGAGCAGATTGATGCCATGGAAGTATCTTCGACCAACCCCATGAAATTTTTAATTGTTACACGTGTGCTGGCAGCAATACTTATGATACCGTTACTGGTTTTGTATGCCGATGCTCTTGGCATACTGGGAAGCTGGGCTGGCGCCAATTTAAAAGGCAGTGTATCGTTTGTCCTGTTTTTTTCACAGGCATTCGCCTCAATTAATTTCCTGGATTTTTTACCCGCCGTTATTAAATCTTTCTTTTTCGGAGCGGTTATCGGATTGGTAGGAACTTACAAAGGATATAATGCCGGGCGGGGTACTGAAAGTGTGGGTAAAGCTGCAAATTCTGCCGTGGTACTGGCTTCCCTCCTGGTAATAATTGTAGATGTAATTGCTGTACAAATCACTGATATGTTACTATCATGAACACTCAACAAACAGAAACACCAGATATTGCTGTTCCGAAAATATCGGGCAAACAGGCTGTTATCGAAATAAACCATCTGAAAAAATCATTTGGCTCACTGGAAGTTCTAAAGGATGTTTCGCTGAAGCTTTTTGATGGCGAAAATTTGGTTGTGCTTGGGAAATCAGGCACAGGCAAATCAGTTTTGATAAAATGTATTGTTGGCTTGTTGCATTCAGATGGCGGAATTATAAATGTTTTTGATCAGGATGTTAACAAATTGAATACAAAGGATATGGGCGATTTGAGACAGAAAATAGGTTTTCTCTTTCAAAGCGGAGCATTATACGATTCAATGACAGTGAAAGAGAACCTGGAATTCCCGCTTCGAAGAATCAGAAAGAATCTCACAGACAAAGAAATTGACGAAAAAATATATATAGCGCTCGAAAATGTTGGTCTGGCTGACGCACTTCATAAAATGCCATCGCAACTTTCGGGCGGCATGCGCAAACGGATAAGCCTGGCCCGCACCATTGTTGTGGATCCTATGATCATGCTGTACGACGAACCCACTACCGGTCTGGACCCTGTTACATCTGATGAAATAAGTGAACTCATCAATGAAGTTCAGAAAAAATATAAAACGTCTTCCATAATTATTACGCACGACATCAAATGCGCCACCAACACGGCTGACAGGATGATCATGTTAATGGAAGGCGAAGTATACAAAGAAGGTAAACTGAAAGACTTTGAGAATTCAACTGACCCGCTTATCAGCTCTTTCTTTAATTAAAACTCAAAACTTTGAACCTAACTTTTAACATCATAATTTGTCATGGAAACGCACTCAGAAAAATTTAAAATACGCTTAGGCCTTTTTGTCGCAGGAGGACTGGCCATTTTTGTTCTGGCCATTTTTATAATCGGTAAACAAAAAAACCTGTTCAATCCTGTTTTTAAACTTACCACAACATTTTACAATGTAAGCGGCTTACAGGTTGGAAACAATATCCGGTTCGCCGGGATTAATGTGGGTACCGTTGATAATATTATCATTATTAACGATTCGACTGTCAGGGTTAATATGCTGATCCGGAAAGAGGTACACCAGTTTATTAAAGCCGACTGCAAAGTTGCAATAGGTTCCGAAGGCCTGATCGGCGACAAGCTTTTAACTATCACCCAGGGCGGATCAAATACACGTTTAGCGAAAGAAGGGCAGGAACTTGCCTCGACCGAGCCTGTTGAAACAGACGCCATAATGGCGAGTGTAGCCGGAACAGCAGCTAATGCCGAGATTATTACACAGCAACTTGCTGAAGTGATGTACAAAATAAACGGCGGACAAGGAACACTGGGCAGGTTAATCCAGGATACAACCATTGCTGAGAATCTGAATCAAACCATCGTGAATCTTAAAACGAGTTCCAAAGGACTGGATGAAAATATGAAAGCCGTTAAAAATAACTTTCTTCTGAAAGGATATTTTAAAAAGAAGGCAAAAGCTGCTGAAAATAAGGCCGAAGAAGAAAAAAAGTAGAGTAAAATCAGTTCCTGGAAAAAGTGGAGAACTCAAAATATTCAAAAACAGCAAATGCAGACATGGCTCAAAATACTTATAAAATTGGTATTTGTTTCAGTTTTAACAAGTGGTAATGCATTTGCCCAAAAAACTCCGGTCGTTAAAGATACGACCAAGGTATACGAGAATATTGAATCCTTTTCAGTAAAGCGCAAGTTTACAAAGTTAATGTACCATGCACTTTTCAAGCCTGTAGCAGTAAGTTCACAAAAAAGGAATGATAAAAAGAAAGCTTATAAGAAACTAATCCAAAAACCTTACAGCGCTTACGAAGGCAAAATAATAAGGCATATTAACATCGAAACGATGGATCCGTTTGGATATTCGATTGCCGATACTATTGAACGACCACCCAACTTTATTTCCAAAAACGGTAACGCGGTGCATATAAAATCACAGCGTATAACTATTCGAAATCTCTTGCTTATAAGGCAAAACCAGGTATTTGATTCCCTGCTTGTAAAAGAGTCGGAGCGTTTGGTGCGAAGCCAGGCTTATGTAACCGACGTTTCATTCACCATTATGGCTACAGAGAAAAATTCCGACTCAGTTGATATTTATATCCGTGAATTAGATAAATGGAGTATTATTCCGGGAGGCGGTGCGTCGGCTTCAAGCATGACGGTGAATTTAAGAGATAATAATTTCATGGGCTTAGGTCATGATTTTAAAAATGAAGTTACATGGAATCATACAACCGGCGACTATGGATACAAAGTCAATTATTTTGTTCCAAATATCCGCAACACATACATTAATTCGACCTTGCATTTTGGTAAGGAAGTCTCCGGGAATTATATAAGGAGCTTTGCAATAGATCGTCCGTTCTTTTCGCCTTTTGCAAAGTGGGCAGCGGGTGCAAATTTCTCGCAACAATTTTATCAGTATTACATTCATGAAACAGATTCGCTTTTGGTCCTTCAGCCTTTCAAATTTAATGCACATGACTATTGGGTGGGCAATTCCATTCAATTGTTCAAAGGCAATACTGAATACAAACGTGTCACAAATTTTATTTCAGCCCTGCGTTTTGTAAAAATGCGCTATTTCGAAAAACCACTCGAAGCGTTCGATACCCAGCATTTTTTCGCAGACGAAAATTTTTACCTGGCAAGTATCGGCATCTCAACCCGAAAATATGTGCAGGATAAATACATTTTTAAATTTGGCGTTACCGAGGATGTACCCGTGGGAAAAGTTTTCAGTCTTACAGGTGGCTACCAGGAAAAGAATAACAATAGCCGGTATTATGTGGGTGGACGTATTTCGGCTGGCAATTATTATCCCTGGGGATACCTTAGCTTTAATTTAGAATCGGGCACTTTTTTTAATGGATCACATACGGAACAAGGAGTATTTACAGCTGGAATAAGTTATTTCACGGGGCTGGTTGAAATCGGGAAATGGAAATTCAGGCAATTTCTTAAACCGCAGCTTGTTATTGGCATCCACCGGTTTGCATACGATAGCCTAACTCTCAATGATAGTTATGGATTGGATGGATTTACAAGTTCGTCATTGTCGGGCATCAGCCGTATAATGGTTAAAATTCAGACGCAATCCTATGCCCCATGGAATTTTGTCGGATTCCGTTTTGGCCCTTATCTGACTTTCGCAATCGGCAAACTTGGTGATGCAGAAACGGGGTTCAGATACAGCAAAGTATATTCGCAAATCGGGTTGGGGGTTTTGATAAAAAACGACCACCTGGTTATAAATACCTTTCAACTTTCTATAGCCTTCTATCCTGTAATCCCGGGTATTGGCGAAAATGTTTTTAAGACAAATGCATTCAGGACTGTTGATTTCGGCTTCCGGGATTTTGAAATTGGAAAGCCTTCTGTTGTGCTTTTTCAATAAAAGAAATTAACTTTGAAAAATGAACCTGGAAAATGAACAAGGCACCCGGCACTTGGAACCTGGACCAGCAAACCAAATTAGAACCTTAGTATAATCCAGAAAAAAATAGTAATATGAAATTCCCGGATTTGTTGCTACTGAAAATTAAAGCAAAAAAAATAGGCTACCTTCTGAAAGATACCTTTAATGAATTTGTATCCGACGATGGTATGAAGCTAAGCGCAGCGCTGTCGTATTACACCATTTTTTCTTTGCCTCCTCTACTCATCATTATAATAAATTTATCCGGTTTCTTTTTTGGAGCCGAAGCTGTAAAAGGTGAATTATTCGGACAGATAAACGGATTGGTTGGAAACAATGCCGCATTGCAGATACAGGACATAATTAAAAATGTAAAACTTTCGCATACCAGTGTATTTGCTACTACCTTCAGCTTGATCATATTACTGATTGGTGCATCCGGCGTATTTGTCGAAATCCAGGACTCAATAAATTTTATCTGGGGACTGAAAGCAAAACCTAAACGAGGTTTGATC
>Ga0315270_10001463_pt1 | contig 12537 bp, 8 predicted proteins | sample C1_bottom_MG_FD_204932 | JGI IMG/M metagenome (GOLD analysis project Ga0315270, IMG submission 204932) | Sediment microbial communities from Yellowstone Lake, YNP, Wyoming, USA - C1_bottom | ecosystem: Environmental > Aquatic > Freshwater > Lake > Sediment | place: USA: Wyoming | collected... | reverse complement strand
TTCGAGTACATCGAAGTCTATTACAATCGGAAACGCCTGCACTCAACGATTGGGTATCTATCCCCCGAGGCGTTCGAGGCTAGGCAAGTGGCTTAATCGAGTGTCCGAAATATCGGGGCAAGATCAAGTTACGTCGGCCACGATGATGGTTTTCCCATCATAGTTAGGCATGTTAAAGGTCTCCATATTAGATTTAACTGAGAAGCGAATTTTTGGCCCCGCTGTATGCCACTTATAGACATCCCACAGAAACACTACTGAAGACAGGATTGCTCCCCACCAAGCAATAATCGCAATTTGATCCACGAGATACCCTTAATTGTTGAGTGACTGCTTTCGGCTTGTTTCCATCTTACCGCTTCTGGCACGTAAGCAAGACGGATGGGGTCAAATCCTGTTGTATGACATTTCTTTTAAAGCTCACATAGGGTGGATTAGCAAAGCGTAATCCGCCGAATTTTTTCGTGTTTTCTATGCGGTTTTTTCCGCAATTTCCACTAAAATTTCACCAGCTTCCAGCAGCTTGATCGTATCGCGGAATGTGGCTTCTAAAACCAGTTTTATGTGTGCATTGGAAGCATTGCCGCAAGTCACCCAAACAATCTGCGGTGGTGCGCCGAGGCGATAAACCAGTTCGGCAAAATCGCTGTCTTTGCTGATGACAATCGCCTTGGCTTGACGGGCGGCATTGAAAATCTCTAAATCGCTGGCGTCTCGTAGCTCTAATTCGCGCAATGCCGTTGCTTCGACGCCAAAGGTTTCCGTCAGCCATTTGGCGAGAGCGGGCGGAAGCTGGGCATCCAGCCAGAACTTCATGCCAGGAGGCGGGCGTGGTTGGCGCGTTGTGCTGCGAATTGCAGGCAGGCCTGAATGTCTTCGGGTTCAAGGTCGGGGAAGTCGGCCAGGATTTGCTCGGTAGGGACGTTGGCGGCGAGCATTTCGAGAATGTCGGAAACCCTGATGCGCATGTTGCGAATGCAAGGCCTACCACCGCATTTACCCGGTTCACTGGTGATGCGGTCAAGCAAATTTTGTGCGGTGGCGGTCGGCATGATGCTGTCCTCGATCAGGCAAAGATTCAGCCAAGTATATGCCCATTTGTTTGGCGCGGAAAAGAGCCTTTGCAGATTTCGGCAGGTTATGATCCCTGCCGTTTTTTGTTTTCAGTAGTGAATTGCTTCAGGCTTTTACTTTTGCCGAACGGCGCAACCTGGCCAACAAACGCCGCGCCAACTCACCGAACAATTCGGTTTGTGTCGGATGCGGGAAGATGGCTTCGGCCACTTGCGTCAGCGTCATGCCGCCAGACACCATCATCACTGCCGCGCCGATCAACGTGTCGGTATGGTCGGCAAGGAAGTGCACGCCGATGATTTTTTGTGTGGCTTTGTCGGCCACCAGTTTGATCATGCCGTGGGTTTCCAGGGCGATCATCGCCTTGGCGTCGATGCTCATGGGGATTTTGGCTTCTGCGGCGTCGATGCCTCGGGCTTTCGCTTGAGCGACCGATAGACCGACGAAGCCGGCTTCCGGGCGCGAGAAGGTGACGCCGCAATCCAAATCCTGGTTGTACTTCGCGGCATGGCCGGTGAGGTTGTGCGCGGCGACGCGGCCTTGTGTTGCGGCGGTGTGCGCCAGCATGTAACCGCCGATGACGTCGCCCACGGCGAAGATGTGCGGTGTGCTGGTGCGGCCTGCGGCGTCGGCTTTGATGGCCGCTCCGTCGAGCGCTATGCCGGCTTTGTCCAGATTTAACTTTCCGGTGTCTGGTCGTTTGCCGGTGGCCATTAGCACGTAGTCACAGGCGTATTCGTTGGCTTTGCCTTCACTGTCGCTGTACTTGATGAGCATCTTGCCCGGCTTGCCGGAGATTTCGCTGATCTTGGCGGATGCAACTACTGGGAATTCCGAGGTTAGAACCGCGGTGAGTTGCTTGGCGATTTCTTCTTCGATCTCGGCCAGGATGCGATCCTTGGCTTCGAGCATGAGAATGTCCGCGCCGAAGTCTTTCCAGATCTGTGCCATCTCGACGCCGATCACGCCGCCGCCGATGATGCCCAGTTTCTTGGGTGGTTTGGACAGATTCCACACCGTATCGGAGGTGATGACGCCGCCCGTCTCCAGGCACTCGCGCGCGCCGGGGATGGGTGGTACGAAGGGTGGTGCGCCGGTGGCGATGACTGCCGCGCCGAAGGTGATGCGGTAGGCTTCACCGGATGTTGGTTTGATCTCCGCGGTGTGCGCGTCGATGAAGGACGCGAAGCCTTCGCGTACGTCAATCTTCACGCCCTTGTCGGTTTTCAGTGCGAGTTCGCCGCGTGTTTGCAGAATATTTTTGCGATGGGCTTCCAGCGTTTCCCACACCATCTTTGGTTTGTCGGTGCCGGTTACGCCTTTGGCCGCATCATGTGCGCGGTCGCGGATGATGTCCGCCGCGTGACGCCAGGCCTTGGACGGAATGCAGCCGCGCCACAAACATTCACCGCCGGGGAAGGGCGCGTTGTTGACCATCACAACTTTCACGCCGTGGTCGGCCAGATCGCGTGCGCAATCTTCGCCGCCGGGGCCGCCGCCGATGACTAGCACTTGCGTGTCCCAGTTGCCTTCTGGAATGGGTGAGGCGTGCGCGGTTTCCGCACCGGTCATCCAGGATTCAGGGTTCTCGATAGCTTTCTTCAAATCGACCAGATAACCCGCTGCATCGGCACCATTCAACACGCGATGATCGGCGGTGATGGTGAAGGGCGTGCCTTGTGGGCTATTGGCGGCAATCGCCAGGATCGCCGCGATGCCCGGCGTGGGAATGGCGGTGAAATGGGTGATGCCGAACATGCCCATGTTGGAAATGGTGAAAGTGGGGTTGGCGAATTCTTTCGGCGCCAACTTGCGCACGCGGGCGCGTGGCACCAGGTCGTTCCACGATTCCTGCAAGGCTTCCAGGCTGCGCGATTCGGTGTTGGAGAGGATCGGCACCACCAATCCGCCGTCGTCGCTTTTCACGGCGACGCCGAAGTCATGGTTGGGGCGCTCGATCAGTTTGTCCACCGGCTGGTAGGCCCAGTTCATGCGCGGAAAATTTTGCATGGCCACTGAGCAGGCCTTGGCAATGGCGACCGTCACCGACACTTTGCGCGCCTTGGCGGCTGCGGTGAGCTTGCTGGTGTCGATGTTCATGGTGGCGGTGAAGGTGGGCAATGTGAGCGAAGCGGCCATGGCGTGCGACACGGCTTTTTCCATTGAACTCATGTTGCGGCCATCACCCGGCACGTCCACTTGCGGCAAACTATGCGCGACTTCTTTCATGGAAGGGCGTGCACGCTGTACGTCGGCGGCAGTGATCACGCCTTCTGGGCCGCTACCGGCGACGCCGGCAATATCGACGCCAAGCGCGCCGGCAACTTTGCGTGCATAGGGCGAGGCCTTGCGACCGGCAGGGCGGGCCACGGGTTTTGCGCTGGCGGAAATTGTTGGTGCGGCAGCGGGTTTGGCTGCGATGGGCTTGCTTTCACCGCTGGCTGATTTGTGATGTACGTCGGTGACCTTGTGGTCGGCGGTAATGATCACGGCGGTGTCGATCACCTTGGCCTTGTCGTTGACGATGAAGGCCATGGGATGGCCGACTTCGACCACGCTGCCAATATCTGCCATGGGGCCGGAAAGGAAGCCTTCTTGGAATACTTCCACGTCCATGATGGCTTTGTCAGTCTCGACCGTGGCGACGATATCGCCGCGTTTGATGGTGTCGCCGATATTCTTTTCCCAAGTGACGACGATGCCTTCGGTCATGGTGTCGGAGAGTTGCGGCATGACGACGGCGATGCCGGCGTGGTGCGGGATCATTTCCGATGGCGCTTGTTCGGTGACGACTTCGCCGGCTGCAATGGCGAGATCGCCTTGGGTATCGGTGATATAGCCCAGTGCGGCGCCTACGGCCACGGTGGCGCCAACTTCGGACAGCGGCCCGGCTAGATAACCGGCCTTGAACACTTCCACATCCATGATGGCCTTGTCGGTCTCGACCGTGGCCACGATGTCGCCGCGCTCGACGCGCTCGCCGGCTTGTTTTTCCCAAGTGACCAGGACGCCTTCGGTCATGGTGTCCGAGAGTTGCGGCATGGTGATTACAAAATGAGCTGACATGTGTTTATCCGTGAGGGGTTAGGTGTTAGGCGTTAGGCGTGTGGGGCGGAATTTGCGTCCGCCTCACGCCTCAACCCTCACGCCTTTCCGAAGAGTTTCAGGACTGCATTCACCACATCTTCATGGTCCGGGATCGCGGCCATTTCCAACTTGTGGTTGTAGGGCTGCGGCACTAGCGCGGAGTGCACGCGCACGGGTGCAGCATCCAGTTCAAAGAAGCATTCTTCGTTGATGATGGCGATGACTTCAGAACCAACGCCGACCGGCGCTTCGTCTTCCTCGGCGATCACGACGCGGTGCGTCTTGGATACGGATTTCCGGATGCCGGCACGATCCAGCGGGGCTAATGAGTACAGGTCCACCACTTCGGCGCTGATGCCGTATTGCGAAGCGAGAATTTCCGCGGCCTTCAAGCACCAGTGCACCGAGATGTTGTAACCAAACAGCGTGACATCGGTGCCAGAGCGGGCGACTTCGGAACCTTCCAATGGATGGAAAAATTCCTCATCCGGCACTTCGCCCTTCATGTTGTACATGAGTTCGTGTTCGTTGATGAACACCGGGTCGTCGGAACGGATCGCGGATTTCAACAGACCATAGGCTTGTTTGGGGTTGGAAGGCGTGACCACGCGCAGGCCGGCGATGCCCATGAACACTTTTTCCATGCGCGCCGAATGCTGTGCGCCGAGTTGATGCGCGGTGCCGCCGGGGGAACGCACGACGATCGGCGCCGTTAGTTGGCCGCCCGACATATAGCGAATTTTTGCCGCCGAGTTGAACAGTTGATCCATCGCCAGCCAAGCGAAGTTGACCGACATGATTTCTACGATGGGTCGCACGCCAACAAAGGAAGCGCCGATGGCCAGGCCGGTGAAACCATTCTCCGAGATCGGTGTGTCGATCACGCGCAGCGGGCCGTATTTTTCATACAGGCCCTTGGTTGCCTTGTAAGTGCCGCCGGCAACGCCAATGTCCTCACCCATGCAGATCACCAAAGGGTCGCGTGCCATTTCTTCATCGTGGGCACGCTGAATCGCTTCCCAGTACATTATTTCAGCCATGATTGTTTCCTTTTGCTATTCGCGACAGGTCTGCGAATAATTATTCTGCGAACACGTATTTTTCGAGATCGGCTACGTTCGGTTCGGGCGATTCTTCCGCGAACTTGATGACTTCGTTCTCGATGTAGTCGTCGATTTCCTTTTCCATCTTGTGGAACTCGTCCATGGTCAGCGCCTTGGCGTCGATCAAGCGGTCGCGCAGCATGAAGATCGGGTCGCGCTGTTTCCAAACCTCTTCTTCTTCGCGCGTACGGTATGCACGCGAGTCGGACATAGAATGTCCACGATAGCGGTAAGTCATCAGTTCCAGGAAGTAGGGCCCCTTGCCGCTGCGCACATAGTCCACAGCCTTGCGCGCATGTTCGTAGACCACGTCGATGTCCTGACCGTCGCATTGGGCGGATTCGATGTTGTAGCCACAGACGCGCTTGAACTGATCCACTACGGCGGTGGAGCGGTCGATGGCGGTGCCGATGCCGTATTGGTTGTTTTCGCACACGAACAGGCAGGGTAGTTTGTATAGCGCGGCCATGTTCAAGGTTTCGTGGAAGGTGCCTTGGTTGTTTGCGGCATCGCCCAGGAAGCAGATGGAAATTTCGTCGCCGCCTTTGAGCTGGATGCCCTTGCCGATACCGGCAGCTAAGGGGAAGGGGCCGCCCACCAGCGCGTAGCCGCCCATAAAGCGATGCTTGACGTCGAAGATGTGCATGGAACCGCCGCGACCCTTGGAGGTGCCGGTTTCTTTTCCATACAATTCGGCCATCACGTCTTTTGGATCGGAGCCGCATTTGATCGCGTGCACGTGATCGCGGTAGCCGGTGATCACATAGTCATGGCCGGGGCGGGCTGCTTCCATCACGCCGAAGCAGCAAGCTTCCTGGCCGGGATAGAGGTGCAAAAAGCCACCGATCTTGCGTTCGATGTAGGCTTGGTAGCAGCGTTCTTCAAAGCGGCGTGCCAACACCATTTCACGCAGGACGCGTTTCTTGTCTTCCAGTTTCATACACGGTTCCTTGAATTTAATGCGGCGTGGTCATTCGATTATTATTGACCCTTGAATTCGATCCACGGTGACCCGAACAAAGTTTGCTATCATTACGAAAAAACCCGTATTAGTCAACCCATTAGTGCGTTTTACCCCTCCTGAAAGGACGGCGAATGTTGCCCGAAGTGATTGAAAACAAGCAACTCATCAGTACCCAGCAAATGCAGGCCGCAAGTCATGTTCTCATGGTGTTGCCGCGTCTTGGCACCCCCGAGCTATTGAAAAAAATCCCGCATCTGGATCTTTTGCGTAGTGCGCTCAAGCGCCGTCGCATGCAGCCAGACGAATTGCTCAAGGCGCCAGTGCTGACTGATTTGCCGCAAGGCGGCGCAGCGGCCTGGCTGATTTTGGATGACACGGCGAGCCGCTTCGAGCAGCTGACCGCCTTACGCAAAGCGCTGACGTTGTTGACCGGCGAGCAGCCACGCGAAATCGTGCTGGCCGTGTTCGGCGACATCGCGCAACGTGCCTATAGCGCAGAGCAAGCCATTTATGTGACGTTGCTGAATAGCGTTGTTTTGCCCAATCGCAAGCAAAAACCGAAAACCGTGCATATCAGAAAAGTCACGCTGTATGGTGCGCAGTCCAAGGATCGGCATGCACAAGCCCGCGCCGTGGCTGAAGGCAATGGCGTGGCGCGCGAATTGACCATGCTGCCGCCGAACGAGCTGACGCCAGGTCACTATCGGGCGCGAGTCAGAAAGCTGGCGCGCGCCAATGGTTGGAAGATCGCGGAATATGATTTCAAGCGCCTGAAAAGAATGGGTGCTGGCGCATTTGTCGCGGTGGCTCAAGGTAGCCACGAGCAAGATGCCGCTATCGTGCATCTCCGTTACGCGCCGCGTGGCGCCAAACAACGCATTGCGTTGGTGGGCAAGGGCATCTGCTTTGATACCGGCGGCCATAATTTAAAGCCTGCCAAATATATGCAAGGCATGCACGAGGACATGAATGGCTCGGCAGTGGCGCTCGGCATCCTGCTCGCCGCCACGCGCTTGAAGCTCAATGTCGGTATCGACGCTTGGCTTGCCATCGCGCAAAACCACATCGGCCCGCTGGCTTATAAACAAAATGAAGTTATCACGGCGCTAAACGGCACCACCATCGAGATCGTGCATACCGATGCCGAAGGGCGCATGGTGTTGGCCGATACGCTGAACCTAGCTGCGCGTACCAAGCCCGATGCCATGATTGATTTCGCCACGCTCACCGGTAGCATGGCGGTGGCGTTGGGCAGTCGTTACAGCGGGATTTTCAGCAACCGCGATACCTTGATGGCGCAAGCGATTGCAGCCGGCAAGAGTAGCGGTGAACGCGTCAATGCTTTTCCTTTGGATGCGGATTATGAGCCGGCGCTGGATAGCAAGATCGCCGACATCAAACAGTGCACCATAGATGGCGAAGCGGATCATATTTTGGCAGCACGTTTTCTGATGCGCTTCATCGCCGAGCGGCCCTGGTTACACATGGATCTCTCCGCTTGCAGTTGCGAAGGTGGGCTGGGCGGGGTGGCAAGCAATGTGACGGGCTTTGGCGTGGCGTGGGGAGTGGAGATGTTGCAGCAGTTTTATTAGACGAATAGCCGTTCAGCACACAGGTATAGAGAAAGCCTGAAATACAAAGGCCGTGAAGTACGCAAAAACACGAAAAATTCTTTGTGTCTTTGCGGCCTTTGTTTTGAATGTTTTAAGTTTTCCCCCGCTGATTGGCGAGGAGCAAGCTGGAGAGCAGCGCGCGTAGCTTGGCTCCCGAAAGTGGTTTATGCGCCAGGGGAAACCCGGAAGCCCGCGCTTCGCGCAGCCGCTCTGGCGCCGTATCACCCGTCAGGATGCCCGCCGGAATTGTGTGGCCGCAGTACGCAATGACCGTATGAATGGCGGCGATGCCGGTGGTGCCGGCATGCAAGCGGAAATCGGTAAGAATTGCATCGGGCACAAAACCGCTTTCGCGCATTAAATCGAGCGCTTCGGCGGCGGATTCAGCCACCACTATCCTGCACTCGAAGCGTTCGATGATTTCGGTCGCGGCCTCGCGCACCATCTGATCGTCATCAATCAACAGGATGGATTTGCCCGCAAGGTCATCTGGCATGGGTAAGGCCGCAACGGCTGCCGCAGGTCGTGCATTTCCACGGGGAACGGTAATCCAGAATACTGAGCCGCGTCCCTGCGTCGAGCGTAGGCCGAGCGGGTGTCCGAGCAGCCGCGCCAGGCCGTTGGCTATCGCAAGTCCTAGCCCCAATCCTTTGTTGCGGTCGCGTTCCAGGTTGCCCAGCTGATGGAACTCGCGAAACACCATATGCTGGAGGGGCAGCGGAATGCCGATGCCGGAGTCATGAACCTCGATGCGTAGCGCGGTGCCGTCGCGGCGGCAGCCGATCAGCACGCCACCCTGGCTTGTGTACTTGATGGCGTTAGAGACGAGGTTGCGCAAGATACGATCGAGCTGCACTGGATCCGAGCGCACCCAAGCACCAGTTGGCATGATGCGCAGCCGCAGGCCCTTGCCCCGTGCTTGGCAGGTGAAATTGCGATCAATGCTGGTCAGCAATTCGTCGATCGCGAATTCGCATAGCGCCGGATGGATGGTCTCGGCCTCGATGCAGGACACATCGAGCAGCGCGTCGAGGAGAGTCTGCAAGGAAGCACCGGTAGCGCGGATGTTGTTGACCATGGGCAGGAGGTCCGGTGACTTCAAGTCATGGGCGAGTGCATCGGCATAAAATGCCAAGGCCTGGGTCGGCTGTCGTAGATCGTGGCTGACAGCGGCAATGAAGCGATTTTTCTCGATGTTCGCCCGTTCCGCTTTATCTCGCATGCGCTCGGTTTCGGCGACTTGGGCAGCGAGTTTGCGATTAGTACGTGCAATGAAAAATATTAATATGGCCGCTGACGCGATTAGGGTCGCAGCAATCACAAGCAGCTTATACAGCCAAGTGTAATCCCGGTGTGGATTCGGATCGTACAAAAAACCCTTCTGGTTGAATCCGGAGGGAGTCATGCCAAGCTCGGCATAGACCTCTGCGATATGCTGCCAGCGGCCTGGGTGCATGTAGCCGATCTCGATGAAATCCGGCAGCATATGTTTATGCAGCTCGGCAGCTTCGAAGGCAAGCGCCTCCCGCGATCTGCCGGGATTGTATTTGGTGTGAATCATTTCAAGCATTTCATCAACATGATGCATTGCATATTGCCAGCCAAGCAAAGTTGCTTCTCGAAATGCCTTGACCCGCTCCGGATGTTCTGCGATCTGGCGCTCGGTGGTGAAAATATTGTCGCCGTAAAAATCCACGCCGCCTTCCATGGGTGAAAACACTCGATAGGGAATGCCGGCTTTTTCCAGCGCATAAGGCTCGATGCCGGCAAAGGATGACTGCGCGGCAACCTTACCCGAGATAAGATCGCCGAGATCGAAAGAATGGCGAAGAATGTGTATTTGCTTCAGGACGCCTTCCCGCTGAAGGTAGCCGAGGTTGCTGGCCGCATTGGGCTCGATCATGACCGTTTTGCCGATTAGGTCATGAATGGTCTGGACGCCCGAGCTGCGCAGTGCAATCAATATTGAGGGAGAATGCTGGAATATCACTGCCAGCACGACCACGGGTTTGCCTTGTGCCCGTTGCAACAGAATGCTGCTTGTTCCAACGCCGAAATCCGCGTTGCCGTTTAAAATTTCGGCTTCGGTATCCATGCCAGGGCGCGCTTCAATAAGCTGTACATCAAGGCCCTTAGCTTTGTAGAAGCCTTTCTCCAGCGCGGCGTAGAATCCTGCAAACTGAAATTGATGCCGCCATTTTAATTGCACTTTGATGGAGTCGAGTTTTTGGGGTGAGGTTTCCCCATAGGCGAGGGATGTGATCGCCAAACAAAGAAGCATCAGGAGAGAGCGGCGTAGGTTAGTCACATTTTTGCTCTACCAATATTAACAAGCTGGACAGCAGTGCGCGTAGCTTAGCACCCGACAAGGGTTTATGCGCGAGAGGAAAGCCGGTCGCGCGCACCTCGCGCAGTCGATCTGGTGCCGTGTCGCCGGTTAGCACGCCGGCCGGCACCAACCGGCCGCAGTACGCGTTGATCGCATGGATAGCGTCAACGCCTGTGGCGCGATCCCGCAAGCGGTAATCCGCAAGAATGACATCGGGCGCAAAACCGCTATCGCGCATCAAGTCGAGCGCTTCATTGGCGGATTCCGCTACCACCACGACGCAGCCAAAGCGCTCCATGATCGCTGTGGCAGCATCCCGCACCAACGGGTCATCGTCGATCAACAGCACCGATTTTCCAGTAATATCATCTGGCGCGTGCAGCGGCGTTAGTGCTGCGATGGGGCTTGGCTTACCCAGTGGCACGGTGATGGCAAATACCGACCCACGCCCCGGCGTCGAACGCAAGGTGAGTGGGAGGTCAAGCAATCGTGCTAAGCCGTGCGCAATGGATAAACCCAGTCCCAGCCCCTTGTTGCGGTCGCGCTCCGGGTTATCGAGCTGATGAAATTCGCGAAACACCGAACTCTGCAACGCCGGCGCAATACCGATGCCGGTGTCGTGGACCTCGATGCGCAGCGCTGTGCCGGCGCGGCGACAGCCGATCAGCACAGCGCCTTGCGGCGTGTATTTGATAGCGTTGGAAATGAAATTACGTAGAATGCGCTCCAGTTGTAGCGGATCAGAATGCACCCAGACCGAGGTCGGCGCCAAGCGTAGTTGCAGGTCTTTATCTGAGGCCTGATAGTCGAAATCGCGGGTGATGCGGGCCAATAACACGCCAATGGGAAAATCACACACGGACGGCTGGATAGTATCTGCCTCGATGCGCGATACATCGAGCAGCGCGTCGAGCAGGTTCTGCAGCGAGTCGCCTGTGGCGCGAATGTTGTTGATGAGCGGTAACAAACTCGGCGCCTGTGCGTCATGGGCCAGCGCATCGGCGTAAAACGCCAATGCCTGCGCCGGCTGCCGCAGATCATGGCTGACGGCCGCAAAAAATCGTGTTTTGGCCGCGCTGGCTTGTTCGGCTTTCGCGCGTGCCGCGTCCGCGATTTCCCGTAAATGGGTTTGCTCGCGGGTGAGCGCAATGTTGATGAAACGCAGTCGGATGGACTCAACCAGAGCACGCCCAATGTTAATGCCATAGTTGATATTCACCAGCAAGTAAACTAGGCAGAGAACCCCGATGACCACGTAAAATAGTTCGAATTGAGCGATACAGCGCAGCGCGAACGGCGCAATAGTTGGTACCACAAAGGCTATATAGGCCGGAAGATAGGAAGCATGCGAGGCAACCGAACCGGCGGCCATGCCGGCAAACACGATGACCAGCGTCACCAGCACCAGCGAGTCTTGCTGGAATAAAAAAATGCCGGCCGTGCCCCAGGCGCATCCTGCAAGACCCGCCAACAGCGCATAGGCGTGTGCCCAGCGCATGGCATCGTAGTTTGCCGTCAAGCCGAGAAAGCGTTTGCGCAAGAACCAGCGCAACGCCGAAATCAGCCAGATAGTGAGTGTCCAAGTCGTCAGTAGCGGATGTGGCGCCGAATTCCAGAGCAGTACCGCCATGAAGGTGGCGGTGGACAGGCTGCCGCCGAGCACGAAGGGTAAATGTTCGAACAGCAAGCGGACACGCTCGCGCATCACCACTGCATCAAGCGTCAGGTCTTTGATTGTTGCTTGTGCCACTAAACGAGGCCGTGGCGGCGCGCGGACATCGCGGCTTCGGTACGCGAAGTGACGTCCAGCGCGCGAAAAATCACGGCGACATGCGAGCGCACTGTATTTTCGCTCAAGCCGAGACTGCGACCGATTTCCTTGTTCGATTGTCCCAGGCAAAGCCCCGAGAGCACATCGATTTGGCGCGGGGAGAGGTGGATTTGGGTTTGCGCCAGCATCAGGCAGGGAAACCATAACTCGCCATCAAGCACATGCCGCAGGGCATCGAGCATTTCTTCCGCGCTCACCGCCTTGGCAATGAAACCCTGCGCACCCTTGGCGCGGCCTTCCATCACGACGTCGGTGGTAGTCACGCCGGACAGCAGTACCACGGCGCTGGCCGGAAACCTCCGACGGAATTCACCCAGCCCGTCCAAACCATGAGTTCCTGGCATTTGTAAGTCAAGCAGGATCAGATCGATCTCGGGGTGTTGTGCGCTCAGCGCGAGCCCATTCGCAACATCGCCAGCTTCAAATATTTCAATATTCTCGGCGAGCCGGGCCAAGAGAAACTTGAGTCCGTTGCGGAACAGCGAATGGTCGTCGACGATCAGGATTTTCATAGGCGGAGGTGGGTTGGCGCGAGA
>Ga0315270_10001462_pt1 | contig 12546 bp, 8 predicted proteins | sample C1_bottom_MG_FD_204932 | JGI IMG/M metagenome (GOLD analysis project Ga0315270, IMG submission 204932) | Sediment microbial communities from Yellowstone Lake, YNP, Wyoming, USA - C1_bottom | ecosystem: Environmental > Aquatic > Freshwater > Lake > Sediment | place: USA: Wyoming | collected... | reverse complement strand
GTCGTCGTGCAGGTAGGGTGGCGAGTCTTTGATGCCGCGCAGCGGGAAGGTTTTGATGGGACCGTCGGCGGAGGCTTTGCGGCCGTTGATCATGCGTTCCGTGTAGAAGCGTTCCACTTGCAGGTTATGCATGAGGTTGTCGGTGTAGTACGGCGGGGTGTGGCAAGTCGCGCACTGGCCCTTCCCGGAGAAAAGCTCCTGTCCGCGCAATTCGCTTTCCGTCGCCTTGGCGGGATCGAGCTTGCCAAAGACATTGAGCTTGGGTGCGGGCGGGAAGTCGAGCAGCGCCTGAAACTCCGCCATGAAATGCACCTGGCTGCCGCGTTCGAGGACGTTGGTACCTTTACGTGCCGCGTCGGCCGGGATGCCGTCGAAGTAGGCGGCGCGCTGTTCAAACTCGGTGAAATCCTCCACGGTTTTCAAGGCACGCTGCGAGCCGAACAGCCGCTGGACGTTGACGCCCCGCAACGTCGGGGTATCGATGCGGTGCCGATGTTCGTTGGGACGGATGTCGCCGACCGTGTGGGTGGCCGCGTTGGTATGGCCGTTGGCGTGGCAGTCGAAGCAGGCCACGCCCTGACTCGCCTTCAGGCTGCGGCGGTCTTCGGTGGCGTTGAACTGCTGCTGGGGAAACGGCGTGACCAGCAAGCGCAATCCTTCGAGCTGCTTGGGATTGAGGATGTCTTTGAACAGTTCGTTGAAGTTGCTGAGCGTGACCAATTTCCCTTGCGAGACGTCACCCAGATCCGGCCGTGTGGTCAGATAGATGGGCGCCGGGAACTCGGGTACGAGATGTTTCGGAAAATCGAAGTCGAGATCGAAGCGTGTCAGGTCGCGCCCGGTCTGAAGTTTGGTTTCGTCGATGAGCGGCTGCGGAAACACCATGCCGCCCGCTTCGTGATGGGGATGCGGCAACGGAAAAAATCCGGCCGGCCAGAGGTTCTTGGTCTTGATTTCATCGGGTGATAAGGCCGTGAGTTTTTCCCACGTGAGGTCTTTGGGCAGCCGCACCCGCACGCCTTCTTGCACCGGCTTGCCGCGCGACATCGTGATGCCTTTGGCGGGGTGATCGGCCAGGTCGTAACGTTCCGCGAGCAGGTCCTGATGGCGTTTGGCGAATACCGGTTTGTCTTTCTGCAGCCGTTTGACCAGCGTGGCGAAGTCTTCTTCGGCGGCGGACACTGTTATCCCGCCGCACACCAGCAGCGCGGTGGCACAGGCCATCACGAAGCGAGGGATCATGGTTAGTTTTTTGAGTGAGTAATTTTTCATTTCATCCATGTGGGCGTCTCCTTGGGAAGGCAGGAAACGCCCATTGATCAAGCGGCGTTTCCTTTTGGTTTGATGTGCTGCGGCCGGCCTAAGATTTGCTGACTTTCACCGAGTACGTTCCGGTTCCCCCGGCACGGTTGTAGTGGCGAATCTGAACAAGGTAGTCACCCGGCATAAGCGACCTGACAATACGCGAGTTCAGACCGACTCCACCGTCGTCATCCTCGGCGATCAATGTGTTACTTGGTCCGTACAGCTTCATGACCACGTCGGTCGGACCTTGCGTCTCGATGGTGTAGCGCCCGGCGGTCTGCGCCGTGAATTTGTAAAGATCCTCTTCGCCCGGCAATCGGATACTCGCCGCCTTGGCGGTGCCAAAGGTGAGTTCGACCGGTCCTGCGACCACCGGTTGCTTGGGATAGATCTTCCCGGCAAAGGTCATATCGACCGGCGACAGAACCTCGTTCGGTGCGGAGTGAAATCCGTTCAGCGTCCAACCCACCGGAAAGCTGTACAGCATGACCGAGGCCGGATCGAGCTGGCTGCCGTTGATTTGCGTCTGACTGTATTTATCGAACATGTTGTGCTGAATGGTGGCTTGGTCCCAGTTGTTGGGCGGGCCGCTCAGCGCTTTAATTACGGCGGGCTTGTTCCACTCGATGGAGTTGCCATTCGGATTCTGGTGCTCGTGAATCATGCCGATCAGATGGCCGAATTCGTGGAGCACGACGCCCTCGTCTTGCCAGCCGAAGTTCATGGTCGGCTGGTTGGCGGGAATGCCGAGCGCATCGGTGCCGATGTACGACCACGCTCCGTCATCGTTGAACGCGATCCTGATTTGTGCGGTGGGTGCGTCGTCGAAGATTAATTTCAAGTTGGCATGCTCGGTCCACTGCGGAGCAAACTGTTTGACGATCTGCTTCTGTTGCGCGGTCCCGTTGAGGAAGCGGATGTGCAGCGTCTTCCCGTTGGTCCAGAGTTTGGAGATCTCGAATGCAGCGCGCGCAGGACCTTTAGTGAGCATTAACATCCGCCCGGTGGGCGGCTGATGCAGCTTGCTGGGAAGAATGCGGTCAAAACATACTTTTTCGATGTGGGACATGTGTTCTTCTCCTTTCCATTCCATGTGAAACAGCGTTGTCGAGTAGCTCCAAAACATCGTGCCGAAACGATGGTGCGCGAAAGTTGCTCCCGAGGTAGCGTCGGCAAGCGGCCTCAGGTCTTGATGAACGCTAGCAGATCAGTATTAAGCTGAGCTTTGTGCGTATCCGCGAGGCCGTGAGGCGCGCCGGGATAGATTTTGAGGGTCGAGTTCTTGACCAGTTTCGATGCAAGCAGAGCGGCGGCCCCGATGGGCACGATCTGGTCATCGTCGCCGTGAATGATCAGCGTGGGCACGTCGAACTTCTTGAGATCTTCAGTGAAATCCGTCTCGGAGAACGCCTTGATGCAGTCGAAAGTGTTCTTGTGACCGGCCTGCATCCCTTGCAGCCAGAACGAGTCGATCATGCCCTGCGAGACTTTGGCGCCGGGCCGATTGGCGCCGAAGAACGGGCCGCTGGCGAGATCTTTGTAGAACTGCGAGCGGTCGGCGCTGGAGCTTTGGCGAATCTCGTTGAACTTCTCAATCGGCACGCCGCCAGGATTGGCTGCGGTTTTCAACATCAGTGGCGGGACGGCGGAAATCAACGCGGCCTTGGCCACTCGTTTCGTGCCGTGGCGACCGATATAGCGGGCCACTTCGCCGCCGCCCATCGAGAAGCCGATCAGCACGGCGGCCTTCAGGTTGAGGGCTTCGACGAGTTCAGCAAGGTCGTCGGCAAAAGTATCCATATCGTTGCCGTTCCACGGCTGGCTCGACCGGCCATGGCCGCGACGGTCGTGGGCGATACAGCGATAGCCGTTGGCGGCCAGGAACAGCATCTGTGCTTCCCAACTGTCCGCACTCAGCGGCCAGCCATGGCTGAATACCACCGGCTGACCGGTGCCCCAGTCTTTGTAGTAAAGCTGCGTGTTGTCTCTCGTCGTGATCGTGCTCATGCTTTCCTCCAGGCTTTAAAATATGTTGGGCGCGCCGACGGCTCGTATCTCACAACGCGTCAGTTAGGAAAACCCAATTTCAAAACGGCCACTGTGCGGTAACACACCGAGGTTGCGTGTGCGGGGCGGAGATTTTCAGAGGTTCTGGCCATTGAGCGGCATGCGGCGCATCGTCCACCCGATCGCAGTTTCGGTGATCCATGCCGTCGTTCAGCTTGTCGCCCAAGCGGAATTGCCTTATAGTTCTGCCCTTTTCGCCAACCCACTCACTGGCGCGCTGCTTAGGGGCATGTGCGTGGTGAGAAACCTGAAGGTGATCCTATGAAGGCTGATATCCATCCCGAATACAAGGCCGTGACCGTCACGTGCAGTTGCGGCAACACGTTTGCGACCCAATCGACCTATGCCAAGCCGGATCTGCACATCGAAGTGTGCTCGTCCTGTCATCCGTTTTACACCGGCAAGCAGAAGACTCTCGACGTGGGTGGCCGTGTCGACAAATTCCGTCAGCGGTATGCAAAGAAGAAGTAACAGCCTGGCCGGGTTCGCCGGGTTGTTTCGCAAGGGCGCGCAGTTGCGGCGCCCTTTTTGCGTTTGGGCCGGCGCGCTGGCGTCATTGGCATTGTGCAGCGGCGCGTTCGCGGCCACCTCGCCGTGTGCGGCGGATCGCGTCGACGAGCGTGCCACGGTGCGCAAGGTGTTCGACGGCGACACCGTCGAGTTGGCGGACGGTCGTCACGTGCGCTTTGTCGGCATCAATGCGCCCGAGGTCGCGCACGAAGGCAAACCGGCTGAGCCGTTCGCCGAGGAGGCGCGCGTCGCGTTGGAAGCCGCGCTGAAAAAAGATCACACCGTGTTGTTGCGTTACGACGCCGAGCGCTTTGACGTGCACCAGCGCACTCTGGCGCATTTGTATTTAAGCGACCGCAGCAGCATTGAGGCGCTGTTGTTGGAGCAGGGCCTGGCATTTTGGATTGCGATCCCGCCGGGCCTGCACGATGCGGAGTGTTACCGTGCGCGCGAGCAACACGCCCGCAGCGCCAAGCGCGGCATTTGGTCCAACGCCTATTACGCGCCGATGGATGCCGAACATGTGGGGCCAGGAGCAGACGGATTTCACGTGGTCAAAGGCCGCGTCGTGCGCATCGGGCAGAGCAAGAACACGATCTGGCTCAACCTGGCACCCCACATGGCGCTGCGTATCGCGCGCGAAGATATGCAATATTTCACCAACTACAAACCGGAATCGCTGCGCGGCCGCGATGTGGTTGCACGCGGCTGGATTACGCCGTTTAAAAATGGCGACTATGTAATGCGCGTGCGCCATCCCGACGCGCTGGAATTGCAGTGATTCCAAGTAGCATTCAAAGTAATACTGCGTTGTCGGCCCTTGCCGTACTAATGTACTGTCTGCGGTCCTCCGCCTTGTCTTCCTTTGAATGCTACTTGGAATAATTCACTTTACTAACTGACAGTGGTAACGCCATGACCCCAGACGAACTCAAAGCCGCAGCCCTGAAATATCACGCTGAGCCCACGCCCGGCAAAATCGGCATCGACATCACCAAGCCGTGTCGCACGCAAAAAGAATTGGCGTTGGCCTACACGCCGGGCGTCGCCGCGCCGGTGCGTGAAATCGCCGCCGATCCGCAGAACGCGTATCGCTACACCTCCAAAGGCAACCTGGTCGCGGTCATCACCGACGGCACCGCAGTGCTCGGTCTTGGCAATGTCGGCGCGCTCGCCGGCAAGCCGGTGATGGAAGGCAAGGCGGTGCTGTTCAAACAATTCGCCGGCATCGACGTGTTCGACATCGAAGTGAATTCCAAAGGCCCGGAACATTTCATCGACACGGTCATCGCCATCGCGCCGACTTTCGGCGGCATTAATCTGGAAGACGTGGCCGCGCCGCATTGTTTTCAAATCGAGCGCGAGCTGGTCAAACGTCTCGACATCCCGGTGTTTCACGACGACCAGCACGGCACCGCGATTATTATTTCCGCCGGCTTGCTCAACGCGCTGGAAATCCAGGGCAAGAAAATCGCCGACGCGCGCATTGTGTGTCTCGGTGCAGGAGCGGCCGGGATCGCGTCGATGAAGCTGCTGGTATCGCTGGGCGCGCGCAAGGAAAACGTGATGCTGGTCGACCGCAGCGGTGTGGTGCACGCCGGCCGTAAAGACTTGCCGGACTACAAACAGGAATTCGCGCACGTCAGCACACTGCGCACGCTGGCCGACGCACTCACCGGCGCCGATGTTTTGATCGGCGTCTCCGGACCCGATCTGGTTACGGCCGACATGGTGAAAGCGATGGCCGCCAAGCCGATCGTGTTCGCACTGTCAAATCCCGACCCCGAGATTCATCCCAGCGTCGCACGCGCCGCGCGTAGCGATCTCATCATGGCCACCGGCCGCACCGACTTCCCCAACCAGGTGAACAACGTGCTCGGCTTTCCGTACATCTTTCGTGGCGCGCTTGACGTGCAAGCCAGCTGCATCAACGAGGCGATGAAAATCGCCGCCGTCAACGCGCTGCGCACGCTGGCGCACGAACCGGTGCCGCAAGAAGTGCTCGACGCTTACAATTTAAAATCACTTAGCTTTGGCCCCGAGTACATCATCCCCAAACCCTTCGACCCGCGCCTGCGCGGCCGCGTGTCGCCCGCTGTTGCAAAGGCGGCGGTGGATTCGGGCGTGGCACGCAAGAAGGCGTGACGTAGACAAAGAAAAACCCCATCTCCCGCGGCGGAAGATGGGGTGTAGGGTTAGTGAAGCGTAACCCGCCAAAACGGCTATTTGTGGTAAGCCGCGCTCAGCTCATGCACCGCTGCGATAAACGCGCCGGCGTGTTCAGGTACCACGTGTTGATGAATACCGTGACCGAGGTTGAACACGTGGCCGTTGCCTTTGCCGTAGCTGGCGAGAATCGTGGCGACCTCTTCGCGGATGCGCTCGGGCGACGCGTACAGCACCGACGGGTCCATGTTGCCTTGCAGTGCGACGGAGTCGCCGACCTGTTTGCGTGCGTCGCCGAGGTTGATGGTCCAGTCGATGCCCAGCGCGTCGCAGCCGGTCGCGGCCATGTCTTTAAGCCAACCGCCGCCGCCTTTGGTAAATAAAATCACCGGCACTTTGCGGCCTTCGTTCTCGCGCTTCAACCCTTTGACGATGCGATCCATGTAGGCGAGCGAGAACAGTTTGTAGTCGCGCGGAGTGAGGATGCCGCCCCAGGTATCGAAGATCATCACCGCTTGTGCACCGGCGGCGATCTGCGCGTTTAAATACGACGTGACCGACTGCGCGACTTTATCCAGCAACTGGTGCATGACCTTGGGCTCGTCGAACATCATTTTCTTGATGATCGAATATTCCTTGCTGCTGCTGCCTTCCACCATGTAAGTCGCCAGCGTCCACGGACTGCCGGCGAAGCCGATCAACGGCACGCGGCCGTCCAATTCTTTGCGGATCAAGCGCACCGCGTCCATTACATAACGCAGTTCGGTTTCCGGGTCGGGTACGCCGAGCTTGGCGACGTCTTGCGCGGTGCGCAGCGGATTCTTGAAGCGCGGACCTTCGCCTTCAGAAAAGTAAAGCCCCAGCCCCATTGCATCGGGAATGGTGAGAATGTCGGAAAACAAAATCGCCGCATCGAGCGGGTAACGATCGAGCGGTTGCAGCGTGACTTCGCAGGCAAACTCCGGCGAAGTGCACAGATTCATGAAGCTGCCGGCCTTGGCGCGCGTGGCGCGATACTCGGGCAGGTAACGCCCGGCCTGGCGCATCATCCACACGGGCGTGACATCGACGGGTTGGCGCAGCAGGGCGCGGAGAAAGCGGTCGTTTTTAAGTGTGGTCATGGTGTTGCCTGTGGTGTTGGTGCGTGGATATAACAGGATGCATATTGCTCGAACAAAGCGTTCCTTCCCCCTGCAAGGGGGAAGGGGTGCTTAATGTCGAAAAGAGCGGTTCTTTGCAATTTTTTAATTCCATTGCTTGCGAAGAATTGCACTAGCGGGGCAGATCCGACCTACCCATTAAAAATTCATCCACGGCGCGCGCCGCCTGGCGGCCTTCGCGGATCGCCCACACCACCAAGGATTGTCCACGCCGCGTATCGCCGGCGGCGAACACTTTGGCTGCTGAGGTTTGATAACGCTCAGTGTCGGCGCGTGCGTTGCCGCGTTCGTCGAGCGCGATGCCCAGTTCTTGCAACATGCCTTGCTGCACCGGATGCAAATAACCCATCGCCAGCAGCACCAGATCGGCTTTGAGATCAAACTCGCTGCCCGCAATTTCGCTCATCTTCCAGGCGCCGTTGTTATCTTTTTTCCACTCCAGGCGGATCGCGTGCAAGGTTGTGACTTTTCCCTGCGCGCCGGAAAAGTTCTTGGTGGCCACGCTCCAGTCGCGCGAGCAGCCTTCTTGTTGCGACGATGAAGTGCGCAGCTTCATCGGCCAATCAGGCCAGGTCAGGGGTTTGTTTTCTTGTTCTGGTGGTCGCGGCATCAATTCGAATTGCGTAACCGAAGCCGCTCCTTGGCGGATCGACGTGCCCACGCAGTCGGAGCCGGTATCACCGCCGCCGATGACGACGACATGTTTGCCGGTGGCTGTGAGGCTGATGTCGGCCGGAATGGTTTCACCCGCCACGCGCCGGTTTTGCTGTTCCAGAAACTTCATTGCGAAATAAATGCCGGGTAATTCGCGTCCCGGCACCTTCAGGTCGCGTGGCTGTTCGGAGCCCGCGCTCAGCACCACCGCGTCGAACTCGGCCAGCAGTTGTTTGGCCGGTACGTTTACGCCGATGTGCTGTCCGGTAAGAAACTCAACGCCTTCCGCCTGCATCTGTTTCATGCGCCGGTCGATTAAATGTTTTTCCATCTTGAAATCGGGGATGCCGTAGCGCAGCAAACCACCGATGCGGTCATTTTTTTCAAATAGCACCACCGCGTGCCCGGCGCGCGCCAATTGTTGCGAGCACGCCAGCCCCGCCGGTCCCGAACCGATCACGGCCACGCGCTTGCCGGTTTTTTTCGCGGGAACCTGCGGCGTAACCCAGTCTTCGCTCCAACCCTTGTCGATGATGGCGTGTTCGATGGTCTTAATGGCGACCGGATCGTTGTTGATGTTCAGCACGCAGGCTGCTTCGCACGGAGCCGGGCAGATGCGGCCGGTAAATTCAGGAAAATTATTGGTCGAGTGCAATACGTCCAGCGCTTCGCGCCAGCGGTTGTTGTAAACGAGATCATTCCAGTCTGGAATAATATTGTTCACCGGGCAGCCCGACTGGCAAAACGGAATGCCGCAATCCATGCAGCGCGCGCCCTGCTGGCTCAGCTCGCTGTCGGCCAGCGGCAGCGTGAATTCCTTGTAAAAGTGGATGCGTTCGGCGACCGGCAGATAGTCGGGCTCGTGCCGTGCGATCTCCATGAATCCGGTAGGCTTACCCATGACTGACACGCTCCATTTTTTTCTGTGCCGATTTCGCGGCGGCGATTTTTTGCAACGCCTGACGATACTCAATGGGCATGACTTTGACGAACTTGGGCAGATAGTGACTCCACTGGTCGAGAATCGTGCGCGCACGTACCGAGCCGGTGTAATGCACGTGTTTTTCGATCAGCGCGCGCAGCATGTTGGAGTCTTCTGTCGGCACTGGTTCCAATTCGACCATCGCCAGGTTGCAGCGTTGTTTGAAGTCGCCATTTTCATTTAGCACAAACGCAGTACCGCCACTCATGCCGGCCGCGAAATTGCGTCCGGTTGCACCCAGCACGACCACGGTACCGCCGGTCATGTATTCGCAGCCATGATCTCCAACGCCTTCAACCACCGTGGTGGCACCGGAATTGCGCACGGCAAAACGCTCGCCGGCAATCCCGCGGAAATAACATTCGCCGTTGATGGCGCCGTACAGCACGGTGTTGCCGACAATAATGTTGTCCTCCGGCACGATTGGGCAGGTCGCGGGTGGGTAGATGGCGATGCGCCCGCCCGATAAACCCTTGCCGACGTAGTCATTGGCCTCGCCTTGCAGGTCGATGCTGATGCCGTGCGCCAGGAACGCGCCGAAGCTTTGACCGGCCGTGCCTTGGGCGCGAATGCGAATGGTGTCGTCCGGCAGACCGGCGTGTCCGTAACGCTTGGCGACTTCGCCAGACAACATCGCGCCGATGGTGCGGTTGTAATTTTTTATGGTGACGTCGATCTGCACCGGTTTTTTTTGTTCCAGCGCCGGGCGCGCGGCGGCAATGAGCTGATGATCCAGCGCCTTGTCAAGACCATGATCCTGCTGCTCGGTCCAGTGCGTGGCCACGCCGGATACGGCGGCGGGGCGATACAGGATGCGTGAAAAATCCAGACCCTTGGCTTTCCAGTGTTCGACCGATGCGCGCGGATCGATCTGGTCGGTGCGCCCGATCATTTCGTCAAAGCGGCGGAAGCCCATTTGCGCCATGTACTCGCGCACCTCTTCGGCGACGAAGAAGAAGTAATTCACCACGTGCTCGGGCTGGCCGGTAAATTTCTTGCGCAGCTCCGGGTCTTGCGTCGCGACGCCCACCGGGCAGGTATTCAGATGGCACTTGCGCATCATGATGCAGCCTTCCACCACCAGCGGCGCGGTGGAAAACCCGAACTCGTCGGCACCCAGCAGGGCGCCGATCACGACATCACGGCCGGTTTTGATTTGCCCGTCAACTTGCACCGCAATGCGTCCGCGCAATTGGTTGAGCACCAAGGTTTGTTGCGTTTCGGCCAGGCCCAGTTCCCACGGCGAGCCGGCGAACATCAGTGACGACAGCGGGCTTGCGCCGGTGCCGCCGTCATGGCCGGAGATGGTGACATGATCGGAATGCGCCTTGGCCACGCCGGCGGCAATCGTGCCGACGCCGACTTCGGCGACCAGTTTGACGCTGATCAGCGCCTGCGGATTCACATTCTTCAAATCGTGAATGAGTTGGGCCAGGTCTTCGATCGAATAAATGTCATGATGCGGTGGCGGCGAGATCAGGCCCACGCCGGGAATGGAATGGCGCACCTTGGCGATGGTCTCGGAGACCTTGTGGCCGGGCAGTTGTCCGCCTTCCCCGGGCTTGGCGCCCTGGGCCATCTTGATCTGCAACATGTCGGCGTTGACCAGATATTCGGCGGTCACGCCAAAACGTCCGGCCGCGACTTGCTTGATCGCAGAGCGCATCGAGTCGCCGTTCGGTAATGGCTTGAAACGATCTGGCTCTTCGCCGCCTTCACCGGTATTGGATTTTCCGCCGATGCGATTCATCGCAATCGCCAGCGTGGTATGGGCCTCGCGCGAGATGGAGCCGAACGACATGGCGCCGGTGGAAAAGCGCTTGACGATTTCCTTGGCCGGTTCGACTTCGCTCAACGGTACTGGTTTTGCAGCGGTTTTAATTTCAAACAGACCACGCAAGGTCATCAACTGCTTGCTTTGGTTGTTGATCAGCGCGGCATATTCTTTAAACGTTTTGTAGTCGTTCGCGCGCGTCGCATGTTGCAGCTTGGCGATGCTGTCCGGCGTCCACATGTGCGCTTCGCCGCGCACGCGATAGGCATAATCACCGCCGACATCCAGTGCGTTGCGATACAGCGGTGCGTCGCTGAACGCGGTGCGGTGCCACTGCACGGCTTCCGCGGCGACTTCATTCAGGCCGATACCTTCGATGGTGCTGGCGGTGCCTTTGAAATATTTTTCGACGAACGCGTGATTGAGTCCTATCGCTTCGAAAATCTGTGCGCCGCAATACGATTGATAAGTCGAGATGCCCATCTTGGACATCACTTTCAACAGACCTTTGCTGACTGACTTGATGTAGTTCTTGCAGGCGTCTTTGTGGTTGAGGTTGGTCGGAAGATAGGCGCGCATGTCCGCCAGCGTTTCGAAGGCGAGATACGGATGAATCGCCTCGGCCCCATAGCCCGCAAGCATCGCGAAGTGGTGCACTTCACGCGCGGCGCCGGTCTCAATGACCAGGCCGGTGCTGGTGCGTAATCCCGCGCGAATCAGGTGATGATGCACCGCGCTGGTTGCGAGCAGCGCGGGAATCGCAATATGCGCGGCATCCATGCTGCGGTCGGACAGGATGACGATATTGCAGCCGTCCTTTACCGCCTGTTCCGCGTCCGCGCACAATTTGTCGAGCGCGGGCGCCATACCGGCCGCGCCCTGCGTGGAGGCGTAGCAGCAGTTCAGCGTGCAGGAGCGGAAGGTCTGGTCGGTATAGTCGGCGATATGGCGAATCTTTTCCATATCGTCATGGCTCAGCACCGGCTGTTGTACTTCCAGGCGCTTGTGCGGTTTGGTTTCATCCAGGCCGAGCAGGTTGGGGCGCGGGCCGATAAACGACACCAGCGACATGACCAGCTCTTCGCGGATCGGATCGATGGGTGGATTGGTCACTTGTGCGAACAATTGCTTGAAATAACTGGACAGCGGCACGGCGCGGTTCGACAGCACCGCTAGCGGCGTGTCGTTGCCCATCGAGCCGATCGCTTCCTGACCGCTGGCGGCCATCGGGGTGAGCAAAAACTTCACGTCTTCCTGCGTGTAGCCAAACGCTTGCTGGCGATCCAGCAACGACGCGGTGGGCGACGGCAGGGGGCCGGTTTTCGCAGGCGGCAAATCTTCCAACACGATTTGGGTTTTTTTCAGCCAGTCGCGGTAGGGCCGGAAATTGGCCAGCGCGGTTTTGACTTCAGCATCGTCAATGATGCGGCCCGCGTCCACGTCGATCAAGAACATCTTGCCCGGTTGCAGGCGCCACTTCTTGATGATTTTGTGCTGGGGAATATCGAGCACGCCCATCTCCGACGCCATCACCACCAGGTCATCGTCGGTGATGAGGTAGCGTGCCGGGCGCAAGCCGTTGCGGTCGAGCGTGGCGCCGATCTGGCGGCCATCGGTAAATGCGACCGCCGCCGGGCCGTCCCAGGGTTCCAGCAGGGCGGCGTGATATTCGTAAAAGTCGCGGCGTTTTTCATCCATCAGCGGATTGCCGGCCCACGCCTCGGGGATCAGCAGCATCATTGCGTGCGCCAGCGAATAACCGCCGGCCACCAGCAGTTCCAGCGCATTGTCGAAACAGGCCGAGTCGGATTGGCCTTCCGCGATCAATGGCCATAATTTGTCAAGATCATCGCCCAGTAGCGCGGATGACATCGAATGACGGCGCGCCGCCATCCAGTTGAGGTTGCCGCGCAGTGTGTTGATCTCGC
>Ga0315270_10001459_pt1 | contig 12554 bp, 15 predicted proteins | sample C1_bottom_MG_FD_204932 | JGI IMG/M metagenome (GOLD analysis project Ga0315270, IMG submission 204932) | Sediment microbial communities from Yellowstone Lake, YNP, Wyoming, USA - C1_bottom | ecosystem: Environmental > Aquatic > Freshwater > Lake > Sediment | place: USA: Wyoming | collected... | reverse complement strand
TTGCATGTGGCCTATGATGCGACGCGCTCCGCCGATTGCGCCAAGTGCAATTACTGCGCGACCGAATGTGTCACCGGCATCCAGCCGACTCATATCAAAATCTACGACAGCTGCATCAACTGCGGCGAATGCATAGATGCCTGCAATCGCCTCCATGAAAAGAATGGCACGCCTGGCCTGCTGAGTTTCGAGCTGGGCGAAACCAAGGGAACGCCGACTTTCCGCGCGCAGGTCAAGGATGTGCTGTCGCGCTTCAACTGGCTGGTCGGCGCAACCTTCCTGCTGGGCTGCATCATGATGGCCTGGGGCATCGCCACCTCGCGAGTTGAAAAACCGCAGGTGATGACGCCCGCAGAACAGCAATCTCATCAGGTTGCCGAGCAGTGCCTAAACCAGTGCGCGCCGCAGCGCGCTTCATGCAAGGGCGGCAATATGGCTAGCTGCTACCTCTCGGCGGCCTGCCAATGCCAGTGCCAGACCGAACATGATCCGTCCAATCCTGCTGTCGGAGAATGGCGGCAGTGCGTGCAGAAAAACACCGCCAATGCGGGGAGGTTGGACTCCAGGAAGTAGCCATAGCCCGAATGCAGACCGAGAATCTCATCCGGGGATGGTGATATGCGCACCGGATTTTTTACTCGCCCCACTTCTGCATCAATTCCTGCTTTACCCCCAGATGATCGAGTATCCGCGCGACGACGAAATCCACGATGTCCTGCACGCTCTGCGGATGATGATAGAAGCCCGGATTGGGCGGCATGATGACGGCACTGGCGCGCGAAAGTTTGAGCATATTCTCCAGATGAATCGCCGAAAATGGCATTTCGCGCGGCACCAGAATCAGCGTGCGTTTTTCCTTGAGCATCACATCGGCGGCGCGCGCGATCAAATCATCGCTGATGCCGCCCGCGATTTTGCCCAGCGTGCCCATGGTGCAGGGGCACACCACCATCGCATCGCCGGGATTGGAACCGGAAGCCATCGGTGCATACCAGTCTTGGATACCGAATACTTCTAACTCGCCGCTGAATTTGCCGAAGCGCTCCGCGAACATCTGCTCCGCATCCTGCGGACGATTGGGCAATATGAAATCGAGTTCCTGTTTGGCGACAATCTGCGCGGCTTGCGAGTAGATCAAGTGTACGCGCTGCCCGCCTTGCAGCAGGCACTCCAGCAGGCGCATGCCGTAGGGCATTCCCGATGCACCGGTGAGTGCGAGGGTGATGGTTTTCATAAAACCTTGCACCACAGAGACACAGAGACACAGAGAAAATCATTCAGGCAAACAAACCGACACTTCTGGTTAGGTGCCAATTTTTCTTCGTTCGCTGAATTATGAAATTCAGATGGTAGTTTGTGTTGCATTTCTCTGTGTCTCTGTGTCTCTGTGTCTCTGTGGTGAGATTGTTTTTCATCCAGGTAATACGCAGCCACCAATCCGTTCACCGTGCCGAACACCAGTGCCGCAGCGGCAAAAACCGGGATCAGATACGCAATGCCCGCGTGCGGAATCAGCCACAAGTACACCACCAGCATCTGCCCGGCGATGTGCGCGAAAGCGGCGAGGATGCTGTGCGTCACCGCGCCAAACCAGCGTTGCGGCAAATGCCGGCTCACGGCAAGAGCCGCCAGACTGCATAGCGCACCACTGAGGCTGAGGAAAAATCCCGGCGCGAGAAAGCTGCCAAACAATAAACTGCCCGCCACCACGCGCAACAACGATACCCACGCCGCAGCGCGCCAGCCGTAACGCGCCAGCACGATGAGGGTGACGATGTTGGCCAGCCCCGGCTTCACGCCGGGCAGCGGTGAAGGAATGGCGGCTTCCAGCACCGACAAGCCGAGTGCCAACGCCGCCATGCGCGCGATGTGATGGTCTTCGGCGGTGGCATTTAACAGGATTGAGGATTGAGTTAAATGCGGGGCAGTGGTTTCCCCTCGCCCCTCAATCCCCAATCCTCGCTCCTGTTTTTCAGTAGTTAAGGCTGTCATATTTTTTTCGCGCACCGCTCAGTTCCACGCTGACCTGATTCGGCAAACATACGGCAATTTCGCCCGCCTGTTTCAGCCAGCCTTGATGCACGCAGTATTGGCGCGGACTGGGATCGACGGCGATGCGCGCCTGCAAATTATGGATGGCGATGGTGCTGATGCCGAGCGGACCGGGCACTGCTATCGTCTGGTCGTGGCTGAGTGCGACTTCGCGGAAAATTTTTCCGCCGCTGCGGATGATCGCCTTGTCCGCCGCTCCGCCGTGCCACAGGGTGAGCGCAAGCCACACGGTGAGCAGCGCGCCGCACAGCAACACAAACCAATCGCCCGGCTTGATGTGTGCGAACGGCATGGTGCGGTATCGCATGGGGTCAGCCTGCGATGCCGAGCTCGCGGTGGCGCACCAGCACCTGCTGTTGCGTCTCGAAATGGCGCGCGAGTTTTTCCGCAAAATAGACCGAACGATGTTGCCCGCCGGTACAGCCGATGGCGACGGTGAGATAGCTGCGGTTATCCGCCACGAAACACGGCAGCCAGTCCTGCACGAAGGTGCGGATGTCGCCATACATTTTCTGCGCAGTCGGCTGGCGTTCGAGGAATTCAATCACGGCGCTATCGCGCCCGGTGAACGGGCGCAGAGCCGGATCGTAATGCGGGTTGGGCAAACAGCGCACATCGAACACCAGGTCGGCATCGAGCGGCAAGCCGTTCTTGAAACCAAACGACTGGAACAGCAGGGTGAGCCGCGCGCGATCCAGGCTGATGAAATCCTTGACCCAGCCGCGCAAGGTGTTGGCGCCGACTTCGCTGGTGTCGATGTGGTGGCCGATGTCGCCGATTTCCGCCAGCAGGTCGCGCTCGTACTGCACGCACTCCGGCAAGGTCAGCTGGTCGTCACTCAACGGATGCCTGCGGCGCGTCTCGGAGAAACGTTTCACCAGCGTCTCGGTTTGCGCGTCGAGGAACAGCAGGTGCACATCCACGCCCTGCTGCTTGAGCAACTCAACCTGCTGCGGCAGGTGCTGCACGCTGTCGCCGCTGCGCACGTCTATGCTGACCGCCGCGCGTTCATGTCCGGCCTGGCGCAAGCTGTCCATCAGCGTGGGCAGCAATTCGGCGGGCAGGTTGTCCACGCAGTAATAGCCGTTGTCCTCCAGCGCCTTGAGCGCAACGCTCTTGCCGGAGCCGGATAAACCGCTGATCAGGAATAGCTGCATGGCTACTGGTTCTCCATATACTGCTGGTGGCGGCTGACGAAATCCTGCGTGCTGTCTATGCCGCGCTGCTGCAGCACGAAGTTGCGCGCGGCGGCTTCCACCAGCACCGCCAAGTTGCGCCCGGCCATCACCGGGATGCTCACGGTGCTGATTTTCACGCCGAGAATTTCCTGGTGGCTGGCATTCAGCGGCAGCCGCTCCAGTTGCGACACGTCGCCGCCGGGCGGGCGGTGCAGGTGCACGATCAGCTTCAGGCTCTTTTTGCGCCGCACCGCCGTCTCGCCGAACATGGTGCGGATATTGATCATGCCGAGCCCGCGCACCTCCAGAAAGTCGCGCAGCAATTCCGGGCAGCGCCCTTCCAGCGTATCGGGCGAAATGCGGTATAGTTCTGTGACGTCATCCGCCACCAGGCCGTTGCCGCGCGTGATCAGCTCCAGACCGAGCTCGCTCTTGCCCACGCCGCTGTCGCCGGTGACCAACACCCCCACGCCGAGCACATCGAGAAACACGCCGTGGCGCGAAGTGGATTCGGCCAGCGCCTTGACGATGTAATGGCGGATCAGCCACATCAGCTGCACGCTGGGCAGCGGCGAACTGAACAGCGGGATGCGCGCCCGGTCCGAGAAGTAGATGACCTCGCGCGGAATTTCTTCCGTGCCCGCCACGATCAGGCACAGGATGCCGCTCCGTTCCAGTTGCGCCAATGCTTCGGCCAGCGCGGCAGGAGAAAGCCCGCGCAGATAGTCGATTTCGATGGGACTCAGCACCTGCACCCAATTGGGATGGATCAGGTTGAGATGGCCGATCAGCCCCCGGTCGGAATGGTTGACTTCCTCGCTGTGGAGAATTTTTTCCGCCCCATCCGCGCCCGCAATCCAATTCAGCGCAAGGCGTTCCCGCTTGTCTTCGAACAGTTGCCGGATGTTGACCTGCGCCATTACAGATGCCCCTCAAAATCCAAAATTTCGTCGTCATGCTGCGTTGCACGCAAAAAATCTTGCTTACATATAGCGGCATATGCTGCGCCGCGATTTTTCGCGTACGCCTTGCCTGACTTGGAAATTTGAATTTTTAGCGGCATCTGTACGGCTTAAGCCTTCCAGTTGACGAACAGCTGGTGGATGGCGGCAGGGTCGTCAGTGGCCTGCAGTTGTTCGCGGAAAGTCTTGTCGCTGAACATTTGCGCCAGTTCGCCGAGAATTTGCAGGTGCAGGTCGGTGGCACGTTCCGGCACCAGCAAGATAAAAATCAAATTCACCGGCTGGCTGTCCGGCGCATCAAAAGCAATCGGATTTTGCGTCTTGAAAAATGCACCAACGGCATCGCGCAAACCCTTGACCCGCCCGTGCGGGATCGCCACCCTGTGGCCCAATCCGGTGGAACCCAGCTTCTCGCGGGCAAACAGGCTGTCAAACACTTGGCTGCGCGCGAGTTGCACCTGATTCTCAAACAGGATTCCGGCGCGCTCGAATACGCGCTTCTTGCTGGTGGAATCGGTATCCAGCACCACATTGGCGGGCGGCAGAATTTTGCTGAGCAGACTCATGGTTTCAATCATGCGGTATTAACCATTCAAGTTAAAGGGCGGCCAGCCCTGTTCCATCGTTACTCGGCTGCGGCGTGTTTGCCGGAATCATCATGGCGGCGCGCCGCATGTTTTTCCTTGTGCTTGATGATCTGGCGATCCAGTTTTTCGACCATGCTGTCTATCGCAACATACAGGTTGGCATCCTCGCATTCCACGAATACGTCCTTGCCGCTGAGGTGTACGCTGCCCTCGGCTTTTTGCTGCAGCTTGTCCACCGACAGGATAACGGTCACGTCCATCACGCCTTCGAAATGATTCTTGATCTTGGCGATCTTGTCGGTGACATGCTGGCGGATAGCGGGGGTGATTTCGAGATGGCGTCCGGTAAGATTGAGGTTCATGTTGCTGCTCCTTGGTAGTTAAAGTGATTTACGGAAGTTGGCCGGGAGTATATTCAGCAACTCCCGGTATTTTGCCACGGTACGCCGGGCGACCATTATGCCCTGCTGTGCCAGGATTTCGGAAATGCGGCTGTCGGTCAGCGGCTGGCGCGTATCCTCTTCGCCGACCATCTGCTTGATCAGCGCGCGGATCGCGGTGGACGAACATGCGCCGCCGGTGTCGGTGGCCAGGCCGCTGCTGAAGAAGAATTTGAATTCGAATATGCCGCGCGGGGTGCGCATGAATTTTTGCGTGGTGACGCGCGAGATGGTGGATTCGTGCAGCTCGAGCTGGTCGGCGATTTCGCGCAAGACCAGGGGGCGCATGGCCACTTCGCCGAACTCCAAGAATTGCCGCTGGCGCTCGACGATGGCTTGCGCGACGCGCAGGATGGTGTCGAAGCGCTGCTGTAAATTCTTGATGAACCAGCGCGCCTCCTGCAATTGTCCGGCCAGTTGCTGCATGTTTTTTTCGCCGCGCTGCTGCAAGATGCCGGCGTACAACTGGTTGACGCGCAGGCGCGGCATCGCTTCCTGGTTGAGGCGCGCGCGCCAGACATCGCGGTGGCGCTCCACAATCACGTCCGGCACCACATGGTCGGCGGCACGCGATGAATATTTTTCACCGGGCTTGGGATTGAGATGCATGATCAATGCCTGCGCCAGGCGCAGGCCGTCGTCATCGCAATGCAATAATTTTTTCAGCTTGCTGAAGTCATGCGCCGCCAGCAGGGACAGGTGCCGGGTCACCAGGCGCAACGCCAGCTCGCGCCCCGGAACGTCCTCGGGCAGGGCCTTGAGTTGCAGCGCCAGACATTCGCTCAATGAGCGCGCGCCCAGCCCCGGCTCGTCCAGATACTGCAACTGGGACAGCGCGGTTTCCAGATCGTCCAGCGTGATGTCGAGTTCCGGCGGCAACAACTCGGCGATTTCATCCAGCGTTTGCGCCAGATAACCGTTCTCATCCAGCGCGTCTATCAGCAGGCCGATAATTCTTTTATCGCGCGCATCGAGCTGGCCCATGTTGAGCTGCCACAGCAGATGTTCGCGCAAGGTCGGCGTTTCTTCCGCCATTTCGCTGCGCGGCTCATCCTCGTCGTCCGGCGAACCGGCTGCGACAAAGGAAGGCTCGCCCCAGTCCTCGGCCGTTTGGCGCGGCCCATCATCCTGCACGGCAGTTTCGCTGCTTGCGGCTGACGTGGCCGATGCGGGCGCATCGCCATGCGCATAAGGTTGCGCCGGGTCTTCATCTTCGCGTTCAAGCAGCGGGTTTTCTTCCAGCAAACGCGCCACTTCCTGATTGACCTCCAGAGTGGAGAGTTGCAACAGTTTTATGGATTGCTGCAACTGGGGGGTCATCACCAGTTGCTGCGATTGCCTGAGTTGTAATGCCGGTTTCATAATGGGTAGCGGCGCGGGATGGTTACAGCTTGAAATGCTCGCCGAGATATACTTTTCTCACGCCTTCATTATAGATGATTTCATCCGGCTTGCCCTCCGCCATCACCGCCCCGGCGTTGATGATATAAGCGCGGTCGCAGATGCCCAGCGTCTCGCGCACATTGTGGTCGGTGATCAGCACACCGATGCCGCGATCCTTGAGGAAGCGGATGATTTTCTGGATGTCCAGCACGGCGATCGGATCCACCCCGGCGAACGGCTCGTCCAGCAGGATGAAGCGCGGATTGGTGGCCAGCGCGCGCGCGATCTCGACGCGCCGCCGCTCGCCGCCGGAAAGGCTGATCGCCGGATTGTCGCGGATGTGGGTGATGTGCAAATCTGCCAGCAATGCCTCCTGCTTCTCCCCGATCTCCTCTTCCGTATAACCTTGCAGCTCCAGCACCGCGCGGATATTTTGCGTCACGGTGAGGCGGCGGAAAATGGAAGCCTCTTGCGGCAGATAACCCAGCCCCAGCTGCGCGCGGCGGTGTATCGGCAGGTGGGTGATGTTCTGGCCGTCAATCAAAATGTCGCCGCCATCCGCCGCCACCAGGCCGACGATCATATAGAACGTGGTGGTCTTGCCCGCGCCGTTGGGGCCGAGCAGGCCGACCACTTCGCCGCTCTGCACCGACAGCGACACGTCATGCACCACGGTGCGCTTGCGGTAGCGCTTTTTCAGTGAAACGGCGCGCAGTTCGCTCATGGTTTATTTTCCGGATTGATCAGCCTGGTATCGGGCTTGATGGACAATGGCTCGGCAGCAGGTGCCGAAGCCGAGCTCGTCTTGGGCTGGATGACCACACGCACCCTCCCCTGATCCGGTGACGGCAATGAGGTGCCGACAACCTGGAATACCTCCGTCCTGGGATTGTAAGTGATGTGCTCGCCGCGCACGTCGTCCTGACCGCGCTTGACATGCGCCTGCCCGTAAATGTTCATGATGCCGCTGACCGCATCGTATTCGATGCGCGCGCCATAACCTTCCACGTATTCATCCAGCCCTTCGCGTTTTTGGCGAAACCCGGCGGGTTGCCCGGTTGCCGTGCCATGTTCAAATCCCTGCTTGCCCTGCGTCGCGACGATCTGCTCGCCGTTGATGGACAGCGTACCTTGGTTCAGCAGCACGTTGCCGGTAAAGGTACTGACCTGACGGGCGTCGTCTATGCTGGCCTGATCCGCTTCCAGATGCACCGGCTTGTTGCGGTCGGCGCGCTCCGCCAGCGCGGCACCTGCATACCCGCACAACAGCGCGCCCAGCAGAATAATGTTAATGCGTTGCCGGTTCATATTGGCTCTTCACCCTTGCCAGCAGCTTGATCGCGCGCGCCTTGCTGTCGAGCTGCATGCCCACCGCGCTAACGGTACCGCGCGCTTCCGTCATGGTGACGGGCCGGTCGGTGTCGGCTTTCTCGTCATCCGGGACAACATGCAGGTACGAAGTGGTGATCACCGTCTCGCCCTGTTTGGCCGAGGCGTCGCGCACGATTTTTACTTCATCGCGCAGGAACACCTCATCGCCGTTATGCGATACCTCGCCCCGGCTGGCGGAAATGTGCAGCGGCGGCTTGTCCGTATACGGGCTGGTCAGGCGCGGCTGTTCCAGGTGCGTGCTGTCGTCATCGGGATAATGTTCCAGCTTTTGCGCGGCAATCAAATAACGCGGCGCGCCCTGCTCGCCCAGCGTCATGGCGGAAAAATTATTGACGATGTAATCGGGGTCGTGGCGCGCCTTGTAGTCGGGTGTGGGCGGCAAGGGCAACACCTGCTGGCTGAGCCAGTAAGTTCCCGCCAGCAAGGCCAGCAACGGCAGCAAGGCCGACCAGGCGCGCAAACGTTCTGTCAGGCGGTGCTCGGTCATGACAGGTAAGGGGCCAGTTGCGCATCCAGCGTGTTTTGCGCCGACATCAGCAGCTCGCACACCTCGCGCACCGCACCGTGGCCGCCGTTGCGGCGGGTGACATAATGCGCATGGTCGAGCACGGTTTGCGGCGCTTCCGGCACGCTGACCGCCAGCGCCGCGCGGCGCATCACCGGCAGATCCACCACATCGTCGCCCATGAAGGCGGCCGCCTCAAAATCGAGATTCAGCTGCGCCAGCAATTCCCGCATCGCCGCCAGCTTGTTTTCCACGCCCTGGTAAAGATGCGTGATGCCGAGATTCCTAGCGCGCAACTCGACGCAGCGCGAAGTGCGCCCGGTGATGATCGCGGTCTCAACACCGGAAGCCTTGAGCATTTTCAAGCCATGTCCATCCAGCGAATTGAAGCGCTTGAACTCCTCGCCCGAATCGGAAAGGTATAACCCGCCATCGGTCATGATGCCGTCCACGTCGAAGGCGATCAGGCGGATGGATTGGGCGCGGCCCGGCAATATCAGATCAGGGGACATCAGATTACTTTCGCATGCAGCAAGTCGTGCATGTTCAGCGCGCCAACCAGCTTATTGTCCGCATCCACCACCAGCATCTGGCTGATGTTGTACTGCTCCATCATCTGCACCGCCTCTGCCGCCAGCGCATCCGGGCCTATGCTGCGCGGGTGCATGGACATCACCTCGGCTATCGGTGTGGCATTGAAATCCAGATTCTTTTCCAGCGTGCGGCGCAAATCGCCGTCGGTATAAATGCCCAGCACGCAGCGCGCATCATCCACGATGGCGGTCATGCCCAGCCCCTTGCGCGAAATCTCCAGCACCGCACCGGCCAGCGTCGCCGCTTGTCCCACGGCGGGAATGCGCTCGCCGCTGCGCATGATGTCGCGCACATGGGTGAGCAGGCGCCGCCCCAGGCTGCCGCCGGGATGCGAGCGCGCGAAATCTTCCTCGCCGAATCCGCGCGCATCAAGCAGCGCCACCGCCAGCGCATCGCCCAAGGCCAGTGCGGCGGTGGTGCTGGTGGTGGGTGCCAGCCCCAACGGACAGGCTTCCTTGTCCACCGCGCCGTTCAGATGCACATCCGCTTCCAGCGCCAGCGACGACTGCGGTTTGCCGGTGAGGCTGATAAGTTTCGCGCCTATGCGTTTGATCGTCGGCACGATGGCCAGCAACTCCTGGCTTTCGCCGGAATAGGACAAGGCGATAAACACATCGCCGTCGGTCACCATGCCGAGGTCGCCGTGGCTGGCCTCCGCCGGATGCACGAAGAATGCGGGCGTGCCGGTGCTGGCCAGCGTGGCGGCGATCTTGCGCGCGATGTGGCCGCTCTTGCCCATGCCGCTGACGATCACCCGCCCGTTGCAAGCCAGGATGAGATCGAGCGCATGCAAAAAATTTTCGTCTATGCGCGGGATCAGCGCCTGCACGGCGGCGGCTTCGGTGCGGAGCACCTCGCGCGCCAGCTCGAGCGCGCGCGGAGATGCGGTGAGGGCTTTATTCATGGAACGGATTATAACAGCGCCCCCACCTGCGGTGAAACTTTGAAAGCCGGCGCGAGTTAGGGCATCATCGGGGTAACGCTTATTTGGAATGCCGGAATGACTGACGCACTGCATGTGATACTGGTTCTGCTCGCCGTCGCCGTGGGCGTGGTGGTGCTGTGCCGTATCCTGCACCTGCCGGTGATGCTGGGTTACCTCATCGTCGGCATCCTGATCGGGCCGCACGCGCTGGGCTGGATACGTGACGCGCCCGAGACGCGCCACATCGCCGAATTCGGCGTGGTGTTCCTGATGTTCAGCATCGGCCTGGAATTCAGCCTGACACGCTTGCGCACCATGCAGCGGCTGGTATTCGGCCTGGGCACCGCGCAAGTCGCCGCCACCATGCTGCTGGTGATGCTCGCCTCATTATTCTTCGGTCTCGACTGGCGCGCCGGCCTGGCGCTGGGCGGTGTGCTGGCAATGTCCTCCACCGCCATCGTCAGCAAAATGCTGGTCGAGCGCGCCGAACTGAATACGCCGCACGGCCAGAATATCATGGGTGTGCTGCTGTTCCAGGACTTGGCCGTGGTGCCGCTGATCATCCTGATCCCCGCGCTGATTCCCGGCGCGCAATCTATAGTTTCCCTGTTCGGCCTCGCCCTGCTCAAGGCCGCCGTGATCCTGGCCGCGCTGCTGCTGTTCGGCCAGCGCCTGTTGCGCCCGTGGTTCCATCTGGTGGCGCGGCAAAAATCCTCCGAGCTGTTCATGCTCAACGTGCTGCTGTTCACGCTGGGCTTGGCCGGGCTCACCAAGCTGGCCGGGCTGTCACTGGCGCTGGGCGCCTTCGTCGCCGGGATGCTGATCTCCGAAACCGAATACCGCTATCAGGTGGAAGACGATATCAAGCCGTTTCGCGACGTGCTGCTCGGCCTGTTCTTCGTCACCATCGGTATGTTGCTGGATCCACTCAGCGTGATCACGGGATTCGGCTGGGTGCTGCTGATCCTGCTGATCCTGTTGCCGTTCAAGGCGGCGGTGGTCGCGCTGCTGGCGCGTCGCCACACCGGCGACTGGGGCACGGCGATACGCAGCGGGCTGGGGCTGGCGCAGGCGGGCGAATTCGGCTTCGTGCTGCTCACCCTCGCGGGCAAGGAACACCTGCTCTCTCCCGTGGTGACGCAGAACGTGCTGGCCGCCATGCTCATTTCCATGCTCGCCGCACCGCTCCTGCTGCACTATGCCGAGGCCATCGTGCGCCGCCTTTCCCCCGCCGAGTGGATGAACCGCGCCATGCAGATACACAGCATCGCCGTACACAGTATGGCGGCGGACGAGCACATCATCATCTGCGGCTACGGGCGCAGCGGGCAGGCGCTGGCACAGTTCATGGAACAGGAAAACATCCGCACCGTCGCGCTCGACCTCGACGCCCATCATGTGCGCGCAGCCGCCGCTGCGGGCAAGAACGTGGTGTACGGCGATGCCGCCAAACGCGAAGTGCTGATGGCCGCCGGGCTGATGCGCGCCAAGACCCTGGTCGTCTCCTACAGCGACCAGCATTCCGCGCTCAAGATATTGCACCACATTAAAGAACTGCGCCCCGACCTGCCGGTGGTGGTGCGCACCACCGACGACACCCACATCGCCGCGCTCAAGGAAGCGGGCGCGGCGGAAGTCGTGGCCGAAGTCACCGAAGGCAGCGTGATGCTCGCCTCGCAGGCGCTGCTGCTTTCCGGCGTGCCGCTCAACCGCGTGATCCGCCGCATCCAGGAAACCCGCGCGCGGCGCTACAGCATGTTCAGCGGATTTTTCCGCGCGCCCGCCGACAGCGTGGGCGAAGCCACCGAGCGATTGCAGCCGCGCTTCCGCAGCGTGCTGCTGCATGAAAACGATGCGGCCGTAAACAAAACGCTGGATGAAATCAACCTCGCCGCACTGCAAGTGGAGGTGAATGCCGTGCGCCGCCACAATGTGCAGGGCAGCGAACCGGCGGGCAACATGGTACTGCGCGCGGGCGATGTGCTGGTGCTGCTGGGCGCGCCGGAACAACTGAGCGAAGCCGAAGAATGGCTCAAGCGCGGGGAATAACACGAGCCCCTCTCCCTTGTACCCGCAGGGGGTAGGCCGCGGTTGTAAAGCCGCTGAAGCGGCAACAACCACGCACAGGGGAGAGGGGTTGGGGAGAGGGTGTAACCCAAATCAAAAATATGAGCGACCTCCAACACACCTTCGCCAAGCAACTACGCACCACCATGACCGATGCCGAGCGCGTGTTATGGCGACAACTGCGCGCCCATCGTTTGAGCGGGACAAAATTCCGCCGTCAGCAACCGCTCGGCCCATACATCGTGGATTTCTTTTGTGCCGAAAAAAAACTCGTCATTGAGGTAGATGGCGGACACCATTTGAACAGCGAAAGCGATAAAGAACGCGACGAGTGGCTGCGCAGCCAAGACTATACCGTGTTACGGTTCTGGAACGATGAAGTTTTGAATCAAACAGAGGCGGTGCTGGAAAGCATTTGGCAGGTGGTTGTTTGATAGTGCGCACACCCTCTCCCCAACCCCTCTCCCCT
>Ga0315270_10001454_pt1 | contig 12560 bp, 12 predicted proteins | sample C1_bottom_MG_FD_204932 | JGI IMG/M metagenome (GOLD analysis project Ga0315270, IMG submission 204932) | Sediment microbial communities from Yellowstone Lake, YNP, Wyoming, USA - C1_bottom | ecosystem: Environmental > Aquatic > Freshwater > Lake > Sediment | place: USA: Wyoming | collected... | reverse complement strand
TTTTTGCGCTATTGGCAATCTCCCTGACCTGCTTAAGCCTGCTTGCCGCAACGGCTGAGGCCAAGCGCCTGGGCGGCGGGAGCAGCATCGGCAAGCAGCGCACCACGACTCCGCAACAAACAGCTCCTGCCGCGGCACCCGGCGCTCCGGCGCAACCGGCGGGCAACAAATGGCTCGGCCCCCTGGCTGGCCTGGCCCTAGGCGCGGGCCTCGGCGCGCTGTTCGCCCATTTCGGCATGGGCGAAGGCATGGGCACCATACTGATGATCATTCTGGGTGGGGTGGCGGTGATGTTCCTGATTTCCATGTTCCGCAAAAAACAGCCCGCACCGATGCAGTACGCCGGCGAGGGCGCGCCTTACGCTCACGCCGATACCGCGCAACAGCCTGTTGCAGGCGGCGCGGCAGCGCCCGCAGCCAGCAGCATTCCCGCCGATTTTCCGGCGGAGGCATTTTTGCGCAGCGCGAAAACTTCGTTCATCCGCCTGCAAACCGCGAATGACCGCAAAGACCTGAACGACATCCGCGAATACACCACCCCGGAAATGTTCGCCGAAATTTCCATGCAACTGCGCGAGCGCGACAACACCCCGCAGCAGACCGATGTGCTGTCGCTCAACACCGAATTGCTGGAAGTGGTGAGCGAGGGCGATCACGCCATCGCCAGCGTGCGCATGACCGGACAGACGCGCGAGAACAACGGCACGCCGGAAAACTTCGACGAAGTCTGGCATGTGCAGAAAAACCTGCGCGATGAAAAAGCGGTATGGCTGTTGAGCGGGATACAGCAAATCGCATGACACGAACAGACACCCTCTCCCGGCCTTGCGGCCACCCTCTCCCGCCAGCGGGAGAGGGGATGTTGGCGCTCCCCTCTCACATTTGTGGGAGAGGGGCCGGGGGAGAGGGTAAGCGAAGAAATACAACATGCTGAGCCAGCCAGCCATTGTGATTCTCAACCACCTGCTCACCCAGAGCGGCTGGGCGTTGCAGCGGCTGGCGAAATTTAGCGGCAAAACGGCGCGCTTTAACCTCGCGCCGTTTTCTTTTGCCTGCACCATACAGCCGGATGGCTCGTTAAGCGTTGCGGTGGATGATGCCAGCGCGGATGCCGTCTGCACCATCCCGCCCTCATTGCTGCCACGCCTCGCGTTGCAGGACGAAGCCGCGTTCAAGCAAGTTGCAACTTCCGGCGATGCCGCGCTGATCGAGGAGATATTCTTCCTCGCGCGCAACCTGCGCTGGGATGCGGCGGAAGATTTGAGCCGCATCACTGGCGACATCGCCGCCGAACGCATTGTGCAGTTCGCCGAGGGCGCACATCAACAGGTGCGCGACACCGCGCTCAACCTGTCGCAGGCACTGGCGGAGTATTGGACGGAAGAGCGTCCGCTGGTCGCCAAGCCGCAACCTTTGGCGGATTTCAAACTACAGGTGGAATCGTTGCGCGAAGAGGTGGAGCAGTTGGAGCAGCGAATTAACAAGTTAGGCGTAACAAGAAATTAATTATCCTAGCCATCTAGCCATATATAAGGGAGAGTTATGCGCAAACTAGTTTTGTTGTCCGCATTTATTGCAAATTTTTTTGTTTGCCAGTTTGCATTTTCGAAAAATGCCAGTGACTTTCCAACTCATTGCAAATCCGACGAGTATGTCTATCTGAATGCAAAAATGGCCAACGTCGTATACCCCCCTAAAGGCGGCTACAACCTAATTAAAAACGATAAGTTGCTTTCGGTTTGCGTAGACAAGAAGAATGAGCCCTTCGGCAGAGTCGTTTATCGGTACGGTGCGATTGGCAATGTTGAAATGGAAAAGATTGCGACTAGCTCAGAAAAGTTTGGCATCTTCACGCGCTCAACCTCGAACCACACGGGAGAAAATATTATTTCTTTCAGTGTTGGGAAATTCAGCTATTACGTTACGGAGGCAACAGGCCAGGGAACCGGCATTGGGCTGGCTGTTTTTAATTCAGGGAAGCAGGTAGTTGATTTATTTTCCGGCAACGATCAAGGTGTCGATTATGAATTCGGCCTAGTTGAAATTCACTTTGAAGCTGTTTCATCCCCGGTCTTTATGAAAAGAAAGCCTACTGACAAATGGCGGTACTGATGAAAAGTCTGTAGGGTGGATATGCGCTTCTTCCGTGTGCTGAAAATCCTTTTCGTCATCCTGCGTTTCGGGCTGGACGAGTTCCTGCTCGCGCATGCGCGCACGCGCTGGATGCTGGTTCCGCTCAACGCGCTGCTGTTTTTCCGCAACCGCTCCATGCCGCGCGCAGAGCGGCTGCGGCGCGCGCTGGAAAATCTGGGGCCGATCTTCGTCAAGTTCGGGCAGATGCTTTCCACGCGGCGCGACCTGATGCCGACCGACATCGCCGACGAGCTGGCGAAGTTGCAGGATCAGGTGCCGCCGTTCCCCTCCGCACAGGCTATGACTTTGCTGGAGAAGGTTTACGGCAAACCGCTGAACCAGGTGTTCCGCAGTTTCGACGAAATACCGGTAGCCAGCGCTTCGGTGGCGCAGGTGCATTTTGCCGTATTGCCCGACGGACGCGAGGTGGCGGTGAAAATCCTGCGCCCCGGCATCAAGCGCGTCATCGAACACGATATCGCGCTGCTCGAGATCATTGGCGACCTGATGGAGCGGCTGTGGGAAGACGGCAAGCGCCTGAAGCCGCGCCAGGTGATCGCCGAATTCGAGAAGCATTTGCATGACGAGCTCGACCTGATGTTAGAGGCTTCCAACGCCAGCCAGCTCAAGCGCAATTTCGCCAGTTCAACTTTGCTGATGGTGCCGGAAATTTATTGGGACTGGTGCGCGACCGAGGTGATGGTGATGGAGCGCATGGACGGCATACCCATCAGCCAGATAGAGGCGTTGCGCGCGGCGAATATAGACCTGCACAAACTGGCGGCGGATGGCGTGGAGATTTTCTATACGCAAGTGTTCCGCGACGGCTATTTCCATGCCGACATGCATCCCGGCAATGTGCAGGTGGCGGCCAAGGGGCAGAATGCCGGGCGCTACATCGCGCTGGATTTCGGCATCATGGGCACGCTCACCGACACCGACAAGCATTACCTGGCGCAGAACTTCATCGCCTTCTTCCGCCGCGATTACCGGCGCGTGGCCGAAGTGCATATCGAATCCGGCTGGGCACCGAAAGACACGCCGGTGGATGAACTGGAAACCGCGATCCGTGCCGTGTGCGAACCGATCTTCGACAAGCCGCTGCGCGAAGTGTCGTTCGGCAAGGTGTTGCTGCGATTGTTCCAGACCTCGCGCCGCTTCGGCATCGAAATCCAGCCGCAACTGGTGCTGTTGCAGAAGACGCTGCTCAATGTCGAGGGACTGGGTTTGCAACTCGACCCCGAACTGGATTTATGGAAGACCGCCAAGCCCTGGCTGGAACGCTGGATGAGCGAGCAGGTCGGCTGGCGCGGCTTCCTGAAGGTGCTCATGGCCGAGGTGCCGCACTACGCCACGCTGTTGCCGCAACTGCCGCGCCTGCTGCACCAGCGCTTGCAGGAAAACCCGGTCGCCCAGATCGAAGTCATGTTGCGCGAACTGGCTACGCTACAAAAGCAGCGCAACCTGTGGCTGATGGTCATCGCGCTGGCCACCGCTGTGGCTGCAGGTGCTCTGCTGTATCAGCAGTTCTGATTACACAACTTCCGCGGCGCAGGCGCTACGATTTTTTGCCGCGCGCTTCCTCGACGTCAATCTTGCAGAAATATTCCGCTTCCAGCCACAGCACGTTGATGATGCCGAAAGCCATCGCCAGCCCTACACCGAGTATCCACGAGAAGTACCACATGATTTTTCCTTTCAGTAAACGTTATGGTCGTTGGCGCGTATCGTCTCGACCGTGATCTTGCCGCGCAGCACCCGGTATACCCAGGCGGTATAGGCCAGCACGATGGGCAGAAACACCAGCACCACCCAGAACATGATTTGCAGCGTCTTGTGGCTGGACACCGCATCCCACACCGTCAGGCTGCTGCGCGGATCGGAACTCGACGGCATGACGAAGGGGAACATCGCAATGCCCGCAGTGAAGATCACGCCCGCCAGCATCAGCGAACTGGCGATGAAGGCCGCAATGGATTTTTTTGCAGCGGAGGCGAGTATCGCCAATAGCGCGCCCGCGATGCCCAGCAGCGGCGCCAGCCACAGCAGCGGATGGCTGTGGTAATTGCTCATCCACGCGCCCGCCGCCTTTTCCACCGCCTTGTCGATAGGAGTTGAAGCGGCGCCAGCCGGTAGCATAGAAACGATGCGATAGCCTTCGATGCCGTTCATGACCCACACCCCCGCGAGGATGAAGCAGAGCATGAACAGCCCACCGGCAACTTTGGTCACCATTCGTGCACGCGCCGCAATCTCGCCTTCGGTTTTTATTTGCAGATAAACCGAGCCGTGCATCACCAGCATGGACAGGCTGACCGCGCCGGCCAGCAGGCCGAATGGATTAAGCAATTGCCAGAAGCTGCCGCTGTAGGTCACGCGCAGGTCGTTGTCGAAACTGAACGGCACGCCCTGCAGCAGATTGCCGAAGGCGACACCGAAGATCAGCGCGGGCACGAAGCCGCCCGCAAACAGCCCCCAGTCCCAAGCCGCGCGCCAGCGCGGATCGGCCACCTTGCTGCGGTAGTCGAATCCCACCGGACGAAAGAACAGCGCAAACAGCGTCAGCATCAACGCGATGTAGAAACCGGAGAAGGCCGTGGCATACACCACCGGCCACGCCGCGAAAATCGCCCCGCCCGCAGTGACAAACCAGACCTGATTGCCTTCCCAAGTCGCCCCCACCGAATTGATGATGACGCGCCGCTCGTCATCGTTCTTGCCGAGAAAGGGCAGCAACGCACCGATGCCAAGATCGAATCCATCGGTGATGGCAAAACCCACCAACAGCACACCGACAAACAGCCACCAGATCAGTTTCAATGTTTCATAGTCGAATATCATGATTGTCTCCTTATGCGCTGCCGTATTGGCCGGTATGCAGGCTTTGCGGGCCGAGGCGCGCATATTTGAACATCAGGTACAGTTCAGCCACCAGCAACAGGGTATAGAAGCCGACGAATCCGGCGAAGCTGAAATACACGCTGGACGGTTCCAGGTTGGAAGTGCTCAAGCTGGTCGGCAGGATGCCGCTGATGGTCCACGGCTGCCGTCCGTATTCCGCGACAAACCAGCCCATCTCCGCCGCGATCCACGGCAGCGGAATGCAGTACAGCGCCAGCTTCAGCAGCCATTTCTTTTCGGCGATGGTGCGCTTGGCGACGTAATAGAAACTGGCGGAGAAAATAAACAGTATAGTAAAAGCGATCGCCACCATGATGCGGAACGTCCAGAACATAGGCGCGACCTTGGGGATGGTGTCGCGCGCCGCCATTTTGATTTGCTCATCGCTGGCATCGGTCACGTTGGGCGTATATCGTTTCAGCAGCAGGGCATAACCCAAGTCATCCTTGTATTTTTCGAACTGTTCTTTCGCCTTGCCGTTGTTCCCGTTGTTGGCCTTGTTGTTGTCGGCGCGCAATTTTTCCAGTGCCGAGTAAGCCTGCATTCCCCGTCGTATTCTGGCTTCGTTCTCCGTGCGCAACTCGTTGATGCCGGTGATCTTGGTATCCACCGAGCGGGTGGCGATCAATCCCAGCACATAAGGAATCTTGATGGCATAGTCGGTACGCTGCGTCGCCTCGTTCGGAAAGCCGAATGCGGTGATCGCCGCTGGTGCTTCCTGCGTTTCCCACTCGGCCTCGATGGTGGCAAGCTTGGCACGCTGCACTTCACCCGAGGTATAGCCGGATTCGTCACCCAGCACGATCACCGACAACGCCGAGGCCAAGCCGAACCCGGCCGCTACCGCAATCGAGCGTAGCGCGAATGCCTTGTCGCGTCCCAGCAGCAGGTAGTAGGCACTGATGCCGAGCACGAACATTGAGGCGGTGACATAACCCGCCGAAACGGTGTGCACAAACTTGACCTGCGCCACCGGATTGAACAGCAGCTCGGTGATGCTGGTCATCTCCATGCGCATGGTATGGTAGTTGAATTCCGCACCCACCGGATTCTGCATCCAGCCGTTGGCGATCAGGATCCACAAGGCGGAGAGGTTGGAACCCAGCGCCACCAAGGAGGTGACGACCAGATGCTGCACCTTGCCCAGCTTGTTCCAGCCGAAGAAAAACAGCCCCACAAATGTAGACTCGAGGAAGAACGCCATCAACCCCTCGATCGCCAGCGGCACGCCGAAAATGTCGCCGACGTAATGCGAGTAGTAGGCCCAGTTGGTACCAAACTGGAATTCCATGGTGAGGCCGGTGGTGACGCCGAGCGCGAAGTTGATGCCGAACAGCTTGCCCCAGAATTTGGTCATGTCGCGGTACACCTCCTTGCCCGTCATCACGTACACCGATTCCATGATTACCAGCAAGAACGACAGGCCGAGGGTAAGCGGCACAAACAGGAAGTGGTACATCGCCGTAACGGCGAATTGCAGCCTGGAGATTTCAACGAGCTCGGGTGACGGCATCATGGTTTTGCTCCTTCGGTGATTGCTGGGAAAAGATGTGCGCGGCGACCTGCTGGCCGTCGATGGTCTGGTCTTGCGGGGCTGAGAACCACACTGCCCAGATAATGGTGAGCAGAATGGCTTTGAAAGAAAGCGTCAGGATAATCTCCTGCCACAATCGCACGGGCTTGGGCTTGCAGTTCATGCTACCCCCCAACAGCGAAATTGCTGACTCGCAGGGCATGGGATTGCCCCGAATCGAGCGCAGACTATCGCGCGATTGGCGCAAAAGGTCAAGGCCCCTACGTGCTGCGCCCGGGCAGAGGTCTGGTAGGAATCCCATTAGCACCAACATCCCCTCTCCCTTGCAGGGGGAGGGCTAGGGAGGGGCTAGAAACTTCATGTTCCCGTTGCTCTACAACTCTACCCCCATCCTAATTGCCCCCTCGCTTCGCTCTCCCCCTCTGCAAGGGGGAAGGAATAGTCGTGGCTTTATTCCACAGTGACGGATTTTGCAGGATTGCGCGGCTTGTGGTTCCGGCACGCACTGCGTGCTTAACTTGCTGCGCAAGTTACCCTGCGCCGCAAGCCAAGAAACCTCGCCCCGAAATCGTGGGTCATTCCACCGTAACGGATTTGGCGAGGTTTCTTGGCTTGTCAACATCTGTCCCCTTCAGCAGCGCCGCGTGATAAGCCAGTAACTGCACCGGGATCGAATGCAGGATGGGCGACAGCAGGCCGACGTGGCGCGGGGTGCGGATCACATGCACGCCCTCGCTCTCACCGAAGTGGCTGTCGAGGTCGGCGAACACAAACACCTGACCGCCGCGCGCGCGCACTTCCTGCATGTTGGATTTTACTTTTTCCAGCAGCGCGTCGTTCGGCGCGATCACCACCACCGGCATGTTCTCGTCCACCAGCGCCAGCGGGCCGTGTTTGAGTTCGCCTGCCGGATAGGCTTCGGCGTGAATGTAGGAAATCTCCTTGAGCTTCAACGCGCCTTCCAGCGCGATCGGGTAATGGATGCCGCGCCCGAGGAACAGCGCGTGCTGTTTATCGGCAAAAGATTTTGCCCATTCGCGGATCTGCGGTTCGAGGTTGAGCGCGTGTTGCACGCTGGCGGGTATTTGGCGCAGCGCTTCCAGCATCGTGCGTTCCTGTGTTGCATCAAGCTGGCCGCGCTGCTTGGCCAGCGTGGCGGCGAGGATGAACAGCGCGACCAGTTGCGTGGTGAACGCCTTGGTGGACGCGACGCCGATCTCGGCCCCGGCGCGGGTGTAGAACACCAGTTTGGAGGCGCGCGGTATCGCGCTTTCCTGCACGTTGCAGATGGACAGCGATTGCGCCTGCCCCAGCGACTTGGCGTGTTTCAACGCTTCCATCGTGTCCAGTGTTTCGCCGGATTGCGAGATGGTGACGATGAGCTGGCGCGGGTTGGGTACCGAACTGCGGTAACGGTATTCGCTGGCGATCTCGACCGAGGTGGGAATCTTGGCGATGCTCTCCAGCCAATACTTGGCGGTGAGCCCGGCATAATAGCTGGTGCCTGCGGCAAGGATCAGGATCAAGTCTATATCGCGGAACGTTTCCGCCGCCTGCGCACCGAACAACTCGACGTCAAAGCTGTTGCTGTCTATCACCGCCTCGATGCTGTCGGTGAGCGCGCGCGGCTGCTCGTGGATTTCTTTCTGCATGAAGTGGCTGTACGGCCCCAGTTCCAGCGAAGCCAGCGACACGTCGCTGACATGCACAGTGCGCTCGATTTTATTTCCCTTGATGTCAAGCAGCGTGATGCCTTCGCGCGTGAGCAAGGCGGAATCGCCGTCTTCCAGATAAATCACGCGTCGCGTGGCAGTCAGCAGCGCCGACACGTCGGAGGCGATGAAATTTTCGCCCTCGCCCAAGCCAATCAGCAGCGGGCAACCCATGCGCGCGCACACCATCTGCTCCGGTGCATGTTTGCAGATCACCGCGATGGCGTAAGCGCCGGTCAGTTCGGCGATGGCCTGCCGCGTCGCGGCAAACAAATCTTTGCTGTTCTGGTAATAGTGATGAATCAGGTGCGCGATGACTTCGGTATCGGTCTGCGACTCGAACACATAGCCCAACAGTTTCAGCCTGGCGAGCTGCTCTTCGTGGTTTTCGATGATGCCGTTATGCACCACGGCGATGTCGCCGCCGGACATATGCGGATGCGCATTGAATTCGGTGACCCCGCCGTGCGTGGCCCAGCGCGTATGGCCGATGCCGGTAGTGCCGGTGAGGTGTTGCTGATCGGCGCGGTGCTGCATTTCGGCGACCCGACCGATAGCGCGCACGCGGCGTATCTCGCCGCCATCAATCACGGCAATACCCGCCGAATCGTAGCCGCGATATTCCAGCCGACTCAGTCCTTCGACCAGCAAAGGCACGACATTATTTTTGGCGACTGCGCCTACGATTCCACACATAATTTATTCCCGAATTATTTTTCCACTGCCTCCCTCTCCCTGGATGGGAGAGGGCTGGGGAGAGGGTGATATAACGTTATCGCCCCCTCTCCCGCAAGGGGCGAGGGAATTATTGTTTACTTTTTCTTCACCGGCCGCTTCCACCCGGCAATGGTCATCTGCTTGCTGCGCGACAGCGTCAGCTCCCCTTCCGGCGCTTCGCGCGTGATGGTGGAACCCGCGCCGATAGTCGCACCGCGCTTCACCGTCACCGGCGCGACCAGCTGCGTATCCGAGCCGATGAACACATCGTCCTCGATCACGGTGCGGTGCTTGTTCGCGCCGTCGTAATTGCAGGTGATGGTTCCCGCGCCGATGTTGACGCGGCTACCCATGGTCGTATCGCCGATGTAGCTCAAGTGGTTGGCTTTGCTGTGCGCCGCGATCTCGCTGTTCTTCACCTCGACGAAATTGCCGATGTGCACGTCCTCATGCAGCCTGGTGCCGGGGCGGATGCGCGCGTAGGGGCCGATGCGGCCGTTCGCGCCGATCTCGGCCTCGACGATATGGCTGTAGGTTTCGATGTGTGTGCCCGATGCGATGCTGGAATTTTTAATCACGCTGTAAGCGCCGACGCGCACGTTATCGCCCAGCGTGACATCGCCCTCGAACACGCAGCCGACATCAATCTCCACATCACGCCCGCACACCAGCTTGCCGCGCACATCCAGCCGCGCCGGGTCGGCCAGCGTCACGCCCTGCGCCAGCAAGCGTGCCGCCTGCACCTGCTGCCAGGTGCGCTCCAGCGCCGCGAGTTGCGTCTTGCTGTTGATGCCTTCCACTTCCCAGATATGCGCGGGCTGCACGGTATGCACGGCAACGCCCTGTGCCACGGCCTGCGCAACGATGTCGGTCAGGTAATATTCTTTCTGCGCATTGTTGTTCTGCAGATTTGCCAGCCAGCCGCGCAGCTGCGGCGTGGACGCCAGCAGGATACCGGTGTTCACCTCAGTGATTTCGCGCTGCTCCGGCGTGGCATCTTTTTCTTCCACGATGCGCTGCACGTCGCCCTGTGTATCGCGCACGATGCGCCCATAGCCCGTCGGGTTAGCCAGATTCACCGTGAGCAACACCAAGCCCTCACCCGCCTGCTGCATCTGGTGCAAAGTGCTGTCCTGAATCAGCGGCACATCGCCATACAGAACTAACGTTTTACTTCCGTCCTGCAGCTGCGGCATGGCCTGTTGCACCGCGTGGCCGGTGCCGAGCTGCGGCTCCTGCAAAACAAAATCGGCCTGGTATTGCGCCATCGCCTGCGGCACCATTTCGCCGCCGTGCCCGTACACCACGCACACCGTTTCCGGCGCGAGTTGCGCGGCGGTATCCAGCACATGCTGCAGCAGCGGTTTGCCCGCCAGCGCATGCAGCACCTTGGGCTTATCGGAGTACATGCGCGTGCCCTTACCGGCAGCGAGAATGACGATGTTCAACGGGATCATGTCGGTTTATATGAAGTATCTTAACTTTTGCTGTAGTCCGCCATGAGACTAACCAGTGCGTTTTCGAACAGGCATTTTTTGCTTTTTGGTCGTATCGGCGAGCCTGCCGGTAACAAACTTATGCAACACGCTGGACAGCAAGGTTTGATACGGCAAACCTTCTTCCGCAGCACGCGCCTGAAGCTCTTCCAGATCACGCGATGACAAACGGACATTCACACGGCGATCCTTGGCAAGCGCCGTGCGCGCGTATCCACTATAGCGCGCGATTTCCTTTTTTGAATTCGGGATGGACTGCCATTCGTCCCGCTCAAAGGACGCCAGTATCTCTTCTTCCAGTTTGTTCTTTTCCATATTCATTCTCCGCTCAAATATTTTTTCGTTGCCTTGCGGCTGGGAATAATCGTTTTGAGGAAAATTTCTTCTTCCGTTTCCACGAACGGCACGATGTAAACATAACCGCGCAGTTGTACGATGAACAACCGTTGGTTTGCATATTTTTCACGGTTTGGATGTCCGACCACATCCAGCAAGGAACCTCGCTCTATTGCACTGATAACCTGCTCAAACGAAACACGCCGCTCATTCTGCAACCGAAGGTTTTTCTCCTTGTCCCAACGAAATGCTTTCATCGGCGCATCGTATATTGTTGTGTGCTTTTTGTCACCACCCGCCTGCGCAGATCATCTGTCCAGCGGACTGACCACACCCTTACCGCCCTTGTTCAACACATGGGTGTAGATCATCGTAGTGGACACATCCGAATGGCCGAGCAGCTCCTGCACCGTGCGGATGTCGTAACCGGCTTGCAGCAAATGTGTGGCAAACGAATGACGCAGCGTGTGCGGCGTGGCGGGCTTGGTCAACTCCGCATCCCGCACCGCCTGCTTTATCGCGCGCTGGATTCCTTTCTCATCCACATGATGGCGGCGCGTCTTACCGGAGCGCGGATCAACCGACAGATTCTTCGACGGGAACATATATTGCCAAAGCCATTCGCGTCCTGCATTCGGATATTTTTTATCCAGCGCAAACGGCAAATACACCTCGCCGTAGCCTTGCGTTAAATCCTCTTCGTGCAAAGCCTTCACCTTCACCAAATGCGCTTTAAGCGCAGCAACCACCGCCTCCGGCAACATCGTCACCCTGTCCTTGAATCCCTTTCCTTCGCGCACCAGAATTTCGTGCCGCGCAAAATCCACATCCTTCACCCGCAACCGCACCGCCTCCATCAAACGCATTCCGCCGCCGTATAACAGCGAAGCGATCAGCGCATGTGTGCCGCTTAAATGCGCAAACACCGCCTGCACCTCACCCACCGTCAACACCACGGGCAAACGCTTCGGCGCTTTGGCTTGCGTAATGTTATCAAGCCAAGGTAATTGGATTTCCAACACCTCCCGATACAGAAACAGCAGCGCGCTCTTGGCCAAATTCTGCGTAGCGGCAGCCACCTTGCCGTGAACCGCCAGATGCGTGAGAAACGCTTCAATGTCGCTCGCGCCCAAATCCTTAGGGTGGCGCTTGTCATGAAAGTAAATATAGCGTTTAATCCAGCCGATATAGCTTTGTTCCGTGCGAATGCTATAGTGCTTTACACGCAACTTATCGCGCACTTGGTCGAGCAATTTGGGGGGATTTGCCGTGGTGCTTTTATCGGAAAAATTAGGGTGTACCATAATTTTACCCCCTTTAAAAACGGGGCTTCGCAGGATTCGCTCCAGATTATACACCTCGAAGGTGCCTTTCCCGGCATTTTTTAGGGTGTCTACTTTACGTTAGACCTATGAAACCAATGAGTACCTGTCCAAATTGTCACGCTAAATTTAAAGCACCCCGCTATACATCGATGCACGATTTGAAGTTTTATTTTAGCCAACCTATTTCATGCCCTGAATGTGACTCACAACTTCATAGAGCTGTGCTAAGTTATAGTTCAATTGCATCAACATCTTTGACAGTGGTTATGTTTTTATTATTCGCGGGTTCAAGTTTGAAGTGCAACGCCTGACTTGAAGAATACCTGACTGGGTGTTTTGTATTCAAGCCTTTTTCTGGGACGGTTGTTCAATCTGGTCATTGCCGTATCAATCTCCTGTTGTGTAA
>Ga0315270_10001453_pt1 | contig 12568 bp, 9 predicted proteins | sample C1_bottom_MG_FD_204932 | JGI IMG/M metagenome (GOLD analysis project Ga0315270, IMG submission 204932) | Sediment microbial communities from Yellowstone Lake, YNP, Wyoming, USA - C1_bottom | ecosystem: Environmental > Aquatic > Freshwater > Lake > Sediment | place: USA: Wyoming | collected... | reverse complement strand
AGGGCAAACCAGACCGCGCCGCGAACAGGCTCCTGCCGGTGGAGTCGATGTTGAGAATGTAGTCGTCGGACCCGACACCGGGAAGCACGCGCGGCTCTCCGCCCGCGACCGGAATGAGAAGCTTCTGCCCCCCATTCCCTGCCACGACGAACGTACCGTCCGGGGACAGGGCGTCGAAACCGAATCCGTCCGTCGTGAGGGGCCGCGGTGGCCCTGCCGCGATGTCCCGCACGTACAGGCGCGAGAGCTTCCCTCCGGAACGCCCCTGAACCAGCAGCCGCTTGCCATCGGGAAACCATGCGGCCGACCGGTACTCCAGGCCTTCGTCCCGGATCGTCCGCGTTTCGCCCGCCCCGACCGGGAGGAGGAGGAGCCGGTCCGGCCAGACCTGAACGACCCACTTCCGATCCGGCGACAGGCCCCGCGCGTTCTCGCCGTCGCCGAGGCGAACAGGCGGCGCGGAGCCGTCGGTCTTGCGGACGTAGACACCGCCGCTCGCGCCCTCGCCGGCCCCCCCCTCGGTGAAGAGCAGGTCCCGTCCGTCGCTCGACAGGTCCGCTCCGCTCGAGAAGTCCAGCCAGCTGAGGTCAACTTCGCGAGTCGCTCCCGGCGGCAGACACCTCATCGTCGTCGGCCAATCGTCGCTGCGTAGCAGGACGCCGCCGTCGTAAGCGATGTCCTCGACGATGAGGAGCGTCGGAGCGCGGGCGACGACGCGCCGCTTGCCCGTCAGCGATACCGCCTGGATCTCGATCACGCCGAAGCGCGAATTCCGCTCGCGCCCCGAGAACCAGATCTCGCCTGTCGTGGGATGCCACGCGAGGGACGTCACGATGTCCAGCCCGGCGCAGAGGATGGTGACCTTGCCGCTCAGGTCGGCGACGCAGAGCGTGTGCCGGCCGTCCCCGCCCCGGATGAAAGCGATTCGCCGTCCGTCCGGCGAGAACCTCACGCCACGGACGGGGTCGGCCGGTGAGCCCGGCACGAGCACTTTGCCGGCGGGGAATTCCAGCTGGCCCGCGCGGACGACCGCGAGGCCCTCCCCACTCGGCGGCCAGTCCGCCACGGCCGGTGCGAACGGCAGGGAGAACGTGCCCGCCTCGACGAGCTCGCGCGGCGCTCCCCCGGCCAGCGAGACCTCGGCGATGACCGGCACACCCTCGCGAGGAAGGACGATCGCAAGCACGCCCTTGCCCGAGACGGACGCGAGGTTCGCGCTCGGCAAAGGGAGCGCCGTGGCCTCCCTGCTGTCGAGGCGCGTCGTGAAGAGCTGCGCGGCCCCGCCCTGCCAGGCGGCCGCATAGACCACAGTCTTCCCATCCGGCGCGAACCGCGCGCCGCCGATGGTCCCCCGCCGGAACGTCAGGGGGCGCCAGATCGGAGGACCGGCGGGTGGCCTCCTCGTCGCGAGGAATGCGAAGAGCGCACCGGCAGCGAGGGCCGCGGCGACCGCCGGGACCGCCCAGCGCGGGGCGCGACGTACCCCAGCCGCTCGCGTCCCACCCGACGTGAGAAGGTCCGATGCGCCGTCCCTCAGGCGCGCGAGGTCCCGCGCGAGGTCCCGCGTCGAGGCGTACCGCTCGTCCGGGTCCTTGGCGAGACAGCGCTCGACGATCCAGCGCAAGGGGACGGGCGCAGCGGGCGCGGCCGTCGCCAGAAGCTCCGGCTCGTCGCGGATGATGGCCGCCATCGTCTCCGGGGAGCTCGGCCGAGGGAAGGCTCGCCGCCCCGTGATCATCTCGTAGAGGATCGAGCCGAACGAGAACTGGTCCGAGCGGAAGTCCAGCGGCTCGCCGCGGGCCTGCTCGGGCGACATGTAGACGGTCGTCCCGAGGACGACTCCCGCCTCCGTGAACGCCGAAACCGTGGGCGACTGCGTTTGCCCGCCGCTCGCCGCGTCCGGACCCGTGAGCTTCGCGAGGCCGAAGTCGAGGATCTTGACGGTGCTTTCCTTCGTCACCATCACGTTTTCGGGCTTCAGGTCCCGATGGACGATCCCGCTCTCGTGCGCTTTCGCGAGCGCGTCGGCTATCTGGGCCGCCCACGCGAAAAGCTTCTTCAGCGGCGGCACGCCCCCTGCGAGACGCGCGCGCAGCGTCTCGCCTTCGATCAATTCCATGACGAGAAGGTGACGAGTGAGAGAACCGGGAGAACCGGGGATTTCTTCGAATGAATAAAGGGTGGCGATGCCGGGGTGATTCAGGCTCGCCAGCAGCTTCGCTTCCCGCCCGAAGCGCACCCTCTTCTCTTCACTTTCGAAAAACTCTTCAGGCAGTACCTTCAACGCCACCGCCCGGTCGACACGGCCGTCTCTCGCCCGATAGACCTCGCCCATCCCCCCCGCGCCGAGGGGCGCGAGGATCTCGTACGGGCCGAGGCGGGTTCCCGCGGCGAGCGTCACGTTGTTGAGACCGATTCTACGCGCGCGTTCCGGCCGGTCATCGCCCGGCGGATGGGCCGCTCGGCGCGCGGCTCCGGGCTCACCGCCGCCAGGGGCCGTAGTCGAACACGACGTCGTGCGCTCCCGGCGGGACGACGACCATCCGGAACGCGACGTCGGCCGGGAAGATCGGCGCCGCGCGGCCGTCGACCGTGGCGCGCCACCCGGGCGCGAACGAGTCCGACAGGACGAGAAATCCCCCGCCGCCCGATGCGCGCACGACGACCCGCGAGCCTTCGTCCGCCACGATGCGGACCTCGCCCGGCCCGGCGCCAGGCCCCGCGGCGCGTGAGGCGTCCGCGATCGCCGGAAGGTCGCGCTCGTCGACGAGCGCCCGGCCCGTGAAGAAGCCGTCGTCCACGCGCGCCAGCAGCGCCGCGAGCTGTTCCGCGCGGGCGGGGACGAGAACCTTCACGAGGCGCGCCCGAGGCAGAGGCGCGCGGTGGCGGTACACGAGCAGGGGCTGGTCGGATCCGACGTCGAGCCGCGCGATCTCGTCCAGCCGGTCGTCCACGATCTCCATCGGCGTCACGAGGTGTGTGACGCCCGCCGCGCCGAGGAGCGTGACCTGCGCCCGGCGCGCCGCCGCGTACACGGCGCTCGTCAGCAGGGCGTAGCGCGAGGTTCCGAGCGCCTCGAGGTCGACCTGGAACGCGAGCGAAAGGCCGTAGGAAGCCGCCGCGTAAGCATCGAGCCGTTCCCGCCGCCGGAACAGCGCCGCGTCCACTCCGCCCCGGTCCGCACCCGCGGGCGTGCGGCTCGGCACGGAGCGCGCCGCCACGCTCTGGTCGACCCATACGCGGGCGTGGCCCGCCGGGTCTGCCTCGATGGCCCGGACCGCGGCCGTCCGCTCTTCGTAGAAGCGGGCCGGGGCCGTCGGGGCTAGAGAGGCGTTGGCCGAGACGAGATCCAGAGCGAGGACCAGCGAGACCAGCCAGGGCGCCGCACGGGAGAGGCTCGCGAGCCGGCAGATCCCGAGCACAACCGCGGCCGGCAGCGCGCTCCGGGCCACGCCCTCCAGCAGGTGGCTTCGCAGGGCCTGCAAGGCCGCCGGAGCGGGACTCCCGCCACCGGCCGAGCAGGCGGCCGCAAAGGCGCGCGCGAACCCGAGGTTCGCCGCGGCGCCGAGCGCGGCGAGAACGATGAGCGCGCACGCAAGGACGCCCGTGAGGAGCCGCCGCGTCTTCGCGGCGTCCGGTCCTCCGAGCGCCGAGACTCCTCCGCCGGCGAGCAGGGACAGCGGAAGCGCGGCTGCAAGGATCCACTTGGACGGGTACCGGAACGCTGCGAGACCCGGCAGGCCGGAGGCGAGGGCCAGCGGGCCGTACCGGCCGAGAGCGAGCACGAAGAGGATCAAGACCCAGAGGAGGACTCTCCGGCGAAGCGGCACGCGGACGGCGCCGACCGCCGCGAGCGACAGCGCGCACGCACCGACGTAGAGGCCCGGGAAGAGCGGAAGCCCGTTTCCGTCCGACCGGCCCGGGAAGAGGATTCCCTCCGGACCGGCGAGGACGCGGCTCCCGAAGGCGTCGGGAACGGCGGCGCCGAGCAGCTCGAGCGGATGGAGCGAGCGCGAAACGCGCAGATCGGCGGGAAGTCCTCCCGCGCGGACGGTCGCCGGGAGGTACCGCTTCAAGGCGAGCAGCGTCGGGGCCGCGAGGACCGCGGCGAGAGCAGCGCCGGCGGCAAGTCTCATCGCAGCCGGACGGGAGATCGACGAGCCCGCAGCGAGGCAGGCGCAGCCGAGCGCGCCCGCGAGAATCATGATCGGGTCGCCCGAGAGCACCGTCATCCCGAGTGCGACGCCGAGCGCGGTCCCTCCGTACCGGAGCCCGTCGCGCGCACGGAGGAGGGCGAGCACGAGCCACGGAAGCCACATCGCCGTGCACACGAGGACCACCATGTAGGTGCCGGAGACCGTCGCGCCCGAGAGGGCGAAAACGAGGGCCGCCGCCGCGGACCCGGCTGGAGACGCACCGAGCCGGCGCGCGAGGCGCGCGGCGCCCCACCCCCCGAAGACGACGTGCAGGACCACGAGCAGGCTCAGCGCCTGCGCGGTGTGCGCGGGCGCGAGCGCGAAGACGAGGTTGGGCGGGTACAGAACGCCGGCGAAGGGGCTGGCGAGAAGCGGCGTCCCGTTGCTCAGGGAGCTGGTCCAGAGAGGGAGCCCCTCGTGCCACAGGCGCCCCACGACGTTCCGCAGGGGCTCGAACGCCGCCTGAAAATCACCGTAGTAGAACGGCCGTCCCGCAAGCACCCTGGAGAACGTGACAGCCGCCGCCAGAGGAAAGAGGAGGCCGGCCGCCACGGACGCGTACCCGGCCGCGGGCGTGCGCCCGGCCCCGGGTGGGCCGTTCACGCGGGCTCGCCCCGCAGGGCCGTCAGGAAGTCCGCGAGGATGCGCGCGGTGGCGCCCCAGATCGCGTGGCCCTTGTAGTGGTAGACGAGCGTCAGGACGTCCCGGCCCTTCCACTTCACGGGCCGCTCCTCGACGACCATCGGGTCGAGGAGATACGACATGGGCACCTCGATGATGGCCTCGACTTCGCCCGCGTGCGGTGCGAACTGCGTCGGGTACGGGATGGCTCCGACGAACGGCGAGATCTCGAAGTCGGTCACGGTCACGAGCTTCGGGAGCGCGCCGAGGATCTTGACGCCCGCGCGCGGGACGCCGATCTCCTCTTCCGTCTCGCGGATCGCCGTCTCCCACGGGTTCGCGTCCGAAGGATGCGCGCCGCCGCCGGGGAACGAGATCTGCCCCTTGTGGTGTTCCACGAGGTCCGTCCGCTTCGTGAAGAGCGTCCAGAGCGCCTGCTCCCTCACAAAGAGCGGGACGAGCACGGACGCGGGCCGCGCCGGACCGGCGTCCGGCGCACGCTCGAGCTCGAGCTTCCGTTCGGGCCAGTCCCGGAGGAGGCGGGAGCGGATGTCGTCCAGCCAGGTATACGGGACGTCTCCGCCGTTGCCGGCGTCGCCGCTCACGCCGGGTCGGCCGCGTTGAAGCCCGGGCGATCCGTCGCGGCCTTCTCGCCCTTCTTGACCATGGTCTGCAGAAACGCCTCGATGAAGCCGTCGAGATCGCCGTCGAGGACGCGGTCCACGTCCCCGACCTCGAAGTTCGTGCGGTGATCCTTGATGAGCCGGTACGGTGCGAGGACGTACGACCGGATCTGCGAGCCGAAGCCGATCTCCATCTTCGTGCCCGCACGCGCGTCGTTCTTGGCCTGCTGCTCCTCGACCGCCTTCTGGTAGAGGCGCGAGCGCAGGACCTTCATGGCGGACGCCTTGTTCTTGTGCTGGGACCGCTCGTTCTGACACTGGACGACGAGTCCGGTCGGGAGGTGCGTGATCCGGATGGCCGACTCCGTCTTGTTGACGTGCTGCCCGCCCTTCCCGCCCGCCCGGAACGTGTCGATCCGAAGGTCCTTGTCGTTCAACTCGATTTCTACGGCGTCGTCGATCTCCGGCGAGACGTAGACGGCCGCGAAGGACGTGTGCCGCCGCGCGGCCGCGTCGAACGGCGAGATGCGCACGAGCCGGTGCACGCCCCGCTCGGCCTTCATGTGCCCGTAGGCGTACTCCCCCTCGAAACGCAGCGTCGCCGTCTTGATCCCGGCGTCGTCCGCGTACGTGACCTCGAGGACGTCCGTCTTCCAGCCCTGGCGCTCGCCGAAGCGGAGGTACATCCGCATGAGCATGTCGGCCCAGTCCTGCGCCTCGGTGCCGCCCGCGCCGGCATGGATCTCGAGAAGGGCCGGCATCGGGTCCTCTTCGTTCGTGAGCTTGAACGTCAGCTCCTTGCGGCGCGCCCATGGACCGACCGTCGCGATCGCCGTGTCGGCGTCCTTCTCGACGGCCTCGCCGGACTTCAGGAACTCCGCCAGGATCTCGAGCTCCTCCTGCCGTTCCTTGAGATCCTTGTCGTCCGCGAGGATGCGCTCGGCGCGCTTCAGCTTCCGGAGCGTGTCCTGCGCTTCGAGGGCGTTCGTCCAGAACCCGGGCTCGCCCGTCTTCCGCTCCAGTTCGTCCTTCTCGCGTCCCGCCTGGCGGACGTCAAAGATAGCCCCGGAGGGAGCTCACGGACGACGCGAGTTCGAGCAGGCGCTCAATGCGTTCTTCGTTCACGTGTTTCCTCTCGGCGGCGCAGGGGACGCGGACGCCACGGGACCCCGGGGCGAGGGGAACCGCGCGCGCAGGATAACGGCGAAGAGGCCGGCGGCGCAAACCCACAGGACCGCGTCGCCGAGGGCGACCGCGGGCGGCGTCCCGCGCGGGCGGAAGACGGGCGCAGAGAACGCGCCCTTTCTCCCCGCCGGGAGCGAAACGAGGACGTGCCCGTCCGCCTCCACGGCGCCGCTGATGCCCGTCACGGCCGCGCGCACGAGCGGGCGCCCGGTTTCCACCGCGCGCAGGACGGCCGCCTGCCAGTGCTGCCGCTGCGCACCCGCGCGCCCGTACCACGCGTCGTTCGTGAGCGTGAAGAGGACGTCGGCTCCCGCGCGCGCCTCGGCCCGCGCGATCCACGGGTACACGACCTCGTAGCAGACGGCGCCGCCGAGATTCCAGCTGCCGAGCTTCAGGAGTACGGTTCCGGAGCCCGGCGCGAAGCCGCCGGGCACCGCGCGGCTGATCGGCTTGATCATCCGCAGAACAGGCGCGAGCGGCACGTACTCCCCGAACGGCACGAGCCGCTGCTTGAAATACGGCGGCAGGACGGGACCGTCCTTCGTCACGACGAGCGCCGCGTTGTAGTACGGCGCGTCCTCGTCGCCGGGCGCGTCCGACCAGACCGTGCTCAGGAGGATCGCGACGTCCAGCTCGCGGCAAAGGCGCTGCACGCGCTCGCGGAAGGCGGCGTCGAACGACCACGCGAAGGGCGAGGCGCTCTCCGGCCAGAGGACGACGACCGGCCGGTCGGCCCGGCAGAGGGCGCGCGTCTGGTCCTCGAGGTCGGCCTGGATGCGCCCGGCCGTGCCGGGATCCCAGCGGATGGCCTGGTCGACGTTCGGCTGCACGACGCCGACCTTGAGGACCTCGTCGGAGAGACGGGGCCGGAAGGGCTGCACCGCCGCCGCCGCGAGGGCGCAGACGGCCGCGCCGAGGAGCCAGCCGAGACGCGCGTTCCGCCCCGGCCGCGTCCACGCGACGAAAAGTGCGGCGTTGAGGGCCGCAAGGAGGAACGACGTGAAGAGGACTCCGCCGAGCGCGGTCGAACCGAGGAGCGCCGGCACGTCGGCGAGCGGGTTCGCGAGGAGGTTCCACGGGAACCCGCCTAAGACGAAGGCGTACGTGCGGAATCCCTCCTGTGCGACCCACGCCGCGGCGAAAGCCGCGACGATTCCCGGTCCCGAGCGCGGCCGCGCTGCGGCGTAGAGCGACGCCATGAGGCCGAACGGGATCGCGTAGACGCCGGCCGTGATCGCGAGCGCGAGCCCTGCGAGGACTGGTCCGACCCCGCCGAACCGGTTCACCGTGTACGCGATCCAGGGGATCGTGACGAGCCAGAACGCGCACCCGAGAATCCAGCCCGGGAGGAACGCCCGCCGCCACGTCAGGCCGTCGAGCGCGGCGAGGAGTGGAATCAGCGCGACGGGGAGGAGCGGCAGGACCGAGAAGTTCGGGAAACACAGGGCCAGAAGCACGCCGGAGGCGAGAGAGAAGAGAACACGGGAGATTCTCTTGGAAGGTAATAGGGAAAGCATGCGGCGTTCGTGCGTCTCCCGGTAGGGCTGCCTTCAGTCTAGCGGTTGGAATCGGCTGGGTGGAGAATAGGGCCACTCGATGCGATCCATCCCGGCGTTCACCCTCGTCGGCTTCATCCTCTCCGCGGCGCCTGCCGTCGCGCAGCGTGAGGTTGCGCGTCCGGCTCTCACCCCCACCGCTGGCGGTCAAGTCCTGCTCTCCGACGTTTCGACGTCTTACGATCAGATGGAGAAGAACATCGAGCTGACGTACGCGAAGCTGAAGCAAGAGACGAAGGGCAAGATCGAAGCCCTGAATGACCAGATCAAGGACCTCGCGAAACAGATCGAGGCGCTGAAGGAGCAGGTCAAGAAGCTCGAGCAGCAACTGGCGAAGATCGAGCAGGACAAACAGAGAGCTCTCACCGACCTGCGGAAACAAAAGGAGAAGGCGCTCGCGGACGCCCGGAAGGCTCAGGACGCGCGCCTCGTTCGACTTCCCACTCCGACACCGACGCCCAAGAGGCCCTGAGCGCGGACGTGCGAGGGTGATTTACCTTTTAAGAAGCTCCTCGGCCCGATAGCTCGAGCGGACGAACGGGCCCGCGAAGACGGCCGTGAATCCCATGCCCATTCCGCCCTTTTCCAGCGCCGCGAAGCGCTCCGGCGTCGCGTAGTCGACGACCGGCAGGTTCCATGCGGACGGACGGAGGTACTGCCCCACCGTCACGACGCCGACGTCGGCGCTCCGGAGCGCCCGGAATACCTCGAAGACCTCGTCGTCCCGCTCGCCGAGGCCGAGCATGAGGCCCGATTTCGCCGTCATTTCGGGATGCCGCGCCTTGACGCGCGCGAGGAGGTCCACGGAACGTCGAAAGTCCGACTTCGGCCGCACGGTGTCGTAGAGCCGCGGGACGGTCTCGACGTTGTGGTTGTAGACGTCCGGGCCCGCGTCCGCGACGCGGTCGATCTGCTCGGCGGCGCCCTGGAAGTCCGGCGTCAGCACCTCGACCGTCCGTGCCGCGTCGTCCGCCTTCAGCGCGCGGACCACGGCCGCCCAGTGCGCCGAGCCGCCGTCCGGCAGGTCGTCGCGGTCCACGGAAGTCACGACGACGTGGGCGAGGCCCATGTCCCGCGCGGCGGCGGCGAGGCTCGCGGGCTCGAGCGGATCGAGAGGCGCGGGCTTCCCGGACGTGATGTGGCAGAAGCCGCACGCGCGCGTACAGACGTCCCCCGCGATGAGGAACGTCGCCGTCTTCCGCTCGAAGCACTCGGTGCGGTTCGGGCAACGCGCTTCCTCGCAGACGGTCGAGAGCTTCCCGAGCCGCATCCGCGCCTTGATCGCGTGAAGGTCGTGGAGGCGCAGCTTCTTCTCGCGGATCCACGGCGGCAGCGCCGGCTCGCCGCGGACGGGCAGCGGACGGCTCACGGCACCACGAGCGGAACGTTCTTGATCTGCTTGTCCGTGGCCTTGATCTTCTTCGCGAGGGCCTCGGCCTTCGCGCGGTCCTTGAGCGGCCCGACGTGGACGCGAAACCATCCGGGCTTGCCCGCGATGACGGCGACGTCGGCGTTGAACCCCTCGTCCTTGAGCCTCTTGGCGAGTTCGTCCGCCGCCGCGGCATTCTTCGTCGCGAGGATCTGGACGTAGAACGGGCCTTTCAGCGCGGGCCTCGCCGCGGCCGCGGCCTTCGGCGTCGGAGCCGGCGTCGGTGGCACGGGCGTGGGCGGGACAGCCGTCGGGTGCGCCACGGGAGCCGGCGCAGCCTCGGCCGCCCTCCTCTCCTCCGGCTTGATGCCGAGCGTGTCGTCGGGCTTCTTCGCCTCGCGCAGGCCCTCGGCCGGCGCGAGCGTGGGAACCGGGATGTCGGAGGCGGACGCGATCACCGCGGCAGCCCCCCCGCCAGGCCCCTTCCTTGCGGCAGCGCCCGTCTTCATTCCGAAGAAGAACGAGAGCCCGAGAGCGGCGAGGAGCAGCAGGAAGAAGAACCCCGCCTGCCGTCCCGTGATCGAGATCTGGTAGTGAACCGGCGCGGCCTTGTCTGGCGCCTCCTCGGCACGGTCGTCGAGACCGAGCCCGGCCATCAGGCCTTGTCCTTCTTGAGGAAGGCGCTGATGAGGTCCATCGGGAGCGGGAAGATGATCGTCGAGTTCTTCTCGGTCGCGATCTCGGTCAGCGTCTGCAGGTACCGCAGCTGCAGCGTCGCGGGCTCGCGGCCGATGATCGCGGCGGCTTCCGAAAGCTGCTTGCTGGCTTCGAACTCGCCGGACGCGTGGATGATCTTGGCGCGCTTCTCGCGCTCGGCCTCGGCCTGCTTCGCCATGGCGCGCTGCATCTCGATGGGCAGGTCGACGGCCTTCAGCTCGACCATCGTGACCTTGATGCCCCAGGGGTCCGTGTGCTTGTCGAGGATCTCCTGCAGGTTCTCGTTCAGCTTGTCGCGTGAGGACAGCAGCTCGTCTAGCGTCGCCTGGCCGAGGATCGACCGCAGGGTCGTCTGGGACAGCTGCGAGGTCGCGTAGAGGTAGTTCTCGACCTTCACGACCGCCTTCGACGGGTCCATGACGTGGAAGTAGACGACCGCGTTCACCTTCACGGACACGTTGTCGCGCGTGATGACGTCCTGCGGCGGCACGTCGAGGACCACCGTGCGGAGCGAGATCCGGATCATCGTCTCGAACGGCCAGAAGATGAACGTGAGGCCAGGCCCTTTCGGCGCCGGAGAGAGGCGTCCGAGCCAGAACGTGACGGCCCGCTCGTACTCGTTGAGGATGTTGATCCACTTGGAGATGAAGATGATGGCCACGAAGACGACCGGGACGATGAAAGCGAGGTTGTTCATCCGGGCTCCTGGCCCGCCTTGCGGGCCGGCCTCACGACGAGCGCGAGGCCTTCGATGCCGACGATCTCGACGAGGTCGCCGGCGGCTACGGGTACCGTGGAATGCGCCTCCCAGAGGTCGCCGTCGGCGAACACCTTGCCGACAGGCGCGATCGGGCTGCGCGCGGAAACGATCTGGCCGACGAGGACGCCGAGGCCCGTGCGGTCGGGCAGGCGTTTCATCGCGAGGGCCTTGAAGGACAGGACCGCGAGGATCGCGGCGGTGGCGACGGCTCCGGCGACGAGGACCGCGAATTCGCCCCGCGGCGCGCCCGCCTGCTCGGGGAAGAGCAGGATCGCGCCGAACACGACGGCCGCTGCGCCGCCGACGGCGAGGACGCCGTGCGAGGCGAGCTTCACCTCGAGGAAGAAGAACAGCGCCCCCACGAGGAGGAGCGCGACCCCGGCCGCGTTGACGGGCAGGACGGACATCGCGAAGAGCGCGAGGAGGAGCGCGATCGCCCCGAGGACTCCCGGCAGGATGCCGCCCGGGTGGGACAGCTCCGAATAGAGCCCGACGATGCCGATCAGAAAAAGGATGCCGGCGAGGCCCGGGTTCGCGAGGACGCCGAGGATGCGCTCGCGGCGCGTCATCGTGCGCGCGGCCGTCGCGAGGCCCGCCGTCTTCAGCACGGCGTCGCTCTTGCCGACCCGCTTGACCGTCCGGCCGTCGAGCTGCGCGAGGAGGTCCTTCTCGTCGCGCGCGACAATCTCGATCAGCTTTCGCTTGAGGGCCTCGCTTTCCGAGTACGACGCAGCCTCACTGACGGCCTTGACGGCGTCGTCCACGGGGCGGCCCCGCGGCTCCGTGACGGATCGCAGCAGCGCCGAGACGTCCTGCCCCGCCTTCTTCGCGAGCGTCTTGGGGAGGTCCTCTCCCCCTCCGCCCACGGGCGCGGCGGCGCCCGCGTTCGTGCCCGGGGCCATCGCGGCGACGTCGCACGACATCAAGATGATGAAGCCCGCCGACGCGGCCTGCGAGCCCGGAGGCGCCACCCAGCCGACGACCGGTACGGGCGACGCGAGGATCGCCTGCGTGATCGTGCGGGTCGAGTCGATGCGCCCGCCCGGCGTGTCGATCCTGAGGACGACGAACGGCGCTCCGCTCTTCTCGGCGTCCTTGAGGACCCGCGCGACGAAGGAGGCGCTCACGGCCTGAATCTCGGTGTTCAGGTCCGCGACGACGACCGTTCCAGCAGCAGATGGGGGCGCCGGGGCCGCTGAGGCGGCCAGCGCGCCGGACAGGAGGAGGACCGCGGCACAGCGCACGGAGGGGATTATAGGTTCGTGTGCTAGAACCCGTCGGTGCGCTGGAAGCCGGTCGATGCACTGACGTCGCTGTTCGCGGCGGCGCTGGTCGTCGCCGGCCTCGCGCGACTCGGGGCACTGGAAGACCGGGGAGTTCTTCTGAGAATGGGGCTGGTCGCCCTCGTCCCCGCCGCAGCCGCCTGGCTCCGCGGCCGCAATCCGAACCCTTCTAAGCATCTTCAAATTCTCCTGGATTATTACGTCATCGCCTGCATCGTCGTGATCTTCGACGGGCTGGGGCCGCTCATCCGGGCCGTG